>Ga0265309_10000957_pt1 | contig 12336 bp, 8 predicted proteins | sample Helome_FD_192492 | JGI IMG/M metagenome (GOLD analysis project Ga0265309, IMG submission 192492) | Marine sediment microbial communities from subtidal zone of North Sea - Hel_20160524 (Illumina Assembly) | ecosystem: Environmental > Aquatic > Marine > Subtidal zone > Sediment ...
GGGTCAGCATTGCCAGGCCGGATTCGCCAGGCAGTTCGGCCGCAACGATATCAACCCTGCTCAATGCGGTGCAGTCGGCTGCGCTCGCTACCTGAGCCAATGCCTGCAGCAACAGGCCGAGGCTGAACGCCCTAAAACCAGATCGAAGCGAATAATCGCGTAACCGTGGCATCAAAACTGTACAGCGGTTCTTCCCCGACCGGGCCTGCTTGAGTCAGGTCACGAAAATCATCGTAGTCAAAATCGATCCAGTCCACCTGCAGATTCAGGCTGCCACGATCAATGCGTGCCCAGGACCTGCCAAATTCATAGCTCGCGCCGAGCCCGAGAGTGGTGCTGGTAAAGGTGCTTAATTCCTTGTCACGCGCGAGGTAATTCTGTGCATTCGCGGACGGAAACAAATCACTATAGAATTCAGCCTTAGTTTGATCGTGAAATCGAAAGCTGGCTTCAAATATCCATTCATCCTGATAAGGGAAGGTGTATCCCAGCTCGTAGGTTGTTGCATCGATATCCCAGGTATCTTCAAACACCCTGATCCCGGCAAATATCGCGGCGCGTTGCGGCAGGAAATAATTGGCACGCACCGCCATCGCGGTACTGGTACGGGTTTCTGGATAGGCCTCCTGCTGAAAGCTAAAGCCGGTGCATGCTGGATCATTGCAATATCTTACTGAGCGGTAAGGATTATTTAGGTAACCATCGTCGGTTATTGTTTCGAAGGTAAACGCCATCACCAGGTTCTTGGTTAAAACCTGGGAAACCCCGAGCCGATAACTGCGCACCTTGGTATCCTCTGAAAAGTCCTCGCTACCATCAAGGTTTAATCCAACCGTATTGTCGCCAATCGCAAAGCTCATACTGATCGTGGTCAGATCACCAAACATGTCTTGCGAAATCCCGAGATTCAGGGTATTTGCGTCGAAGTCATTTTCATCGCTGACCGTGTATGCAGCACTCATGGTCGTTTTTTGGCGCAAGTAGTCGACGCTGAAAGAGTTCTCTGTCCGTTCCTCTGTATACTCGCTGGCTCCACTTACCTCGACATCGATTGACGCACTGGTCACATTATCGACGTAATGATTAAATCCTACCGAGACGCTTTCACCCAGGTTCTTGCGCACTAGAAATGAAGGCCCGTCGATCGTCACGCCGCCGCCGTCATATTTATGGTAAAGCAGGTCTACCCTCTCCTCAGGCAAAACCGCCGCCTGCAATTCCAGGATCGCAGGCAGCAGTAATAGAACCGGAAAAAACCGCCAGATAGAAAACTTCATTCGGAAATCATAGTGGTAAGCAGTAGTCGCTATTCCGACAACAGGATTTAGTTGCAGCCGCAACCGCCACCGGTCGCAACTCCCGCACCCCTGGCACCTTCACGCGAATCATAAACGTGATGAATGTAACTTGCCGAAACCGGGTCACGGTTAAAGCTCATAATAGGATCTGCGAGGTTGGCACGCTCGTAGGGTTTAACCCAGGGTTCGATCGCACAACCACCGAGTGTTACAGCGCAAACGAATAGTAAAAATGCCAGTTTTTGCTCCATCGTATTACTCGCGCACCAGTTTTTTCACCATCTTGCGATACTTCTCTTCGTCACCGGGCTTGTAGCCCTTGTGCAGAAATCGCATGTTACCGTCACGATCGACGACCACCGTTGTCGGCATCGCGATAACATTATATTTTTTGCTAACCTGGTTTTTATTGTCTAGCAAAACCGGAAAATCAACTGGAAAGTTCTTGAGGAAACCCCTGGCGTTCCTGGCGTCCTCTTCGACGTTAACCCCAAGTACTGTAAAACCAAGTGGTTCATACTTTTTATGCAGGTCGTTCAACAGTGGCATTTCCTCTCGACAAGGACCACACCACGAAGCCCAGAAGTTAATCAAAACTACATTGCCTGCCATTTCGCTAAGCTTCAAATTTTTGCCGCCCAGGGACTTCAACGTGAAATTTGGTGCCTGTCCCTTGACAGAAGCGGCGTCGACGTGGGTTACAACCGCGAATGATAAAAAACATGCCAGCAGCAAGCTGAGGCGATTTCCCGATAAAAGGTTATTCATATCCATTCTCCCTAGAAAAATAAGTTCAGTGCTACCGTCAATTCAATATTGTGAGTCGTTTCCTCGCTACCGAAGAGATCCTGCTCAAATATCAAGTCTCGCATCTCAATGTCCATGCTGAATCCATCAGCAAACAGGGTGCGATGCCCGACTGCATAAGCGATGGTAAACCGGTCATCTCCTGCAAACTCGGTATTACCAATCCCCGCCGTTAAATAAAGCACAGTATTAAAGGTAGTCGAATCAGTTAAAAATGCCTCTCCCGGAAACAGGTTGAAGCCAAGGCTAACAAGGTAATACTCGATTTCGCGTTCATCGCTTGACAACAAGGGCGCGCCGCCACTGAGAATTTCGAAACTGGTCTTCCCGGAATCACCAAGACCATAAGAAGCCTGTACGAAAAAGTCTTCGGACACATTGTATCCAAGCTTGATGCCTGTCACGATGTCGGTGTCAAAATCTTCAATTGCCAGGTAGCCTGCGTAAACAGCGATTTCAAAATCATCCGAATCGATCAGTGATTCGTCGAATTCGACGCGCTCGATCTGAGGCTCAATCAGATTGGTCTCATCTTCCTCATCACTCTGTGCAGCAACCTGGGCTACTGGCATCATAGCGATCACCAAGGCACTCGCTAGAAAAATACTGCGAATCCGAATTTCCACTCTCTTACTACCTCGCTGTTGTCACTGGTACCGGACGAAAAAATAACATACTCGTTAGCCTCGAATCGAAACAGAAAACTGCGGCTGATATAACGCTGCACACCGAGCCCAAACTGTGCAAAATTATTTTTATCCTTGTTCGCCGAAATCAGAATGACACTGGGATCGACCTCAATCTCACCTAACCCAACGGTCATGTAAGGGGAGTATTTCAAATCTGGAAACGGTTGCATTACCAGGTTCCCCTTGTAAAAAGTGGCACTCGATCTATCACCCACCGACTTACCTAAATGAAATTCACCGGTCAGGTTCTCGGTAAAAGAATAGCCTGTAAACGCGGAAAATACCGGGGTCGATTCAAACTCACCACCGGAGAACCCGACAATCCATTTACGCTTCGAAAAATCTTCCAGGTCCATCTCGACAACCTTGAATTTTTCTCCAGTCGGCAGCAGTGTTTCTCGCATTTGATCGCGGCTCGCCCAACCAGTCTTGCCATCATTGGTTTCGATTCTGAACCAATCGGTTTTTCGTCTTATGACACTGACCTCGGTGCCCCGATCAACAACATAAAAAATCGGGTAGCCAGCGCCCGGTCCAGTATGCAGTTCGATAAAAGGGTCGGCAATTCTAACCTTATAGAAGACTTTGCCTTCCGCGTCAGTGCCTAGTTCAGTCGCGTTTGCGGCCTCTGCCGCTGTCTTCGAAGAAACAGCTTCCACTGCGGAAGGTATTGCTTCCTCCGCCATGGTTTCTTCCTCTACCGATTGCGACTGCGACGGTTTGGAGGCTACCATGAGCAAAAGGAACAGACTGGGCAAAAGTACCCCCTTGAGACATTTCAAGTTTTTTTTCCCGTGTTATTACAGCCACTAGTTTAGTTTTGTGGCGCCGCCGGGTCGAAAGGATCATTAAAGTTCTGGGCGCCTAAGTCTAACCACTCTGAGATTAGCTTTAATTCGGCACCTGTCAACATAGTCGTATGGTCGACACTGCCCACGGGCAATGTGCGACCTGCGTCCAGCTCGGTTCCGGTCATCTTTTCAATGAAAAAGCTGCTGCGGGCCCCGGCCGAAGTCATGATCGGAGCGATCGCCGCTGCCGGGTCGGGAATTGTACCGCCGTTGCCGTCGGGCACCGTAAACTGTTCGAGCATACCCCCCGCATTGATGAACTGGCCCTGCCTGGTGTTAAACATTTGCTGATAAGACCGGAAGCGATTGTTCTGAACCTGGGCAGGATCGGTGGTCAAATCGAGTTGCCCATAGGGCAAGCGGGTACCGTTGACGCTGGTGTGACAGCTAATACAGGTATCGTCGCTAATGGTATCGGCCACCGCCACGGACACCAGGGGCGTGTTGGTCGGGTCGTTATTTGGCGGATTGATCGGCGCCATCGGCGTAATGAGATCAACAGCGCCGCGATCAAGTTGGAAAATCGCGTGAATATGGGGCGGATAATTGATCGTCACACGGCAATTGTATAGCCAGCTGGGTGCGCAAAAGGTATTAGTCGGCCTTAGCATGCCGGGGTTCAGATCGGCGTAAAGGTAGTCGATATCCGGGTCTTGAGTGCTTAATCCGGGATCGGTCCAGTTATCGCGAAAAATCAAGTCAGTGCTGAGCTTCGGTTGACTGGCAACCGCAAGGCTATCGAAACGCACTTCGGCCATGGTCTGCCCGGGAGTACCCATGTAAGGACTGGCCGGCATCGAGCCCGGGATCAAGGTATTGACGAATATTCCCCCAGCCGGCAGACCGCTATTGATCGATGGCGCCTCGCCATCGCTGCGCGCGTGAATTTCCGGTGGACTGCCGCCATTGTTGAGGTCGTGGCAGCCGACACAGGTCAGCATATCTCCTGGCTGCACCTGGAACCAGTTATCATGCCGCGGCCCGATACGGCGGCCTTCACCGTCGAGCACCTCGATCGCTAACGGGATATAGGCCGGGACCTTGACCTTGACCGAGCCATCGGGCTCGACCGGTGCGTAGCCGACGATATCCCGCATACCGAGGTTGCGCTGTGGCCCAAACGCATTGTTATCGAGATCAGGCGGATTGACCAGTGTCGGATCGTCGGGGTCGGGAATACCGACCGGCTTGATAAAACGCACGAAACGCGCGGGACGATCGGCCGCGGCGGAATTCACCGGATCGGCAAAATCCTGCACAGCAGAGATGCCGGGTGCAGGGGTACATTCGGTAAAGAAACATCCGTTAAATGTGCCGTCACCCAGGTCGTAAACGCTTTTGATATTGACCACGCCGACGACTTCGGTCTCCCAGCCAGAATCAAGCTCGCCGAGCAGACTCTTGTCGAAGATAACCGGCGCCCGGGTTCTGTTCTCGAGCGCAATGACGTCGGCGATAACCCTGCCTGCTTCCGCCAGCACGATGGGTTTCTGGGTATCGACGTCCATATCGTAAATCCAGATCGAGTAAGCGGGCGATACTTCCACGGCCGCTGGATCATTCAGATATTCATCGATACAGGGCCTTATTACTCCATTGACGTCCAGCTGACAGGTGGATTTGCTGACCAGCACGCGATTCGACCCATCCCATATCGGGAAGGCCGTGGTGTAGCGGCCGTTGGCTGAGATCGAACCATCGTTGGCTACGTTGGAAACCGTGGCGTCGAGCTGTGCCGGACCGGGCAGACCAGCCATCGACCAGATGGGCTTACTAATGTCTGCAAACCGATCGACGCCGATAATCTCGATATCGCCGCCATCAAAGGTGCCGTCAAATGGTTTCGTGATTACCAGCAAATCGCCGTTTTCCATTTCTCGAAAGTTGGTGAAGTGGATTTCGGCACCGCCGGTACCGGTGTTGTGACTTTGCGACCCATATAGAATTTCCATATCGCTGCCGTCTGGATTGGCGGTGTATATATTGATTTCGTCGTTGCCCCCAGCGTTGTCCCAACGACTGAACACGATTCGCCCACCCTGGTAACCAGTCAATACCTGCGGGTAAAGATCGTGGCTCTGATTGAAGGATATCTGGTGGATATCGGTGCCGTCGGCATTCATGACATGCAGCACCAGCGCCTGGACACCCTCGTCTTCGTCGAGTGAGGCGAATCTCGGTCTGCCCTCGTTGATTTGCATTTCGCGCGATTGCTTCTGGCGATTGGAGGTAAACACAATGCGGCCATCGGGAAGGTAACTGGGGTAGAGATCGTCGCCTTCCTCGGCAATCAGCGGGGTGGGAATGACCCCTCGAAGTTGGCTAGTCGTTAAATCGTACTCGTAAATATTCCAGCTGGGGAAAGGAGGATTGTTTGGGTCCGGGTCGAACAGCCGCAGTGAAAATACGATCTTGGTGCCATCGTGGCTGGCGTTCAAGCCTTTGACGTCGCCGATACCATTGGTAACGGAGCTTGTGATATTAATCTCGTCGTCACCGATGCGCAGATGAACATCGCCACCGGAACTGAACAGCCTCGGCTCGCGCACATCGGCCTGTATCTCGTCGCCCACGTCGTCAACCGGGATCGGACGATTGACGTACGCAATCGGTATTTCGACGATACCGGGATCGATCCCATCGCCTGAGTCAGACCCGGGATCGCAGGCGCTAAGGGCGACAACTGAGGTGCACAGCACAACCAGTCCAAGCCAGTAAAACTGGGATTCCATCCACTGTCCCGGCCTCGTCAATATGCGTGTATATAAGGTTGCCGTATGTTTCATCATTTCCTTAAGTGGGTACAAGGCGGAGTGCCTTATGTCATTGTTTTATATTGTAACTTCGATCTTATATATCCCGCTTTCGAATTCTGACAAAACGTGCTTTTTTCCTTACCAACGGTATACGTGAAAGCGAGCCAGTCTCGTAAACTATAGTCCTAGGGTTTAATCCGCGAATACATTTACGAGGTAACAGGTCTGAGCTTAACAGTAATAATGAAATGGTCAGGTGTAATTGAAGTTTTTGTGACTTAATTAACGCTGTTTATCCATTTCAGGTTAACGCTCTGTGCTAGATTTAGACCTCAGGCTTTGAGCCCGCGTAACAGCGATTGAATAGGAGTTAGAAGGGGATACTGATGGGAAAGATTAATAAAATATCGCTACCGCTGTTAATCATGGTGGCACTGACAAGCCAGCCGCTCTGGGCCGATGCCCAGGATAGAGCGCAGGCCAAGAGAATCCATGATCGGCTCACTGGCGTCACCGCTACTAACGCGACGATAGACGCCATGGAAGCACTGCTGATCAGTGACCCTACCGGTAAAACCGCGGCTGAATATGCGATCGACACCGTGCAAAACCCCGATGCCAGGTTCTTTTACAACGTAACTCTGAAAAATTTCGCTGCTCCATGGACCAACGAAGAGCAAACGGTGTTCACCGCGCTTAACGATTACTCCGCTACCGTCATCGGCCTGATACGCGACGGTGGCGACTTCAGACAGATACTGCACGGCGATATCATTTATCGTGGCGATCCGGGTCTTGGCATCACCGCTTACTCGAATAGCAATAATAACCATTATGAAGACCTGGAAGATCTCGGGCCAACGGTCGGTAACCTCGCCGATCCGAATATTCTGGAAGGCACCATAACCCAACCGGGCATTACCCAGAGCTCGGTTACCGGTCTGCCCAGCAGCGCCACCGCTGGCGTGATGACCTCGCGCGCGGGCGCCATGGCCTTTTACTCCGCTGGCACCAACCGTGCCATGTTCCGCTTCACGCTAATGAATCATTTGTGCACCGATCTCGAACCGCTCAAGGATGTCTCGCGCTCCCCCGACAAGGTTCGCCGCGATGTATCGCGCAGCCCCGGCGGCGATAGCCGTCTCTACCAGAACGGTTGTGTCGGCTGCCACGCCGGCATGGACGGCATGGCGGGTGCTTTCGCCTATTACGAATGGGATAGTGCCGCCGGCCGATTGCTGTACCAGGACACCGGCAGCCCACTGTTCGACCCTGCCACCGGCGTATCGCTCAAGCACAACATCAATGGCAATAACTTCGAGTACGGTCACATCACCACCGATAACAGCTGGATTAACTACTGGCGCAACGGCCCCAACTCGAAACTCGGCCTGCGGCCCGCTGATGACGGCCCGACTGCTACCGGCTGGGGACTGCTGACAAACCCCGATTCCAAGGGTAATGAAACCGGCAGCGGTGCCAAATCTCTTGGCGTCGAACTGGCCAATAACAAGGCCTTTGCCCAGTGCCAGGTGGACAAGGCTTTCAAGTCGATCTGCCTGCGCGATCCCAATGTTTTTAGTACCGACCGTACTGCTCGTGACGGAATGATTTCCAACTTTGTCGGCAACGGCTACGACATGCGCGAAGTCTTCACCGACGTCGCCGCGCATTGCAAAGGGAGTTGAACATGTTTAAAAATTACCCTTTTCTCAAGATTTTCTCGCTACTCGCGCTTAGCGCAATGATGGCAGCCTGCGATAGCGGCGGTGTCGGCACTACTGCCAACCCGAACCTGGGTGGCAACGGCGGTGGCAAATTCGTCTACACCGGTCCTGCAGCTCGTGACATAGATGTCAGTAACTTCCAGTACTACCTGTGGCAGAACGTGATCGACGCTACCCGCTGTGGTGGCTGTCATAATTCGGAAGCCAATACGCCTGTTACCCCGGTATTCTTCGATACCTCCAATGTTAACGTGGCTTACGACCAGGCAGTGACTGTGGATCCGGCGCTATTGGACATGGCTACAATTAATCCGTTAAACGCCGAGTTTGTCATGAAACTCAACGGCACCCACTTTTGCTGGGAAACCAATTCCGCGATCTGCGCCACGCTCTTAGCCGGCTGGATCGACGACTGGAAAAATGCGGCCAATGGCGGTGTTGCCTCGCGTCAGATCAACCTGATTGCTCCGACCAATATCAGGGACCCGGGCGATTCAAAATCATTTCCGCCGAGCCACGACGTTCCAGTCGGCAGTAGCTTCGAAGAAACAGTATATCCCCTGCTGGTGGGCACTACCCCGGTTATCGCAAACGACAACTGCCAGAACTGTCACGAGGAAATCGCAACGCCACTGCCGCAGGCGCCGTTTTTTGCCAGCGGCGATGTTGCCGCCGCCTACGAGGCCGCCAAGTCAAAAATGGATATCGATTCGCCGGCTAACTCGCGTTTCGTGCTACGCCTGATCGAGCAACATAACTGCTGGAGTGATTGTGGCACAACCCCGAATGATATTGGTTCAGACGCGAATGATATGCTGCAGGTGATCACGGATTTTGCCAATGGCATTTTAGCCACGGAAATCGACGACACCCTGGTTTTCAGTAAAGCCCTGACCCTTGGTGAAGGTATAGTCGCTTCGGGTGGCAATCGTCATGAAACCGATCAGTTCGCCCTTTGGGAGTTCAAGACAGGTAACGGCCTGACTGCGTACGATACAAGCGGAGTGGGTGACTCGGTCAACCTGTCGATGCTTGGCAGCGTCAACTGGATCGGTGGCTACGGCCTCGCATTCACCGGCGGAAGGGCGCAGGCCGACACGGTAAGCAGTGATAAAATCTTCACCTATCTCCAGGATACGCGCGAGTATGCAATCGAGGCCTGGGTGATTCCGGCCAACGTCACCCAGGAAGACGCCAATATCGTCAGTTACTCTGGCGGTGACACCTCGCGCAACTTCACGCTGGGACAGGATATGTACAACTACGAGTCGTACAACCGGGTTGACTCGGCTATCCCCAATGCGAACGGCGAACCCGTTATGTCCACCGGGGAAGACGACGAAGAGCTGGCGCAAGCCAGCCTGCAGCATGTCGTGATCAACTATGACCCCTTCGCTGGCCGCAGCATTTATGTCAACGGTCAATTGGTCAATAACCTGACCGATACGGCGGCTGGAGAAACGATCGCAACTGTGTGGGACGATTCCTTTGCCTTTATTCTCGGCAATGAAATTTCGGGTAACCGCCCGTGGATGGGACAGGTCAAAATGGTCGCATTGCACAGCAGGACGCTAGACCAAGCGCAGATTCAGCAAAACTTCGACGTCGGCGTCGGCCAGAAGTTCTTCCTGTTGTTTTATGTCGGCCATCACCTGGGTGAAATCGCTAATCCCAACAGCTTTATCATGTTCGAGGTGGCCCAGTTCGACAGCTACAGTTATCTGTTCAACAAGCCAACTTTCGTCACCCTCGACGGCAGCGCTCCGAGCGCAGACATAAGCATCAAGGGCCTGCGCATCGGCATCAACGGTAAAGAAGCGCTCACCGGACAGACTTATGCCAACCTCGACACCAGCGTCACCGCCGCTGGTTACGATCCGGCGACCGGCCAGGAACTGTCATCGAAGGGCACCATTATTACGCTCGAAAAAGGTCCGGAAAGCGATGAATTCTTCCTCACCTTCGAAGACTTCAACGGCATAACCAAGGCCTTTGCCGACACCGTGCCAACGGTAGCCGCTGATCCGGCCGATCCGGCCAGCCCGGTCGAGTCCGATATCGGCATGCGCACCTTCGAGGAAATCAATGTAAGCATTGCCGAGATCACCGGCGTACCGGTGACCAACGCGGCGATTGTCACGGTCTACGACGACTACATCCAGCAGTTGCCAACGGTCGAGGCGATCGACGCCTTCCTGCCCTCGCACCAGATGGCGATCGCGCAGCTCGCGCTGACCTCCTGTAGCGAACTGGTTGAGGATAGAGCCGGTAACAATATACCCCGGGCAGCTTATTTCCCTGGATTCAATTTTGGTACCGGTGCACAAAGCGCTTTCGATACCCAGGCTGAGCGAGACTCGATTATCAATCCGCTGCTAACCGCTGCGATGAACGTTGATCAGATTACACCTGCGAACAACCTGAATTCGCAACCAGCGGAACTGGAAGTCGCAGATTTGTTGAGCTCTCCGGCCGCGCAGGATCTGGATCCCGCACTCTCCGGCGACTCGTATGACAGTCTGATAACCGAAATGTTATCCGACCTCGATAACACGCCAGCACGCACCGAGCAAATCGTTAAAGCAGTATGTGCCGTTGCCACAGGTGGCGCGGTGATGCTAGTACAATAGGATTCTAATATCATGGCCAGATTCAAAAAGAACCAATACGTCCCACCCGAAGCTCCGTTGTTGTATGAAGACCACGGACGTCCCGTCACTCGCCGGCAGTTTATCCGCCAGGGCATGATGACCGGGTCGGCAACCGTGCTCTCGGCCGGCGCCTTCGGTATGTTCGCGAATCCAAACATGGCGCGCGCGGCAGTTGCACCCGATCTTGACGCGCTTGCTACCGATATCGGCTGCATCCTGGGCGGAGTCGGTTCCGGGCAAAGCATACCGTTTATCTCCTTTGACCTTGCTGGGGGCGCTAATTTTGCAGGCTCCAATGTATTGGTCGGCCAGGGCGGCGGCCAGATGGATCTGTTGTCGACAGCGGGTTACAGCAAACTGGGACTGCCAGGGGACATGCTTCCCGGCCAGGACGACACCGGGGTGACGCTGCTTAACGCTAGCAATGGAGACTTTACCAATAGTGACTTGAACCTGATGTTCCACGCCGACAGCCCGATGCTGTTCGGCATTCTCGAGAAAGCCAGCGCGGCAATCGGCAACGTCGACGGCGCCGTGATTCCGGCACGCTCGGACAACGACACCGGCAACAATCCGCATAACCCGCTCTACCCGCTGGCGATGACCGGCGCGCGCGGCAGCGTAGTCGACCTGGTTGGCTCGCGTAGCAGCGTCTCGGGCGGCAACTCGATGGCGCCGGCGATGTACATCGATCCCGAATTCAGACCCACCAAGGTAGACCGTCCCAGCGACGTTACCGGCCTCGTGGATGTTGGCGACCTGACTGCAATCCTGGGGCCGGATGACGTCAGCGCGGTAATGGAGTCCATCACCCGGATTACTCACAAGAAGCTCCAGCTGGGCACCATCGACACTGGGCTGACCAACGACGATGTCGTTAAGGACCTGGTGCGCTGCGGTTACCTCAAGGCGTCCGATATCGCCGACCGCTTTGCCGGTGTCGAAGTCGACCCGACGCTCGATACCAACATTGCCGGACCGATCTTTTCCGCCACCGAACTGGCCAACGATAGCGAGTTCAGAAAAACTGCCTCAGTCATGAAAATGGTTATGAATGGCTACGCCGCCGGTGGTTGCATCACCATGGGCGGCTATGATTACCACACCGGTGATCGCCGTGTCGGCGAAAACCGCGATTTGCGCGCCGGACGCTGCATCGGCGCTTGCCTCGAGTATGCACGCCTGTTGTCAACCCCGCTGATGATATACGTATTCAGCGACGGCTCCGTGGCCAGTAATGGCAACACCGACGATACTGCCAACACCGGTGCCGGCGAAAACCTGGTGCTCGGCGGTCAGGGCAAGGGCGAATGGACCGGCGATAACTCATCGACCGCCTGTTCGTTCTTCCTGGTATTCAACCCAACGGTCGCTCCTACCCTGGTTGGCACACGACAGATCGGACGTATGAATGCAGGCGCTTCCGTGGTCACCTCGGCCACGCCCGCGGCGAATAACGTCAACCTGCTGGTCAACATGGTCATGCTTAACTATATGGCCGCGAACGGACAGGTGTCGCCCGGAAATACAACCGCCTTCACCAATATTTTTCCGAAT
>Ga0265309_10000958_pt1 | contig 12332 bp, 8 predicted proteins | sample Helome_FD_192492 | JGI IMG/M metagenome (GOLD analysis project Ga0265309, IMG submission 192492) | Marine sediment microbial communities from subtidal zone of North Sea - Hel_20160524 (Illumina Assembly) | ecosystem: Environmental > Aquatic > Marine > Subtidal zone > Sediment ...
CGTCAAGGACGCATGGATCAATCCGTGAAAGCGTTCCGAGAGGCGATTAAACGAGATCCCTCCTATGTCGCCGCTCGGCTTAAGCTGGGCGTGGCCTATCAGGAGCAAGGACAATTGGAGATGGCTATTCCCCAATATCGGGAAGTTTTGAAGCTTCGTCCGGATGAGGCGGTGGGGCATACCAATTTGGCCTGCGCGCTGGCTGAACAAGGTAAACTGGACCCCGCGATTGAAGAATATAAAAAAGCGTTAACGCTAAATCCCGACGATGCTGAGGTCCATTTTGCCTTGGGGAGTCTGTTTGAAAATAAAGGCCGGGTAGATTTAGCTAAACGACAGTATGAGGAAGCTCTTCGATTGAAACCTGACTTTGGCCCGGCGGCAACCGCCATCGGCTGGTTTTTGTATGACAAAGGGGAAAATGATTTTGCTATGGATTATTTCAGCAAAGCGTTAATAGCCAATCCCAACGATGCCGATGCCACGTTTGGGGTGGGTCGTATCTATGAAGAAAAACGCAAGCCAGAGTTGGCCGTTGAACATTACCAGAAGGCGTTGTCCTTGGAAAAAGACCCTGGCCGCAAGATGCGGATTATCAATTTTATGGACAAACTGTTCGGGTAAACGAAGATTTACCCTTGGCGAAGGGTCTGCTGGATGGCCGTCATCTGGGAGTTGAGGTCTCCCGCGTTTTTAACCTCTTGGTGAATTTGCTCTGTTAAGTAGGATGAGTAGCCCACCTTATCCACAAAAAGACGGAAAAATCCATCGGGTGAGAGGGCGGTTTTAGCACGGAGTTCCTCGAGAATATCATCACTGATTGGGATGAGCGTACTGCCAATATGAAGAATCCCTTTGTAGTAATTCTCTTCTCCTCGCAGTTCCAGTCGAAGACCGGGTTTCGTCTTCACGGTTTTGTCGACTTGTGTCTCAGAACTGCTTGAATTTTCAGGCAAGTTTTCCATAGGCGAGCGCAATTGTAGGCCATCAGGAATTGTAATGACAAGGACCTCCATTCTTCTTGACTGGTTAGGGACCCTATGCTAGCGTAGCTTCCTTTTCGGCGCGGTGCCTCGTGCTTTTCCTGCCGTTTGCGCCTTCATTTTTATAGGATGGAGTACATAGTCGATCATGTCACGAGTGTATAATTTCAGTGCCGGGCCGGCGATGTTGCCGGAACCCGTCTTGAAACAAGCCCAAGAAGAATTGCCTGACTGGCACGGAGTCGGTGCCTCAATTATGGAAATGAGCCACAGGGGAAAAGAATTTGTCTCCGTGGCGGCCGAAGCCGAGAGGGATGTTCGTGAGTTATTGGGCGTGCCCAATAATTATAAAGTGCTCTTTCTCCAAGGTGGAGCTTCAACCCAATTTGCAACCATTCCCATGAATCTGTTGCGTGGTAAAACCACTGCCGATTACATTTTGACAGGGGCATGGGGCAAAAAAGCCATTAGCGATGCAAAAAAATATTGTACCGTTAATCTGGCCGCATCTTCCGAAGGTGAAAAATTTACGAGTATTCCTTCATTCGAGAATTGGTCGTTAAAAAATGACGCTGCGTATGTGCACTATACCCCTAATGAGACTATTGGCGGTGTGGAATTTCACTGGGTGCCCGATACGGGTGAAGTGCCCTTAGTCGCTGATTATTCTTCAACGATCTTATCACGTCCTATTGAGGTCAGCCGGTTTGGTCTGATTTATGCTGGGGCCCAGAAAAATATCGGCCCAGCAGGGGTCACATTAGTGATTGTGCGGGACGATCTCATTGGCGATGTCCTGCCTATTACGCCCAGTGTGTATGATTATGCCAAGCAAGCTGAAGCTGATTCGATGTTGAACACACCCCCAACCTATGGGATCTACTTGGCTGGTTTGGTCTTCAAATGGTTGAAAGCACAAGGGGGGCTAGCGGCCATGGCGAAGATCAACGAACGCAAAGCGAATAAACTCTATGCCGCTATTGATGGATCTAGTTTCTATAGGAATCCTGTGGAAAAATCTTCCCGATCATGGATGAACGTTCCGTTTATATTGGCCAAGGCAGAGCTGGATAAAGATTTTTTGGCTGGTGCAACGGCTGCTGGGTTAACGACGTTGGAAGGGCATCGTTCAGTGGGGGGCATGCGGGCCAGTATTTACAATGCCATGCCAGAAACTGGTGTGGATGCATTGATCGCGTATATGGCCGATTTCGAAAAACGCAAAGCCTAATCAACAAATTAACATTCAAGCCTTGATTCTTTCCTCAACGGAGTGACGTATGAATATTTTGGTCAGTGACAGCCTTTCCTCAAAAGGAGTCGAAGTGTTAGAGCGTGCAGGATTTTCCGTCGAGGTAAAAACCAAATTGTCCAAAGAAGAGTTGTTGCAGGAAGTCGGTAACTATGAGGCACTAATCGTGCGGTCGGCCACCAAAGTCACGAAAGAGGTGATTGAAGCAGCAGGACGCCTTCGTATTGTGGGCCGCGCCGGGACAGGTTTGGACAATGTCGACACCGAAGCTGCTACTCGTCGTGGCATTGTGGTCATGAACACGCCAGGTGGCAATACGATCACGACGGCTGAACACACCATGTCGATGATTGCGGCCATGAGTCGCAAAATTCCCCAAGCTACCAAATCTATGAAGGACGGCAAGTGGGAAAAAAGCAAGTTTATGGGGAGTGAACTCTATAATAAAACTTTGGGCTTAGTAGGATTGGGCCAAATTGGATCATATGTCGCCAAGTTAGCTCAGGGATGGTCGATGAATATCATTGGCTATGATCCCTATCTGGCTGTTGATCGAGCGAAACAAATGGGCATTGAGGTGGTGGAGCTTGAAGAATTATTCCATCGTGCGGATGTAATATCCGTTCACACCCCCCTGACGAATGAAACCCGAGGGATCATCAATACCGAGACGATGGCTAAGATGAAAGATGGCGTCATGATGGTGAATTGTGCTCGAGGTGGCATTATTAACGAACAGGATTTATGTGAGGCTCTGCAATCTGGGAAAGTAGCTGCGGCGGCCTTTGATGTGTTTGAAAAAGAGCCTGTTGATCCCAAGCATCCTCTTCTGAGTCTGGAGAACTTTACCTGTACCCCTCATATTGGCGCTTCTACAGAGGAAGCCCAAGAAAATGTGGCCGTTGGCATTGCAGAACAATTCGTCGACTATTTCAAGCGCGGTATTGCGCGAGGTGCGGTGAATGTGCCCTCGGTGCCCCCGGAAGTTTTGCCACAGATTCAGCCCTATTTATTGTTGGCTGAACGGATGGGGCGTTTTCAAGCCCAAATGTTGGATGGGGGACTCAAATCTGTCACGGTCGAATATGTTGGTGAGGTTTCGCAACTCGGGGTGGCGCCTATTACAGTGGCCATTTTGAAAGGATTACTTTCTCCCATTTTGGAAGATGTTATTAATTTCGTCAATGCCCCGATTGTAGCAAAAGAACGTGGTATCGAGGTAAAAGAAGTCAAAAGCAGCGATGCCGGTGATTTTACGAGTTTGATTCGGCTCAAGGTCGAAGCTGGTCAACAGACCTATGCACTGGCAGGCACACTCTTTCATCGCCAAGAACCCCGTATTGTGGAAATTAATCAATTCCAAGTCGAGGTGGTCTCAGAGGGGCAGATGATCTTGATTGATAACGTAGATCGTCCAGGAGTGATTGGCATGGTGGGGCAAATCTTGGGCAAACATGAAGTGAATATTGCCAGGATGCAATGCTCACGGGTCGAGCGAGGAGAATCGGCCTTGCTGATTATTGGGCTCGACAGCCCCCTTTCTCCTACGGTATTAAATCTCCTGAAGCAGGAGAAAGATATTCTGTCAGTACGCATGGTTGATCTAGGTTAGTCTGACGTCTCTTCTCCCATTAACTACCCTTGGCCGGACGGTTTCATTGGTAGGTTTTCCTTCATAAGTCCCATGAAACCGGCTCGTTCCCTCATCCCCATCGGTACAGCGACCTTATTACCTCAGACGGCTCAGCGTGTCCGGAAGCTGGAAGACCAATTGCTGGCCTATTTGGCTACATGGGGTTATCGAGAAATTATTCTTCCTACTTTTGAATATCTTGATGTCCTATCAGTTGGACTCTCCACGGAAATTTTAGACAAGTGCTATAAATTCGCCGATAGAACTTCGGGGCGTATGCTCGTGTTACGTCCAGATGCGACGGCTCAAATTGCCAGGATGGTTGCCATGGGATTAGGGGGAGAATTGCTTCCCTTGCGGTTTTCCTATCGAACCACCGTCTTTCGCTATGAAATGGAACATCGTGGGCGAGATCGTGAAGTGTTTCAGGTGGGGATTGAGCTGGTAGGCAATGATACCGCCCGAGGCGATGCCGAGATGGTGACCATGCTAGCCGGCTTATTCGAACTTGTGGGCCTACCGGAATGGAAAATTTCTTTAGGGCATGTGGGATTTTTTAAGGCCCTGTTATCTCGTTCAGGGTTGTCTACAAACGGGAGAAAACAGGCGGAATTGGCTGCAGCCCATAAAGATTTGCCGCGGTTGGAACAGATTTTAACTACTGAGCGCTTGCCTCGAATGATGGTGCGAAACATTCTCCAGGTTCCCGAACGCTGTGGGCAACATGAGGTGTTGGAATGGGGAAAGCGCATTGCCGGGAAAGACGCACAATTACTAAAGCCATTACAGCGTTTGGAACAGGTGTTTCAGCACTTGGAGCATACCCATGTCCAACAGCATGTGTTGTTGGATCTTGGAGAATTTCGCGGCTTTGATTATTATGATGGTGTCGTCTTTGATGTTTTTACTTCGGCATTAGGCAGTGAAATTGGTGGTGGGGGGTGGTACCATCACTTGGTTGGTCGGTTTGGTCGAGATCTGCCAGCCATTGGGTTTGGCCTGGATTTGGATCGTGTGTTTTCAGCTTTAGAGCGTGGGGGACAAATAGGAACCAATGGTTTTAACCCTGTGCTCATGTTAACTTTTGGGCCTCAAGCCGGTGATGCGTTTTCGCTAGCTCAGACATTACGCGCGGCAGGTATTAGTGTGATCGAGGAAAGGATAGAACGGACGCTTAAGTCTTCACTTGCTCGGGCTGCTCAAGAGGCTCGGCGTCGGGGGATACCACGTGTCATTTTGTATGAAGTCAAAAAAGGCCCTGCTGCATCCGTGCTCTTATTGGAATATTCGGATACGTTCTTAAAAACTCGACAATCCCGAGTGGCTCTCCAAGAATTACCTCAACGGTTGAGAACGGAGATTCATGGCGATTTCTGAAATAACTGACGTTCGCGTGCCTCCTCAGAACTTAGAGGCTGAGCAATCGGTTCTCGGTGCGATTTTGTTGGATAATGCCGCCCTCAATCGTTCGATGGAAATCTTGTCGGAAGAGGATTTTTATCGAACGGCAAATAAGATGGTGTATCGCAGTATGGTGGGATTGTCTGAACGCAATCAGCCGGTTGATCAGATTACGCTCACTGATTATTTGCGAGGCACAGGGGAATTGGATCAGATAGGGGGCGCTTCATATATTGCCGAATTGGTGCAGTTGGTGCCCAGTGCAGCCAATATTCGTTACCACTGCCAAATTGTTCGGGATAAATCATTGCTTCGTGGTTTAGTTCGGACAGCCACTGATGTGGTGATGAAAGGGTACGAAGGCACGACCAAAACGGACGAGCTCCTGGAGTTTGCCGAGCGCGAAATTTTTCGTCTGGCGCAGGGACATTTGGGAGGAACCTTCGCTCCAGTCAGTAACATCCTTCAGGAAAGTATTGAGATTGTTGATCGATTATATAGTCGCCAAGAAAAAATTACTGGAGTGCCAACGGGTTTTGATATAGATAATTTGACCGCAGGTCTTCAACCCTCTGATTTAATTATCATTGCTGGTCGACCGAGTATGGGGAAGACCAGCTTGGCCTTGGGTATGGCAGAGCATGCCGCGCTTCATGCCAAAGCGGTTGTCGGAATTTTCAGCTTGGAAATGTCCCGAGCACAACTCGTCTTACGCATGCTCAGTTCCCAAGCGCATCTGGATTCTCATGCGGTCAGAACCGGGCAATTAAAAGGGCCGGACTGGGAAGCCTTAACGGGTGCAGCCAGTCAACTGCAAGATGCCAAGATCTTTATCGATGATTCGGGAAATCTCAGTGTCCAGCAGATGCGAGGAAAGGCTCGACGCCTTAAAGCCGAACATGGGCTGGATCTTTTGATTATTGATTATTTACAATTAATGGAGGGGCGGGGAAATTCTGAATCACGACAACAGGAAATCTCTGATATTTCCCGAGCCTTAAAAGGCTTGGCGAAAGAACTGAATATTCCAGTGGTTGCCCTGTCACAGTTGAGCCGGGCGGTGGAAAATCGGAAGCCTCCCATCCCGGTTTTGGCCGATCTTCGGGAATCGGGTGCTATTGAGCAAGATGCTGATATTGTCATGTTTATTTATCGAGAAGAGGTGTATGATCCGGATACGGACGAAAAAGGTATCGCCAAAATTCTTGTTCGAAAACATCGCAATGGGCCCATTGGAGAAATATCGCTTCAATTCCATGACAGTTACGCAAAATTTCATAATTTAGCCAGATAGTTTGGTATGATGTAAAAAATAAAGTTTTTGGAAATCTCATAACGTAATGGATTATTCCATGGGACAAACTCGTTTGGTAGATTCTGGAAGCACTTTTCCTCTTTGGCTGGGTCGCATCCGCACTTGTGTGTTAGGCATTCCACTTTTGATTGTGTCATGCGGCACAGCTCCTCAGATTGGTTTGCACGGCGAGGACACTTCCTCTTCGACGATTCAGGAAACTAATCATCCTCAAGCCTATTATCATTTTCTTCAAGGTTCTCTGGCTGAACTCAATAACGATAGCCTTCAGGCTTTAGAGGCTTATCAGGCTGGGTTGACGTTGGACCCTGATTCGATCTTCTTAAAATTTCGTATTGCCAAGCTTCATTTTAGGTTGGCTCAGATGCCGGCCGCTGTGGAGATGGCTCAGCAAATTCCAGTCGAAAAAATTACGACGGTATCCATGTTTTTGGAGATGGCGAAAATATTCTTTGACGCCGGAGAACATAGCCAGGCCCTACAGATATTGGCGGAAGGCGAGCGACAATTTCCTTCAGAGCAGCGACTGTATATTTCTCATGGCACGCTGTTGATGACGGAGAAAGATTATCAGGGGGCAGGGGCGGTGTTCCTTGACCTCTTGCAGCATGTACCAGATTCACCAGAGGCCCATTATTACTTGGGAATTATTGCGTTAGAAAACAATTCGAAGCTGGAAGCTGTGGGGCATTTTGAACAGGCCATTGTTTTGAATCCGTCTTTTGAGCGTGCGTATGTCAAATTGGTGGCACTGTTGGAAGAGGCAGAAGAGTCTCAGCGAGCCATTGAATTGATCGAAGCCTTTCTAAAGGATGTGAATCCGCATCACCGGGAATTTCGCTTGCGTCTTGTGAGTTTGTATGTCGCTCAGAAGGGGACAGATCAAGCCATTGGTCATTTAGATTACTTTCTTAAACAAAACCCGGGTGACCTTCATGCCCAAGTTCGGAAAGCCCAGATTTATGGAGAACAGGGCAATTTTGCTGCAGCGATTGAGGAATTGAATGCTGTTTTACGTGACAGGCCTAATGAATTACGTGTGCGAGACTTTTTGGGCCTATTATATGAGGAAATGAAAGATTATGAACATGCCATTCAAGCCTACAAGGCCAATATGCAGATTGACCCTACGTTTTTCGATAGCATTTTACATCTGGGATTTGTGTCGTATCGCTTGAAGCGGAACGAGGAGGCGTTATCGTATTTGGATCAAGCCGTGAAGCTGAACCCGAAACGTCCTGAGCCATATTTATTGTTGGGCTTGACGTATTTTCAGATGAAAGAATATCAGCAGGCCAAAGCCAGATTAGAAGATGGTATTCATCAGGATCCCTCCAATGCCGAGTTGCATTTCAATTTAGGCACAGCCTATGACAAGTTGGACCGTTTCGATGAAGTGGTGAGAGAAATGGAACAGGCCTTAGAGCTGGATCCTGAACATGCCGATGCCTTGAATTACCTGGGGTATAGTTATGCCGATCGAGGCATCAATGCGGAAGAAGCCGTGTCCCTGACTCAGCAAGCTGTCACATTAAGACCTCATAATGGCTATTATGTGGATAGTTTAGGCTGGGCTTTGTATAAAGTTGGACGAATCGAAGAAGCTCTGGAAATGATGCAACGCGCTGTGGCATTGGTTCCGGATGATCCAGTGATTTACGAGCATCTTGGCGAAATCTTTCTGCTACGAGATGAACATGAAAAAGCTCGAGATGCTTGGATTCATTCCCTACAACTGGATTCGACGAACGAAGCCCTCAAGCAACGCTTTCGGGATACCGGATTTGGGGAGCCCGTTCCAACGCTATCTCAGCAATCTACCTACACCCCGTAACCCGATTTTTTCATTGCTTTGTTGCTAGGACATTTTTGTCCTTATCTACTATCAAAATTGCTCCGAACCTAAAGATTTGTTCCGCTTCTGGCGATCAGATGAGACGGAGTGATGCGGGGGATCTATTTATAGCGGGTCTTTTATTGAAAAGAATGCAGTGTGAGGTTTCTAGAAGTTTCAGTGCGTTAGTGTATGTTGGTGAAATCCTGCTGCGACTTTTGTTTAAAGGTCATCCTGGTGTCATGAGAATACCACATGTATGATGACCGGATGATAGGATTAATCTAACAACCATACTTTAAGAGGGCAACCTTCCTTGGAGGTTAACTTATGTACCGTCGATACTTACTAGCCCAACAAAAGGGATTCAGTCTGACAGAGCTCATGATCGTGGTGGCGATTATCGGTATTTTGGCCACGATCGCCATTCCCAATTTTTTGCGATATCAGGCCAAGGCAAAACAGACCGAGGCGAAAAGTAATTTAGTTGCTCTCCATACTTCTGAGATCGCATATTTTGCTGAAAATAATGGATTTATTGATGACTTTAATGCCGTTGGCTTTGGTGTGAGTGGAGCTTCGCAGCGTTATTACTATGAGTTAGGTAATGCCAATTTAGGAACCTTGCCGCCTGGGTGCACCGCTTCGAGTCTGGATGTCGTGAGTGCCACGAGCTTTACAGCTGTGGCGATTGCCAATATCGATGGGGATGCTACGTGTGATGTCTGGACCATTGACGATCAAAAGGTTTTGAAAAACGTCACGAATGATGTGTCGTCCTAGAGTTATAGATAGCGATCATTGACTAGAGAATACAACTCCAGCAAGCTTAAGTTTTCCCAGAGATTGGGTAGGCAAGGTAATGATTAGGGACTAGGCTCCAAGAGGAGAGAATACGTGGATATAAGAGAAAAAATTCAAAATCGGTCGGCAAAAATTGGAGTTGTCGGGTTGGGCTATGTGGGGCTGCCCTTGGCCGTACTTCAAGCTAAAACGGGGTATCATGTCTTTGGGGTCGATGAAGTCGCAGCCAAAGTTGAGATGGTCAACCAAGCCAACAATTATATCTTGGACGTGGACGATGGTGAATTACGTGACGTAGTGGATCAGAAGCTATTGGAAGCGACAACCGATTTTTCGGTTTTGCAACAATGCGATATTATCCTGATTTGTGTGCCGACACCCCTGACCCGCAATAAAGAACCGGATATTTCTGCGATTGTGAAAGTGTTGGGGCATCTTGCCCACTATGCTCATCCCAATATGCTGGTGGTGCTGGAAAGTACGACATACCCTGGAACCACGGAAGAAGTCATTTTGCCTGCGCTGGCTGAGAAAGGCCTCACGGTGGGCAAAGATCTGTTTGTGGCGTTTTCGCCCGAACGAGTTGATCCGGGAAATGCGGATTTTAAAACGCACAATACGTTCAAACTGGTTGGAGGTATGACGGAAGGTTGCCGGGAAGTATCCAAATTATTCTATGAACAATCTATCGTCAAAGTATTCCCACTCAGTTCCCCGCGAGTTGCCGAAATGGCCAAAGTATTTGAGAATGTCTTTCGATCGGTGAATATTGCATTGGTGAATGAACTGACATTGTTATGTGAACGGATGAACATTAATGTCTATGAAGTCATTGATGCAGCTGCTACCAAAAACTTTGGGTTTATGGCGTTTTATCCGGGCCCGGGGGTAGGTGGGCATTGTATTCCTTTGGACCCGTATTATTTAGCATGGAAGTCGAAGGAATATGACGTGCACACGCGTTTCATTGAGCTGGCTGGAGAAATCAATGAAAACATGCCGTACTTTGTGGTGAACAAACTTCAGCGAGTCTTGAACCAAATGGGGAAATGCTTGAAAGGTTCAATAATTGTAGTGCTTGGGGTGACATACAAAGCGGACATTGAAGATCCTCGGGAATCCCCAGCAACCAAAGTTATGGAATTGCTTCAAAAAGAAGGGGCGGTGTTACAATATGCTGACCCTTATACGCCATCTTTGATGATTGGTGATCAACAGTACAAATCCCATTCTGTCACTCAAGAAATATTGGAGCAAAGCGCTTGTGCCTTGATTTTGACGGCTCATTCGGCTTTTGAATACCAGATGATTGTGGATCATGCTCCGGTGGTGTTTGATACGAGAAACGGAACTCGCGAGGTCCAACAACATCGGGAGAAGATTGTGTTGCTTTCGACATAATGAGTGACCTGTGCTATAAAGGAATGTGCCGGTAGGAGCAATTTCTTGACAGGCTTCACCCTATTCGGTATAAGGCCCAGTTAGTCTGGGCCTTTTTATATCCTTTGGATAGTTCTTCTCGTTAAGTGGTTCCTCCCCTAAATCAATAATCCTCAGGTTAAGTAAAGAGCTAACGGTACGCCAACATGCGGTTACTTAAACAGTTCATAGTGCGTGTAACGGGGAATTTCTTCCAAACCGTGGTCCCAAAGTTGCGTCAGCAACGCGCAAAAAAGACTGCTCCTTCCCTGAAGCTGGTTTCTCATAATCTGCATCCCGTGATTTCCCCGGATACCTCCACTCAACGCAGCGCCCATCTTGGCCATATGGAGTCCTTGGACGCTGCCCTTCAAAAAGGTGAGCAGTGGTTGTTGAACAAGCAGGATTTGGAACAAGGATTCTGGGTCGAGGAGTTAGAAGCGGATACGACCCTGACATCGGAATATGTCATGCTTCGTCGGTCTTTGGGGTTGGTTGATCCTGAGCGAGAACGAAAAGCGGCCTGTTATCTTCTTCATACGCAACTTGAGGATGGAGGTTGGCCGATTTTTTCTGGTGGGCCAGCTGACATCAGTGCGACGGTCAAGGCTTATTTTGCTTTGAAATTAATCGGGGTGTCATCTGATGAGCCCGTAATGCAGCGGGCTAAGGATCTGGTTCTCAAGCAAGGTGGGGTGGTTCAGGCCAATGTCTTTACGAAAATTACATTGGCCCTGTTTGGCCAATATGATTGGCGTGGAATTCCATGTATGCCTGCGGAGATTTTCCTCGCACCTCAATGGTTTTATTTTAATTTGTATGCCGTGTCTTATTGGTCTCGTGTTGTCATTATCCCTCTCTTAATTATTTTCGCGCATCGTCCTCTTTGTTCTATTTCTAAGGAACAGGGTATTGCGGAACTCTTCCTTGAACCTCTGGAAACGGTAGAATTTTCAGAGGTGCCACCATTGCATCGCGATTCCACATTGCTTAGTTGGCGAAATTTTTTCGTGTGGGTCGATAGCCTGCTTCGACTGTATGAATCCTATCCTCTTAAAGCACTGAGAAAGAAAGCCTTGAAAGGGGCAGAGCGTTGGATGATCAAACATATGGATGGCGAGGGGGGGCTTGGAGCTATTTACCCAGCCATGGTCAATTCGATTTACGCACTCAGAGCCTTGGGATATGCGACTGACCATCCATTAATTCAAAAAGCCTTAAGTGAAATCGAGGAACTCGAAATCTATTCCCAGTCCGGGAATACGACAGCACCGAGCATGCTGCATGTGCAGCCCTGCCATTCACCGGTGTGGGATACCGCTTTAACAATGAATGCGCTTATTGAAAGCGGGGTTGCTCTGAATCATCCGGCGTTGGATCGGGCTGATGCCTGGTTACGAACTCGACAATCACAAAAGGTTGGTGATTGGGTTGTGTCGTCTCCTGAGGCAAAACCAGGGGGATGGAGCTTCCAATATGAAAATGACTGGTATCCAGATGTAGACGATACCTCCGCCGTCATCACCGCCATGGCTAAAATTCATCAAGCTGAAACCCCGGATTTTGACGAAGTACTTCAACGAGGATTCCATTGGGTATTGGCTATGCAAGGGTCTGATGGTGGATGGGGTGCGTACGATAAAGATAATAATAAACTCATTTTTAATAAGATTCCTTTTGCAGAGATCGGA
>Ga0265309_10000961_pt1 | contig 12318 bp, 10 predicted proteins | sample Helome_FD_192492 | JGI IMG/M metagenome (GOLD analysis project Ga0265309, IMG submission 192492) | Marine sediment microbial communities from subtidal zone of North Sea - Hel_20160524 (Illumina Assembly) | ecosystem: Environmental > Aquatic > Marine > Subtidal zone > Sediment ...
CAAGGTGAGCTTTCTGCTGGCGCCGATTGCGGCGGCCTGCGGTTGCTACGTCCCGATGATTTCAGGACGTGGCCTGGGGCATACGGGCGGTACGACCGATAAAGCCGAGTGCATTCCCGGGTACAACGCGACACCGGACTTTGAGACATTTCGCAAAGTCGTCAAGAGCGTCGGCTGCGCAATCATCGGCCAGACGGCGGATCTCGCACCGGCCGACCGACGCTTCTATGCGATTCGCGACGTAACAGGAACCGTCGAATCCGTGCCGTTGATTACGGCGTCGATTCTTTCGAAGAAAATTGCCGCCGGACTTCAGGGACTCGTCATGGACGTGAAGGTTGGCAGCGGTGCGTTCATGGAGGTGCCTGCGCGAGCGCAGGAACTTGCGCACAGCGTCATCGGAACGGCGGCGAAGGCCGGGTTGAAAACACATGCCGTGATTACGGACATGAACGAGGTGCTGGGTACGACGGCAGGCAATGCGCTCGAAATCGAGGAATCCGTTTTGTTTCTTAGAAACGAGCGGCGCAATACACGGCTTGACGAGGTTACCTTGTCATTGTGCGCCGAGATGTTGATCGTCGGTGGCGTCGAGAATGATCGAAAACAGGCGCGCGCCCGATGCGAGGATGCGATTGTGAGCGGAAAAGCCGCCGAAGTCTTTAGCCACATGGTGCGGGTATTGGGCGGGCCTGCGGATTTCGTCGAGAATTATGAGGCTTACCTTGTGAAAGCGCCGGTCGTACGGCCGATAGGTGCGCGTGGGTTCGTAACCGGCGTCAATGCGCGCGCTATCGGCAACGCGATCATCGAACTGGGCGGCGGTCGCCGCCAGGTCGGCGAGGAACTCGACTGGTCGGTCGGCTTCAGCGAGATCGCATCGATCGGCACGGAACTCGACGCCGACACGCCTTTGGCTGTCATACACGCTGCATCAGACGCGGACGCGGACAAGGCGGAACAGAACCTTCTGGCGGCCTGCCAGCTGGGCGATTCGGCGCCCATGGACAGGCCCGTCATCAGCGATATTCTGACCGGCTGAGCAGCGCGATGCGGTATGCTTTGCGCATCGATCTAGAACAATAAGAAGCTTAAGGGAAAGCCATGGATAATTTTATCGGTCTTGCCGGGATTGTCGTCATTCTCGGTATCGCCGTCCTGTTTTCCAGCAATCGCAAGGCCATTCATCTGCGCGTTGTCGGTGCGGCATTTGCCCTGCAGGCCACGGTTGCTGCGATCGTGCTGTACTGGAGCGGTGGCCAGAAAGCCATCAACACGCTGAGCCAGGGCGTGCTCGCCGTTATCGAATTCGCGAACGCGGGCATCAATATGGTATTCGGCCCATTGGCCGATAAAGAAGGAATCGGATTCAGTTTCGCGTTCAATGTGCTGCCGATCATCATCTTCTTCGCTGCGCTAATGTCCGTCTTGTATCACTTGCGCATCATGGAGTGGCTGGTGCGCGGCGTCGGTGGTGCACTGCACAAGATTATCGGCACCGGCTCGATCGAATCCATGAACGCGGCCGCAAATATCTTCGTCGGGCAGACCGAAGCGCCGCTCGTCGTTAAACCGTATCTCAAGGGGCTGACGGAGGCACAATTTTTTGCCGTGATGGTGTCCGGCCTGGCTTCCATCGCGGGCACGGTTCTCGCCGGCTACGCGTTGATGGGCGCCGAACTGAAATACTTGCTGGCCGCCGCGTTTATGGCGGCGCCAGGCGGCTTGTTGATGGCTAAAATCATCATGCCCGATGACGAGTACGTTCCGCCCAGCGAGCACGAAAAGCTCCGTATGGAGCCCAGCCAGCACCGCAACGTCATCATGGCGGCAGCTGCAGGCACCTCCGACGGCTTGCGCCTCGCCGTCAATATCGGCGCGATGCTCATTGCGTTCGTCGCGCTTATCGCCCTGTTCAACGGGCTGGTTGGCGGTTTGTTTGGCCTTTTCGGCATCGAGGGCATCACGCTACAGTTGCTGTTGGGCAAATTGTTCCAGCCGCTGATGTACCTGCTTAGCGTGCCATGGGCCGAGGCCGAGGCGGCAGGCGCGCTCTTTGGTGAGAAGATCATACTCAACGAATTCGTCGCGTTCTCGCATTTGAACGAATACCTCGCCGGTATGAGCCCGAGAACGATTGCCATTACGACGTTTTCGTTGTGCGGCTTTGCAAACCTGTCATCGATCGCGATCCTGCTCGGCGGGCTCGGCGTGCTCGTACCTGAAAAACGCGAGTTGATTGGACAGTTCGGCATAAAGGCCGTGCTGGCCGCCTCGCTTTCGAATCTGATGAGTGCCGCGCTGGCTGGAATCATGCTGACGTTCTGACGCCATGGCGCCGCATCCTGTCATTATCGATTGCGATCCCGGTCAGGATGACGCGGTTGCCTTGTTCCTTGCAATGTCGTCGCCTGCGGAACTTGACGTCCTCGGCGTCACGACGGTCGCGGGAAACGTGCCGCTCGCGCTGACGCAGCGCAACACGCGCATGATGTGCGATATCGCCGGACGCAAAGACCTCCGCGTTTTCCAGGGCTGTGACAAACCCATGGTCAGGGAGGCGATTACCGCCGAGTATATTCACGGTACCACGGGTATTGACGGCGTCGATGTTTTCGAGCCGAAGACGCCACTGCAGGACCAACATGCTGTGGACTTCATTATCGAAACGCTGCTCGGGGCCGACGATGCGTCGGTCACGCTGGTTCCGACGGGTCCGCTGTCAAACATTGGCACCGCGATCGAAAAAGACCCGGCCATACTCCGAAGTGTCAGGGACATAGTGGTCATGGGCGGCGCGATGCGCGAAGGAGGCAATCGATCACCGTCTGCGGAGTTCAACATATTGGCCGATCCGCACGCGGCCGATATCGTGTATTCCTGCGGCAGACCGATCACTGCAATGGGGCTCGACGTTACGCACCAGGTGCTATCAACTCGCGATCGGGTTGCGCGCATAGCGGCGCTCGACAATCCCGTTGCAGCGGCAACCGCGGGCATGCTCAGCTTCTTCCACCGCTACGACACAAAGAAATACGGGTCCGAAGGCGCGCCACTGCATGATCCCTGTACGGTCGCCTGGTTGCTCAAGCCTGAACTGTTTGGGACGCGAATGTGTAACCTGTCCGTGGAAACGGAGTCGGAGTTGACGATGGGACACACGGCCGTCGATTTCTGGCACGTCACCGATCGGCCGCACAACGTTAGCTGGGCTCACGCCGTTGATGCCGATGGCTTCTATGATCTCCTGACGGACCGGCTTGCCCGGTTTGGGCGGTAGTCTCGAATGTCATCCATCGTTGTCATCGGCTCGGTCAACATCGACATTGTGGCGAGCGTGTCGCGACTGCCGGCTCCGGGCGAAACGGTAACGGGTGCGACACTGGATCGATTTCCGGGCGGCAAGGGGGCCAACCAGGCACTGGCCGCTCGGCGCCTCGGTGCCGACGTTGGCTTAATAGCGAGAGTCGGAGGCGACGCCGCGGCCGATGAAGCGCTGCTTCTCCTTCGTGAAGGTGGTGTTGATCTCTCTCGCTGCCTCGTTATTGACAAGGCGACGACCGGTACCGCGCTCATTGCCGTCGCGCCGTCGGGCGAAAACCACATCGTCGTAGCACCCGGCGCAAATCGATTGCTCGTACCGAGCGATGTTCAGGGAGTAGATGCAGATGCGGTGATTTGCCAGCTCGAGGTGCCGGTGCCCGTGGTTGCTGAGGCCTCGGCGTCGTTTCAGGGGTTCTTCTGTGTGAATCTCGCGCCCGCCGCAGAAATCGACGTCACGGTCCTGCAGCGCGCCGACCTCGTGGTCGTCAATGAAACGGAGTCGGACTGGTACGGTGGGTCATTGACGGCATGTAGCGGGATGGTCGCAACTACGCGCGGTGCCGGCAATGCGACACTGGAGCGAGACGGACAACTCGTTGCTGAAGCGAAACCGCCCGCCATTACCCCGGTGGATACAACAGGCGCTGGCGACACGTTTACCGCAGCGCTCACCTGCGCGCTGGTTGAAGGGCAGATGCCTGAACAGGCATTGCGATTCGCGTGTGCGGCCGGCGCCGCGTCGACCCTCAAGATGGGTGCGCAACCCTCGCTGCCGAGCCGTGACGCAGTGCTGGAATTGCTGTAGGGGCATGCGCCGGATCGAGCTGCTCGAGCCGCTATTTAGGTCTGTATCTTGTCATCCAGCGGCAGAACTCGTCGTGCGGAAGCGCTTCCGAGAAATAGAAACCTTGTATAACGTCACACTTCAGAGCGGTGAGTAATCTTATTTCATTCGAGTTTTGTGCGCCCTCGGCGACAACCTTGAGCCCGAACTGATGCGCCAGCCATATGATGGCCTCGACCAGGCGACGGTCTCGCTCGGACTCCAGCATATTGGATACGAACGACCGATCTATCTTCAGTTCGGTCGCTGGTATATTCCTGAAGTAAGATAGCGATGAATAGCCCGTGCCGAAATCATCAATCGAAATACCGACTCCGGCGGAACGTAACTGCTTGAGACGCTCGAAGTTGGAGTCTGAATCGCATACAAGTGCACCTTCCGTGATCTCTATGGTCAGCTTGCAATTCTTGTTTCCCCAGATGGAAAGTGCTTTGACCACCATGTCAAACGTTTCTTCGTGTTGCAAAGAGGTGGCTTCGAGGTTGGCGGATAGCTCGAGCGGCTCACCAATGTTCGGCCACTCGGCCGCCTGTCGCAGTCCCGTCGTGAAGACAAAGCCGGTCAGTTCCTGCATCAGGCCCATCTCGGCGGCCAATGGTATGAAAATAGCGGGTGATACCTTACCGTGCTTCGGACTGGACCAGCGCAGTAGCGCCTCTGCGCCGATTGGGCGGCGGGTGGCGATGTCGAACTTGGGCTGGTAGAAGAGCTCCATAGTTTTCTCTTCGATCGCCTCGATCAGGTCCTCTTGCAGGTCCCACCGGTTTATCATGCCCAGGGCCAATGCCGGTGTGAAAGACACGTAGTTCTTGCCGGTGATGCGAGCCGACTCCAGGGCGATTCTGGCTTTGTGAATGAGATCGGCTGCGTCGTCCCCATCCTGCGGGAAGGTGGCAATCCCTATTCGGACTTTGGAGCGGAGCGTAGCGTCGAAATGCTGAATGGCATCGGAATGCAGGCGGACGATCTTTTCTGCCGCCAGGGCCGTGTGTCCGTCCCTGTGAACGCCCGGGAGAATCAGACAGAATATGTCGTCGGCTATCCGGCACAGTCGGTCCTGCCGCCTGCAAAATCCCTGCAGGGATTGCGCGACTTCAACGAGGACCTTGCGGCTGGCCGCAAGACCCGATTTAACGAAGAATTTCCCCGTATCGCCAACATCGACCAACAGTATTGAAAATGGTTTGGCGCTCGAATTCGTCAAGCGATCGATTTCCTGCTCTAAAGCATGGTGGTCCGTCTTATTGAGTTCGCGAGCTAGCACCGGATCTCACAGAAAGTAGTCGTCGAGGTTGATGTCATAGGTCCCGGGTTCGATACCGCGCTCGATCCACAGACTGTCCGGGTTGGTGGTTTCCTCCGGTTGATCGTCAAGGTCGATGACTCTGAAGTCCTCCAGCTTTCGCTTGTTGGTGTCGAGGATGATGGCTACTTCGGGTCGCAGGCGGCTGGCACGGTGCTCCTTCAATACCACACCGACTTCTCCGGTGTTGAGCTCGACCAGCGTGCCGGCGGGGAAGATTCCGACGGCCTTGATAAACTGCTCCACCAGTTCGGCCTGAAAGCTCTTGTCGGCCAGTGACCTGAATTCGCGCATTGCATCATACGAGGACTTCGCCGCGGCATACGGCCTGTCAATCGACATTGCGGCGTAGGAGTCGACGATTCCGCCAATCCTCCCAAATACCGGGATCTGGTTACCTTTCAGGCCCTTCGGGTAACCGGAGCCATCGAATCGTTCGTGATGCGTAGCGACCATCTCAAAAACCCGCTTGTCGACAGACTCGGTTTTGCGGAGTATCTCCAGTCCCAGATCGACGTGGCTTTGCATGTGCATGCGCGCGACGTCTGTCAGTGCGCCTGTTGTTTTCAGCAATTGTTGCGGCAGTTTTGTTTTGCCAATGTCGAGAAGCAGACCGCCAAGCCCCAACACCTGTAGTGATTCTCTATCCAGACCAAGATGCCGTCCGAATACCAGTGCCCACATTGACGTCGCCAGCGAATGTGCATGCGTGTAATCGTCGGTCTTTTGCATTCGAATCAACAACGCCATTGCCGTGCTGTTACGAAGAACGCTGTCGACCATGCCATCGACGACAACTTCGAGATCGGGCATGCGAATGGTCGCGCCGCGCCTCACCCCTTCGAGGACGGTCATCAGACGCTGCAGCGAACCCGTGTGCAGAGTTTTTGCAACAACCAACTCGTCGGCGACACTTACGGTATCCTGGTAGTAATCACCGGGCTCGGGAGAAGCCTCGAGTTTCTGCTTCTGTTCTCGTTTGAATAATTGAAGGATTCGTCGCCAGAAACCGACCTTACGCGTCGATTTCGAAGCAGGTGCTTTTCGTTTGGATTGACAGGGATTAGCAGAATCCCAGGATTCATTTGCTGCAGTATCGGACTGCTCAAAATCGATTACTACGAATTCGCAGTGCTCGCGTAATTCGTCGATTTCATTCTTGCTTCGAATGCAGAAGCCCTGGAACAAGAACGGGGTTTCCAGCCACGGCCGGTCGAGCTCCGACACATACATGCCGACACGCAGTCCTGTTACATCAATTTTTCGTTTCGAAGCAGACATCCCAGCGAGTTCATACCGTGCAAACTGACCCCAAATATAGCCGTCAATCGTAGCAGCCATTTGAGCGGAGCAACGAGACCCTGATCACATTGCGATCGCCAGTAATTACACGGGTTTCGACAAATGCGAACTGGTCGATCGTCGCCGCTTTCGCGAGTGCTTTTCGGTCAAATTCGTCGCAGCCCGGCTGCGAAGCCATGTTGAAGAAGATGGGCCGCGGATGCTCCCAATCAGCTAGTCGGTCTCGGAGGGGATTTTTTCCAGGTAAGGCATTCGCACGACTTCCAGGTGGCGCTCTTTGTCCTGGCGGCGAAAGGCACGGAAATGCAGGCCTACCAGTCCTTCGTCATTGACGCCGAGAAAGAGTCGGGACTCTCCCATCTCTGCGAAGGTCAATAACGACAGGCTGCGTATCTTGCTGACGCGCGCGAAGGTGCCGGAATCCTGGAAAGCAACATCGACGAACGGCTGTGACCAATCAGTCGTATTGCGTGTTGTGTCAAGCAGGGTAGGGTCTCGCCAGCGCGAGGCGCTGTCGAGGTCTGAATACAATGGTGGCAGGAGGAGGTTAGTCGCCGGCAGATTGCCACTGTCGACAGCGGATGTCTCTTGGTCGTCGGCAACACTTGCTACCGAGAACAGCATGCCGACAATTGCAAGAACAGTCAGACCCGCCTTGGTCATGAGCTATCTCCCTGTAGCCATGGCGTAAATTGTCATAGCGTTCGGGAAGCTCGATCGATATGAATTTACGTCGACTTAGAATGACAAACACTGCGGAGAATTTCGTTCGCCTGGATCACAGATACAGTACTCTGTGCCGCCTTATGTAATATAGGCCTCCTCTATGGCAAGATGGACGCTCGAGACAATCGCACGTTCGAAGCGGTGCCCGACTGATGTTTGATGCCTTTCGTGACTTCCTGAAACTCGAAACCGCCAGCGGCACACTTCTTGTAATTGCTGCCGTGTTGGCGATGATCGTTGCCAACTCACCCATGGCCTCTTTCTACGATGGTCTTATCGATCTTCCGGTTGAGGTGAGGGTTGGCAAGCTCGAGATCGCCAAGCCGTTGTTGCTGTGGATCAACGATGGCCTGATGGCCATCTTCTTTTTCCTGGTCGGCCTGGAACTGAAGCGCGAAGTGCTCGAGGGTCAACTTTCGGATCCCAGGGAAATCGTCTTGCCCGCTTTTGGCGCGCTCGGCGGAATGTTGTTGCCAGCTGCCATCTACATCTGGACTAATCAGGGCGACCACGTCGCACTGCAGGGTTGGGCGATTCCGGCCGCTACCGACATTGCCTTCGCGCTGGCCATTCTTGGGCTGCTCGGAAGTCGCGTTCCGTTGTCGCTGAAAATCTTCCTGGTCTCGGTGGCGATATTCGATGACGTTGGCGCGATAGTGATCATCGCCCTGTTTTATTCCAGTGACCTTTCGGTTGCAGCGTTGCTAACGGCGGCTGCCTGTATACCGGCACTGTTCATGCTCAATCGGCGAGGTGTGCTCGAGCGGGCACCGTACATTTTCATCGGTATCGTCATGTGGATTGCGGTGCTCAAATCGGGCGTCCATGCCACGCTGGCGGGCGTCTTATTGGCGTTGTTCATTCCGCTGCGTGACGAAAAAGTAGAGCGCTCTCCGTTGCACGAAATCGAACACGACCTGCATACCGCCGTTGCTTACGGCATCTTGCCGGTATTTGCATTTGCCAATGCTGGTATATCGCTCAGCGGTGTTTCTGTCGATTCGTTTTTTCACCCCGTGCCACTTGGCATCATGACCGGTCTTTTTGTCGGCAAGCAGGTGGGCGTCTTTTTGTTCTGCTGGTTGGGCGTTCTCCTCGGGGCCGCCCGCCTGCCTGAGGGCTTACGTTGGGGACATATCTACGGCGTGGCGCTGATCTGCGGAGTCGGATTCACGATGAGTCTTTTTATCGGGTCGCTTGCCTTCGAAGAAACGGGCGTGAACTTACTGTTCGACGAACGACTGGGGATAATCGCCGGTTCTGTCCTGTCCGGGGCGTGCGGCTACATCGTCCTGCAAATGACGTTGCCGAAGAATCCACAAGCCGAGTCCTAGGGCAGGCTGTCCAGCATTTTCAATGCGGATTGCCGGATCGATGCGTTGTCGCCGATCTCCGCTGCTTTCGCTAGTGCGCTGCGCGCTTCTTCTACGTTGCCGAGCTGGCTATTGACGTAGCCCAGTGTCAGCCATATCCGCTGGTTGTCGGGGCTTGCCGCGACGCCGTCATTGAGTCGGCGCAGTGCTTCATCGGATCGCCCAATGTAATGCAGCGTCAGGCCCAGATTATTCAGTACTTCCACGTTTTTCGGATCGAAAGCGAGCAGTTTTTCGTAGGAATTGGCTGCCTGTTCGTATTGCCTGTTGCCGAAGAATTGATTGGCGCGACGGGATATTTCGACTGGGTCCTCAATATTCGATTCGCCGATGACTTGCGGAGCGAGCCGTGAAATATCCGATTCGGAAATGCCCTGCCACGGGCTGGCCGACGGGCTAAGCGTCGCCGGGTGTGCAGTTACCCTGACCGGCTCCTGCTTATAGTAGTCGCGTGTAATGGCAAAAACGGCGAACCCGAAGAGAATTTGAAATACGGCCATCGATAGCCAGAATTTGATATCCCGTACCATGATTGTCGCCGTTTCCTTTCTATCTTTCGCTAGTCGAGATGGAATGATGCCGGTAACAGGTCTTCAATGGAGTATTCCTGCCATTCCGTGCTGTCATCGATGACAATAATGATTGTATTGTCGTCCGCGAATTCGCGAATTCGCTGCCGGCAACCGCCACAGGGCGTACAGGAGCCGATCTCGTCGTAGCCGCCGGCAACGGCTATGCGGCGAATACGTTTGCCGCCTTCCTGAACCATCGCCGCGATCGCGGCCGCCTCAGCACAATTACCGAGGTTGTACGCGGCATTTTCGACATTGCAGCCAACGTGCAGGCGACCCTGTTCGTCGAGGATTGCGGCACCGACGCTGAAGCCGGAATAGTGACAGTACGCCTGCTGGCGTGCCTCCCTGGCAGCGTTTACGAGGTCTTCATCCGTTATGACCATCTCAATCTCTCTTTCGCATCGGGTTATTGGGGTGCGTAGTCCAGTTGGCTTTGACGTTCGAGATTGCCTGCCCGGTTCTCGGGTCGACACCCTCTGTTAATTGCTGCATCGATATGCAGCCATCGACCGGACAGACGCTAACACACAAATTGCAGCCGACACATTCGGCGTCGATGACTTCGAAATGGCGTGCACCATTGACCGTGTGTGTAATGGCCTGGTGTGACGTGTCTTCACAGACGACGTGGCAGCGACCGCACTGGATACACAAGTCTTGATCGATGACAGCTTTCTCGACGTAGTTCAGGTTCAGGTACTGCCAATCGGTAACGCTCGGCACCGCTTTGCCGATGAGTTGGTCGAGCGTCAACTGCTTGTCGTCCAGAAAGTCGGACAGGCCATCAAGCAGGTCATCGATAATCTTGAAGCCATAAACCATCGCTGCCGTGCATACCTGCACATTGCTCGCACCCAGCGCCAGGAAATCGACAGCGTCGCGCCAGTCTGTAATCCCGCCAATGCCGGAGATCGGGATCGATCGCGTCTCTTTATTGCGGGCGATTTCGGCCACCATGTTCAATGCGATAGGTTTGACGGCCTCGCCACAATAACCGCCATGAGTGCCCATGCCGTCGGTGGTCGGATACATGGTCAGGGAATCGTAATCGACACGCATGATGGAATTAATGGTGTTGATCAGGGACACCGCGTCAGCGCCACCATCTTGCGCCGCTTTGGCGGGCGGCAGAATGTTTGTTACGTTCGGCGTGAGCTTTACGATGACGGGTACAGACGCAGCCTTCTTCGCCCACTCAGTAGCCATCTGGATGTACTCGGGAACTTGCCCGACGGCAGCACCCATGCCGCGCTCTGACATACCGTGTGGACAGCCGAAATTGAGTTCGAACGCGTCAATGCCGGTCTCTTCAATCATCGGCAGGTATCTCGCCCAGGTCTGTTCATTCATCGGCAGCATGACGGACGCGACCAGCGCACGATCCGGCCAGTCTTTCTTGACCTGCCGCATCTCGTCGAGGTTAGTCTTGAGCGGCCGATCGGTAATCAGCTCAATGTTGTTGAAACCAATGACGCGGCGCTCGTTGCTGTGAAGCGCACCGTAGCGCGGGCCACTGACATTCACGATGTGCGGATCTTCGCCCAGCGTCTTCCAGACAGCGCCACCCCATCCCGCTTCAAACGCCCTGTTAACGTTGTAGGCCTTGTCGGTTGGTGGCGCTGATGCGAGCCAGAATGGATTGGGCGAGGAGATGCCAAGAAACGTTGTCTTGAGTTCGGCCATGTTTATCGCTTCCTCAAGTGGCGGTCGATATCGATAGCCGCCACCTTGCCTTGTTGAACGGCGGTTACGGTGAGGTCGTCCCCGCCGGCGACGCAGTCACCGCCCGCCCATACATTGGAAAGCGAGGTCCTGCCAGCCTCGTTGATCACAATGCGGTCGCGCCGTATCTCGAGCCCGGCCGTATCGGCACCGAGCAGGCTGGTGTCGAGTACCTGGCCGATTGCCTTGAATACCGTGTCAGCCGTTAGCTCGAACGGATCACCCGCCGACGAGAGCCGGCCGTTGCTATCGAGATCGGTTCGCTCAAACCGGATGGCCTGGACGTGTTGCTTGCCGACGAGCTCGAGTGGCCTGGCCCAGTGGTGAATCGTCACGCCGTTGGTTTGGGCCAGGTCCTGCTCGTATTGGCTGGCGCCCATTTGCTCGGGGCCGCGCCGGTACACGAGGTCGACACGTTGCGCGCCCAGGCGCTTGCTTTGTACCGCAATGTCGATGGCCGTCATTCCGCCTCCGACAACCACGACCCGGCGGCCCACGGGTAACTTGCTGAGATCGTCGGCTTGTCGCAATTCCGCGATGTATTCAATGGCGCTTTCGACACCGGGAAGAGACTCATTGTCGAGTCCGAGTGAGTTGGTTGAGCCGAGGCCTACACCGACGAATACCGCATCGTAGGTGTCGCGCAGCTTATGCAGCTGGAGATCGTCGCCGAGGGAGTGGCCGTTCTTCAGCTGGATACCGCCGATCGACAATATGTACTCGGCTTCGCGTTGCGCAAAATCATCGATCGTCTTGTACGCGGCGATCCCGTACTCGTTGAGACCGCCGGGCTTCCTGTCACGATTGAAGACGACGACGTCGTGTCCGAGCGTCGCGAGCCGATGCGCGCAGGACAGGCCCGCCGGACCAGCGCCAATCACGGCGATCTTCTTGCCTGTGGCCGGCGCTCGTGTAAACAGAGGCGGCTGCGCGTCGAATATCGGGTCCGTTGCATACCGTTGCAGCAGCCCGATCGCCACCGGTTGTTCCTCGTGCGTGTTCCTGACGCACGCTTCCTCGCAAAGGACCTCGGTCGGACAGACACGGGCGCACATACCGCCCATGATGTTTTCCTGGAGGATGGTGCGAGCGGAGCCGCGCAGATTGTCGCTGCGTATCTTCTGGATAAAGCCCGGAATATCGATGCCG
>Ga0265309_10000964_pt1 | contig 12306 bp, 17 predicted proteins | sample Helome_FD_192492 | JGI IMG/M metagenome (GOLD analysis project Ga0265309, IMG submission 192492) | Marine sediment microbial communities from subtidal zone of North Sea - Hel_20160524 (Illumina Assembly) | ecosystem: Environmental > Aquatic > Marine > Subtidal zone > Sediment ...
TAGATTGTCCCTGTGGGGGCAATTGTCGCTGTAGGATAACGTTTGGAGCCCCAGACACCAGTATTCTCAACCAAAAAGGCGTTTTCTCTCGCCTATCGCTGCTGAACCGCTAACATAAGAACTTGAGCCGAATACCCCTGAGTTTTCATTGAATGGTAAAATATCATGTGCCATATAGCTGGCGGCATCGAACAGATGCGTTAAGAGCGGGTCTGATTTTTTATCGATATCTTTCTGAGATTTGTCCCATGTCACCGCTTCATTATCTTTAATTAGCATTTTACATTTTGGGTCAATGCCAATTTTATCATGGTAGAAGGCGGCGTTAAAGCGGAGGCATCGGTTTACTATCGGTGGGTTGGAGAATCCGTAACAAGGGGAAACAGTAAAGTATTTTCCTAATATATCCTGTACAATTTCCCAATTCGTGCTACGGGAATTAGCCGTAGCATTTCTTCCTGTCGCGTCCCCATATAAAGATACGTCAGCGCCGAGTTTATGCCGCATCGTATTTAGCCTGACTACTGATTCAGATGCCGACTTAAATGTATCGGCATTTTTTAGATATACTTCATCTAGAAAAAGCAATTTGCCTTCTTTGTGTTGGGCGATTACGGCTACAGCCGGATTAATGTTAAAATCGAACCCCAAGATAATTGGCAGCTTCGGGTCATATTCGATGGGATAGACGTGTTTATTGCGGTCGAAGTACGTTGCAATCCGTCCGACTGCAACCATTACGTCCTGTCCTTCTACCTCAATCTGATATAATTCAGGTGTCAGTGTCCCCCTCATCATCTCAAACCACGATTCAGGGATGAGTGGATTCTCCCTAGAACTGCCTAAGAACTTTCTATAAAGTTTTTTCTTGCCTTCACTACGGTCGGGGTCGGTGAAATAATTGTATGCCCAGTTATAGGGGTTATTCCGGTTCGGTGTCCCTGCCATCATAATAATGGCGGTGCTAGATTGGGTTCGCCCTAAGCTACCTAGAAAATTTTCAATTACTGATCCGTCAGCGTATGTCAGTTCATCCCCTAAAATGATATCGATCTCTGCACCCCTGCCTGTCTCCTGTGATTTGCTGGTACGAGAGGTAAATCTTTCAGCAGAAGCGACAATCAAGTACATCTTATTGCTACCAAGGTAAACCCCCTTAGCATTTAATATTTGCCGTGCCCGCTCTTCTATCGTTTCCCCATCTGGGGGTGACAATTTACCCCCTTTTCCTACAAAATAGACGACCCCTAACTCATCCCAGGTTTTAAGCAATTTGGGAACGGTAGAATCCCGCAATTGATCATACACATTAGCTAATACCATCCCTTTCTTATTAGGATAATTCTCGGACACATAAGCAGCACACCCCCCCAAAAGAGCCGACTTGCCCGCTCCACGTCCTCCACAGTGCCATATCCCAACTGCTGAGGATTCTAAATTTAGCACGGATTTAAACTCTTCAAATGCCTTTGCTTGCGCTCCAGGAAAAGGCCTAAATTCTTTAGCTACATTGCCAATACTAGATAGTTGGCTTACTTCTAAAGCGGACTGTTTTCTAAGCCCCTGAAGCGCTAATTGGTAGCTAGGCATAATCTATTACCCCGTCCTTTGGAATGCCAATTGAGGGAACTTATTGTAAATCTGGGAAGATGTTAAAACCTGTTTTAAAAACGGCATGGGGCCCCAATCACTGAGTACCCTCATTATTCCTAGCATACTTTCATTTGGCGTATTCAATGTCAATTCTCTTATTACCCCAGGGGTCGGCCCCTGATACTGCCAGAGGATAATTGCCTCTAGCAGCTCATAATAAGTTCGATGGGCGACCTTATTGGTAAATTGGTAGATAGCATACTGAGCGCTAACACCGTTCGACCATTTGGATAGGTTGTAGCCAACAAACACCTCACCTGGATCAATTACCCTGTTACTGCTGGGGTCGTAAATTCCAGGGGTAACCTGATCAAATGATAAGTCAGGGAATAGGGCTAGATCCCCTCCCACTTTCCATTCGTCATAGCCAGCGCCTGACGGCAGGGTTACCCCATTGGGCGTTACTAATAAATACTGTTGCTGAATTGCCATTGAGCTAATTAATTAAAACAGTCCCTTTCCAAGAGAACCCATGCCGCCGCCACTGCCTAAAAATTGATGCGGCTGACATACCTAATATTAGCTGCATTTCACTTAATGTCAGTATTCGGTTTTGTTTCTGAATTTGTTCCATTCTCTTATTTTAGCCTATTGCATACCAAGGCAAAATAGGTCTTACCTCGGATTTTAGCTTAAGCTACCCCCTGATTAATCCTCTTTAAACTCAGTAGGGGGCGACCTGGGATAACACAGTCAGGGTAATAGTCCAACCTTGTCCCATTGCACAGTCGCAAGCTGGCAAGGTAGTCAAAGCATTCTGGTCCAGTTTCGGCATTGCCAGGACACGCATTGGGGTCACATTGCAACCTGTTAAGACAGGTCGGGTTACCAATTGCCTGAATCCTCTGATTTAGCGTTACCGCATTTGCTTCTGAGGCAAACCAAAACAAAGAGAAAAAGAATAGTGCAATAACAGTAAAATAAGCCACTATTGTTGTAACAATTTTTTTTCCTAGCTGTGTATAAGCCATAAGATTTAGCCCCCTATTTGGTTCATTTTCGCTATTACGATAGCACTACTTTCCAGTTTGAGCAGTGACGAGCCTCTCTTATATTTAGTTATTTCAGTCAACACCAAGCTACATTTTTAAATCACAGCTAAAATAAGAGTACAATGCAAATAATAGTAGAGAGATTATTCAAATGCCAATAACACCAGTCGCCAGGGTTAGCCGCACGGAAGATTTTGGAGTTGATGAATTCCGAATCACCCCCACACAGAACATTGATGGGGAAGGAATCGGCTATAAAATTGACGGGCTAGATTTTAATAGCATTTCATCAAAAAAACATATTAGCAACGTACTCCTTGGGACTTACGGATCTAATCAGGAGGGGATATTTACTCCTGAAGGAACAGTAAGGTTCAGCAAGATCACTGACGTAGGGTTAGTGTTTGCTGAGGCAGTATTTGAATTAGTTGAGTTTCCTGAAACGGGAAACTACATAAGTGCAGATACTTATGGAAACCTCTTGACAAGGGCTGCAATGATTGACTCAGTTGATTTTGCCCCAATCGGAGAGTTGCCGCCAACCACCGCGTAGTGCTAGAATAATAACATGAGCACTTTACTCCTGCTCATTCTAAGCCTAAACGACAACCCCGCCCTTACGAGGTTGTCGTTTTTTGTCATCTCTACTCAACATTCAAAAGGCTTATGACACTCAGGGCAAATAGGGCAATTATCAGAATTAACTTTGTTGTTTGCTTATTGGTTTCTCTTGAAATTATCTAATTTGCATGGGCATCATTAGGTGAATCATCTCTATCCCACCTAATGGCGTAATGATGACTGGCTGATTACACTCGTTTAACTGTATTTGAATATTGGGAACAGGAATGGCTTTTAATCCCTGAATGAAATACCTAGTATCAAATCCTACCTCAATAGTCTCACCAGTGATCTCAATGGGTAGAGTCTGATCTGAGTAACCGATATCCTGTGCATCTACTGAAAGCTTAATCTGGCTATTCTCACTATCAAATTTGCACTTGACTCTATTGTTACTCAAATTCGCCACGATAGCCACTAACTCTAAAGCAGATAATAGCTGATTGCGATCCATTGTTACAGTTCTAGAGAATGAGGAGGGAATTAGCTGATCGTAAGCAGGGTAAGCGCCTTCTAATTTGCGACAGGTGAGGCGTTGGTCTCCTCGCTCAAACGCCAGCCCTTCACCTAAGTAAAGTGCTACGGATTTATCCCCGCATGGCATATCCATTATCCGATCCAGTTCCCGTAAAGCTCGCGCCGGAATCGTCATCTTTAGATCATTTAAGTCATTGTCACCTAAAACCCGTCGATAATTATCAATATCCAGTTTAACTACTGCCAATCGGTGTCCGTCGGTAGCAGCAAATTCGTATCCTTGCTCTGTTGTCTGGATGTGAACCCCAGTCAACACCTGTTTAGTTTCATCGCCACTGGCAGCAAATAAACAGCCATGTAGCCCTTCCTTTAAAACTTCCACAGGAAGAACTATTTTACCAGCTTTAGCTACTGGGAGAGCGGGAAACTCATCGGATGACATCCCCATAATTTTGAACTGCCCCGTTTCTGAGGATAGAACTATCCCGTCGTTATCCTCAGTCTCGTCATCTACCGAGGCAATCGTTATTTCTCCTTTGGGTAGTCGGGCAACGATATCACCAAGGAGTTTAGCTGGTAAGGTAAGCTTTCCTGGTTTGGAAACTTCCGCCGCAAAGCTGGTATGGATGCTAATGCTCAAATCAAAAGCTGTTAAATCAACTCGTTGAGATTGGTCGTCGGCTGCGAAAAGGATGTTGCCTAAGACCGCATGAGTGGGGCGAGAAGGGACTGCGTGACTCACTAAAGAGAGATGGGTATTGAGGTCGCTTTGTTTTGTTTTAAATTTCATGTTCTATTTTGTTTCATTCTAGTTTGGATTAATTGGCATTATTAGGGGTAGTAGTTAATCCCTTGGAATACGAGGGATGCTGCATTCAGATTGGCAAAATAAACTCGTCCGTATTCCCATTTGGCGAGGATTGTTTTTTGTGTGGCATGGTTCCATTGAAATGTCAGTCCAGTATGTAGCTCGTCTTCCTCGCTGGCTGCGAAGTTTGTATTTAAGAATTTTGAATTGCTCACTGGAGTATAGATTGTTATCAAACTACCAGTTCTAATCATATTAGAGCAATCGGCTAATGGGTAAGATAACATCCAATTAGTGCAGTTTAAGGGGTTAAATGCAAAGTCAATTGCATTTGTCCCTGTTAGCCGTATCCCTGAGTTGGGGTCCACAATCCCCGTAAATGTTACGTCTATACTATCAATTACTCTCCTGGTATCCGTCTCTGGTGGCGCTCCTATTATATTAATGTCATCCCAGTTAACCCCCGTTATTTTTCCTCGCAATAAATAATATTGACTGGATTTATTGGCGGAGAAATAGAAGTCTATTTCTACCAGTAATGCTTCAATCGTTCCCTGCCAGGATGCGGTATCATCGTTAATAAACAAACCATTCGCATAGGGAATGGATAGTTCTACAAACTGGAGAGAGTTGGCGGTGCGAGTTAGCGTTAAACTTCCATTCCCACTTGCAGCAATCAGGTTATCTAACTGAACGGTCGTCAGTTTAGCATTTGAAAAGTAAGGGGAATAATCCGCTGTAGCCGTCCCCAAATCATCATGGTGGCAAAATAAAGGTCTTTCTTGCGCCGCCATGACACCTAGCCCCTCGAAGTCGCTAGGGCTGGTTAGTGTCCGCTGCAAATAGCGGTAAAATGATGCCTTCCCTTGGTCTCCTGAAGCGTACCAATGGAAATCAGTCCGAATTGATTCTGAGTAGTCAAACTGAGAGACGACATTGTCAACATTCGACCCACCACTTTCAGTCCCACCACTTTTAAATGACTCATTAGGCACTGCGGGGAACTCCGCCCATTCATTATAGGAATCAGTCTCAGTCAAAGGTGATTCCCAAAAGATCCCATAGCTATAAGGTGCTATAAAACTCCTAGCAAAAGTATCTTTATTCAGATATTCAACAGACTTTAACCCTTTAGTTAGGGTGTAGGTAGAGTTGATAAATGTGTATTCCCAGTCAGCCGTAACATTAAGATCATCCGAAGTAATATCTATAGTAATCGTACCAGGGTCAAAATCATTCCCACTATTCGCCCTAACTTGAGATCCGGTTTCAACGTAACTACTTGGATCTGGATTGCTCCCTATCAGAGATGTTTGAATTTCTATTTCAATCTCATCACCAAACAACCAAGCTAGGCCATCAGAAACCGTTTGGTGATCATAAGTATAAGCGTTTATAGTTGCGTCTCTATTCCATGCTAGAGTCGTACCAAAAATATCAATGAAATCATCTTCTGGGTTTTCAGGTGTCCCATTGTCATTAATATGAATACCCAGTTTGAGCGATGGGGCATAATTCGGGGATAGGTCGTAACGCCCAGCAAATTCCTGTGGCGTATCGGGATCAGGGTAGATGCAAGGGCGGGCTGGGGGATCATAGGTACTTACATAGTCTCCAAGTACGTAATCATAAGTATAATTGGATTCGGTATTATACGAGTAGTGATAAGTTAAAATCCTTGAAACCCTTTGCTCGTCTACAAAGGAAGTGTCATACTCGACGATGAAGTTTCTGGTAAATTCTAGATTTCCTTGATCATAGAGATCCGTCACATTAGATGGATAGTTGTTACTCACATCATCAGTCCTGACAGTCTGTGTGTATTTTTCCAAAGGCCACTCACTATTGTCAATGGGGTCTAGATGGTAGCTACTATAGCTACCACCACCAAACACATTAAAAGCAACGATCCCACTTAGGGCTACATCCTCTGACGTTGCGCCCCTAATAACCAGTCCGTTAACTAAGTTCGGATCGTCGTCGTAGTATTCAATCGCTACATTGGCGGTTTTAGCGTCTTTTGCTGCCATCCACATTCCAAAAGCGCGGTAGCTTCCAGGGAAAACAGGTGAGGCTATATCGTAGTCAACCGCAACCTTACGGCGAGGGCTGTAGCCAGTAATCCAAGTATTGTTCCCGTCGATCGCCCAAATATAAAACGGACCTTCGACTTCCGGTTTCCGCCTTGGTCCCCTTTTAGCAATCGTTACATCAACTTTATTGATCTGGGCGACTTCACTCATGCAAACCCAGAGGTTTCTATTACGCCAGACCGTCACGGGTTGACCAGAACTGATATACCCTACGGCTTTTGCGATTACCGTAGTTCTAGATCCAGGAATATATACCTGAACACTCTGATTGGGACCTACTTCAGTGTTGACAATGCCTCTAAATGTTGGCAGCCTTGGCTCCGACATCCCTCATCACCTCCTTATCACTGTACATATGCTATGATAACACAAGTAATGCACTAAAGAGTGTCCTGTTGCAATTATTAATCATGGCTAAAAAACGAGGGCGCAAGCCTTTCACTGAATATGGAGAGGATGCGGTCAAAGAAAAAATAGTACAGCTATATAACGACAAAATGGCGGTAAAAGCAATTGCCCGCCATGTCGGATTGAACTATAGGACGGTGAGGAAGTACCTTCTAAGCCTTCACTTCAAAGATTTTAGCTTAGAGCGTATCTATAAATAGGTTTTGTTAAGTTTTGTAACTTTAATGTTGCACTATTTAGCGAGGTGGTGTACTATTTAAATAGACAGCATAAAAAGCAAGCAATCGAGGAGGGCAATGAAACAATACTTATACATAGTTGAGTTAAACAGGGCTGATGGGGACATAGCTGTCCCGGTTGTATCGGGGAACCCATTAAGCCCGATGGAAATAAAAGAGAAATTACTACCTTGGCTAAAATACGATTCAGAGAATTGGGTGGGTACTATGTCTCTGCCAGCAAAGGAGAGTAATCAAAAAGAGCAATGAAACAATACTTATACATAGCTGAGTTAAAAGGGACTGATGGTGACATAGCTGTCCCGGTTGTATCGGGGAACCCATTAAGCCCGATGGAAATCAAAAAGAAATTAATCCCCTGGCTAAAATCCAATCCAGAGAATTGGGAGTTCGTGGGCTGGTCGGATGCCACAAACCAGTTCCATCTATACGGGTACGATGTCTCTGCCAGCAAAGAAGAGCAAGTTATCAACTTCTTTTCATCGCTTTGTGATAACAAATCCTTGCAATTGATGCTTGAGGCGATTTTGGGATTAGATTCCATAGACATCGGTGAATGGAGCATCACTCTACACCCTGTAATGAAATCAATCACATCTTAAACACATGAATAAATCGACTCCAGTGGGATACTTGGTTAAACTACTACTACTACGAAACGGCAAAGTATTAGACCAAAAAGACAGAATAATCGAATGGATGGACAAAAAGGATCTCGGATCATTTCTAGATGATTGGGTTGATTCATGGAATGCCCTGATCCCCGACCAACATCCGCCGTCAAAATGGCGTATTTCTGCTTGGACTGTCATTGACTCTCAAACAGTCATACATCAGTACAATGTCATTTTAGCACATGAATCCGTTAGCTCAAAAAACTTTAATCCAGAGATACACCAATATGTAAAGCTGAAAGTTATCCTACTTGACAATGAAACCCCAACAAAAATAACGTTTAAAAAAGCGTGCTGGAAATGGATGTCACAAGGGTACGACGTTATAAGTTGGGTTAAGGATGAAAACAATTAATGGAGGCAACATGGCACAATCAATTTATTCTCGACCGGGATGTACTGTATACCATCCTTGGTACAACTACCATAAAACACCAGAAAACCTACTAGATCAAGAGCAAGACCAGGACAAAGAGATGCCGGAAGCTTTCCGTAAACGCCGATACAGTAATCCTAACTGCCAGGCAACAAAAGAGGAGTTTTAACGATGGAAACACTAGCAGATATTTTACTGGGACTACACATTCCAATCCAAGAAAATCTAATCAGCAAAAAGCCAACTTTTGACAAAGGTATAAAGATAGGCGATATTGATTATGTTTCTTGGACCAACCTAGTAGATTTACTTGATGAACGAGTAGGACTCGGTCAATGGAACTGGGAAGTAAGGGACATTAATCAAGTTGGGAACAGGATAGTTCTAATTGGGGCATTGACCATCAGTGGCACTGACAAAGCCCTAACCATGATGGCTACTGGAAGTGAGGATATCAGCATTTCCGATTACGGCGATCCTAGTTCAAATAGTGAGGCTATGGCTATGAGGCGGTGCGCCGCCAAGTTTGGCTTAGGTCGTGATTTATGGAAAAAGAAGAAAACCAATGCTCATTCCACTCCGACCCAAATGCCGAAGCCAAAACCAGTATCTAGGCTAATCCAACCTTCGCATCCATCATTCGCTGTTCAAGCAAAGCGATTGATTAAGGCTTACATAGCAAATGATACAAGCCTAGAGGATATAAAACGGGAACTGGAGTCTGAAGGTATGCCTACAAGTTCCGATGGGTACACATCTCAGAAACTAATAAATGAACTAAAATCTGTACTCAGGAATATCTACCCAGGCGACGTGCCAGATGAATTTGAGGCAACTGGAAGCGATTGATCGCAGGGGTCTAAGTGACAACAATCGCACCCGTCGAAACAAGAGCGGAGTCAACAGCAGATGGCGATTTGGGGTAACGGAGATGCCCATCAATAAAACAAAGGCAATTAATTAAGGAGTTGAAGCTATGAATGCCCTATTAGAATCCAACAAAACAATCATTCAGATCAAGCCATGTAGTTTAGATGAGTATGTCCAACTGACGGAAAAAAACGGGCGCTCTATTCTTATTCATGTTCAGCAGATATTAGGCTATGAGGAGAAGCCGGACGGGACAATTATAAACTGCCTCGGATATCCTCTTGTCAAAGAATCCGGCACTGAGATCCGTCAAAAGATGGAGGCTGCATTCTTAGCAGTAAAGTTTATTCGCACAACAGCCAACCCTGAATACTATCCTGAGTACATCCCAGAGATAGAACCACCAATAACACCGCAAAAATAATGCCACACCCATACGTATATCAAATCTACAGAAAAGCCGCATCTATCAACAAATGGGAGAATGTAGCCAATGACACCTTCTACGAGAGTCGAGTTGATGCTATTGGTGCGATGAAGATCCTAAAAACATCCATACCGGGGAATTACAAAGTTCAGCACCGCAAAAAACCTAATTACGATATCAATCTAGTCAAGAGTACGGAGAATGCTGGCATTGACAAACTATCTCAGATTGATGATGAGAGTAGGAGAAAGGCGGTTGAGTATCTCTGTAATCAGCTCGGTTACAAGAAACTAGATGCCTGGAGAAAAGTAAATTTATTGAGGAGTATGTAATGTCTAAACCAATCGAACTATCAATAGAGCAAAAGTTCCACATCCGTTCTTTTAATGATAAAGTGCAGCGAATGAACCGCGAACAGGCTCAGAAGATGCTGCTCTACATCTACGAACAGATGCTTATCCAAAAAAACATGTATGAAGACCTCATTAAGGTCAACTGGGGCTGTAGTGATGAATAAAACTACATCAATGGAGCAAAGACTAAAGCCATTTCAAACGGTTATGGCTCACCAACTAGCTATCTTCTGGAATATTGAACTAGATTTAGCTGTTGATATCCTTGAGACGGCATCTCGTCAGGGGTACTTAGATCCAAAACCTGTCTGGTATCATATCAATTGCGTTGAAGACAGCGACATCCCCTTTGCCGTAGGAGAATGCCCTAGTACCTGTTCTCTGTGCGAGGATGATGTTGACAGAAATGAACTAAGCGTAGACATTATTTATGTCTGCATCCAAGATGTCAACCTACTACCACTATTACGTAAACAATGACACAATATTACATTATCGAGGAACGAGAAGGATTGGTACTTGACAAAACAGAATTACTTGAATACCTCGCCAACCTTGACATCCTTGACCCAATAGAATGTATAAGCCCGTCGTCTTACACGGGCAATGTCACAATCCGTCAGGCAAAGCCCAATGAATACCCATCTCTGAATGCTGAAGATTTCTTAATTGAATCTCTTGAAGATAACTACACATTCAATATTCCAAAGGAAGTTTTTGACGCAGCTAAACAATTCAATCAAGCTGTAATCAAAAATATTCCGATTACTTATGATGCGGACTACTCAAAAGAAATGAGGTTAACAGATATTTTTAGACAAGAGGAAATCGATTGGTTATTGTCCGAATGGGCAAATAAGCCACAAACTGATTAGTATTATATCAACAGGAGAAAAAACAATGCCAACAGGAATAAACTGGTGCGATGAAACAGTTAGGCAGTAACCCGATCGGATTACCCAACGGGCATAGTATGCACAGAAGGGGCTATAGCTACAGCAAGATTGAAGATCTACCAGATTGGCTGCGGATCAGAGAGTACCATAAGAATCTAAAAGGAAACAGATCCTAGTAGTCATCAAACAAAAAACCCCGCGAGAGCGGGGTAGTCAACATTAGGAGAAATAAATGTTTTTTACTAAATGCTTCAATTATAACACGAGCAGACGCAATCTGTACATGGTACTGATTTAGTTTAGATTGAATGAACCACCCGCGCCCTCAAGTTTAGGTGGTTCAAAAGCAAAAGCTGCTCACAACGAGAATAGTATTCTAGCATGAAGGAACTAGATTGTCAACAGATTGACGAGTTTGGACTGCCATTAAAGGGAGAATACAGACATCCCAGCAAGTGCGACTTTGCCCCACAATCCCCATCAACCGCTATAAGGGAATCTGTGTTTATTCGTGTGTACATCTGGTAAGATGTATGGTATTGTATAAACACTAAAACTTATGGAAGGCTTCACCCGCCAGGAAACTCTCGCACTGACAAAAACTACCTCTAGTCGTCTGGCTTACTTAGATCGAACGGATGTTGTCGTGCCTGAAAAGTATGGTAATTCCAAGAAACCCACAGTGATTTACAGTTGGGAGCAAGTGTTGGAAATTCGTGCTATCAGCGAACTGAGGCAACGGGTGTCTCTCCAGACGGTTAGGGAAATTGTTCAATTTCTCGATCAAAGCGGCTTTGATGCCAGTCTTAATGACAATCATCTAGTGGCTGTCAATAACGATTTGTTGTGGGTGATGCCGGATTGGTCTGATATGCCGTGTGTGATGAAGATAGCAGGGAAAAAAGGGGGAAATCTTGGGCAGTTTGTTTTGGTTGTATTGCCAGCCATCTCAGATGTAATCAATGAGGTATGGAATGCGGCGAAAAAGTCTACTGGTATCGAATTCGAGAGTTTTAAGCAGCGTGCTAAAGCCAAATCAACTGAGGCAGTCTAATGTAAACCAAAACTTCGCCATGATACCGAATCAGGTAAAATAAACTAAAATACAGACATCCCAGCAAGTGTGCCTTTGCTGGGATGAAAACCGTAGTAAACGCAGTAAACGTTGTAAATTAATTGTAACATGACAAACCGAATAATTGACAGGCGCGACTTGGGCGCTTTTATACCATCAGAATTAGATGACTTTGGACTACCCCTAGCAGAATTTCGAGTTTACGCTCACATTGTCCGCCGTGCGGGGAAGGGGCAATGCTGGGATTCCGTAGAATCCAAAGCGAAAACTTGCTGCTGTTCTCCTCGAACAGTTCAAAGGGCCATTAAAGTCTTAATTGCTCACCACCTAATTGATGAGCAAAT
>Ga0265309_10000967_pt1 | contig 12297 bp, 17 predicted proteins | sample Helome_FD_192492 | JGI IMG/M metagenome (GOLD analysis project Ga0265309, IMG submission 192492) | Marine sediment microbial communities from subtidal zone of North Sea - Hel_20160524 (Illumina Assembly) | ecosystem: Environmental > Aquatic > Marine > Subtidal zone > Sediment ...
TCTGCTCACGTCTTCTATAAGTAGTAGATAGGTATTGCAAAATTATGGAGGAATCTCTCGATGGCTGTGCACGATCCCGTAATCGGTCAGTGGTTCCGCCGACCCAACGGGACGCTGTTTGAGGTCGTAGCCATCGATGAGGCCGGTGCTACCGTGGAAGTACAGCAGTTTGACGGCACGATTGACGAGTTCGACATCGACGCCTGGCCCAACCTGTTTCTCGTTGAAGCGGCGGCCCCGGAAGACTGGTCCGGCTCGCTGGACATGGACCCCGAAGATTACGTGGGCAAGAAAGACAAGGAACAGCCGATCGGCTTCCAGGACCCGTTGTCGTTTCTCGACAAGCTCTGACAGCCGACTTCACGCGGCCCACTTTTTACATGGACTGCGGGCCAGTGACGTAGACGACACCATCGCGCACCGTTACGTCGACTTTCCTCAGTGTCCGGCCTGAACCCGGCCCGGCGAAACAGTAACCCGTCTCTATTTCATAGGTTGCACCGTGCGAGGCGCAAATGATGGCGGACTTGTCCTTTGTCAGGAAGCGGTCCGGCGACCAGTTCAGCGCATGCCCGACATGAACACAGAAGTTCTGGTAGGCATAGACCTCGTGACGCTTGCGCACCACGAAGCCACGAAAAGGCCAGTCGCCATCGCCAATGGCGAATTCGCGGCAGCCCGGATCGTCTAACTCGTCGAGCCGCCCGACGGCGATCTCCTCTTCTTTCAATGGACCGGCCCCTCTCCAACCAGCCGATCGTGCCTGCGCGACACATACACCGCCAGGATGATCGCCGGTATACCGAGAGCGGCCGCGTAAAGGAAAAACCCAAGCCAGCCCAGCGATTCCTGCACTTCTCCTGAGTAACCAGCCACAAACTTGGGCAGCAGCGACATTATGGAGCTGAGCAGCGCGTACTGCGTCGCCGTAAAGGACACGTTGACAAGGCTCGACAAGTACGCGATCAGCACGGTGCCACCAAAGCCTTGTGCAATGTTGTCAGCACTGATAGTGACCGCCAACATCCACAGCTTCGGCCCTGTGATCACCATGGCAGCGAAAAACAGGTTTGTGCTTGCGATCAATATCGTTGCGGTTACAACGCAGCGAGCGACACCGAACTTGAGGACGGCCCACCCGCCCAGCCCGATTCCGGCAATCGTCACCCACGCACCGTAGACTTTGGCGACCGTTGCAACTTGCGACTTCGAATATCCGATATCGAGATAGAACGGATTCGCAAGGATGCCCAGCACGTAGTCGCTGATCCGGTAGAACGAAACGAAGACGAGCAGGACGATTGCGAATTTTCCGAAACGACGTACGAAATCCGCCAGCGGCTCTATAACACTGGCGACGAACCAGCTACCCGCCCTTTCGACGAACGTCTCGCCCTCGTAATGGCGAACTGCGGTCTCAGCAGGCTCCTTGCACCACAGCGTGGTAATGATGCCGATGACCATACATCCTGCCATCGCGAAGTAGGTCGTGGACCACGACGCATACTCGGCCATATACAGCGCGCCTGCCATGCTGATGAGCAGCGAGATACGGTAGCCATACTGGTATGCCGCGGCCAGGACACCCTGCATGTCGATCGCGGCAGACTCGATTCGATAGGCGTCGATAACGATGTCCTGGGTAGCCGATGAAAACGCGACTGCGAACGCAATCAGTGCGAAAGCCTGGATATTCGTCGCCGGATCGACGCCGGACATGATGATGAGCGCGATGCCGATGGAGACCTGCGCCACCAGCATCCAGCTGCGACGACGGCCGAGCATTCGCGTCAGCAACGGCAGCTTCGTGGAATCGACAATCGGCGCCCAGAGGAACTTCAGACTGTACGCGAAACCGAGCCAGGCAAATGTGCTGATCGTGCTGCGCTCGACACCGGCCTCCTCCAACCATGCACTCAGTGTCGAGTACACGAGCGGGAATGGCAGACCTGCCGAGAAACCCAGGAAGAAGATAACGAGCACCTTCTCCTGGAGGTAGTAGCGCCAACCCGGTGACGCTGGTTGGGTGTCAGCCGCCATTGGACCAGTCGTATTCCATGATCAATGGCGCGTGATCGGAAAACCTCTGCTCGCGGTAAATGCTCGTGCGCATGACTTTGTCTGCGAGACCTGGCGTCACGACCTGGTAATCGATGCGCCACCCGACGTTGTTGTCCCAGGCGCGGCCGCGGTTCGACCACCAGGTGTACTGCTCGGGTTCCTGCTCGATCGCACGGAACGCGTCGATCCATCCATATTCGCCGAATACCTTGTCGAGCCAGGCTCGCTCCTCGGGCAGGCAACCTGAGTTCTTCTGGTTCTGTTTCCAGTTCCTGATGTCACCCTCCTTGTGCACGATATTCCAGTCACCGCAGATTATGTACTCGGAACGGCGACGCTTGAGTTTCTTCAGGTGCTCGGTGAAGGAATCCATGCAACGGTACTTGGCGAGCTGGCGCTCCTCTTTCGAGGAGCCGGAAGGCAAATACAGCGATACGACGCTGACACCACCGAGTTGCACCTCGATGTATCGCCCCTCGTTGTCGAATTCCTCGTCACCGTAACCGTGTACGACTTTCTTCGGTTCGTGCCGCGTATAGATCGCGGTACCGGAGTAGCCTTTTTTTTCGGCATCCTCATAGAAGCAGTGATAGCCCTCGGGCGAGAAAATCTCGTCCGTGAGCTGGTGCACCTGTGCCTTGGTCTCCTGGATACAGATCACGTCGGCTTCCTGCGCTCGCATCCATTCGAAAAAACCCTTGCGGGCGGCCGCCCGAATGCCATTGGCGTTCAGGCTGATAACGCGAAACAAATCCTGTCTCCTATGTCATACTTCGTCACGTCGCGGACATAATACAGAAGACCAATCGTATGCGTGGCTACAAGAGAGAGTTCATCGAACTGGCGCTCGAACTGGGCGTCTTGCGTTTCGGCGAGTTCACGCTCAAATCGGGGCGTGTCAGCCCCTACTTCTTCAACGCCGGCCTTTTCAATACAGGCTACGCGGCGGCCAAGCTGGGTCGCTTCTACGCGGCGGCTATCGCTGAATCCCGCGTCCGTTTCGACATGTTGTTCGGCCCCGCCTACAAGGGCATCCCGCTCGCGACGCTGGCAGCTGCCTCCCTGGCTGAGCAGCACGACATAGACGTGCCCTACAGCTTTAATCGCAAGGAGATCAAAGCGCATGGCGAAGGCGGCAGTGTTGTCGGTGCGCCGCTGCAGGGCGATGTGCTGATTGTCGATGACGTGATCACTGCGGGCACAGCGGTTCGCGATGCCTACCAGATTATTTCGGGCGCGGGCGCGCAGATTGCGGGACTCGTCATTTCGGTGGACCGCCAGGAACGCGGCCAGGGCCCATATTCGGCCGTCCAGGAACTGAAACAAACGCTCGGCATTCCGGTCATAAGCATCGTGCAACTGGATGACCTGATTGACATTCTCGAGGAATCGTCGGAGTACGAGCAGTACCTGCAGCCGGTTCTCGATTATCGCAAGCAATACGGCGTAATCTCGTAACTTGTTGTTTTATATAGATTGCAGCGCAGTTTACAGAATCTGAAGACGGTACTAAGCTGTAAATTCGAGAACCAGTCCCGGATGCGGACTTGCTTTGGTGGCATATTCGTCCCATGCAGAAATTGACTCTCATACTATTTATCGCGTCCCTGGCGCAGTTCGCCGTAGCGGCGGAACAAGGCGACAGGGTGTTCAAATGGGTCGACGAAGATGGCGTCGTGCACTATGGCGACAGCATCCCGGCGCGTTACGCCGAGCTCCCCAAGGAAATCGTCAACGAACATGGCGTCACGGTCGATAACCTGGAAGGCAAGAAGACCGAGGAGCAGTTAGAGGCAGAGCGCCAGGAACAGGAAAGGCTCGCTGCAATCGAGCTCGAGCGACGCGCCGACCAGGCCCTGCTCGCAACCTACCTGTCCGTCGACGAGATCCTCATGCACCGCGACCGCCGTGTCGAGCTATTCCAGGCGCAGGCTCGTGTCACCGAACTTTACCTGCGCAACCTCGAAAGACGCATGCACAAGCTGCGCACCGAGGCTGCAAATTTCCAGCCGTACAGCGACGATCCCGATGCGCCGCTGATTGGCGAAGATCTCGCGGGTGATATCCAGGAGACAAGGTCGATTATCGCTCGTCACGAGAGCAATCTCGCCAAGTACAAGCACAACGAGCAACAGATCATCGCGAGCTTCGATAACGACATCTCGCGGTTCAAGGTACTGAAGGGAATTCGGTAAGCGCGTATCAGCCTGTGCCCGAGTGGCCGAATCCGCCTGCGCCCCTGTCGCTCGTATCGAACTCCTCGACGACATTGAACTCGACCTGCTCGACAGGCACGAACACCATCTGTGCGATGCGTTCGGCTGGCTGTACTTCATAGCTCTGCGAACCGCGGTTCCAGCACGAGATGAAAACCTGCCCCTGGTAGTCTGAATCGATCAGTCCTGTGAGGTTGCCAAGCACAAGACCGTGCTTGTGGCCCAGGCCCGACCGCGGCAGCAAGACGGCCGCGAGGCCGGGATCGGCGACGTGAATAGCCAGGCCGGTCGGCACGAGCACAGTTTCGCCCGGCTCAACCGTAATTGAGTCATCAATGCAGGCCCGCATGTCGAGGCCGGCGGAGCCATTCGTTGCGTAGTGAGGCAGGGGAATCGTATCCCCGACCCGCGGGTCGAGAATCTTGAGCTCTATCAATCGCAAGTCAGGAGTCCTTCAATCGTTCGTGTTTATGATTGTAAGGCGCGGTTGTGTATCCGCGCCGCGCGCAGCATAAAAGCGTTGCGCGATGAGTTCAACGAGGTCGCGGGCCAATTCGATTTTTGTCGCCGTAGTGAATTCTCTCTTGCCTTTGTCCCACAATACGCTGAACTGGTTGTCGTCACGATCGAAGCCACGGTCGTCGCCTACCTGGTTCGCAACGATCAAGTCCAGCCGCTTCTTTTCGAGCTTGCTGCGAGCATGCTGTTCGAGGTTCTCGGTCTCAGCCGCAAACCCGACCGTGAACGGCGGCTTCTCGAGAGCGGCAACCGACGCAAGAATATCGGGACAGCGAATCAACTCAATGCTCGTGTTTTCGCTGTTCTTTTTTATTTTCTGCTCGGGAACATTCGCCGGCCGATAATCCGCGACCGCGGCGGCGCCGATAAATATGTCAGCTTTATCGATATGCCGGTGTGTTTCTTCGTACATGTCCGCTGCCGTCAAAACATGGTGCACATCTATACCTGGCGGCTCCGGCAGGTTGACGGGACCACTGACCAGAATAACGTCGGCGCCTTGTGCGGCCGCAGCCCGAGCTACGGCGTAACCCATTTTGCCGGAACTGCGATTCGTGATGTAGCGAACGGGGTCAATCGGCTCGCGCGTCGGCCCGGCCGTAACGACAACCGTCTTGCCGACGAGCGCACCTTCGCCTTTTCCGACGCTCAGACCGCAAACGGTTGCGGCGATAGTGTCGGGGTCGAGCATGCGGCCGGCACCCGTTTCGCCACAGGCCTGAGAACCCGTGCCGGGTCCGAGGATGTGGATTCCGCGTTGCTCGAGCACGTCGCGATTCGACTGGGTGGCCGGATTGCTCCACATGACACGGTTCATCGCGGGCGCGAGCGCAATTGGCGCTTCGGTGGCGAGGCATACCGTCGTCAGCAGATCGGGAGCGGCACCACTGACGATGCGCGCCATTATTTCGGCTGTTGCAGGCGCAATGAGCACGACGTCGGCCCAGCGAGCCAACTCGATGTGACTCATCGCGGCTTCCGCCTCCTTGTCCCACAGGTTGGAGCGGAGCGGTCGTCCGGACACAGCCTGCAGCGCCGTCTCCGTGACGAACTCGGCGGCCGAGGCCGTCATGACAATCTGCACGTCAGCGCCACGCTCCCGCAGACGACGCACGAGGTCGGGTGCCTTGTAGGCGGCGATGCCGCCCGAAATGCCCAGTACGATATTCACGGCTACAGCTTAGCCCGTTGCGCCCGCGCTGTGCCACTGAATCCCGTGATCCGGGCCAGATTGATGCGTTGTATCGAAATAACCGCAACAACCAGTATGTATGCATGGACGATGACAACACAGATGCGGAACTGCTTAGCGCGCTGCTGGGCTCCGGCAGCGGCGCGGCTGCTACCGAGCTCCTGAGCCGATTCGGAAGCCTGCGCGGACTCTTGCACGCCGACGCCGGCGATATAGTGAGCTGCCGTGGTATCGGCACGGCTCGCGCAATCGCTCTCCAGGCGATCCCTGAACTGGCGCGTCGCTACTATTCCGAGTCATTGCCAAGCGGCGAGGCAATCCGCAGTCCGGCGGATACCGAAGTGTTTCTCAAGGCCCGGATGCGGCATCTCGATCATGAACTGTTTTGCTGCCTGTTCCTCGACAACCGCCACCGGGTACTGCGCTTTGATGAGCTCTTTCGTGGCACGATCGACGGCACATCGGTCTATCCCCGGGAGGTCGTCAAGGAGGCGCTCGCCGTCAACGCTGCAGCCGTCATACTGGCCCATAACCACCCCTCGGGCGTCGCCGAGCCGAGCCAGGCCGACGAACGCATCACGAGACGGCTAAAATCGGCCCTCGAACTCGTGGATATCCGGCTTCTCGACCACCTGATAATCGGCGACGGCCGGGCCACGTCCCTGGCTCGCCGCGGCCTTATTTGAGGCCTTTTGGCGAACATCGGCCGGAAGCGCTTGAATTGCCTCATGGACACTGGTATAAAGTCTCGCTCTTTGCCCATCCGTCGTGGGCAACTATTAGTAAAATCAGAGACTTACACCATGTCCAAGGTTTGCCAGGTGACTGGGAAGCGCCCGCAGAGCGGCAACAACGTTTCTCACGCACATAACAAGACACGTCGACGCTTCCTGCCGAATCTGCACAGCAAGCGTTTTTGGCTCGAATCCGAGAAGCGCTACGTTCGCCTGCGCGTCTCGAACAAGGGCATCCGTATTATCGACAAGCACGGCATCGAGAAAGTCGTTGCCGACCTGCGCGCCGACGGCCAGCACGTTTAGGCGGAGGATTGATCCATGCGTGAGAAAATCAAACTCGTATCGAGCGCCGGCACCGGTCACTACTACACGGCAACCAAGAACAAGCGCCTGCACCCCGAAAAGCTCCAGACAAAGAAGTACGATCCGACGATTCGCAAGCACGTGATCTACAAGGAATCCAAGATCAAGTAGCAGGCGCGGTCATCGACCGTGACAACAGATTCGAGAAAGCCCGCTTTATGCGGGCTTTTTTGTGCGCCTCACGCTGGTCTGGGTCACAATATCGCATGCCCGAACTTCCCGAAGTCGAAACAACGCGACGCGGCATCGAGCCTCACATCGTCGACTCAACGATCTCTCGTGTCATCATTCGCGAGCGACGACTGCGCTGGCCCGTCGCAAAAGAGGTTGATCGCAAGCTGCCGGGCAACAGGATCGAGTCCGTCGATCGCCGGGCGAAGTACCTGCTGCTCAACACCGACGCCGGGTCAGCAATCCTGCATCTTGGCATGTCGGGCAGCCTCGTCATTCTCGACCAGGGCGTGCCGGCTGGCGTGCACGACCATGTTGATATCGAGTTCGATTCGGGCCTGATGCTGCGTTTTCGAGACCCGCGACGCTTTGGCTCATTGCACTGGAGTGCCAATCCACTTTCGCATGCATTGCTGCGAAATCTCGGACCGGAGCCCCTTGGTGCCGACTTCGATGGCGATTACCTCTGGACGAAATCTCGTGGCCGCAGGGTCAGCGTCAAACAATTCATCATGAACGCACAGGTCGTTGTCGGCGTCGGCAATATCTACGCGAGCGAAGCCCTGTTCCTGGCCGGTATACATCCACGCCGGGCTGCGGGCAGAATCGCGAGACACCGCTACAAGTTACTGTCCGGGGGAATCAGGGATGTCCTGTCAAAGGCAATAAAAGCCGGGGGAACGACGCTTCGCGATTTTTATGGCGGCGACGGCGAGGCCGGTTACTTCCAGCAGCAGCTCGAGGCCTACGGCCGCGAAGACGAACCCTGCCGCCGCTGCAACACACCAATCACGGCAATCGTGCAGGGGCAACGAACGACCTACTATTGCAAGCAGTGCCAAACCTAGAGCCTGGGAGCAAGAGGCTTCTTTTCTTAAGTCTTGCCGCAGCGCTCCATCAGAGCGTCCTTTACCCTGGGCGACACGAACTCCGAGACATCACCACCCAGCGACGCCACCTCTCGAACGAGGCTTGACGAGATGAATGTGTACTTGTCGGTCGGCGTCAGAAATACGGTTTCGACGTCCTCGGTCAGGTGGCGGTTCATGTTCGCCAACTGGAACTCGTATTCGAAGTCTGAAACCGCCCGCAAGCCCCGAATGATGACCGCGAGACCGTTCTCCCGGGCAAAGTCGACCGTGAGACCTTCGTATCCCATGACTTCGGCATTCGGAATGTCCGCTAGCGCAGCCTGTGCGAGTTCGACACGCTCATTGAATGTGAACATCGGCGCCTTGCTGCCCGTGTGGGCTGCAATCGCGACGACGACACGATCATAAAGCGGGGCTGCCCTGCGCACGAGGTCTTCGTGGCCCAGCGTGATCGGATCGAACGTCCCCGGGTACATTGCGGACACTGTCATCTTGTTGCTCCTGTCAGGCAGCTCGCTGAACCAGCATATAGCGTACGTTACCAGCGGTCTTGTTTTTCAGCACGTGCCAGTTTTCGGGCAGCACTGTCGTTTCCTTTGCCCGGTCCTGCTCCAGGTAGACAAGGGCGTCACCGATAAGAAAATCCCTTTCCTGGAGCAGTCTACACAATTCCTCCAGAACATCGTTGGCGAACGGCGGATCGAGAAATACGACATCAAACGGTGCCGGCGGCCCGGCCGCGAGAAATTCCATGGCATCCTGCTGCAGCACGCTGGCTCCGTCGGCGGCAAGCGTTTCGATATTGCGCTTCAGCATCTGCACGGCACGCGGGGCTTTTTCGACGAAAACGACCTGGCTGGCCCCCCGCGACAGCGCCTCGAGACCCAAAGCGCCCGTTCCCGCGAACAGATCGAGGCAGCGTTTGCCGTGGATGCCCGGCGCGAGCCAATTGAACAGTGTCTCGCGAATGCGTTCCGATGTTGGCCGCAGTCCGTCGACGTCAGCGATATCCAAAAGGCGACTGCGCCATTTTCCGGCTACAATACGCAGCCGTCCGGCCTGTGATTTACCTGTCTTCGATCGTCTGGGCATGTTGGTCCCGCTGCTTTAGAAAGAACGTATATCCATGTTTGCGAAGAAAGAAAAGCCCGAGAAGAAAGAAGGCTTCATCAAGCGGCTGCGCGCACGGCTCAATCGAGGCGACAGCTGGCTGACCTACGACCTTGCGAAGCTCGCGCCGGGCGGAGACATCGATGAAGCCGTGCTCGACGAACTCGAGGCCCTGCTCGTCATGGCCGATGTGGGCGTCGACACGACGGAGCGCATCATCGCGGGTCTTCAGAAGAGCCTGATGCGCAAGGAACTCAAGGATATCGAAGCCCTGCAAATCGGTCTTCGCCGCGCGCTGCTGGAGATCCTCCAGCCTGTCGAGGTACCGCTTTCGGTGGACAAGACCGACGGTCCGTTTGTCATCCTCATGGTCGGTGTCAACGGCGCAGGCAAGACCACGACAATTGGCAAACTGGCGCGCCGCTTTCAGGACTCGGGCCTTTCGGTCATGCTCGCGGCCGGCGATACGTTTCGTGCGGCAGCCGTAGAGCAATTGCAGGTATGGGGCGAGCGCAACGATGTACCCGTGATCGCACAGCAGTCGGGAGCGGACCCGGCGGCTGTCATTTTTGACGCGATGGACGCGGCCAAGGCCCGGGGCATCGACGTCCTGCTCGCGGACACGGCCGGTCGCCTGCAGAGCCAGACCGGCCTCATGGACGAGCTCGCCAAGGTGCGCCGAGTCATGGCTCGTCGCGATGAGACAGCGCCACATGAAGTCATGCTCGTGCTCGACGCTAGCCAGGGGCAGAATGCCCTCGTGCAGGCGGAAAAATTCAACGAGGCGCTTGGCCTGACCGGCATCACCGTCACCAAGCTGGATGGCACTGCGAAGGGTGGCATCCTGCTGGCAATCGCGGACCGCTTGAAAGTACCTGTGCGATTTATCGGTATCGGTGAGTCCGCCGAAGACATGCAACCGTTCTCCGCAGAGGAGTTTGTCGGTGCCCTGCTCAGTACCGGGCAGCAGGCAGGTTGATTGCCCCGATGATTCGACTTGATAACGTCACCAAGCGGTATCCCGGAGGCCAGGAAGCGCTTTCGAAACTGAGCCTCGGCGTCGACAAGGGAGAGATGGTGTTCGTTACCGGGCACTCGGGTGCCGGCAAGAGCACATTACTACGTTTGATCGCGCTGATAGAGCGGCCAACGAGCGGCCAGGTCATCGTTGATGAACAGAATACCCGGCGTGTGAAGCGACGGAGGATTCCTGCATATCGACGCCAGATCGGCATGGTGTTCCAGGACCACAAGCTCCTGTACGACCGACCGGTTGCCGACAACGTCGCGTTACCGCTCGTCATTGCCGGCGTCGGGCACCGCGAGGCGTCACGACGGGTTCGGGCGGCGCTGGACCAGGTCGGACTCCTGCAAAAGGAAAAGCAGAGCCCTGAGACGCTGTCTGCTGGTGAACAACAGCGCGTCGGCATTGCGCGCGCGATCGTAACGAGGCCGAAGCTGCTCATCGCCGACGAGCCGACGGGCAACCTCGACCCCGATCTCTCTCTCGAGGTCATGCGAATTTTTCGGCGCTTCAACGAAGTGGGCGTAACCCTGCTGATCGCCAGTCATGATATTTCGTTGATCGACCGTCTCGGCTGCCGTCGTATTGCGCTTGAGGACGGCCACCTGGTCGACGCGCAGGAGGCGGAATCTTGGCTGTGACGAGAAACGCCGATGCGGTCGCGCCGGTACGTTCGGCCGGCGCGTTGTCTATCTGGGCCGGGCGCCATGCGGGTACCTCCGTTGCGGCACTCGGGCGGCTTTTTCGACAACCGTTTGCAAGCCTGATGATCGTTCTCGTTATTGCGGTCACGCTTGCTCTTCCGGCAGCGATCAACCTGATCGTCAAGAACGCGCGAGCAGTGAGCGGCTCCTGGGACAATGCGCTGGATTTTGCCGTGTATCTCGAACAGGGCCTGTCGGTCGATGAGGCAGAAGGACTGGGCCGGTTGATTGCCCAACGCGCCGATGTCGATGCGGTCGATGTCATTTCATCGGACGAAGCACTGGCAGAATTCAAGCAGCAATCGGGCTTCGGCAAAGCGCTCGACCAGCTTCCTGACAATCCGCTGCCGCACACGCTCGTCGTTCGCCCGAGCGCCAGCAACACGAGTGCGTCCTTGATCCTCCTGCAGGAAGAGATAGGCAACCTGCCCGAAACAGAGCACGTGCAAGCAGATACCGAGTGGGTCCAGCGTTTTCACGCGATACTCGATATCGTCAGGCAAGCGATTGCCATTGGCGCCGCATTGCTCGGCGTTGCGATCGTCGTGATTATCGGAAATACGATTCGCCTCGACATCGAAAACCGCAGGGACGAGATAGAAGTGACGAAACTTATCGGTGCCAGCAATGCGTTCGTGCGACGGCCATTCCTGTGGACCGGATTCTGGTATGGACTGTCCGGTGGTCTGCTGGCGCTCGCGCTCGTGCGCTATGGCCTGTTTTTGCTCGAAGGACCCGTGGCGCGACTTGCCGGCCTATACCAGAGCAACATCGTTATTTCGTCGCTCGGCATCGAGGAGAGCGCGGCCATTGTCGGGATCGGTGTGTTCCTGGGGCTCTTCGGCTCGTGGTTCACGACGGCGCGACACATGCGCAGAATCGAACCACGCTAGCTGTTCCGTAAGGCAGTCATGACTCCGTCTACGATTGCCTGCAGGGACGTCCTGGACGGCCGGCTCCTGCACATCACGCGCAATCCCCAGATATTGTTCATCAGGAATTCGGCGAGCGCGCCCGCGTCACGAGTGTTCGAAATCTGGCCCTCTTTCTGCGCGTCGACAATCAGCGTTTCGAATGCCCCCGCCAGGTAACGGCTGTAACCGCACAGGTGATCACCTATCTCTGAATCGTGCTGAGACATCTCGAGCATCGCGTTTACGGTCAGGCAGCCGCGTTGATCGCTACCGCTCGCTTGTTCCTCGACGATTTGCTGCAGCAGGGTTCCGATCTTGTCAATTGCCGCGCCGGGTTGCTCGCGCATTGACCGGATCTTGCCGATGAAATGCTGGTTGTACTGCTCGATAACCTCGAGGAACAGCCCTTTCTTG
>Ga0265309_10000968_pt1 | contig 12294 bp, 9 predicted proteins | sample Helome_FD_192492 | JGI IMG/M metagenome (GOLD analysis project Ga0265309, IMG submission 192492) | Marine sediment microbial communities from subtidal zone of North Sea - Hel_20160524 (Illumina Assembly) | ecosystem: Environmental > Aquatic > Marine > Subtidal zone > Sediment ...
ACTCCGGTTTGTCCGCCTACGCAGGTAGTGCGCCCAGTCACAAAATTTATTCAGGCAGATTATGAAACCAATTATGAAACCCGTAGCGAAAACTGAAAAATCCGTGTCGTGCCTGGGTTTGCTATTGCTGCTCCTGTCGTTTTCAATTCAAGCCCAGTCCCCGGTATGGAAAGTCGAGAAAAACGATAAAGTAATTTTTATTGGCGGCAGCTTCCATATGCTGACGCCAGAGGACTACCCGCTGCCGGCGGCCTTTGAAGAAGCTTATCAGCGTTCTGCCCAAATAGTGTTTGAAACCGATATTCAAAAGGCACAGAGCCCGGAGTATCAGCAGACCATGATGCGCCAGCTTTCATATACCGATGGCCGAAACTTGCAACAGGTATTGAAGGAAGATACCTACCTCGGCGTGACCGAGTTTTTCACTAACCGGGGCATCCCGATGGCTGCCATTGTAAACTTTAAACCTGGAATGGTCGCAATGACGATGACCGTCGTTGAGTTACAACGACTGGGACTCGTCGGAGTCGGTGTCGACGCCTACTACAATGAGAAATCGATTAATGATCAGAAAAAACTGGGCCAACTCGAATCGGTTGAAGATCAGCTTGAGTTTATTTCCCGCATGGGTGAAGGGCGGGAAGACGAAATGCTCAGTTACACCATAACTGACCTGGAGGCCATTCCCGGTATGTGGAAACAGATGAAGAATGCATGGCGAAACGGCGATATGTCGAAGCTCAGAGACATTGGCATATCTCCACTTAAAGGTGATTTCCCAGCCCTTTATCAATCAATTATCGTCGACAGGAATAATGCATGGATGCCACAGATTGAAGCTTTCCTGAAGACGGGGGAAGTTGAGTTTGTCCTGGTCGGCGCGCTTCACCTGGCAGGGGATGACGGGTTGTTGGCAAAGCTTGCCAGCCGCGGATATAAAATCCAGCAATTACCCTGATTGCTTCCAGCTGCAAAAACCTGTTGCCAGAATTCAGTTTTACCAGCACTGGCGCCGCTACGACTGGTTTGTGCCGTAACAAAACCAGGCCAGATGCAGCAATGATGACGGCTTTACAGTAGCAGGAGCACAAGAATTATTATCAACAACAGCTCTATCGTGCCGACCGCGGCTCCGGCCGGCAGTGTAGCCAATTCTCCCTGTAAGCTGGATATTTGCTGATCGGTCATTTGACTGACACGTTCAATCGCCTCAGCTGGATCAACGCCTAGCTCAATTAACTCTAGTTCAACCTGCTGACGTTGAGCGATATAAATTCTCAAATGAGCACGTTCCGGTTCGGCGCTAAATTGAGCCGTTGGGACCATCGCAGCGTATGCAGGTGACATCGCTAACCAGAGCAGGGCCATCAGGGTAAGTTTTTTGCAATATTTCATTGTTGTATTCTCTCGACGAGCTAGTGCAATTATAGTTGTGAAAAAAAAATTTTCCGGCCAGGATCCGAAAACCGGACTCAGCCATCTCCCAACGTGGCGTAAAACCCTGCGCAGATAAGAAGATAAAGCCTGAATAGCAACTACAATCAATGCTTAGAGAGATGACGAGATCGTAATGAACCGATGTATAACTAACTGCATAGCGATTGCATGAAAGTTGTAAAGAGCCTTTTGCCAATAATTATCCTGATAATCGTGGCTTTTTACGGATATCAGAAGTATTACCAATTGCCGGTTTCGGCATCCATAGGAATAACCTACCTGGCGCATATGCTGGCAATAATCGTTGCTGGTTTGAGCATTCGCTTCAGCCGTAGCTCGGTATTTTTCTATGTCTTGCTGGTGGTGATCGCGAATGTGGTTTTGCGCGTGGGCTGGGCAAGTAGCGAGCTTGGTTACGGCCTGCTTTCTACTTTCCTGCCACTACTGTTACTGGTGCTGACGGTTTTACCCGATCGGGGAATATTCAGTGTCAAGGCAATCCCTGCTTACGCGATTTTGTTAATGGTCGGTGTATTTTCAATAATAGTCGTGATGACTTCACCTGCCTGGGCGACGCAAATTGTTCTGACCGACTGGTTACCGGTTAAATATTTTGACTGGACCTCGCAATCACAAACAGTGCTGATAGTCTCTTTTGCGACGCTGTATATTCTATTGACACTTTGCATCTTAAATCCTTCGCTGCACATGTCTGCCGGGTTCGGCGTTCTGTTTATGCTGATCGCCGAGCTGCATTATGGCAATGACAGTCGCAGTCTGAATGTATTCGGCAGCGCGGCCCTGTTGATGTGCCTGTATGCAATCATGCAGGAAACCTGGCGCATGGCTTACCTGGATGAGTTAACCGGATTGCCGGGAAGGCGTTCCCTGAGCGAGAAGTTTCGCAAGATAAGCGGCCTTTATACCGTCGCGATGCTGGATGTGGACCACTTCAAGAAGTTTAACGATACCTATGGACACGATGCCGGGGATGCAGTGTTGCGTATGATCGCGGCAAAAATGGATAAAGTATCCGGCGGAGGGCAATCCTATCGCTACGGTGGAGAAGAGTTTTCCATCGTTTTCACGGGTAAAAAATCACAGGACGCCGTACGCCACCTTGAAGCCTTGCGCGAGGCGATTGCGAGTAAGCCCTTTATCATCAGGCGCGCCGGCAGAAGAGATAGCAGTACACCGGTACAACCAGCCAACAACAATTCGGTCACGGTCACGGTGTCTATCGGCTTTGCCGATTCAGGTGGCAACAAGACGTCCCCCTGGGATGTGTTGAAACAATCAGACAAGGCGCTTTATCGGGCAAAGGGAAAAGGCCGTAATTGCGTGAGCGAGTGATAACGGTACTTATAAGTAGCCGGAATCATGCAAGGAAAGAAATTTATCGTTTACTGTTCCAGCCATCACAAACCACCTTATTAACGTTAATTGAGTGTCTCAGTTGGGCCTTAAATCGCTGCTGGTTCATCGAGTTTGAGCGTCAGTTTTCTCAATAGCAGAGGCTGATATAACCCTGATGGGAGGCGATCTTCGGCCAGCAGCGGATGCCCGCCTTAAGGTATATACTCGTTGTAAATGTTAATTTTCGGTCCTCGACCATGCCTTCGCCATTGATATTAGGGGTACATATACACGTGGCTACATTATCAACCTCACAAGTAAAGCATTTTAGTCAGGACGGATTTCTATTCCTGGCAAACGTCATCCCGATAGACACACTGCGCAAGCTGCAAAACGAATTCGAGCAGTGGAAAGAAGAAAGTAGAAACTTTAGCGAGGCTTACGGAAAAACCTTTGACAATCGCCCACGGTTTGACATCGAACCAGGGCATTCCGCCGACAAACCGGCATTGCGTCGCATCGCTTCACCGATTGAGATTTCCGAGACCTATCTTGATTTTATGCGGGATAATAACGCTCTTGACGCCTTGGTCGATATTTTGGGCCCAAACCTCAAATTTGAAAATGCCAAAATAAATTCCAAACAACCTCGTGCCGCAACCCAGATAAAGTATCACCAGGACTTTCTTTTCGAACCGCACACCAACGACGATATGGTAACCGTGCTTTTTTTTCTAGACGACGTCACGGAAGAAAATGGACCACTTGAAGTTGTACCTGGTACGCATAAAGGCCCATTGTACGACCACTGGCACGATGGTGAATTCACGGGTGCAGTATCCGACGCAGTTGCTGCTGAAATGAAAACGCACGCTATTCCATGCTATGGTGCAGCGGGCTCTGCTTGTTTGATGCACACCCGAGTTCTGCACGGTTCTGCGCCCAATCTTTCCGATAAACCACGCACGTTATTTATTTGCGAATACACTACCGAAGATGCATATCCGTTGCAGGCCAATCATATTCCCAGCGCATACATGTATGAAATAGTTCGTGGCAAATCTACAGGGCGAATGCGCTGTAGTGAGTACGAAATGATCTTTCCTGAAGTGCCCAAAGGCGCTTCTTTTTTCGAACAACAAGCCAAGACAAATTGAATTAAATATGATCTGTGAGAGCTTGTTTCGGGTCGGTTATCGCCGCTGATGTAACTGATTCCAGGGTCGGCTTCCTCCAAAGGAGACTCTCATTCAAACCAGTGGAGCTTCGTATTTAGGCCAACAGCGGCCCCTCATAACCAAAATTGAAATACCAAATCGCAGAATCTGCATGTGATAATATTTGTAGTCCAATATTTCAATTGGACCATCCATGGAAAAGGATCACCTATCACGAAAGTTAGCTGTAATCCTCCATGCCGATGTGGTCGGCTCGACCTCGCTTGTACAGGTGAACGAAACTCTTGCACACCAACGCATACAGGCTGCATTCAATAACTTCTCTAAAACAATTAGTTCATATGGAGGAATAGCACACGAGATACGTGGAGATGCACTTGTCGCAGAGTTTGAAAGAGCATCTGATGCGGTTGCTGCTGCGCTTGCATTCCAGATCTTAAACGATGAGATTAATTCGACACTCAGTGACGAAATTCAACCAATTCTGCGAATTGGCATTAGCCTTGGTGAAGTGGTTATTGCCGACAATACGATTACGGGGGCAGGAGTTGTACTGGCCCAACGACTGGAACAGCTAGCCGACTCAGGTGGCGCAGTAGTGCAGGGATCGGTGTCAGAGACCGTACCTACCAGAATGCCATTCCAGTTTGAGAGCCTGGGTGAACAGACTTTAAAGGGTTTCGGCCAACCGGTAAGAGTATTTTCGGTTTGCCTGCAACCAGGCAAAGTTATCCCGGCACCAGAATTACACTCAGCATCTCAAACTGCAGATCAAAATGACTCACGAGTTCCCTCAACACTTTCAGCAGAGTCTTATGAGGCATTGATTGGTGAACGCCTTGAACTGCCTGAAAAGCCCTCAATAGCAGTTTTACCTTTTCAGAATATGAGCAGTGACCCGGATCAGGAATATTTCGCTGACGGGATGTCAGAAGATATTATTACCACCCTTTCACGAGTGCCTGATCTTATCGTAATTGCGCGTAATTCAACGTTTGCTTACAAGGGGCGCGCAGTCGATGTTCGGCAGGTCGGGCAGGAACTCGGGGTGCGTCACGTTCTCCAGGGAAGTATTCGCAAAAGCGGAGATCGCCTGCGGATCACTGCGCAACTCGTCGATACACAAAATGGAGATCACCTGTGGGCCGAACGCTATGACCGCAATCTTGACGATATTTTCGTGATTCAAGATGAAATAACCCACCAGATTGTTATCGAGTTACACGACAAATTGGTCAGCGGTGAATTCGCCAGGTTAGTGGCGATAGGTACAAATAGTGTTGAGGCGTGGGAATTGACCAGACGTTGCGCCCCCCTGATCGAATCGATTGTGCGTGATGACGCCATTGTTGCCAAAAAACTTCTTGAAAGGGCACTTGAACTGGATAGTAATTATTCTGCCGCGTGGACATTTCTGGGTTGGGTTTATTGGGCTGAAACGGTTTGGGGATGGAGTCCAGATATCGAAAAATCAATGCAGCTAGCGATCGATACTGCACAAAAAGCAATATCAATTGACGCACAATACCCTGACGCTTATTCGCTATTTGGCAATATTTGCATGTCAAATGGCGATACAGAGCAGGCAATAGCAATGTGTGAGAAAGCAGTAGAGCTTGCACCCAGCGATTCTCTTGCGCTAGCTCATCTTGCCGATGTATTAATAGAGTCCGGTCGAGTAGCAGAGGGAGTTAAAACAATGCAAAGGGCTATTCGACTCTGCCCGTTTCCACCAGCATGGTATTTAATGCTTTTAGGTGCTGGCTTTCATCTAAACGACGATAGTGAATTGGCCTGTTTTGCGCTTGAGCTAGCCGTCGAGCGCCAGCCGGATTCTCACTTACCGCGTGTGTGGCTTGCTAGCGCATTAGTGGATTCGGGGAGGCTAGATGAAGCGTGCGCGGTTTATAAGGCGGTTTTTGATATCGAGCCAGCGTTTTCCGTGGTGGGCTGGACCGACAAGTTTAAGTCTAAGTCACATGCACGGCTCAAAGACAATTTACTGGCTGCAGGTTTTCCCAAATAGGCTTTTATGTGCGGGAGATTAAGGTAACACGCAGAAAAATTTTACTTAAATCACAAGGTCAGGAGGAAACCATGGCAGATCTTCGAGAACAGTCAGGCGAACATTATGTGACGGGTTTTAGGGGCGACCTTTTCAGTCCTTCCGATGGTGGTTACGACGAAGCTCGTAAGATTTACAACGCAATGATCGACCGGCGACCAGGACTCATTGCTCGTTGCAACGATGTGACGGATGTAATGAGCACAGTCAATCTGGCCCGCGACAAGGGCTGGGCACTTGCGATTCGCGGTGGAGGGCATAATGGTGCTGGTCTCGGTACCTGCGATGAGGGTGTCGTTATTGATCTGTCATCGATGAAGGGGATTCATATCGACCTGAAAAATCGCACGGTACGAGCGGTGCGGGTTGTACCTGGGGTGATGTCGATCATGCAACCCATGCATTTGGGTTGGCGGTACCTGGTGGTGTCATATCTACTACCGGGATCAGCGGCCTTACGTTGGGGGGTGGAATTGGTCACTTATCTCGAAAATACGGATTATCTATCGATAATCTACTCGAAGTGGACATGGTATTGGCGGATGGCAGTTTCGTCACTGCTAATGCCGAAGAGAATACGGACCTGTTCTGGGCTATACGTGGCGGTGGTGGTAATTTCGGTGTGGTTACATCTATGCTGTTCCGAGCACATGAGGTGAAAAATATCGTAGCAGGTCCGACTCTTTGGCCCTTGGATATGGCTGCTGAGGTTATGCGGTTCTACAGTGATTTCTTTACCAACGCTCCCGATGACATAAACGGTACCTTTGCCTTTTTGACAGTGCCTCCTGGACCTCCATTTCCAGAGGAGCTTCATCTCAAAAAGATGTGCGCCGTGGTGTGGTGTTACACCGGCCCGGAGGAGAAAGCGGAAGATGTCTTTGCCCCGGTACGAGAGTTTGGACCGCCCGCGCTGTATGGCGTACAACCAATGCCTTTTCCGGCACTTCAAACCGCTTTTGATGCCTTATATCCGCCGGGCGATCAGTGGTACTGGCGTGCCGATTTCATAAACGAACTGAGCGATGAGGCGATCGCCTTACATGTTCAGCACGCTGAAAAGCTGCCCACCATGCAGTCAGGTATGCACCTATATCCCATAGATGCGGCAGTGCATAACGTAAGTAAGGACGAAACCGCATTTTCGTATAGGGATACTCGCTGGGCGGGGGTGATATTCGGTGTAGATAACGATCCCGCCAACGTCGACCTATTGAAGCAGTGGGCTGTCAACTACTGGGAAGAGCTTCACCCATATTCAGCCGGTGGTGCATACGTGAATTTTATGATGGATGAGGGTCAGTCCAGAGTTCAGGCGACTTATGGCGATAATCACGGACGTTTAGTGAAGGTGAAGAATCAGTACGATCCGGACAATCTTTTCAAAATCAATCAGAATATTAGACCTGACGGTTAACGGTATCTTTGAAAAGACGGTATAAGATCTTGTTTATTACAAGTCGTTAATGATAGGTATTGAATGTCAGAGTTGGGTGAACCTGGCTGCTGGTGTATATGATTTCAATGGCAGCTTTCTCGTAAGGAGACGCTCAATTGGCTGGGCCAGGAGGCTATCTTCGGCGACTGCAGACACCCAGTGTTGAAGCACTACTGGTTAAAAATCTTATAAATCAGCTGCAGTCTTTACGAGCATGCTACTACCTTGAAGCGTACACTGACCCTGCAGAAATCCCCAATAATTTAAAGGAGAGGAAGTAATGGGTACTAATCTTGAATCCGCGAAGCAATTCTTTGAAGCTTGTGAAACAGGTAAAGGTTGGGAAGGTTGCAACGCATTCTGTCATCCTGAGGCGACATTCTCTTCGCAAACGACAGTCTTGTCTGACATATCCACACTCGAAGCTTACTGCGAATGGATGAAGAACCTTTTAACGCCCGTGCCAGATGGGCATTACGAACTTAAGTTCTTTGCAGAAGATAAATCCGAAAACTCGGTAGCGGCTTTCGCAGTTTTCCACGGAACCCAAACCGGGCCGGGTGGTCCGGTACCGCCGACTGGAAAAACGGTTGCTGCCGACTATGTTTACCACATGGCCTTTGAAGGAGATCGTATCAAGCACATGACGAAGATTTGGAATGACACGATTAGCCTTCAACAACTTGGTTGGGGCTGAAGTAAGGTTAAAGTTTCAACTGCTAAGTGACATGTAGTCGGGCTGACGCTAGGTATTTCTCAATAACGGACGCTCAGACGCGCCCGCTGAGCTTCGCGCTTCGGCCAGTTTCGGACACTCAGATAACGGAAACGAGTATCTCGAATCGCTTATAACTAACTTATTAGAATTCTCTTCGTTACTGCAGGACTGGATAGCCCAGATTAGCAGCATAATCCTCAATCTCGGAAATTTTATAATACAGGTTGGTATCAGCTCGCTTGATCTTTTTTAGAAACGGGGCCTGTCGCGCTGAGGCCAGGGCCGAATCCTCAAAGGCGCGCAACAGCGCCGTGCGCATTCGCTCTGCGACGGTGCTCCCATATTCGGTGCGAGTGACATAGGACGGTGCTGGGGAATGGTAGGTTCGCCCCAGAACTCGGATTCCTGCCAGATTTTTGGGCTGGTAAGCCGAAAGCAATGCATAGGTTACACAGTCGATTGCTGCCCCTTGGTGGACTAAATTTGGTACCTGGGATACTGGATGGCCCGATTTCAATAATAATTATCTTTCGCTAACTCGAAAACAGTAAACGTATATTTTCCTCAATAATTTGACGTGTTAGAGGATTTCGATAAATTCTTGCGGGCTTCCTTACATTCTTCCAATGTAGCATGCGGAGTATAGTATTTTGTCTGCTCATACTGAATAGTGCCCTTACGATAACATTTACGATGTGTTGTACTCAATTTAAACTCTGACGCATATAAAGATTCCGATAACTCTAAAGACAGAGCATCAGATGAGGATTTCGATAAATTCTTGCGGGCTTCCTTACATTCTTCCAATGAAGCATACGGAGTGAAGTATCTTGTTTGTTCATACTGAATAGTGCCCTTACGATAACATTTACGATGTGTCGTACTCAATTTAAACTCTGACTTATTTGAAGATTCCGATAACTCTATAGGCAGGGCGCCAGATGGGTCATCAGGCAGGTCATCAGGCAGGTCATCAGGCAGGACATCAGGCAGGACATCACCTTCTTTAACACCAGCCTTTTTAGTCGTTCTTGATGCGGCTTTCTTGTTTTTTACCGGAGTTCCGAATATAGGATGGAGTCCAATACAGGTAAGGGCGCTATTCGAAAAACATTTTTTCGGAATGTTAGTGTATATAGGTCTTCCATCCTTTGTCGTATGCAGAATGAATGTCAGTGGTTCATTATAAGGGTGTGAGATTGCATTGGATGCTGAAAACAGCCCACAAAAAATTAGTATAATTTTCAGTCTTTTGTGTTGCTTCATAGCCTTTCCTCTAAACTGCAACTACAACCATACTACTCTATTTTCTCTGCTTTTGAATAACGGGGAAGAGCACGAAAGTCAAACTCTAGACTTTCCCGATTTAGATATACCCCGGATAGGGTGAAATTATCCCGTCCTGTGCAGGTTACGACTGGTATCGATTCTGACGTTGTGAGAGCGCGCCGGAGGCCCTCATAATCGTGCTAACTTGATTGAGGCATACCCAGGCCATTTTCTCGGTTAAGGCATACCTAAGGCAGGGTTGAGCTAATGGCGATTTAAATGCCGTTTTATCGAGGTTTTTGCACAGGATTGACCTACGACAACTATCCTGACACAGAGGGATACTGTTGAAAAACTCGTTAATTTGGATGCAGAGTTTTTCTGCTGAAAACCAAACTGCCCGGAACTTCACTTACAAATAGGCTCCAGAGTTTAACAGTGCCTCTGTAGGAATAGTTCGCGATAAATATGATCCCCTCCGTATGCTTGTTTCGATAGAAAGGTTACACTGCAAATGGCTTTGCCCAGTTGAAAAATCTAGAGTTTTTCAACAGTATCGGCCATGAGCCGACACTCGGAATTTAGTCGTTAGCTACTTCTTTTTGCACCAAACGGTCATTCGTTATACTTTAGAATATTAATTAGACTTGTAAGGCTATATTAAATTTTGATACTCATACACAAATTATGGTGATGCTACTTTAGGGTTGTGAAAGACAATGACACCCAGGCTAAATTCGATCTTAAACGTTGTTGGTTTGTCTCTCGTCCTGAGTACGACTGCAATATACGCCGCACAATTTGAAAAAGAGATAGTGTCATATAAACCTGTTGGAGAAACTAGAACAGGAATTCCTCTGCCAAAGAAAGTAAAAGGTCTCCTGGTCACCCCAACGAATGCTGAGAAACCTTATCCAGCTGTCGTGATTGTACATGGATCCGGAGGTGTGGACGGACGCGGGGCGTTCTATGCGAAGGCACTGAATGAGGCCGGAATAGCAACATTTGAGATATGGATGTTTGCTGCGGGGAAGAGGCCAAGGAGGACGGGCGACACATGGCCACATGTTTACGGCGCGTTGATGTATCTGACGCAGCGTGATGACTTCGATCCAAAACGGATTGGAGTAACAGGTTATTCCTGGGGTGGAGCAAACAGTTTAGAAACAGTGAACAAGGCTTTGACGAACAGGTTCACCGGCGGAGAAGCCGCTTTTGCTGGCCATGCACCTCTTTATCCACCGTGCTGGGCGTTCAAGAAGAAATGGTGGAAGAAGCTTCTCGCAGGTGCGTGGACGGGTGCACCTGTACTATTTTTGGTGGGTGGTAAAGATGATTACGACGCTGATGGTGGAGCAGCGTGCAGAGCATTAAATCAAAACCTGTCGGACGAAAAAAAAGATGTGCTCGAAATGGTGATTTATCCCGATGCTACCCACAAGTGGGATGATCAAAGACAGGGGCAACCCTATTCGTTCTATGACGAATATGCGCACAAAGGAGAAGGTGGGGAGGTTCGAATAGTACCCAATACTGCAGTGGCAAAGCGGAGTCGGGAAGCGGTCGTCCGATTTTTCAGCAATTTGTTCGCCATCAAATAAAGAAACCCGGTTTTCATTCTCCATTTTGCTTCTATCGCTGTATTTGGTTTATCTCAGCAGCTCGTATATACGATTTCTGGGTCTGCCTTATCCAAAGGAGACGCTCAATTAACTGTCGGGGAAGGCAATTTTCGGCTGTCAGCTCAACCGATCGACGCAACACATCTATTAAATCGTTCTGCTGGTGTATCAAAGCCTAATGTCATGCGTGGCCGTGCTCCATTCGCAACACGAAACCTTAGCGCTTGAAACTGGCCACGGATAGAGCCCTGAGGCCGGGGTTCCTAGTCGTCGAGCTTTTGAATTATGTAGCCGCCGGATCGTTCGTCGGAAGTTAATCCAATCAATCCCCGGCGTTCGGCTTCTTCCAGTAGGTCACCAAATGAACGCATCCCGTAATAACGTTCGTTGAAACCGGGGCGTCGACGTTTCAATGCCTGCTTGACCATCGAGCCCCAAAGTTTGTCACGGTCTCCGCGTTCCGCCTGCAGGGCATCGATGGTTTCCATGATAAGACCAATGGCGTCGTCGATTTTTTCCTCTTCCGGCTTAATCTGTTCGGCCGGGGCGGCGTCGCTTTTAGTGGTCGCTTTTTTGCGGGCGGCAGGCTTGCGTTTGCGCTGCTGGCTCGATTCCTCTTCTCGCACCAGGTCGTCGTAAAATATGAACTCGTCACAGTTGTTCATCAGCAGATCCGAGGTCGAACTCTTTACGCCGATACCGATTACCATTTTGTTGTTTTCCCTGAGCTTGCTCACCAGTGGAGAGAAATCGGAATCCCCGCTGACGATGACGAAGGTGTCGATGTGCTCCTTGGTGTAGCAGAGATCGAGTGCGTCGACGACCATACGGATATCGGCGGAATTTTTACCAGATTGACGAGTATGTGGAATCTCGATCAATTCGAATGCTGCGTCATGCATCACCGCCTTGAACTCCTTGTACCTTTCCCAGTCGCAGTAGGCTTTCTTGACCACCACGCTGCCTTTCACCAGCAGGCGCTCCAGCACCAGGTTGATGTTGAATTTTTTTATCTTGGCGTCGCGTACGCCGAGCGCGACATTCTCGAAATCACAAAAGATGGCGAGATTCAGGTCTTCGCTGCTTGATGACATTTCTTTGTTCTCCACTATTACGGGGACACCCATTAGCCCGCCCCGGTCAATAGCCAAAACGGCTCCCTGCCGAAAATAGCATAGTTTGCTTCTGATTCCATCGTTGCATACGAACAT
>Ga0265309_10000969_pt1 | contig 12294 bp, 11 predicted proteins | sample Helome_FD_192492 | JGI IMG/M metagenome (GOLD analysis project Ga0265309, IMG submission 192492) | Marine sediment microbial communities from subtidal zone of North Sea - Hel_20160524 (Illumina Assembly) | ecosystem: Environmental > Aquatic > Marine > Subtidal zone > Sediment ...
GAGACGAAACCCTTCGCCTCGCAAGACACTAACCACGTGGGTTGGCCACGCTCGGGAGCTTCCGGGCTTTCCACTCCCGAGATCGATGTACGCCTCACCTGCTGATAGATCGCCGACATTGCTCAATCAGGTGGGCACGCGTGCTCCAAACGCGCGAAAATCCACTGGGTGAGGGGTGTAGTGGCAGACGGTTTCCCGATGCTTCACTGACGGTGCGCCGTGCTCGCGACCCCCAAGATCGAGGTGCCCAGCCGTCAGCCGAGGCTATGGTACCTTGATCCGCCCATGCCCCCCGCGACCCCAGAACGCTTCGGTAACTACGAGCTGGTCGAACGCCTCGGTGTCGGCGGCATGGCCGAGACCTTCGTCGCCATTCGACGTGGCCCTGGCGGCTTCGAGCAGCGCGTCTGCCTCAAGCGAATCCTGCCCACCTTCGCGGACGAGGCGGACTTCATCGAGATGTTTCGCCGAGAGGCCCGCATGTCGGCGCTCCTCAGCCACGGACACATCGCCCGCGTCCTCGACTTCGGCATCGCCGACGGCGCCCACTACCTCACCCTCGAGCTCATCGAAGGCACCGACCTTCGCGCAGCCTTGCGGCACCTACGCCGCCGAGGTGAGTCGCTCGACCCTGGGCTCACGTCGTACCTCGCTCACGCCCTCGGTACGGCCCTCGACTTCGCGCACACCGCAGACGAAAACGGCGTCGCTGCCGGCATCATCCATCGCGACGTCTCCCCCTCGAACGTGCTCCTCAGCAACGCCGGCGAAATCAAGCTCGCCGACTTCGGCATCGCCAAAGCCACCAACCTCCCAGGCAGCATCCAAAGCGGCGCGCTCAAGGGCAAAGTTCCGTACATGGCGCCCGAGTATGCGCTTGGCCGTCGGTGCAGTGCGCGCTCGGATCTCTTTTCGCTCGGCGTCCTGCTCTACGAGTGCCTCGCCGGGCACCGCCCCTTTGACGGCGGCAGTGACATGCAAACGCTCGACCGCGCGCGCACCGGCCGGCATGAGCTGCTCCAACAAACGGCTCCACAGACCCCTGTGCCGATGGCCGACGCGATAGAGTCGTTGCTCGCCGCAGACCCGGAAGCGAGACCCTCCAACGCTGCGGCGTTCATTTCAATGCTGGTGGATGTTCCGCCACCCCCGCTAGCGGGGCGTGAGCTCGGCATGCTCGTACGCTCGGTCGACAAAGAGGACGCCATCGCGAGCGCACCCGGCCTGGCGTCGACGCGCCCTGCGCCTACTCGGCGTCCTCGGAAACGCGTTCCGTCTCGGCGGTAGCATTCCCGTAGGTGTTCTGCTCTTGCTCTTCGAGCAAGCTGAGCCCGATCGCCATCGCTTTTCGCACGCGCGACAGAAGCTCGTCGTCGGTCGCGATTTTTTCGACGGCCATCGAAAGCTTCGATTCGAGCTGTGACTTCATCGCTTCGAGTGACCCGACGCGCGATTCGAGATTACGCTTGGTCTCCTCGAGAATCTCCAGCTTCGTGCGGCTCGAGTCGAGCTCCGTTTGCAGGCCGTCACGCGTTTCCTTGACGCTGTTGAGCTCGTCCTGGAACCGATCTCGGAGCCCCTGCGTTTCGGTCAGGAGAGTCTTGGTGCCCTCGAGCTCGGTGCTCGTTTCGCTGAGCTTCGATTCGAGCTCGAGCACACGGTCCGCGTTGATCGTCTCGCGCTCACGTGCCCCCGTGAGCTCCGACTCGGTGTCGGCAAGCTTGCGGCCCAAAGTCGCGAGTTGCTTCGAGTGCTCTTGCTCTTGCGTTTCGAGCTCGAGTTGTTTCTCGCCTTGAATCGAGGCTTCGCGCTCTTCCATGGTGCGCTGCCACTGAGCCTCTGCTTCGACCATCTTGGTCGCGGCTGCCGCTTCGAGGTCCTGGCTGAGCGAAGCGAGGGCCTCTTGCCGGGCGACATCGGCTGCCGCGGCGGCCTGCGCCAAAGCCGCGGCCTGCGAATCGGCCAGCTCCGAACGAAGCGCAGCAAGCGCCGTCTCCTTTTCACTCGCAGCGGCGTGCAGAGCCGCTTCGTTGTCTTCGCGGGCGGCCGCCAGCGCAGCAGCGGACTCGGCCTTGATGAGGTCCAACGCTTCTTCCTGAGCCACGCGGAGCCTCGCCATTTCGGCGTCCTGTGCACCCTTGAGGGCTTCGACGTCGGCAACGCGGGACTCACGCTCCTGCGCAAGCTCCGCTTCGAGCCCTTCTGTTTTGGCTTTCTCTCGCTCGAATCTGCCCTTGATGTCCTCGTAACGCTTGTTGGCCGCCTCTTTGTCCTCGGTCAGGCCAGCAATCGATTCTTGTGCGCCAGACAAGGCGTGTTCGAGCTCCGCCGTCTTCTCGTCGAAATCGGCGCGCGCGCGCTCGAGGCCGATGGACTGATCCCTGAGATCGATGATCTCTTTGTCCCGCCCACTCAACTGATCGCGCAGGTCGAGGATCTGCTTGTCCTTCGTGTTGAGCGATTCGCGCAAATCGAGGAACTGCCGGCTCGAGACGCCGCCTGACGACTCGGCGATCTTCGCCTTGAGCCCGGAGATTTCGGAACGCAAGCGCGCCACTTCGATTTGGCCCGCGGCCGGGCCGTCGTTCGGTGCAGGCGGTGCAGTGGCGGGTCGCGCAGCAGCTGGCGGCGCCGAGGACGCGGCAGGCGGTGCAGATGGCGGCACCGTAGCGTGAGAAACCTCGTCGGGCGGAACGTCGGAGACCATGATCACGTCGTCGAGCTCCACGTCTTCATAATCGCCGGTGCCTTCGTCGGTCTCCGCGGCGGCCTCAGCGACCTCAGGGCTTTCCGAAGACGGATTCGCCTCGCCGCCCATCAAGAGCGCGTCGAATGCGTTCTCTGCAAACGCATCGATTTCATCGTCGATTTCGTTCGGCTCCCCGGCCTTGCTTGGCACATCGCTCGACATGTTGTCCTCCGACATTTGCTCTCCCCTTCGACTCCCACGGCAAGGTTAGCAGCGTTCTCGTCGATGAAACGAAACCGCGTCCAATCAGGCCCCCAAGACGCATGCAAAGTTACGCCTCTGTCAAAAAAGAATAGAGGCCCACGCTGGTCGCTGTCAACGTAGCAGGCCGGCGAAAGCCCCGGTCGTGGAGGCTTCTCAGTATGCGACGCGGGCGTTGGCCGCGAGTTGGAAGAGCGCCGGGCGATCCAAGTCTCCGAAAAAGGCGTAGTTCACGCCCCCGTGCTGCCGGATCGTCACGACGTTGCCACCTACATTGTAGTAAAAAACCTCATGACCCCCCACATGGGTGCGCTGCGCGTTCCGCGTGATTTCGGGGGATTGAAACACTAGAAGCGTGACGCGTCGACCGTCGTGGTTGTAGTAGAGGGCGGCGGCCGGATGGGCGCCGACCTTGATGTAGCGAGCGCCGACGAACTTCATCCTCGGCTCCGCGAACTGTGCAGGTTTGACCGGGAATGGGGTCTTGCCCTGAAAGTAGCGAACGACGTCTTGCGGCGCCTCAGCCTGGACATCGGAAGGCAAGGCCTGGGCATGCAGATTCACGACGTCTTGGAGCATGCCGGCGCCTTGGTACGCGGTGCTCTCCGGCAGACCCATGACGCCGCCGATGATCAAGACGGCCGCCGCAGCGGCTGCGATTGGCCAGGTCTGACGCCAGCGCATCGGCCGCGCTTCGATCAAAGTTCGCTCGGCCCGTGTCGCATCGATCTCGTCGAAGCGATGAAGCGTTCTGCTCCAGAGATGCTCCGGCGCCTGAACGCCGCCGATCGCCTCGAGTGCCTGCTGGCGAAACGAGCGTTCGAAGGCGAGATGCTCCTGGCAAACGGGGCACGCTTCCAAGTGTCGTTCAAATTCGATCTGCGATGCAGGGTCGAGCTCTCCGTCGACGAATGCGCCAAGATGACGTCGCACTAGCTTGCAATTCATGACTTGGCCTCCTTCCTTGCACGAAACGCTTCGAGTGGGATCGGGTCTTCGACATCGCCGTCATCGTCTTCGATGATACCCAGCTGCACGGCGTGCGCTTGAAGAGAACCTTGGAGCTGCTTACGAGCCCGATGCAGCCGGGACATGACCGTACCGATCGGGCACCCTACGACCTCGGCGATTTCTTTGTACGAAAGCTCTTCGACGTCAGCGAGCATGACCATGGCGCGAGCCTCATCGGAAAGCTCCTCGAAGGCGCGTCGGATCTCTTGTGCGACGAGGCGACGTTCCGCATCGCCGACCGGGTCGGTCAGGCCACGCATGCTTGCACGACTCATCACGCCCTCCCCGACCGGCGTCGCCATCGGACCATCGAAGACCTGCCTCTCGCGGCTGGCGCGCCGGTAGCGATTGACGAAGCTATTCATCTGGATTCTCAGAAGCCAGGCCTTGAAATTCGTTCCTGCCTCGAAGCGATCGTAGAAGCGGTAGGCTCGCACGAGCGTGTCCTGCACCAGGTCTTCGGCATCGACCGGAGACCGGGTCAGTCGCAGCGCAATCGAATAGAGGGTGTCGAGATGGGGACGGGCCTCGTCCTCAAAAAGACGCCGCTGAGCCTCTGCTTTCTTGGATTTTCCTGGCATGCCTGCTCGTAGAACCCCTGAAATCAGGAATTATTCCACGTTATCAGGCGGCTCGTCTTTTGACGAACCCTGTCGGAGCTTCGCCTCGAGCTCCTCGATGCGCGTCTGGAGCCGGAGCACCTCGCCCTGCAGCTGCTTCACATGGCTCGCCGCGCTCTCGAGGACGCCGCGAACACGATCGTCGGCCGCGTTGTAGACCTCGGTTCCGAGCTCCTCCGCGCGACCGACCAGCTTGCCCACCGGGCCCTCCTTCAGCGAAGTCAGGAACTTCTCGCGCCCTTCCTGGATGAAACCGCGAAGGCTTTGCACCGACCAGGTTGTGGCGTTTCCGCTCTTCTGCTCTTCGTAAATGATTTGGGCGAGCGTGACTTTGGTGAGGTCGTTCTTCGACCGATTGTCGAGGACCTTGACCTCTTCGCCGTTTCGGACGAACTCGGCGATGCGGTCGAGGGTAACGTATTTGCTCTCTCGGGTGTCGTAGAGCTTGCGATTCGCATAGCGCTTGATGACCCGAATCTGTTCCGTGTCTGCCATCTCTGCTTTCAGGCTAGCCCGGCGACGCACTGCGTCAAGCTGGCGCTTTGTGATGCCCTCACTAGGCTGATCGGAAGGGGACGGAGGCCGTGGAACAGGCAACATCGTTCGAGCACCTCTTTCAAAGGCTTGCCCGGCTCGAAGAGATCGACATGCGCGTCGGCCTCATTTGCGAGCAACTCGAGTCCTTGTCAGACGAAGACGGCGTGCAGCTTCTGCATGCTGCGCACCGGGGGGCGGCCCTTGGGGGGGCCGATGCGCAGCTGGTGTTCCTTGCGGTGGGCTGGGCACTTTTCGAGCCGCGCGTCGAGTCGCGCCGGCGCGAGCTCGGAATGGCCGCGCGACGCGTAGAACAACATGAGGTTGCCGACTTCGTCCTGCCTCCCCTCGAGGAGGAAACGCCCGACGACGACAAGCGACGCATTCCCGACCTCGGCCGCGGTCGGCCGCTGACCCTGGGCGAACGAAAATCGCTCGCACGGACGCACGACCGCGCTCTCATTCAACGCGTCGTGCAGGACCCGCATCCAGATGTCGTTCGCATTCTTCTGGGCAACCCTTCGTTGACCGAACACGACGTGATCCGAATCTGCGCGGCGCGTCCCAACGATTCCAACGTCCTGCAGGCGGTGTACCGCAATCGCAGGTGGGTCGTTCGCTACCGTCCTCGCAACGCGATCATCCGCAACCCCGACACGCCGCTCGATATCGCGCTACTGCTCGCACCCCTTCTACGGAGGCCCGAGCTCCGAGAAGCCGCGACATCCTCAGAGCTCGCCCCCGCGGTTCGCTTGAGCTGCAAGACGATTCTGCAAATGCGGAGCAGTCGAACGCTGCCGCCGAAGAACTGACCGCTACTTGGACTCGACCTTGTCGACGACTTCAGCGTCCTCGACACGGGAGGCAGACTGCTTCGGGACCTGCTTGTCGGCCGGAGTGACGTCTGGCGTCACATCGATGTCGTCATCGGTATTTAGACCGCGCTTGAGGTTACGGATGGCCTTTCCGAGCCCCTCGCCGATTTGAGGGAGCCGTCCGGCGCCGAAAATCAGCATCACGATCAAGAAAACGATGACTAGCTCGCCAAATCCAAGATTGGGCACGGTATCCCCTCCGTTACCGTTCACGGTACGCTGCCCGGAAGCGGTCTGCAAGCCCAGGGGTATGGTATGGGGAGCCCAGATGGAGAGCTATCGACAGCTGGATCCAGCGGGTATTCGCGGCCTCGTCTTCGATATCGACGATACGGTTACCCGCAATGGGGTCTTGGAGCCGACTGCGTACGGCGCGATGCACCGCTTGGCACGAGCCGGTTTCGACCTCATTGCCGTCACCGGCCGGCCTCTGGGTTGGACCGACGTGCTTGCGAGGATTTGGCCCGTGCGGATCGCAGTCGGAGAAAATGGTGCAGGCTGGGCGTGGGTCGATGCGGCCGGAGCGCACGAGGGCTATTTCTGTGAGCAGTCGGAGCGCGAGGCGCAGGCGAGCCTCTTAGAAACGGTTCGTCAAGACGTGGCGTCCAAGATGCCGGAGATCACGACGACGAACGACGATCGTCATCGACGCTGCGACCTCGCCTTCGACGTGGGAGAGTCTCGTTCCCTTCCGCGAGCCGAGATCGACGCGCTGGTCAGGCTGATCGAGGAGCTCGGTGCGCGCACTTCGGTCTCGACGGTCCATGCGCATGCGATCCCGGGGGACTGGGACAAGGCCCAAGGCGTGACGCGCGCCGTCCACGAGGTTCTCGGCGTTGATCTCGACGCGGAGATCGAACGATGGGTCTTCGTGGGGGACAGTGGCAATGACGCGGCAGCGTTTGCGCATTTCCCCAAGAGCGTCGGCGTGGCAAACGTCCGGGAGCACTTGGATCGTCTTCCGGTCCCACCTCGCTACATCACCGATCAGGACCGCGGCCTTGGCTTCGCCGAGCTGGCCGCACACTTGGTGGACCAGCGTGGCTAAGCGAAAGGGCAGCCCTGGCCAGACCGGATCGGAGGCGCACTACGAAGACGGACGGTACTACGATCAGGCCTATCGCCGCCGCCGGCATGACGTCCGCTTCTACACGAATTTGGCTCTGGACTCCGGCGGTCCGGTGCTCGAGCTCGGTGCCGGAACAGGCCGAGTTGCGCTCGCGATCGGCAAGGCGGGCATCGAGGTCGTCGGCGTCGAACCGATGGGCCCGATGCTGGCGCGGGCCCAGGAGCGACTCGATGCGCTGCCCCGCGCAACTAGGGACCGGATCGAGCTCCGAAAAGGGACACTTGAACGTCTTCGCCTGCGCCGAAGATTCCCCCTCGTGATTGCGCCGTTCAACGTATGGATGCACCTCTACACACGCGAGGACATCGAGCGAGGGTTTGCTACCGTCCGGCATCACCTCGAACCCAAGGGGCGATTCGCCTTCGACGTCCTGCTTCCGGACCCGATCAGCCTCGCCCGCGAGCCTTCCAAGCGGTACCGCGGCGGCAAGGTTCCGCATCCACGCGACGGATCTCGATACCGGTACAGCGAATACTTCAGCTACGACCCCTTGGCACAGATCGAGACCGTGATGATGGACTTCGAGCACCCGGACGACCAAGGTCTCTCCTTCTGCACGCCGCTCACCCAGAGGCAGTTTTTCCCGGCCGAGCTCGAAGCCCTGATGCACTACAACGGCTTCAAGGTCCAATCCCATACGGGCGATTTCGATGGCGCTCCGATTAGCGCGGCGACCGAGTCTCAGGTCATCATTGCAGCGCTGCGCTAATCCCGAAGCAGGACATCGCAATAGTATTTCACCCGTTTCACCAGCTTGCCGTGAGGCCGGCTGTGGATGTCTTTTTTGAGCGCAAGCATGATGCGTCGCTGAAAGGTGTAGCTGTTGCGCGCGGGTTTTGGTGCGGGGGCGCCGCCTGCCATTTCAATCGGAGCCCAGAGCGCATCGACCGGCCATTGCCAGACGTCGAGGTCATCCGGGTCAATCCGCGCGATCATCTGCTCGGCCAGGGCACGCTTGTCTGCGTCGTTGGCGAGCTCCGGGGCCCACTTGTCGATCTTGTCGGCCACTGGCCGGTCCTCGCGGTTGACGGTGATCGGGTCGCCCATCCCCCTCTTCACAGGATCCGCCTTTCCGTATTCAACCGCTTCGGGGTCGTTTTCTATGCCCAGAAAAGCAAAAATGCGCTCGAGCTCGCCTGCAGGCTCCATCACCAGGTCTTCGTATGCGACGTGCAGGAGAGGCACCGGGCGCTCCCGCAGGAACACCGCGATGGCGGGTACGTATCGTTCCAGGATTGGGTTGAACGCGTGGGCCCCGCGCCAGTCGCCATCGAAAAAGCTGTTCGCGTAGGAGCTGAAGACCGCAATCGGATGTCGAGTCAGCACGACGTACTTCGCGTCCGGGTAGAGCCGCTGAAGAAACGGGAGCACCAGCGCGTTGGCGGGCGTCTTGTCGAGGAAGTAGCTGCTCCCGCTCGTCGAAAGCATTCGACCGTAGAGCGTGTCCGTGTACGCACGCAGCGCGTCGAGATAGTCCTGCTCCCCGCTGGGCAAGCCTTGGATGAAGGCTTTGAGCGCCTCAGCCGCATTGATGTGGTCGTAGGGCGCCTTGTCGACGTTGGCGTAGGCGCCGAGGTGCGCAATCGGCGTGATCAGATGAGGCTCCGGATGCGTGAAGATCTCCGAATGCGCCCCCATCATTCGCTGCAGCAGCGTCGACCCCGCACGGGGCGGCGAGATTACAAAGACGAGTGACATGACGCCTGAGGCAAGCTCTTACCCTCGCGCAGCGAGCTGTCGCAGCACGTACTGCAAGATACCGCCGTTCACGAAGTACTCGATCTCCTGGGGTGTATCGATCCGGGCCTTGACGGTGAACGACTTGCCGTCGTCCGTTCGAACCGAAAGCGATTTACCGGGAGCCAAGCCCTCGGAAATCCCAGAGATGCGGAAGGTTTCTTCGCCATTGAGGCCCAGGGCAGCGCGGCCCTCGCCCGGCTCGAACTCGAGCGGGAGGACCCCCATCCCGATCAGGTTGGACCGATGGATGCGCTCGTAGCTTTCGGCGATGACCGCGCGAACGCCTAAGAGCAGCGTGCCTTTGGCCGCCCAGTCACGGGAGGAGCCGGTGCCGTATTCCTTGCCGGCGATCACGATGAGCGGGGTGCCGGCCTCTTGGTACTTCATCGAGGCGTCGTAGATGTTTGTCTGCTCGTTGGTCGGCAGGTAGCGCGTGATGCCGCCCTCAGTGCCCGGGGCCAACAGGTTACGAAGGCGAATGTTCGCGAAGGTGCCGCGCATCATCACTTCGTGATTGCCCCGGCGGCTGCCGTAGCTGTTGAAATCCCGCGGCGCGACGCCGTGGTCCCGCAGGTACTCCGCGGCGGGGCCATCGAGCGCGATCGACCCGGCCGGAGAGATGTGATCGGTCGTGACGGAGTCGCCGAGCAAGCACAGGACGCGGGCCCCATCGATGTCTGCGGGAGGTGCGGGCTCCCCGACCTCGACGCCGTCAAAGAACGGAGGAAGGCGAACGTAGGTCGAATCCGGGTCCCAGCCATAGCGGTCGGCTTCCTCGAAGCGCACCTCGCGCCACTGCGGAGGGCCTTCGAGCACGACGGCGTAGCGCTCGACGAACTGCTCTTTTTTCACCGAGGACCGAAGCGTTGCGGTGACCTCTTGGTGGCTGGGCCAGAGGTCTCGAAGGAATACGTCCTTGCCGTCACGGTCCTGCCCGAGCGGGTCGCTTTCGAAATCGATGTTCATCGTGCCGGCAAGCGCGTAGGCGACGACCAGCGGCGGTGATGCGAGATAGTTGGCGCGAGTCAGTGGATTGACGCGGCCTTCGAAATTTCGGTTTCCGCTCAGCGCGGATGTGACTAGCAAGCCATGTGCTTTGACCGCCTCTGCGATTTCAGGGTCGAGTGGACCGGAGTTGCCGATGCACGTCGTGCAACCGTAACCCACCAGATTGAAGCGCAGAGTGTTGAGATCCTCGATCAGGCCCGATTCCTTGAGGTACTCGGTGACGACCTGGGACCCAGGCGCGAGGCTCGTCTTCACCCAGGGCTTGGTCTGAAGCCCCTTCTCGACGGCCTTCTTCGCGACCAGGCCGGCGGCCAACATGACCGAAGGGTTCGAAGTGTTGGTGCAGCTCGTGATCGCGGCGATGACCACGGCGCCGTTTTTCAGGGTGAAGGTTTCATCCCCGCGCGTGACCTCCACACCCTTTTCCGCCGACGCCCCGAAGCCTTCGAGCACGTTCTGAAAGGAGCGTTTTGAATCGCTGAGGGCGATGCGGTCCTGCGGGCGCTTCGGGCCGGCGATCGAGGGCACCACGTCGCCGAGGTCAAGGGTCAGCGTATCGGTAAAGCGTGGCTCAGGCGCGCTCGCGGTGTGGAATAGCCCCTGCTCCTTGAGAACCCGTTCCACGATATCGACATGCGATGCGTCGCGTCCGCTGAAGCGGAGGTACGCAAGCGTTTCGTTGTCGACCGGGAAGAAGCCCATGGTGGCGCCGTACTCGGGCGCCATGTTCGCGATGGTAGCGCGGTCCGGGAGCGCGAGATTCTCCATTCCCTCGCCGTAGAACTCGACGAACTTCCCGACGACACCCTTTGCGCGAAGCATCTGAGTCACGGTGAGAACCGCGTCGGTTGCCGTGGCACCTTCCGGGAGCTTGCCGGTGAGCTTGAAGCCAACGACCTGCGGCAGGAGCATGCTGATCGGCTGCCCGAGCATTGCCGCCTCGGCCTCGATGCCACCCACACCCCATCCGAGCACTCCGAGGCCGTTGATCATCGTCGTGTGCGAATCCGTGCCGACCAGGCTGTCGGGGTAGGCGACGCACTGGCCATTGGCTTCGCGGGTGAAGACCACGCTGGCCAGGTACTCCAGGTTGACCTGGTGAACGATGCCGGTGCCGGGAGGCACGACCCGCATATTCTCGAAGGCGCTCTGCCCCCACTTCAAGAACTGGTAACGCTCCTGGTTACGCTCGAATTCTCGCTTTACGTTATCTTCAAAAGAGCGCAGTAAGCCATAGGAATCGACCTGCACGGAGTGGTCGATGACCAGGTCTACCGGCTGCAGAGGATTGATGCGACTGGGGTCGCCGCCCATCTTGGCAAACTGATCGCGCATCGCGGCGAGGTCGACCACGGCAGGCACGCCGGTGAAGTCCTGGAGCAGGACACGAGACGGGCGGAAGGCAATCTCGGTGCTGGGCGAGGCGGCCGGGTCCCAGTTGGCCACCGCTTCGATGTCTTCGCGAGTGACTGTCTTGCCGTCCTCGAAGCGAAGGAGGTTCTCGAGTAAAACTCGGATCGAGTACGGGAGCGTATCGATGCCCTTGAAGCCTGCTCGGGTCAGCGCGTCGAGGCGGTGAATGACGACCTGACGGCCTCCGGCGTGGGTCGTAACCCGGCTCTCAAAAGAGTCGCTTACAGTCATAAGGAAGTGCCTACCACGACGGGTCTGGCGCGCCACCCCGGTCGTTGGCTAAGGTGAAAACGCTGCGTGACAAGCGCCGACAGAAGCGCTAGACACTGCAGCCGCGGCGCCGTAGCCAAGTGGTAAGGCAGAGGTTTGCAAAATCTCCATTCGTCAGTTCGATCCTGACCGGCGCCTCCAGTTTCGACCCGAAATGCGTGATGTGCGGCCACAGCCCGGGTGGCCCTGCCTACTTGGGCAAATCAGGCTGGTCGAGCTTTCCGCCGCAGTCGAGCGCACCGAGGAACGCGACCAGCGAAGCGAGCTCTTCGTCGTTCAGTCCGCGGTCGGCTAGCAGCGGCGTCAAATTCTTGTTGGCGATCCCGCCGGTCGCCATGAGCTTCACGGCCCCACAAAGCGTCCCGACCGAGCCATCGTGGAAGTACGGCGCGCTCTTGGAGATGTTCCGAAGCGACGGCACCTTGAACGCCGCCCAATCGGCGTCCTGTTGGCTGACCGCGTACCTGCCAACGTCGATCTGGTCCTCGGCTTTGCCCGCAGTGCCGATGCCCACGTTGTAGTAAAGGCCCCCAGGCACCCCCATCGCGCTCGAAAAGAGCGGCGGAGCGTGACAAACCGCGCACTGTCCCTTCCCCATGAAGAGCGCATAGCCTTGCCTCTGTTCGGCCGTGAGCGCATTCGCGTCGCCCTTGGCATAGCGGTCGTACGCGGTGTCGTCGCAGATCAGCGTGCGCTCGTAGGCCGAGATCGCCTTCGCGATCGTGTCCGGGGTCATGCCTTCGG
>Ga0265309_10000970_pt1 | contig 12289 bp, 7 predicted proteins | sample Helome_FD_192492 | JGI IMG/M metagenome (GOLD analysis project Ga0265309, IMG submission 192492) | Marine sediment microbial communities from subtidal zone of North Sea - Hel_20160524 (Illumina Assembly) | ecosystem: Environmental > Aquatic > Marine > Subtidal zone > Sediment ...
CGCGCGTGACCGAGATCCGGCCCACCGTGAATCCGTCGAGCCGGTCCCTGACTGTCATTATCGACTTCGAGAACCCCGGCGGCTGGCGGCCCGGCGCCAGCGTGCGGGCCGATGTGATCCTGTCGAAGCGCGAGAACTCGCTGCTGGTGCCGCAGGTCGCAGTCGTCAGGCGACCTGCGGGCGACGTGGTCTACGCGATTCGTGACGGCGTCGCTTACGAACAGATCGTGCAGCGCGGTGACCGGCGTGACCGCATGGTCGAGATCGTCGCCGGGCTGACCGGTGATGAGCGCATTGCTGTAGACGGCGCCGGTTTTTTGGCCGACGGTGCAACCGTCGACGTGGTGGCAGACTGACATGAGCCTGGCCGCTATCTCCGTCAAGCGCTACGTGTTCGCCGCGATGCTGAACCTGCTGATCGTGCTGTTTGGCATCGTGGCCTACGACCGCATCGGTGTGGAGCGATTGCCGAACATCGATCTCGCGAAGGTGTCGGTGCTGACGCGGCTGGCTGGCGCCAACCCCGAAGTGGTGGATGCGAGCATCACCAACGTGATCGAGGGTGCCATCAGCAGTGTGCCCGGCATCGACCAGCTGGTGTCCACGACCTCGGCAGGCCAGTCTGTCGTCACGCCGACCTTCCAGCTCGGCAAAGACATCGATGTGGCCTTCAACGAGGTGCAGTCGAAGGTCAGCCAGATTCAACGGCTGTTGCCGGAAGATGCCGATGTGCCGGTGGTTTCCAAGAGCGAGACCGGTTCATTTCCATCATTCTGGGTGTCCATCTCCGGTGACCGCACGATCCAGCAGCTGAATCAGTACATCCGCACGGTCGTCAAGAAACGGCTGGAGACGGTGGACGGCGTGGGCGAGATCATCATCGGCGGTGAAAGAACGCGGACCATCCGCGTGAACATCGACTTCGAGCGCCTGGCGGCCTACGGCGTGACGGTGCAGGACGTGGTCGCTGCGTTCCGCGACGAGCACTTTCAACTGCCGGGCGGCTACCTGGTGGGTGCCGATAAGGAACAACTGCTGAAACTGGATCTCGAGTACCACGACCCGGTGGACCTCGAGCGCCTGATCATAGGTTCCCGGCAGGGTGTGACGATCTACCTGAAAGACATCGCCACGATCGAAGACAGCTTGTCGGACGCGCGCCGCGTCGGCCGCTACAACGGCAGGCCCGGGGTCAGCCTGGGTATCATAAAGATCGCCGGCCGGAACGCGGTAGAGATCAACGCGGAGATCAAGCGGCGCATTTACGCCGAGATCGTGCCGAACCTGCCCCCGGGAATCGAACTGTCCATTTCCAGCGACGACAGCATCTACATCCTGGATCTGCTGCGGTCCCTGGAAGATCACCTGGTCAGCGGGGCGATCTTTGCCGCCCTGATAGTCTGGCTGTTTCTGCGAAACTTTCGTGCCACGCTGATCGTCGCGTCCGCGATCCCGGTATCGCTGCTCGGCGCGGTGCTGGTGATGTACTTCCTCGATTATTCCTTGAACACGATCACGATGCTGGGGTTGCTCGTGTTGATCGGTGTCGTGGTCGACGATGCGATCGTAGTCCTGGAAAACATCCAGCGGCGCGTGCAAGAACAGGGGCAGGACCGACGCACCGCGGCCATCGAGGGTGCACGCGAAGTGCAGTTGGCCATTGTGGCCTCAACGCTGGTGCTCGCATGTATTTTCGCCGCAGTGATTTTCGTGCCTGGCATTCCGGGCCGCCTGATCGGCTCATTTGGCGTGGTCGTAGCTTGTGGCGTGCTGGTCTCGTTGTTCGTGTCCCTGACGCTGACACCAATGCTGTGTTCACGCTACCTGCAGGCCAGCAGCGAGCATGGCCGTGTCTATCGTGTGCTGACTCGCGCCTTCGACCGGATGGAGGCGGGCTACGCGCGCTTGCTCGGCTGGAGCCTGGAGCATCGCTGGTTCGTCGTGGTTGCGGCCCTCGTGATCGTCTTCTCCACGCCGCTGTTCTTCGCCCGCCTCGGTTTTGAATTCTTCCCGCCCGAAGACGAGGGCCAGTTCCAGGTGTCCATTCGCACCGCCACCGGAACCAGTCTCGCCTATGGCGACGAGCGCATGCGCGTGATCGAGAACATTATGCTGGAGCGCCCGGACATCGAGAACATTTTCTCGACGCTGGGCGGGGGTCTGGCCGGCAACGTGAACCAGGGCAACATATACGTGAACATGACGCCCCGGGAACAGCGGCAGCTGAAACAGTACGAGCTGATCCCGTTGTTGCGCGAGGCGTTTGTGGAGGTACCCGGCATCGTCGCGTTGCCCGCGCCTTACGGGCTGGGAGCCGCCGGCCGTGGCGAGGCGCTGAGCTTCGTGTTGCAGGGGCCGGACCTGAATACCACTGCGGAGCTGGCCCGCGTTTTCCGCGAACGGCTGTCACAGGATCCGCAACTGGGGCGTATCGATCTCGACCTGCAGCTGGACCTCCCGCAGGTGCGCCTGGACGTGAACCGTGAGCTGGCCGCGGAGCTGGGCCTGTCTTCCCGCGACATTGCGCAGGCCGCGAACGTGCTGGCGGGCGGGCTGGACGTGGCGAAATACACGGACGAGCCGGGCGACGGCGAGCGCTACGACATTCGCCTGAAAGCGGGCTGGGAGGTGGACCTGGACGACCTGTCGAAGATCTACCTGCGCAATCCCGACCGGGCCCTGGTGCGGCTGGACACCGTGGCGCGCTTCCGCGAAGAAGTCGGTCCCGCGGTCATCAAACGCCTGGACCGGCAGTACGCAGCGACCTTCTATTCAGACCCGACGATTTCACTCGGTGAGGCGGTGGGCCGCGTGCGCGACGTCGCCGACGACTTTTTGCCGCCCGGGTATTCCCTGCGGCTACAGGGCAGTTCCGAGCAACTGGAGGAGACTTCGAGCGGTGTCGGTTTCACCTTTCTGCTCGCCATCGTGCTCATCTACATGATTCTGGCCAGCCAGTTCAATTCCTACTCGCAGCCGCTGATCATCATGGTCGCGCAGCCGCTGGCGATTATCGGCGGCGTAGCAGCGCTGGCCATCACCAACACGACGCTGAACCTGTACTCGATGGTTGGCCTGATTCTGCTGATTGGCCTGGTCGCAAAAAACTCGATCCTGCTGGTGGATCTGACCAACCAGTACCGCGCGCAGGGGCAGGGCGTGAACCAGGCGCTGCTGGCAGCCTGCCCGCGCCGGCTGCGGCCGATCCTGATGACCTCGCTGACGATTATTTTCGCGATGCTGGTGCCAGCGTTGGGTATAGGCACCGCGGTGGAGCTGTCCGGGCCGCTGTCCGTCGCGGTGATCGGCGGCATGGTCAGTTCCACGCTGCTGAGCCTGATTGTCGTCCCGTCGGTTTACTCCCTTGCGGAGCGCTTCCGGCAGCGACGAAGTTCAGCAGCGGGGCAGCAGCTGCAACATCCAGGCGCCTAGCAAGACTGTCTGGATGCCTGAATCAGGCACCGGCCGTGGTCAGTAGTCTTCACCGCTGGAGTAGGGCGGCAACTGGCCGATGTGTATGCCGCTGTCCACGATCAGCGTCTCGCCGGTAATCAGGCGCGAGCCGCCGCCGATCAGGAAGAACACCAGCGCTTCGGCAATGTCTTCCGGCTGTGCGATCTGCTTCAACGGCAGCTGCTCTTTGGCAGTTTCGAGGAACGCTGCGTACTGCTCGTCACCCATCCCCCCCTGCAGCCAGCGGGTTTGAATGACGCCCGGCACGACGGTATTAATGCGGATCTCCGGCGCCAGGACGTGGGCGAGGGACTTCGTCATCAGGTTCAGCGCGGCTTTGGACGCGGCGTACGGGATGGACGAGGCGATGCCGGTCACTCCGCCGATCGAGGAGTCGTTCACGACTGCACCGCCGGTCTTGCGCATGTGCGGTTCCACTGCACGGATCATTTGGTACGCGCCCACAACGTTGACCGCGTAGATGTCCAGAAAGTCCTGCTTCGTTACGCCGTCGAGCTTTGGGTAAGGATTGAACTTGGTGCGCGCGGCATTGTTAATCAGGTAGTCGATGCGGCCCCACTGGTCTACGGCCGCCTTGGCCATGGCTTGGCACGCGTCGTCGTCCGACACGTCGGCCTGCACGCAGATGGCCTCGGCGCCCTTCGCACGACACGCTTCAGCCGTGGCCTGGGCCTCTTTTTCACTGCGCGTGTAGTTGATGACGACATTGCAGCCTTTCTCGGCCAGCAGGATAGCGGCTGCTGAGCCAACGCCCGTCGCCGAGCCGGTGACGATTGCGACTTTTCTCTCGCTCATTGTTGTTGCTCCTCGATGGGGTGCGGCGGCGGTGCCCGTGCGGGCGCGGAATGGCGGCGAATATTAGCAGACGCCAAGGCCGTGCACAGGTGGAGGCACTCCGCCGTTGCTCCCGCCAGCGCGGCAGAAATGCTAAGGTGGCGGCCCGCGGGAGCCGGCGCCCGGCCTCCGATAACAAGCTATGAATTAACACGGAGTCTGACCGATGGCTTTCAAGGACATGCGCGAATACTTGAGCCTGCTCGAAGAAGAAGGGCAGCTGAAGCACGTCGATACGCCGATCAATTGCGAGTACGAAGTCAACGAACTGCAGTCCCTGATGCGCCACCTGGCCGAAACCAGCGGCCCGGGACTCATCCTGAAGAACCTGGAAGGCTACAACACGCCCGACGTGCCAATCCTGTACAACCCCTTCGGCACCCGCGAGCGCACGGCGATGACGCTGGGCGAACGCGACCCGCTCGCAGCCAAGCTCAAGCATTCTGCGGTGCTGGCCGATCAGGCGCTGTGGCAGGAACCGGTCCTGGTGGATGCCAGCACCGCACCGTGCAAAGAAGTGGTCATTGAAGAGGCCGACATTGCCCTCGACAAACAATTGCCCCACGTGTGGATTGGCAAGGAAGGGTCCTCGTATATCACCGGCGCGGTAGTGATCAGCAAAGACCCGGAAACGGGTGTGCGCAATGTCGGCTGGTACCGGCTGACCCAGCTCTGGCAATGCCGCCACCCCACCGACGGTTCCTATACCGACGAACAGCAAACGAAACAGCTGTCGATCTTTGCCTTCTGGAACCCGCCGATGAATCACATCGGCCTGCACCTGGCCAAGGCCAAGGCCATGGGCAAGCCACTGGAAGTGGCCGTGGCGAAGCTGTGCGATCCGGCCGTGCACCTGGCGGCCTGCACCGGCACGCCGTTTGGCGCCGACGAGTATGCCTTTGCCGGCGGCCTGCGCGGGTCGCCGGTAGAAGTCGTGAAGTGCGACACCGTGGACCTGGAAGTGCCCGCCACGGCCGAGTGGGTCATCGAAGGTGTATTCCAGCCCGATGCGGACGACGTGACCATCGGCTGGCATTCGAATTCGGTGGGCTATTACGACAAGATGCAGATCTTTCCGGTGTTCGACGTGAAGCGAATCACCCACCGGAAGGATCCGCTGTGGTACGCCACCATCGAGATGATGCCGCCCTTCGATCACAACTGGCTGGCGCTGTTACCCGTGGAAGGCGAAGTTCTCAGCGATCTGCAGCGCAAGATTCCCGAGGTGAACGACGTCGTCGTCACACCGAACATGACTTACATCGTGCAGCTGAAAGTGGACGGGGCGCAGAAACCGCACCCGGAATTTGGCAAGTTCGTGCTGCACGCCGTGTGGGGCGCATCGGGTCGCTGGGGCCGCACGGCGAAGTACGTCGTCGTCGTCGGGCCCGATATCAATCCCTATGACATGACCGCCGTGGACTTTGCGATTGGCAGTCGGGTGCAGCCTTACGAAGACAGCATCATCAACCGGTCGGGGCAGGCCTTTGTGCTGGACCCGTCGGCAGTGAAGGGGCCGCAGGGCTTCCCGATGACCGGATCGCAGATCGGTATCGATGCCACTATCAAGATTCCGGAACGCTTCACGGACTATGCGCCGGTGAGTACGGCGGATCCGGAGAAGGTGGCGGCTATCGCAGAGAAGCTGAAGGGCTTGCTGTAGTCGGGCGGCACCGTTCCAAGATCCCTCCGGCCCGCGTGCGGCCCGGGAAATCTGCCCTCCACGCCGGCCCGGGGCCGGCTTTACCGTTCCGGTCAGACATCCCGGGCCGCCCGCTCGGGTTGGTGGTGGGGCTTGGGATGCCTGTTCTCATCGTCGTGCCAAGAATTTATCCACCTTAGGGACGGGTGTTCCTCCAGCCCGCGGGCGGGCCGGGATATCTGCCCTCCACGCCGGCCCAGGGCCGGCTTTACCGTTCCGGTCAGACATCCCGGCCCGCCCGCTCAGGTTGGTGGGGTCAGCCTTTCTGCGCGTCCCCGGCCGTTGGCGCGATTGCTGCATCCATCCCTTAGTGGTTTCCATGCCGCCACGAACACACCACCGACGTTAGCGTTCAGGGCGGGATGTGTCCCCGTCACAGTCAGCCGGCTTGCCGAGCAGCGCAGCGAGCGAGGGATTAGCCCGAAGGGGCCGCGCAGGGATGCGCGGCTCCGGGAGAGGGGCCAGGGATGGCCCGTCTCCCGGACCCCGATGCGAGTGAGCAGCGCAGGGCACCCGAAGGGCAAGCCGGCGTGACGGGGACACATCCCGCCCTGAACGCGGACGCAGACGAGCGGCGTCAAAATCTGGGTCTGGCGGCACCCGCATCTCGTGTGACCGCATCTGTCGTCGTTTCGACGGGCCGGTTAGAGTAACGACATGCCGCAGACACTGACGCAGAAGATTCTCGCCAAGGCTTCCGGGCAGTCCCGCGTTGCGGTGGGCGACATCGTGACCTGCCAGGTGGATCTGTGCCTGTTGCTGGACTCGGGCGGGCCGCGCCGCATCTGGCCACGGCTGAAGGAACTGGGCACCGGCGTCTGGGATTCCGAGAAGATTGTGCTGGTCAGCGACCACTTCACGCCGGCCGTGGATGTCGAGTCGGCGGCGATCCTGAAACTCACCCGCGACTTTGCCGCCACCTTCGGCATTGAGCGCTTCTACGACATGCAGGGCATCGGGCACGTATTGCTCGCCGAGCACGGCTGGCTGGAGCCGGGCATGTTTGCGGTGGGTGGTGATTCGCACTCGAGCATGGGCGGCGCCTTCGGTTGCCTGATGATGGGTTTTGGCGCCATCGAAATGACCGGCGTGGCCGTGACGGGAGAGATCTGGATCCAGGTACCGGACACCCTGCGCATCAACTGGCGCGGAGACTTCGGTCCCGGCGTCGCAGCGAAAGACATCATGCTGTTCCTGTGTCGCGAAGTGGGCACGGACAACGCGTTCCGGGTCCTGGAGTTTGGTGGCGATACGGTAACGAGCATGTCCCTCGCCGAACGAGGTGTGCTGTGCAATATGGCCGCAGAACTCGGGGCCGAGACGGGTGTGGTGCCGGCGGATGACGCCACGCTGGCGGCGCTGCAGGCGGCGGGGCGAACGCCGGCGGCCGACGCGCTGGAATGGTGCACGGACGCGGACGCCGAATATCTCGCCGTGCATGATTTCCACGCGACCCGACTGGCGCCGCAGGTGGCAGCGCCGCACTCGCCGGCTAATTCCGGGCCCGTCGACCAGCACGCCGGCACGCCTGTCGACCAGGCTTATATTGGCGCCTGTGTTGGCGCGAAGCTCGAAGACCTGCGTATGGTCGCCGAGGTGTTGCAGGGTCGCCGGGTCGCCAGCGGCACGCGGTTGCTCGTGGCACCGGCTTCGCAGCGCGCCTATCAGGAGGCCGCCGCGGACGGCACGCTGGCGACCATCAGCGCAGCGGGGGCCTACCTGTTGCCCACCGGCTGCGGCGCGTGTGCGGCCCTCGGCGCCGGAATACTCGCCGAAGACGAAGTCTGTATCTCGTCCACGAACCGCAACTTCCAGGGCCGCATGGGCGCCAACTCCGCACAGGTCTATCTCGGCTCGCCCTACACCGTGGCCGCGTCGGCGGTGACCGGCCGCATTACGGATCCGCGGGAGTTGCTGGCATGAAAGCCGAGATCAGCGGCCGGGCCTGGGTCTTTGGTGACGACGTCAATACCGACGTCATGGCCCCGGGACTCTATTTCAAGTCACCGATGGCCGAGATGGCGAAGCACTGCATGGAAGCGGTAGCCCCGGAGTTCGCCCGCAGCGTGCAACCCGGCGACATCGTGGTCGGCGGGCGCAACTTCGGTATTGGCTCGGCGCGGGAACAGGCCGCGATGGCATTGCAGTATCTTGGCGTCGGCGCCGTGCTGGCGCCGTCCTTTGGGCGGGTCTTCTACCGCAACACGCTTAACTTCGGCATCCCGGCCCTGTGGTTGCCGGCCGACATGATTGTCGAACCAGGCGATTGCCTGCATGTGCAACCGGAGACCGGCCACATTCGTAACGAGACCCGCGGGACGGCCTGCAATGCGCCGGCCCTGCCCGCGCACCTGTTGCAGATGGTGGCTGCGGGGGGGTTGATGCCGTGGCTGAAACTGCGCCTGGCCAAGGAGAACAGAGATGGTTGATGACCACGCCCGGCGCCTGCGTGACGCGCTGGCGTCCGACGAGGTCCTGATTGCGCCCGGTTGCTACGACGGGTTGACCGCGCTGCTGATCGAGCAGGCGGGGTTTGCCTGCGCCTACCTCAGCGGCGCCAGCGTGGCGTTTACGCGCCTCGGGCGGCCGGACCTGGGTCTCACGACCCTGACCGAGGTTGCCGACACTGTGGCCTGCATTCGCGATCGTGTGGGGCTGCCGCTGATCGTGGACGGCGACAACGGCTTCGGCAACGCGTTGAACGTGAAGCGGACGGTGCGATTGTTCGAACGCATGGGCGCGTCGGCGATCCAGCTGGAAGACCAGCAAATGCCGAAACGCTGCGGGCACCTGGAAGGCAAGCAGCTGATCTCGGCCGGCGAGATGGCCGGCAAGATTTGTGCGGCCCTGGACGCGCGGGCCAGCGACGACACCGTGATCATTGCCCGCACGGATGCGGTGGCGGTGGACGGCCTGGATGCGGCCCTTGACCGCGCCACCGCCTACCTGGCAGCCGGCGCCGACGTATTGTTTGTCGAGTCCCCGGGCAGCGTCGACCAGATGCGCAGGATCGGCCGCGAACTCGGCGCCCAGGTGCCCTTGCTGGCCAACATGGTGGAGGGCGGCAAGACCCCCCTGGTTCCGGCGCCCGAGCTCGGCGCGATGGGTTACCGCATCGTGATTCATCCGGGCGCGATGGTGCGGGTGCTGAGCCGCGCCGGGGCGCAGTATCTCGCGGCCCTGCAGCGCGATGGCACCACCGCGAACATCCTCGACACGATGAACGACTTCAGCCAGCTGAACCAGTTGATCGGCACCCATGAATTGCTAAGCGAAGCAGACACCTACGACCCGGAAGCATTAGAGTAGCGGGTGCACCAAGTACCCCGAAACGGGGCGCTCAGCAGCCAGCCGCAGGCTGGTCTGTTGCAGCGGCCAATGGTGTAGCAGCGTGCAGCAGATGCAGGTCGCTCGGGTCACCAGTGAAACTGGCAGACTAGCGAAGCGTCTACGGGTAATTAACCTAGGGCTTACAAAAAGTTAGCTTGTATTAACAGGAGGCCGTGTCAGAATAGTGACGGTTGTGTTTGAGGGCACAACATTTTCTCGAAGTTCCTGGCTGCGGCTAACGGATGCCGCGGCACGACGGAGTGCTGCTTGGACCACACCTCGACCCTGACCGGATTGCACCAGGCCCTCGCTGGCGGTCGCACCGCCGGCGGCCTTGACGTCGTCTACACCAAGCTCGCTGTCGACCTGCAGAACCTGCCCCAGGATGACCCGGCCAGTACCCTGAATCGCTGCGTCGAAACCTTGCGCGATGCCGTGCAGTGCGATGCCGTGTGTTTCGCGTTGCTGGACGACACCGGTACGGAGCTGGAGTCCGTCTACGCGGCGCGTGCCACGTTTTCGCCGTGTAACCCCGAGGTGCTGCAGGGCGCGACCCTGGACGACCTACCCTGGTTACAGTCGGGTCTGGAACACCTGCGCCTGCACGGCATTGCCGACACGGCTGCGCCCGGGCCAGCGCAGCAGGCGGATGCCGCACGCCTCGCCGAGCTGCGCATGGGCGCCTTTCTCGCTGTCGGCTTTCACGCGCGCGGGCGCCCGGCGGGCTTCCTGGCTTTTTGTTACGGCCAGCCCCAGGCGGCCTGGAGCGCCGATCACCAGCTGCTATTGAAATTGCTGGGCTCCAGCTTCGCCGCCGGCCTGACCCGGTTACGCGACGAGTTCAGCCTGCAGCTGCTCGAGGAGCGCGAGGAAATCATGATCCGCACGGCCAATGACGGCACGTGGGACTTCGATGCAATTAACAACATCATGGTGTTCTCGCCACGCTGGAAAGCCATCATGGGCTACACCGATGAGACCCTCGCGGAGGCGCCCCCGGACTGGCGCCAGCTGGTGCATCCGGACGACCTCGCACGGGTGCAGGCGAAGCTGCGCGATCACCTGGCCGGCAAGCGGGAGATCTTCGAAAGTGTGCACCGCATGTGCCGACGTGACGGCGAGTGGCGCTGGATGCAGTGCCGGGCCAAGGGTCTGCTGGACGAGCGCGGGCGCCTGCGGCGGCTGATCGGTGTCGAGACGGACATTACCGAGCAGAAGATCTATGAAGAGGCGCTGTTCCGCGAGAAGGAAAGCGCGCAGATTACGCTGCAGTCTATTGGTGATGGGGTGGTGACCACGGATCATGACTGCAACGTGGAATACCTGAACCCGGTGGCGGAGGAGCTCACGGGCTGGCGGGTAGACGACGCCACGGGCCGGCCCATCGACGAAATCTTCCGCGGTTTCCACGAGGAGACCTGTGAGCCGTTGGAGAACCCGCTGGCGGTGGCCATTCGCCGCAATCGTTCTATCAAGTCGGTGCGGCCGACGCTGTTGATTCGCCGCGACGGCAACGAGATTTACATCGAGAGCACCGCGTCGCCGATTCGTGACGACAGGGGTGACGTGACGGGCGGCGTGCTGGTATTCCACGACGTGAGCGAAGCCCGCGAATTGAACCGCAAGCTCAGCTATCACGCCAGTCATGACATCCTGACCGGGCTGGTGAACCGGCGCGAGTTCGAAAGCCGGTTGGAGCGCTCCCTGAAAAGCGCCAAGGCGCGAGAGACCTCCTACGCGCTGTGCTACATCGACCTCGATCAGTTCAAGATCGTTAACGACTCTTGCGGGCACAATGCCGGAGATGCGCTGCTGAGCCAGCTCGGCGCCCTGCTGAAAGGCAAGATCCGCTGGCGCGACACGCTGGCCCGGCTGGGTGGCGACGAGTTTGGCCTGCTGCTGGAAAGCTGCAGCCTCGACGAGGCCGTCCGAATGGCCGACAAGCTGCGCGAGGCCATCGGTGAACACCGTTTCAGCTGGGACGATCGCAGCTTCCAGTTGGGTGCCAGCATTGGCGTAGTGCCCGTGTCGCCGGAGACGGAAGACGTGGCGGCCCTGCTGTCGGCGGCAGACAGCGCGTGCCAGGCGGCAAAGGAAGCTGGTCGCAACCGCATCTACAGCTACCAGGAAAATGATATCGACCTGATGCGCCGACGCCGCGAAATGCAGTGGGCGGCCCGCATCAGCAACGCGCTGGAAGAAAACCGCTTCGAGCTGTTCCGCCAGACTATCCTGCCGCTGCAGGGACAGGATGAAGGATCTCACTACGAGCTGTTGCTCAGAATGCGTGATGAGAACGGCAAGCTGGTGTCGCCGGAATTATTCATCGCGGCTGCCGAGCGTTACGGCATTACCCCCAACATCGACCGCTGGGTTGTGAACCAGGCCTTCCGCTGGCTGGTGTCGGAGGCGGACGAGCGCGAGCGCCTCAGCCTTTGTTCAATCAACCTGTCGGGACAGAGCCTGACGGACGACGGGTTTTTGCCCTTTGTTGTAGATCAGTTCCAGACCAGCGGGCTGGACGCCACCAAGATCTGTTTCGAGATTACGGAAACGGCGGCGATTGCCAGCTATGCCCAGGCCAGCCGGTTCATCAATGCGCTGAAAGAGCTCGGCTGCAACTTTGCACTGGACGACTTTGGCACCGGGCTGTCGTCATTCGGCTACCTGAAGCACTTCCCGGTGGATTACCTGAAAATTGACGGTAGCTTTGTGAAAGAGATTCTGCACGATCCCATCGACCGGGAAATGGTGCGATCCATCAACGAGATCGGTCACCTGACCGGCAAGCAGACCATTGCCGAGTTTGCCGAGAACGAGGAGATCATCACCATGCTGAAAGGCATGGGTATCGACTACGCTCAGGGTTACGGGGTGTCCGAACCGCAGCGCGTGCTAATGGCGGCCATCAACGCCTGACCGGGGGGCGCCGGTCAGGCGCCCCATACC
>Ga0265309_10000972_pt1 | contig 12277 bp, 8 predicted proteins | sample Helome_FD_192492 | JGI IMG/M metagenome (GOLD analysis project Ga0265309, IMG submission 192492) | Marine sediment microbial communities from subtidal zone of North Sea - Hel_20160524 (Illumina Assembly) | ecosystem: Environmental > Aquatic > Marine > Subtidal zone > Sediment ...
ATCCGACATTGTCGACTGCATCCTGTTTCTTTCGTTCGCGCCGACATGCTCTCACACGCCGGAGCACGCCGCATCTCTGCAGAATTCACGGTCAGCGCGTGCCGAACAGGCTGCCACCTTCCTCCGCCCCGGTTGCCCGTTCGCGAAATGCAACGAAAAGTTCCCGACCCATACCGAACTGTTCACCGACATCGAACGCCGGTATTTCTCGTTCCGCGAAGCCCTTGTCGTCGTTCACGCTGAGGGTTCCGCTCTCGGCATCGATGCTGATCATGTCGCCGTCGCGAATTTTGGAAATCGGGCCGCCCGCGATGGCTTCAGGCGTTACCTGGATCGCCGCCAGAACCTTGCCCGATGCGCCCGACATTCTACCGTCCGTGACCAGCGCGACTTTGAAACCGCGATTTTGCAACACGCCGAGATAAGGAGTCAGCTTGTGCAACTCCGGCATGCCATTCGCGCGGGGCCCCTGTTGGGACAGTACGGCCACGAAATCCCGCTCGAGCTCATCATTGTTGAACGCATCAACGAACGTCTGTTGCGACCGAAAGACCCTTGCTGGCGCCGTAATCTTGTAGTGCTCGGCATCGACCGCCGATGTCTTGACGATAGCTCTGCCGATATTGCCTGTTACCAGGCGCAAACCGCCTGCTACATCAAACGGATTCGAGCAAGGACGCAGGATCTCGGTGTCCAGAGACTCTCCCTGAACATCGGTCCAGTCGAGTTCGCCGTTGACCACCCTGGGTTCCCGGCAAAAGTTCTTCAGCCCATGGCCGAGAATCGTATTGACGCCCTCGTTGAGCAACCCGTGGTCGAGCATATCCGAGATGATGAAACCGAGGCCGCCCGCGGCGTGGAAATGATTGACGTCCGCCGTACCGTTTGGATAGACGCGCGACAACTGCGGTACGACCGCGGAGAGGTCGGCAAAGTCCTGCCAGTTGATCCGAATTCCGGCCGCCCGGGCGATCGCGACCAGGTGAATTGTGTGGTTGGTCGAACCGCCCGTTGCCAGCAGTCCGACGATGCCATTAACGACTGCCTTTTCATCAATCACGCTCGCCAACGGCAGGTAGTGGTCGCCGAGATTCGTGGCGCCAAGCACTGTCCTGACGGCATCGCGTGTCAGCAGCTCTCGCAACTCGGTTCCCGGGTTGACGAAAGAACCGCCGGGCAGCTGCAAACCCATGAATTCCATGAGCATCTGGTTGCTGTTGGCCGTGCCGTAAAAAGTGCAGGTGCCTGGCGCGTGATAAGCGGCCGATTCTGCTTTGAGCAATTCGTCGCGGCCGACCTTGCCTGCCGCGTACTGTTCGCGAACACGCGCTTTCTCCTTGTTGCCAAGGCCCGACACCATCGGCCCGGCGGGTACAAACACAACCGGGAGTTGGCCGAATGACAGAGCACCGATCAGGAGGCCGGGGACGATCTTGTCGCAGATGCCGAGACACAAAACCGCATCGAACATGTTGTGCGACAACGCGACGGCTGTGGACAAGGCGATGACGTCCCGGCTGAACAGGGACAAATCCATGCCGTCGGTGCCTTGCGTGACGCCGTCGCACATGGCCGGGACGCCGCCCGCAACCTGGGCGACAGCGCCGTGCTGTGCGGCCGCCTTCCGAATCGATGCCGGGTAGGATTCGAACGGTTGGTGAGCACTTAACATGTCGTTGTAGGCCGTAACGATACCGATATTGGCGACTACGCTACCGGACAGGGCTTCTTTGTCTGCGCGGCCACTGGCCGCAAAAGCGTGGGCAAGATTGCTGCAGGCATGACCACCACGAACCGGCCCATCGCTCGCCGCCGCATCCATGCGCGCAAGATAGTCTGCGCGAGATTTCGCACTACGCTTGATGATTCGTGCAGTGACGCTTTCGATAACCGGATTCACCATTACCCGAACTCCATTACGGCGCCCAGAACAGTCTTACGGGCGCTCGCTTCTGCCGCAATAGTCGTGACAGCGGTTCCCCGTTAGGCGAGGCCTTTGCTCGCTCGTAGACGTCGCGCTTCTCGTCACCGAAGAACAGCAGCGCAATTTCGTCGCTGCGCGAGATGCCTGCGAGGGTCATACTGACGCGACGGTGCGGGCTTGCCGCGGTCGAGACAGGAATGTACAGACGGCCGCTGTCGACATCCAGACCGAGGGCAAGCTGCTCGGCGTCCGGAAACAGCGACGCAAAGTGTCCATCGGTGCCGACGCCGATCAACGAACAGGCGAACGGCAATACAGGCAGCGGCTCCTGCAGCGCATCGCAACGCTCTTCGGGCGATACGTCACCGTCATAGACGGGCAGCAAGGTTGCCGATGCGGCCTGATCGACCAGCAAGGTTTCCCGCACCAGTTTTTCGTTGCTGTCTTCGTGATCCGGTGGAACCCAACGCTCGTCACTCAGGGCGACCTGCACGCGAGGCCAGTCCAACGGCGTTTTCGAGAGCGCGGCCATGCACTCCTTCGGTGAGGTGCCGCCGCTGACGACGATTGACGCAGCCGTTCGATTGGCCAACCGGTTCGCCAGCAATTCCCGCATGCGTTCTGCTGCCGCTGTCGAAGCCTCCAGCCTTGTCTCAAAAAAGTGTTCTGTCATGTCCAGTCATCCGTGTGCCAGGCTCGACCATCGCGGTCCAGCAGTAGTGAGGATGCGGTCGGGCCCCAGGATCCGGCGACATAGGACTCGACCTTTTGCCTGGACCCCTGCCAGCCATCAATTATGCCGTCAATCCAATGCCAGGCCGATTCGACTTCGTCCCTGCGCATAAAGAGCGCCGGGTTGCCACGCAACACCTCCATCAAAAGCCGCTCATAGGCATCGGGATACTGAATGCCAAAGGTTTCGGCAAAACTCAGGTCAAGGGAGACCGGCCTCAGATCGAAACCGCCCGGCCCGGGTTCCTTCGCCATGACGGACAGCTGCACGCCCTCATCGGGCTGCAGACGAATGCGCATCAGGTTGGGCGATACGTCGTATTGCTGCTCCGGAAAAATCGAGTGCGGCACTTCTTCGAACTGCACGACGATTTCGGAGTGTTTTGCAGGCAGTCGCTTGCCGGTGCGCAGGTAGAACGGCACGTTGGACCAGCGCCAGTTTTCGATCTCGAGTTTCAGCGCCACAAACGTCTCCGTCTTGCTGGCATCGCCACCCAGTTCGTCAACGTAACCGGGCACCGTGTTTTTGCTGATCGCCCCGGCTGTGTATTGGCCGCGTACTGTGTTGGCGCGCACATCGTCCGAGGATATTGGCTTGAGCGAACGCAGCACCTTGATCTTCTCGTCCCGAACCGCATCGTGGTGCAGGCTTGATGGCGGTTCCATCGCAAACAAACAGACGAGCTGCAACAGGTGATTCTGCACCATGTCCCTCAACGCGCCGACACGATCATAGAATTCGATACGGCCACCGACGCCAAGATCCTCGGCAACTGTGATCTGCACATGGTCAATCGCGCCGCGGCGCCACAACGGCTCAAACAGTGAATTGCCGAATCGGAGAGCAAGCAGATTCTGAACCGTCTCTTTGCCGAGGTAATGATCGATGCGATAGATCTGGTTCTCCGCGAAACAGTCACCGACGGCGTCGTTGATTTCACGCGCCGAATCGTAGTCTCGACCGACCGGCTTCTCGAGGACGATACGACTGTTCGCTGTGATCAGGCCATTGGTCTTCAAACCCCTGGCGATCGCGCCAAACAGACTTGGGGCCGTCGCAAGGTAGCCCACACGAATGTGTTCTTCATGACCGGCCAGGAGATCGGTCAAGCCACCCCACTGCTCGTGCTCGAAAGCATCGGCCTGCACGTAGTGAATGCGTTGACGGAAGGATCGCCAGTGCGAATCGTCGAACTCGCCCTCACGCAGATTCTGCCGCAGGGATTCCTCCACGATCGACAGGTAATCGTCCCTGGCCAGTTCGCCCCGACTCGCCGCGATGATACGGCTGTCATCGGTCACCTGGCCGTCGCGGTCGCGATGGTACAACGCGGGCAGCAACTTGCGCATGGCAAGGTCGCCGGTACCACCAAAAATGATCAGGTCGAAAGTGTCGACCGGAACGAGTTGAGCCATCGGGCTTTCCCTGGGAATTTATGTAATTTTACTACATTTTTGGTCATTGCACGCTTTTATTGATGATTTTTGGGAAATTTTTGTGTAATTTTACTACATGCTAACGAAGATCACAGAGACGTTGCCGGAACTCAGCCCATCGGAACGGCGCGTAGCACGCTGGATCCTCGAGCATCCCAAAGGAGCGGCCAACACCACACTCGCACGGCTCGCGGCTGAATGCGACACGAGCGAACCTACCGTCGTGCGTTTCTGCCGTCGGGTTGGACTGAGCGGTTTTCGCGAGTTGACGATTCGGCTGACCGAATCGCTGAGCAACCCCGCCACCTACGTGCACCGCGACGTGAGTCCCGACGACTCGACCTCGGATGCGGTTATCAAAGTCATGGATGCCTCCATCCAATCGCTCATTGAGATGCGTTCACAACTTTCATCCATGCCGGTCGACGACGCTGTCGACGTGATGAAACGTGCAAGGCAGATTGCTTTTGCGGGACTTGGCGCGTCGGGTCATGTTGCTCGCGACGCCTGTCACAAATTCTTTCGACTGGGGATTCCCTGTACGTCGCTGCACGACACAACGATGATCCTGCAGTTTGCGTCCATTGCGGAAGCGGACGACGTTCTCGTATTGCTGTCGCACACCGGGCGGTGGGAGGATTTTGCCCGGGCCGCAAGACTGGCGAGGACAAGAGGCGCAACGGTCATCGCGTTGACCAACCCGGTGTCCGACATCGCCCGAGAAGTCGACTTGTTGTTTCCTTGCCAGGTCATCGAAGACACCAGCGTCTATACACCGATGAGTTCCAGGCTCGCGCAACTGGCCTTGCTGGATGCCATCCACGTCGCGCTCGCGCTCGCGCAAGGCGAATCCGCCAGCGACAATCTGCGTCGCAGCAAAGACGCGCTGAGTCTCGGCTTTTCTCAGTAATTCAAAAGCTTAGACGTCCAGCCCCAACATATCGCGGCCCCCGGGAATGGGCACGTCCGCACTTGCCATAAGTGTAACCATCGGTTTCCGCTGATTCGGTCAGCCTCTATTTGTGATAGAAGAGAATGCTCAACCGGGGGCGTGAATTCGCGTCGGCATGATGAAAGTCGTTAATCCTACATCTCGTGACATTGCTGATCTGGCCGGCGTCTCGCAGGCGACGGTCTCGCGTGCGCTCAGAAATTCGCCGCTGGTCCGGGAAGAAACAAGAAACAAGATCCAGCAGATCGCTCGCGACCTGAACTACTTCGTCAATCGAAATGCCGCCGGATTGCGTACCCATCAAAGCAATACGATCGCGTTACTCCTGTTCGATGAAACGGGTGGCGAAGATGCGCAGATCAACCCCTTCTTCCTGTCCATGCTGGGCTATATCACACGTTCGGCGGCGAGCCTGGGCTACGACTTACTCATCTCAATGCAGCAGCTCACCGACGACTGGCATATCGAATACCAGGCCAGTCACCGCGCAGATGGGCTGATCCTGCTGGGGTACGGCGACTACGTAACGTACCGGGAGAAGCTCGCGGCGCTGGCACGCGCCAATACACGCTTTATGATTTGGGGCGCGACCCTGGACGACGAAACCGGGTACTCGATAGCCTGCGACAATGTCAACGGCGGATACCAGGCGGCAAAACACCTGCTCGATCTGGGATGTCGCAAGATCGCCTTCCTGGGGCATAACTCGCGGCGCTGCCCGGAGTTCGCCGCGCGTTACGAAGGTTATTGCAAGGCGCACGCCGAGGCCGGTATCACGCCGCACGCGGAGCTCAGGCTGGATGCGGACAATGTCGGCGAACACGGCTATGACGGGATCGCTGACCTGCTCGCGCTCGGCCGTGAATTCGACGCTGTGTTCGCCGTAACCGACGCTGTGGCCATCGGTGCGATGCGGGCATTGCAGGATAACGGCCTGGACGTGCCAGGCGATGTTGCCGTCGTGGGTTTTGACGATATGCCGCTCGCCGCCCACGTAAGCCCGGCCTTGACCACCGTGCGCCAGGATATTCGGCAGGCCAGTGAGGGCCTCGTGCACAGCATCGTCGACCTTATCGAGGGCAGACCCGTCGAATCGACGCTGATGCCGCCGCGTCTGATCATCCGCCAATCCTGTGGCGCGAAAGGTTAATTGGGGTCAGACCGCAATTAATTTAATTGCGGTCTGACCCCAATTTCAGGCGCCGCAGCTCGGACAAGAGCGCTTCGTCGGTGAGCGCATCGTTCGTGACATAGACACGGATACCGTGCGCGGGAACGCTGACCAGGGTCGGCGCATCGCCGGCAGACAGGCTCAAAGCGCTGTCACTGCCAATCAGTCGCCATTGACCACCGAAAGCCCACTCACCGAGATCAAACTCTGCCACGTCGTCAGCCTTATTGAGTAACACGAGCGCCGATTCGCGAATGTCGTCTTTCTGGTAAACCCGTAGAAACGCGGCCGTGTTCTCGGTAAACGCCAGATTCAACTGCAAGCCGCGCTGCAGCGCGACCGATTGTTTACGAATGGTGGCGATCTCGGCCAGCGCGCTACGAATCGGATGTGACTTCGCCGCCTCAATATTGTCCTGTCCAAAGTAGTCCCTATTGCCGGCATGCTGATCCGTGCCCGCACGAAAGGCGATTTCGGAGCCGTAGTAAACAACCGGAATGCCGCGACTTGTGAACAACCAGTTATTTGCGTCAATGAACCCGTCATCGTCGGCGTCGATCCGCCTCATGTCATGGTTGTCGTAGAACGTCATCAGCTCATAGGGATTCTGATAGACACCGCTATCCAGGTACAGGTAGTCCAGCAGCGTTGAGTAGGCCTCGTCCTGCTTGCCGAATACCGCAGACATCGCCTGTTGCTGAGGAAAATCGAGCACGCTGATGCCGCCATTTTCCGGATAGGTGAATTCAGCAATCAGCGCGGCATCGTAGGACCAGGCTTCGGCAAACATGAAGAAATCCGGCCTTGTCTCGCGAATTCGATCTGCGAATGCCTTCCAGAACGTGTGAGGCATGTGTTTGATCGTATCGACGCGAATCGCCGCCGCGCCCTGGTCGATCCATTGCGAATAGGCGGCCACGAAATACTCGAGAACGTCGGGATTGTCGTAATCCATATCCGACAACTCAGCCAGGTCGCGTTCATGCCGGTAGAACGCATGCAGCGGATTGTCCGCATCGAGCTCACTCGGATACAAGTTGCCATGATCCGCGAGCAAAACGCCATTGGCATCGTAAATCTCGCCATACTTGGGTTGATCGTGCGTCATCGAAAACGACGGCGAGCCGTGATTGCAAACGATATCGAGCACCGTCTTGATACCGTTACCATTCTGCAGACCGCTTGTGAGATCGGCATAGGAAAGACCCGGCGACGGCAGGTGTTCGTCAAGCTCGAAGAAATTTACGCCCCAGTAACCGTGATAGCCTGTTTTCCCCCTGTCGTTGGAACCGCCCTCGCCCGGCAACGCGCCACCCGTGAATGCTTCATCGGGATTATCGACGATGGGTGTCAGCCACACCGCAGTGAAGCCCATGTCGGCTATGTAATCGGCATTGTCGAGAACGCCGCGAAAATCGCCGCCGAGATATCCAATATTGGCCGGCGGTGAATCGGCGAGCCTTATCGGCCTGTCGAAGGTCCGTAACTCCGTGCCACCCTGTTCCGGGTAGTTGTTGCCGGGATCGCCATCAACAAAGCGATCAGTGACGATGAAGTACACCGCTTCCGACGCGAATGGCTCGAGCGTACCGTAGTAATCGACTGCTGCTTGTTCAGGCGGAACGTCTTCAACGGTCGCGCAGCCGCCAAGCAACAATGCAGCCAAAATGGCCAGGTAGATAAGCGTTGCCTTCATTGTGGCTCGGCTTCCTTGTCGACCAGCAGGGTTGCAGCACCCGCAACAATCATCAGGATGCCACCGATGACGAGGCCGAAAATTGCTTTTAGATCGAAAAATTCCCGCAGGATGAGTCCAAGTACGCTCGCCGCCACGAGTTGCGGTATCACAATGAAGAAATTGAAGATGCCCATGTAAATACCCATCTTGTGCGACGGCAGATTGCTCGACAGCAGCGCGTAAGGCAGCGACAGAATTGACGCCCAGGCAATGCCGACGCCGATCATCGGCACGATCAACAACTGTGGATTATTGATGAAATAGAAACTGATCAGGCCGATGCCGCCCAATGACAGGTTGATCAGGTGCGCATGACGACAACCCAGCCGGTTGGCCAAAAACGGAATCGCAATCGCCGCCAGTGCCGCGAATCCGTTGTAAGCGGCAAACAAAACGCCATTCCAGTCGGCCCCGTCGTTATACGCGGCCGACATAACATCCGTCGTGCCAAAGTGATGACTCGTTACGGCAGCCGTGCCATAGATCCACATGGCGAATAGCGCGAACCAGGCAAAAAACTGCACGACGGCCAATTGCCGCATCACCTTCGGCATGTGAAACAGGTCATGCATAATCTCGTACATGCCATTCTCGGTGTGACCACCATTCTGCAACACGCTCGTGATGATCTGCAGCACACCGAACACCGCGAAGCCACCGGCAAGAACGTAAAGCTGCTTGTCGAGACCATTGGCCGTGATCCAGATCCACCCCGCAACGCCGATGACCGCCCACACGATGCCGCCGTTTCGGTACTTGGTCGCCGCGCGCAACGTCGTCACATCGGCAACGTGTTCCGGCGGGCGCGCCGCGTCGAACGCCTTGAGCTCTTCAGGTGAATATTCCTTCGTGCGCAGCACCGTCCACAGTACGGCCAGGAAGAACACGGCACCACCGAAGTAGAACGACAGCTTGACGGAATCCGGAACCACGCCAGGCGCCGCTGTATTGCTGACTTCGAACCAGTTCGACATCATCCAGGGCAAAGCCGAGGCCACAATGGCGCCGACGCCGATGAAGAAGGTCTGCATCGCAAAGCCACCGGTGCGCTGCCTTTCGGGCAGCATGTCACCCACAAAAGCGCGAAACGGCTCCATCGATATATTGATACTCGCATCCATGATCCACAGCATGCCGGCCGCGACCCAAAGTACCGGCGAGTTCGGCATGACAAACAGCGCTAGCGAGGCGAGTATTGCGCCGACCAGGAAATACGGGCGCCGCCTGCCGAGACGGTTCCAGGTCCGGTCGGACATGTAGCCGATGATGGGCTGCACGATCAGCCCGGTCAGCGGCGCGGCCACCCAGAGTATCGGTATGTCGTCTATTTCCGCGCCGAGGGTCTGAAAGATTCGGCTGACATTGGCATTCTGCAATGCGAATCCGAACTGAATGCCGAGAAATCCGAAACACATGTTCCAGATTTGCCAAAACGAAAGAGGTGGCTTTTGTTTCATTATTTTTTTGCCTTTTCTTTGGGCCTGAATCGAATGGCGGTGCCGCCACCGGTGGCGAGGTCGAGTGTCAGCCTCGCTGCATGGTCGAGCTCTCGTTCCTCGATCACGTAATCGTAGGGGCTGGTCTGCCAGTCCGCGTTATCGCCATCGCGATAGATCGTTGCCACGTATTCAAGGTCCTTATCAAGAAAACTCAACGGTACCTCTATCCGCCGACGCTCTTCATCGCTAATAGCGCCTATATACCAATTATCGCCACCGCGCTCTTTGCGCGCGAACGCAAGGTAATCACCAACCTCCCCGGCGATCGCGATACTCTCCTCCCAATCCGTCGGCACGTCGACGATGAATTGAAAAGCATCGGGATATCGTTCGTAATTCTCTGGCAGGTCCGCCGCCATCTGGATGGGACTGTACAGTACTACATAAAGAGCAAGTTGATGTATCAGGGTGCTTTGCACACGAAATTCGGAATCCGGTCCCTGGTGCATAAGATCGAATATGCCCGGCGTGAAATCCATCGGACCTCCCAGCAGGCGCGTGTAAGCCAGCATCACGTTATGCTCGGGCGCATTCGGTGGCGCCCACGTCGCATTGTATTCCTGGCCTCGCGCACCTTCTCGACTGATCCAGTTGGGGTAGGTCCGCCTTAGCCCGGTCGCTTTCACAGGCTCGTGAGTATTGATGCTGATTCGTCGCTTCGCGGCTTCCTTGAGCACGCGTTGAAAGTGATCGACACCGATCTGGCTATCGTGCCATTCGAAGTGCGTAACACCGTCGGCATCGACCCATTGCAATTGTCCGCCATCAGCCACATAGCCGGTCTTGATCTGTCGCACACCGAGCGATTCATAGAGATCGTAGGCAGCCGACATTTGCGCCTCGTAATTGCTGATGTGACCCGAGGTTTCATGATGACCGATCAACCGCACCTTGTTGTCGCGCGCATAATCGGTGACAGCCTGTAAATCGAAATCGTCGTACGCCTCGGTGAAACTGAAGATGGCGCCATTATTGAACCAGTCGCCGTCCCAGCCCGTGTTCCAGCCCTCGACAAGGACTCCGTCGAAGCCATGCGCCGCAGCAAAATCGATGTACCGCATGGCGTTTTTGGTCGTCGCGCCATGATTCGGTCCGGAACCCCAGGTCTTGGTACCAAGGTGCATCGCCCACCATATGCCCACGTACTTCCCGGGCTCGACCCACGACACATCGCCAAGTGCGTTCGGTTCGTTGAGGTTCAGCACCAGGCTGGAATTGAGCAGCCCGACTGCGTCTGGTGCAATCTGAATCGTGCGCCACGGCGTCACGAAGGGCGTCCTCGTTTCGACCCGCGCGCCGTCCGAGCGCGGTGCAAGATTGGTCTTGAATATGCCCGGACGTCTTTGGTCCAGCGTGTAAGCCGCGTAGTTGACCAGGGCCGCCTCGTGGAGGCTGACGTGCGTGCCACTCTCGAGGCGCAGCGTAGCGGGCGTATGTGCCAGAGCGATCTCGTCGATCGGTGTAGTCCGGTAAGTGTGTTCGTAGCGATTCCAGCCACGCCCCGGAATCCAGTAGGCCGTGGCATCCTGAGGCAGACGAAACTCGGTCAGCTCGTCGACGATACTGACATCATCGTAGTAATCCTGTGCCGGTACCTCGTAGCGCAAGCCAACACCATCATCGTACACCCGGACACGAACATCGAAATGCCGATCGGGGCCGGCAGTAGCCTCGAACCTTACAAGGAGTTCGTTGTAACGGTCGCGCACGTGGCGGCGCTCTCCCCATGGCTGCTCCCACGAGGAATCGGACGATTGGCGCTCAACGGTAAGCTGTCGCAGTGAATCCCCGATGCTGGCATGGTTCTGAAACCTGATGCCGAGCCGCGATGTGGTAATCAAGGTTTCGTCACCGTAGCGCACCTGATAGCCAAGCTTGCCATCGGTGTCCAGATCGAGGCCGACGTGTATGCGGCCATTGGGCGATGCAACATCCGCAGCGTGTACCTTCATGGCCACCATCAACAGGACGATCAGGAATGCCGAATTCTTGTATTTTTGAGTTTTTGGCACCCGGTCGATTGTACCAACAGGATCTTTTCGCAAGGCCCTCTTGCAAACGTATTCATCCCCATGAATCCTCCTGAATGACTATATTCACAGCAATAATTGAGGAGCCGATATGACCAGACCTGTATTCCTCGCCATCAGCTGGCTGCTGCTGGCATCGTGTTCGGATTCAGACGTTTCGGCCAGCCGTGACGGAATCGAACGCGTAGAGCCACCCTTCTGGTGGCAGGGCTTCAAGAACACGGAATTGCAGCTGCTGGTGCACGGTAAAAACGTCAGCGAATTGTCGCCCTCTGTCGACTACGCGGGCATCAAAGTAGCGCGCGTCGAGCGTGGCGACAGCCCAAACTACCTCTTTGTCTACCTCGATATCGGTGACTCTGCGGATCCTGGGACATTTGAACTCGTGTTCTCTGGTCCGGAGCGCGCACTTTCCTACGATTACGAGCTGCGCCAGAAGAATCCGGACCCTGCACACACGCAGGCATTCACGGCCGCCGATGTCGTGTACCTCATTACGCCGGACCGTTTTGCCAACGGCGACCCGGATAACGACACGGTTGATGGATACGACGACGAACTCGATCGCGACGATGACTACGGCCGCCATGGTGGCGATATCGAGGGCGTTCTGGAGCACCTCGATTACATCGCCGAAATGGGATTCACACAGATATGGCTAAACCCGGTTCTCGAAAACGCGATGCCCGAGGCGTCCTACCACGGCTATGCCACGACGGACTTCTACAAAGTCGACCCTCGCTTCGGAAGTAACGAAAGCTACCGAGAATTTGTTGCCGCTGCCCGGCAGAAAG
>Ga0265309_10000974_pt1 | contig 12270 bp, 13 predicted proteins | sample Helome_FD_192492 | JGI IMG/M metagenome (GOLD analysis project Ga0265309, IMG submission 192492) | Marine sediment microbial communities from subtidal zone of North Sea - Hel_20160524 (Illumina Assembly) | ecosystem: Environmental > Aquatic > Marine > Subtidal zone > Sediment ...
GCTTTTAAAGTAATGACCCCACTTTCCTCTGCAGGCAATTCAAGGGTCGCTTTATCACTATCTACTTCAGCTATGGCCTGATCTTTTTCAACATAATCACCATCTTCCACCAACCACTCGGCAATTTCAACTTCCGTAATAGATTCTCCCGGTGAAGGAACTTTCATTTCTAAAATCATCTTATTTCGTTTAGTACTTTTTTAAACTTTAATTATTGTCAAATACGCTTTCAATTACTTTTTGATGCCTGATCTTAAATCTGGTCGAAGAACCAGCGGCTGGTACCGCATAATATTTTCTTGAACGTATTTTCAATTCTTTCAATTCAAACCGCTGCAACATGTAACTCCAAGCTCCCATATTTCTTGGTTCTTCTTGAGCCCAAACATAATCCTTCGCGTTTTTATATTTATTCATAATGATCTCGATCTTATCGTGATGTAACGGAAATAATTGCTCAACTCGAATTAATGCAACATCTTTTCTATTTAATTTTTTGCGTTCAGCGCTTAAATCATAATAAAACTTCCCTGAACAAAATACAAGGCGTTTTACCTTGTCCGGCTTAATATGATCATCTATTATTTCTTCAAATTCTCCATTCGTAAACTCTTCAATGGTCGAAGTTGCCATTGGATGCCTCAATAAGCTTTTAGGCGTAAAAACAATTAAAGGTTTTCTAAAATTACGTTTCATTTGCCGCCTCAACAAATGGAAGAAATTTGCTGGTGTTGTACAATTGGCTACCGTCATATTGTCATTGGCACACAACTGAAGATACCGCTCTATTCGAGCAGACGAATGTTCTGACCCTTGACCTTCATAACCATGTGGTAGTAAAACAACGATTCCATTTTGTTGTTTCCATTTATCTTCTGCAGCAGAAATATATTGATCAAAAATAATTTGAGCCCCATTACTAAAATCTCCAAATTGAGCTTCCCAAATTGTTAATGTATTAGGTGCAGCCATCGCATAACCATAATCAAATCCTAAAACTCCATATTCAGATAATGAAGAATTGAAAATGGTCATTTTTCCTTTATTCTTTGGGTTTGTATCAAGAAGATTAAACGTATTAGTAGAGATCTCGTCTCTTAAAATGGCATGGCGATGTGAAAACGTTCCTCGTTCAACATCTTGACCTGAAATTCGTACATTGAATCCTTCTTCTAAAAGACTACCAAAGGCAAAAATTTCTGCCATTCCCCAATCTAACTTATTACGCTCGAAGACCATCTTTGCTCTATCATTCAATATCTTTTCTGCTTTCCTTAAAAATTTTACTCCATCTGGAACGGTCGAGACTACTCTGGCAATATTCTCCAAATTCTTTTTAGGATATTTTGTGCCAACACTAAGCAACATCCCTTCCATATCCTGTTTCATGAATCCACTCCAAATATTATCCATGAATGGTTTCACCTTAGCAGCTGAATCTTCTTTCGAGCGTTTGAATTCATTCTCTAATAGTTCCTTGTACTCTGCAATCAAACGAGGTGTGTGACTCGCATCAATTACACCTTCAGCAATTAACTTCTCATTATAGATATCTCTAGGGTTCGGTTGTTTTGCAATAGCTTTATAAAGTGTGGGCTGAGTGAAACGTGGTTCATCTCCTTCGTTATGGCCATATTTTCGATATCCTAATAAGTCAATAAACACGTCACGATTGAACTTCATCCGGAAATCCAAAGCCATTAGAACGGCATGAGTAACCGCTTCAACATCATCTGCATTAACATGTAGCACCGGTGACAATGTCACTTTTCCGACATCGGTGCAATAAGTGCTGGATCGTGCATCGAGATAATTTGTTGTAAATCCAATTTGATTATTCACAACAATATGAACTGTTCCTCCAGTTGAGTAACCTTTTAATTTACTCATTTGAATGAGTTCATATACGATGCCTTGTCCTGCTACTGCCGCATCTCCATGAACAATAATTGGAACAATCTTAGAGGAATCTCCATCATATTCATGATCTATTTTTGCTCGCGTAATCCCTTCAGCAATAGAACCTACAGTTTCTAAATGTGATGGATTTGGCACCAAATTCATGGTGATCTCCTTATTATTCTTTAAGGTCTTTTTAATGGTTGAACCAAGGTGGTATTTTACATCGCCGTCAAAATCGTCTTCATCATAATCCTTGCCTTCAAATTCATTGAAAAGTTCACGAATTGGTTTTCTAAAAATATTTACTAAAGTATTCAGCCTTCCTCTATGTGCCATTCCAAGAACAAATTCATCTACGCCAAATTGTTCTGCCGCTATACGAACTATGGCTCCCAATGCAGGAATGAGTGTCTCTCCTCCTTCTAATGAAAACCGTTTTTGCCCAACATACTTCGTTTGTAAAAATTGTTCGAAAGTCACTGCTTCATTGAGCTTTGTAAGGACATATTTTTTGGTTTCCGGCGTGTAATTTGGATGATTATCATTTTCATTCAATTTGTGCTGCCACCATTGAATTTCTTCAGGGTTCCGAATGAACATATACTCAATGCCAATAGAATCACAATAAATCGATTCCAAATGCTTAATGATCTCCCGCAGTGTTTGGGTGGCTATACCAAGAATCTCACCTGCATTAAAAACCGTATCAAGATCTTGTTCAGTAAGACCGAAATTTTCAATGTCTAATGTTGGGGTATATTTTCTTCGTTCCCTTACCGGATTGGTCTTCGTGAACAAATGCCCTCTACTTCTATAACCATCGATAAGTTTAACAACTTGAAATTCTTTATGAAGTTGTTCTGGAATTTGCGTACTTACTCCTTCAATTATTTCGCCATCTAACCCATAGTTTTCAGCGCCAAAATCGTAGCCTTGAAAAAAGACTCTCCAACTTGGTTCAATGGAATCCGGATCTTTTAAATATTGGTCATATAGCTCGGCAAAGTAGGCCGTATGTGCTGCGTTTAGAAAGGAATATTTATCCATTATGTGATTAAAACTCTATGGTTCAGGCAAAATTTTTACAAAAGTACAACTTTTGGGAAAATTAGTTGAAGTTTTATTATATTTATCGCAACCGGACTTGTCCGAATTATCTAATCATGAAAAACAGCCTATTTCTGAATCGTAAAATTACATTTTTATCAATTTTTATATGTCTTATTTCTATCTCAATAAATGGCCAAAACGATACTCAAAAAAGCTCTGGTGATTTTTGGAAAAGCGTGGCTTTTGGAGGTGGAATTGGCCTCAGCTTTGGAGATGGATATTTCAGTGGAACCTTAGCTCCAAGTGCCATTTATCAATTTAATGATCAATTTGCAACCGGTCTTGGATTAAATCTGTCTTATAGCAAACAGAATGACCTTTTTAAATCAACGGTTTTTGGCGCCAGTTTATTAGCATTATTTAATCCCATCCGAGAAATTCAATTGTCTTCCGAATTTGAAGAACTTCATGTTAACAGGAATTTTGATGAAAATTTTGTGAGCAACATTGATGACAATTATTGGTATCCTTCCTTATTTTTAGGGGCTGGATATAACACTGGTAATGTCATTTTTGGAGTGCGATATGATGTATTGTACAAGGAAGAAAAAAGTATTTATGCCGATCCTTGGATGCCATTTGTACGGGTTTATTTTTAAAACCCTTAAAACTTAAAGATCAATTTCAGTGAAATATTTGTCGCCATTCGTGAAGTTTTTGGAGAATGTCCCAATGGTTTCTGAAGTTAAATATTCAATGAATTTCGATTTTGTAGGATATACAATATGATGCATAGGGCATGGGGCATCCAAATTACACTTTTCCAATTCTAAAACACAAGAATGTAATCTTTTTTCACCATCGATCGCTACTACAATATTAATTAATGGCTCATTCATATTATCTGCACTCAAATAAAAACCTCCTCTTGGTCCTCTCTTCGATGAAATTAATTTTTGCCTAGATAATTCTTGTAAGAGTTTGGCAATATACGGGCGTGGAACTTTTATTGATTGTGCAATATCCTTGACCTGAGTTATCTTTTTATTCCGAGAATTTACAGATAAAAATAAAACTGCCTTTATTGCATATTTAACTGAATTTGAAAGCATTTAGAATAGATTCATTTGATTCCACAAAATAAAAAAGACTTTTTTGTCTTAAATATGATTTTTGTCATATTTTATAACTCTTCTTCATTATATTTTTGACCCATAAACTAAAACAATTATGAATTCGACACTAAAATTATTGACGATGATCTTTACCCTGCTAATTTTCAGTTGTGGTGGAGGTGAAGAAAAGAAAGAAGAAAAAACCAGTGTAAAGCTGAAAAAACAAACAACTGAGAAAAAAGCGGAAACTACCAAAGCTAAAACAAAACCTTCTGAGACCATTGATCTCACAAACAAAGGTGTTGGGCCAATTAAATCATTGACTCTTCCGTCTGAAATAGATCAGGAAATGGCTATCCAAGGCAAGGACGTTTATGATAAAATGTGCTTAGCATGTCATAGAATCGGGAAAAAATTCATCGGTCCTCCTCCAAATGGTATCTTAGAAAGACGAACTCCGGAATGGGTGCTAAATATGATACTGGATCCAGAAGGTATGGTGAAGAACGATCAATTGGCTAGAGATTTGCTTATGGAATTTAACGGCTCTCCGATGGCGAATCAAAACCTAACAGAAGAAGAAGCTAGAGCTGTCTTAGAATATTTCAGAACACTATAATTTAAATAATATGAAAACAAACCTGAAAATTTTGTTTAGCGTAATTGTTGTATTTCTCTTTTTTAATTGCAAAAATGACGCTAAGCAAGACAAAACAAATACTTCAAGTGAAGTAGAAAAAACAGACGAGCCAAGAAAAGGCCAAGCCTTTATTGAAGACGATGGATCAACACCAAATGTGTTACAAATTGCCATTGGGTCTAAAGACCATACCACTTTAGTAGCCGCAGTTCAAGCTGCCGAATTAGAAAATGCATTAGTTAATGCTGGGCCATTAATGGTTTTTGCACCTACTAATGATGCTTTTGCGGCGCTTCCTGAAGGGACTGTTGAAAACTTATTAAAACCAGAAAATAAAGATGCTTTAGCGAATATTCTAAAATATCATGTAACGCCTGGCAACTATTCCAAAGACTTTCTAAAAAAGTTTAAAAAGTTAGGTCAAGCTAACAATGGCTATGTTCAAGTTGAAGTAAAAGGTGATGACGTTTATATCGGTGGAGCAAAAATTCTAGGCAGCGTAAAAGCTGGAAATGGCATAGTGCATGTCGTTGACAAAGTCATATTACCTGAAAACTAACATTAAAAATAAATACTAATAAATGATGAAAAATATAATTAAACTATTTAGTGGATTTTTATTTGTTGCATTTGCTTTTACCAGTTGCGACAATGGAAATTCCTCACAATCAAATGGCGCTTTATCGTCGAGTGCGGCTGAAAAAGTGTATGTAGCTCCTGGAGAACACGATGAATTCTATGGATTCATATCTGGTGGGTTCAGTGGCCAACTTGCCGTATACGGTTTGCCATCTGGTAGACTTTTTAAGGTAATCCCTGTATTTTCTCAGGATGCTGAAAAAGCCTATGGATATAACGAAGAAACCAAACCGATGTTAAATACATCTCATGGATTTGTGCCTTGGGACGATTCTCACCATCCGGATATTTCACAAACTAATGGTGAATTAGATGGTCGATGGGTTTTTATTAATGGAAATAACACACCACGTATCGCAAAAATTGATTTAACGACGTTTGAAACAACAGAGATCATTGAGGTTCCAAATAGTGCTGGTAACCACAGTTCTTCTTTTGTAACAGAAAATACCGAATATGTTGTAGCTGGTACGCGTTTTTCAGTACCTGTTCCACAGAAAGACATGCCAATAAATGAATACAAAGGAAACTTTAAAGGAGCCTTATCATTTATAAGCGTTGATCCTGAAGATGGTAGAATGGATATTAAATTCCAAATTATCATGCCAGGGTTTAATTACGATTTATCTCACCCTGGACGTGACAAGTCTCATGGTTGGTTCTTCTTCTCAACATACAATACAGAAGAAGCAAGTTCACTTTTAGAAGTTAATGCATCACAAAATGACAAAGATTTCATTGCTGCTGTTAACTGGAAAAAAATTGAAGAATATGTTAATAATGGCGGTGGAACAACAGTGCCTGCTAATTATGCGCATAATGTGTATGATGAAAGTACACATATGGCAACTTCTACAATGAAAAAAGAGGTCTTAACAGTCAATCCGTTAGATGTCCCTGGAGCAATTTATTTATTACCAACACCAAAATCACCACATGGCTGTGATGTTGATCCTTCCGGTGAATACATTGTTGGTAGTGGTAAATTATCTGCAAATTTAACCATACATTCATTTACAAAAATGTTAGCCGCTATTGAAGGTGAAAAATTTTCAGGAGATGCCTATGGTATTCCAATTATTAATTTTGAAGATGTTTTAGCTGGAACAGTTGAACAAGCCGGATTAGGTCCATTACATACTGAGTTTGATGGTAAAGGAAATGCCTATACTACATTCTTTATTTCTTCAGAAGTTGTTAAATGGGAATTAGAAACATGGGAAGTTATTGATAGAAAAGATACTTATTATTCTGTTGGTCACTTAATGATCCCTGGTGGAAATTCAAGAAAACCATTTGGTAAATATGTATTAGCTATGAATAAGATTACTAAAGACCGTTATTTACCAACAGGTCCGGAAGTAACTCAATCGGCACAACTATATGATATCTCTGGTGATAAAATGGAGTTATTATTAGATTTCCCAACGATTGGAGAGCCGCATTATGCTGCTGGTTGTCCTGCTGATTTATTAAAGGCGAATTCTAAAAAATTATTCAAATTAGAGGAAAACAAACATCCTTATGCAGCCTTAACTGAGGCTGACACAAAGGTTGTTCGTGACGGAAAAACAGTTCATATTTACATGACGACCATACGTAGTCATTTCGCACCAGATAATATCGAAGGTGTAAAAGTAGGTGATAAAGTATATTTTCATGTTACCAATTTAGAGCAAGATTATGACGTTCCCCACGGTATCAGTATGATCGGAGCAAATACCTCAGAATTATTGATCATGCCAGGTCAAACTGAAACCTTCTCATGGGAACCGAAACAAGTTGGTGTCTGGCCATTTTATTGTACGGACTTCTGCTCTGCCTTACATCAAGAAATGCAAGGTTATGTAAGAGTATCACCAGCTAATTCGAATATTGAATTGTCATGGTCATTAGGTGAGGATTAAAATATTAATAAGGTTAGGAGAATTTTTGTTTTAGTGTTTATTTTCCTATTTAGGCGAGAGTAATAAATCGCTCTCGCCTTTTTTTTCTTTTATGTTCAAAACTAATTTTATAATTTGAAGACAATGAAAAAGTCAAACATCATAATGATCATTGCTGCACTATTGCCATTAGCTTTGTTTTTATTTCCACTTTGGAAAATAACATTGGAAGCACCGCAGTATCCTACTCCGCTAGGTATGTATATACATATTAACGATTTCACTGATGCGAATCCACACGATATTAAAAACATCAATTTGATGAACCATTATGTTGGGATGAAATACATTCCTGAAGCCATCCCTGAATTTAAAATATTTCCATTAGGAATCATTATTACTTCTATTATTGGATTAATAATTGGATTGAAAGGAAATTATAAATGGTTTTTGGCTTGGTTCATTCTAATGGCGGTTTTAAGTGCTGCTGGATTGTATGACTTTTATCTTTGGGAACATGACTATGGTAATGATCTTGATCCAAAAGCGATCATGAAATTTACAAATCCGGATGGTACAGTGATGGGATTTCAACCACCTTTATTTGGTACTAAGGAAATTTTGAATTTTACAGCACATTCGTATCCTCGATTGGGAGCTTACTTCTTAGGATTAGGAATGGTTTTATCATTAGTTGCATTTAGAGTAGGTAAATTGAATTTCAAAAAGGCCAGCACAACGAAAGTAGCATCATAAATATGAAAACGCTAAAATTATTCGTGTCATTTTGTGTTATTTCAATGTTACTTGGATGTTCCAACGGACCGCAGCCCATTGAATATGGTTCGGATGGTTGTTTTTTTTGTAAAATGACCATCGTTGATAAAATTCACGGAGCAGAAATTGTAACCGATAAGGGTAAGGTCTATAAATTTGATGCAGCCGAATGCATGATTAATGTGCTTGAAGAATTTGAAAATACTAATATCGCAAGATTTCTGACTAATGGTTATACGCAACCTGAAATTCTTATAGACGCAACTCAAGCCACCTTTCTAATCAGTGAAAAGATCCCTAGCCCCATGGGCGCTTTCCTTTCCGCATTTAAGAATAAAGAGGATGCAATAAAGATTCAATCCGAAAATGGTGGAACTTTATATACTTGGGAGGAAATAAAATCACATTTAAAATAACATGTATGTATAAAATTAGTGACGCCTTAAATACAACTCCATATCAAGGACTGCAGGTTGGAAAATTAGTAGATATAAACGCTCAGGAAATTATACAAATCTCCCTTGAAGCTGCTTCCGTATTTCCAAAGCACACCTCTCCTAGAGATGCATTGCTTATCGTTCTTGAAGGAGAAATATCGTTCTACATAAATAATGCGGAGTATAAATTATTGAAACATCAAGTTTTTGATTTTCCAAAAAATGAAGAGCATTGGGTGGAAGCTAAAAAGAACTCGAAATTTTTAATTATTAGATAACTCAGAATCCAAAATTAATATTGATGTTAAGGTTGAATTTCCACTTTATCAAAATTATAATGGTATTTTTATGGATAATAAGTTCAACGTTAATTCATCAATAAAGTTTACTACTCTTTAGTTTTTTAACCATTAGGTATGAGCAAATTAATAAAGATAGCCTTAACTATTATTCTATTTCATAGTGCTTCTGTAACAGCAGAAACAATTGAAGTATGTATTAATTGTGACTTTCAAACTCTCAACCAGGCTATTGCTTATGCCAAAGATTTCGATACTATAATCGTTAGAAAAGGCACTTATAAAGAACACAACATTATTGTTGATAAGCCTTTAACAATCATCGGTGAAAACTATCCTGTTATTGATGGTGATAGAAAAGGAGAGATCATTACAATTATTTCAGATAATGTTACAGTTGATGGTTTGATCCTGACCAATGTTGGTTCAAGTTATACGGACGATTATGCTGCCATACGCGTAAGACGATCAAAAAACTTCCTCATTCAGAATTTAGTGTTAGAAAAACTGTTCTTCGGTATTTATTTGGAAAAATCTAACGATGGAAAAATCTACAATAATAAGATCATTGGTGATGCTGTTGAAGAATATAATTCGGGCAATGGCATTCAGCTGTGGTATAGCAGCAATGTAATAATTGAACAAAATTTTGTACAACATGTGAGAGATGGTATTTATTTAGAATTTGCTAATAATTGTCAGATCAAAAATAATGTGAGTTCTAAAAATATTCGCTACGGTCTGCATTTTATGTTCTCTAATAATGATATTTATGAAAACAATACATTTGAACAAAATGGTGCAGGTGTGGCCGTCATGTTCTCAAAGCATATAGAAATGTATAATAACACCTTTAAGGAAAACTGGGGATCAGCATCCTATGGCATGTTGCTCAAAGAAATTAACGATGCTGAAATAAAAGGGAACACCTTTGAACAAAATACAATTGGTATCAGTATCGAAGGCTCTAATAGAATTAATTATAAAAACAACAATTTCATTAATAACGGTTGGGCTATCAAGGTTAGAGGTGCTTGCTATACCAATAAATTTATTGGAAATAATTTTTTATATAATTCTTTTGATCTGTCATACAATAGTAAAGAAAATGACAATATTTTTGATCGGAACTATTGGAGTAGCTACACTGGATATGATTTAGACAAAGATGGCATTGGTGATGTTCCTTACAGACCCGTGAAACTGTTTTCCTATATTGTTAACCGAACACCCGAAACAATTATTTTATTGCGAAGTTTATTCATTGATGTGATTGATTTCTCCGAGAAAGTTTCTCCGGTCTTTACACCAGATAATCTATTAGATCAACACCCACTAATTAAGGCAGTTCAATGGTAAGTATCCAAAATTTACATAAAAAATTTAGCAAGAATATCGTCTTAAGTGGTATCGATCTGGATATTGATTCAGGAGGGATTTTTGCTGTGTTGGGACCAAATGGATCCGGTAAAACAACGCTTATAAAATCCATATTAGGCATGGTTATCCCTAATAAAGGTGAGATTTCAGTTCTTGGAGAGAATATTAAAAAGAATTCCTCATACAGGAATAAAATAGACTATTTGCCGCAAATCGCGAATTTCCCAAGCAACCTTAAAGTAAGGGAATTGATCAAAATGATAAAAGATCTGAGAAAGCAAACCACTGAAGATGAGCGCCTTATAGAGTTATTTAATGTGACCCCTTTTTTAAATAAAAAATTGGGGACATTATCAGGTGGTACTAAACAAAAAGTGAATATTATTTTGGCATTCATGTTTGATAGTCCATTGATCATTCTTGATGAACCAACTACAGGTTTAGATCCAATTTCATTGATTCGGTTAAAAGAACTTATTCAAAAGGAAAAAGCCAATGGAAAAACCATTTTGATCACGTCCCATATCATGAGTTTTGTAGAAGAAGTTTCGGATGAAATTGTATTCTTACTTGAAGGAAAAATATACTTTAAAGGAAGTATTCAAAAATTAAAGGAAAGCACGAATCAACCAGATTTTGAACATGCTATTGCCTCAATTTTAACAAATAACAATGCTTAAAATATTAAAATATAGCTTTTATGATTTAATGCGTAGCAGATGGAGTTATGTGTACTTCGCATTTTATCTTTTATTAGGTATTGTGTTGCTATTTCTGAATAACGATCTGTCAAAAGCGGTAATAACCTTAATGAATGTCATTATTGTTCTTGTACCATTAATAGGGACAATATTTGGTGTCATGTATTATTATAATTCGAAGGAATTCACAGAATTGCTCCTTGCACAGCCATTGAAGAGATCTTCTATTTTTCTGGGACAATATTTAGGCGTGGCCATATCTTTATCATTGAGTTTAGTCTTAGGATTAGGACTACCATTTATATTTTATGGTTTATTAAAATCGAATGCTATTTGGGATTTTTCTTTGCTATTAATAACCGGTTCGTTTTTAACCTTTATTTTCACTGCATTGGCTTTTAATATTGCCCTTTCAAACGAAAATAAAATAAAAGGTTTCGGATACGCCATTTTGTTATGGTTGTTTCTTGCTGTTATTTATGATGGTTTATTTCTTTTGTCTCTGATCTATTTTGAAGATTATCCACTTGATAAATTGTCAATTTTTGGAACGATGCTAAATCCAATTGATTTATCACGAACGCTCATACTCTTGAAATTGGATATCTCAGCACTATTAGGATATACTGGCGCTGTATTTAAGAAATTCTTCGGAACGAATTTTGGATTGATCATTTCATTCATCATGCTCAGTATATGGGTTATTTTACCTGTACTAAGAATTACATTCAAGTCAAAACGAAAAGATTTTTAAAATGAGAACAAACTATATGACCTTCATAGTATTGGCTAGCCTTCTTTTGAATTGTAAAAACGAACATCAAAATGTCAATTCTAAATCAATAGAAAAAAACGAAATAACCTTATTAGATACCTTACAGCTAAAACTTAATAATGGTTACAAATGGGTTGCCAACAAAGAAACACATATCGGGATCAAGAACATGGACTCAATTATTAAGAGGTTTCATAATGAATCCAATAAAAATTATGTGTCATTAGGAGAAGCACTGTCCAAACAAACAAGTTTTGTTATTAAGAACTGCACAATGCAAGGTGAGCCACACGATCAATTACATGTGGTATTAGTACCAATGTTGGACGAAATATCAACTTTAAAAGAGGAAGTCAATAAAGGAAAAACTGAAAAGGCGTTGCAAACTCTTGAAGCTTTGATCAGCGATTATTTTGAGTACTTTAAACTTTAAAGCTTATTCCTGTACCATACTTTTTGCCATTCCCGTTGTAGAATTAAAAAAGTGATTTGTTCCGAAAGTTTTAAAAAATCACTTCCATCAAGTTGCTTTACTTTAGATTCCGACACATCTATGATATACAGCAAATTCAAATAGTCAGCAAATTTTTCCTGAATTAACTTGAATAGGGTTTCGTGCAAAAGGTATTTTAATGAGCTAGGTAAGATATCTTCACTGAAGTCCAAATC
>Ga0265309_10000976_pt1 | contig 12259 bp, 10 predicted proteins | sample Helome_FD_192492 | JGI IMG/M metagenome (GOLD analysis project Ga0265309, IMG submission 192492) | Marine sediment microbial communities from subtidal zone of North Sea - Hel_20160524 (Illumina Assembly) | ecosystem: Environmental > Aquatic > Marine > Subtidal zone > Sediment ...
ATTCTGGTCCGAAACCGAGACGATGACCCCGGCGTTGCCACCGCACTCTTCGACGGCAATCTCGAAATTTCGTTTACGCTCATCGAGGCTCATCGAGAAGAACTCGCCCTGCTTGCCGGCGATGAACAGCCCCTTGATGTCGAGATCGTCGATCCAGTGACGAATGTTCGAGCGCAGGCCGGCCTCGTCCAGCGTAAGATCTTCGTTGAACGGGTTCAATGCGGCTGCCCAGATCCCGCGCATGTTCTCGCGGGCATAGTCCTTTGCGTCCAGTTTGGAATATTTGGTGGCCATCGGCGAAATATACTTATAATTCGTCCCACCGTACATCCGCTGCCAGGCGAGCATCCCTATGAGCACCTATCCTGACCTGCATCTCTTTATCAACGGCGAATGGCGCAAGACCGCCGAGGACCTTCCGGTCCTGAATCCGGCCACGGAAGAGGAAATCGGGCGCCTTCCCCACGCGGAGAAGAGCGATCTGGACGATGCGCTGGATGCAGCCGACAAGGGATTCGAGCGATGGCGCCAGGTGGCGCCCGTCGACAGGGCCAATGTCCTGTACAAAGCGGCGGCCATCATGCGCGATCGCCAGGAGGAAATCGCAACCGCGATCACGGCGGAGCACGGCAAGCCGATAACCCAGGCGCGGCTCGAGGTGATCCGGGGTTGCGAGTTTTTCGAGTGGGACGCGGGCGAAGCCACTCGCACTTATGGGCGCGTCATACCCAGCGCGCGCGGTGTTCGGTACATCGTACATCACGAGCCGATCGGCACGGTGGCTGCATTCTCGCCCTGGAATTTCCCGATGAGCCAGCCTTGCCGCAAGGTAGCCGGAGCCATCGCCGCCGGTTGCTCGATCATTCTCAAGGCGTCCGAAGAAACCCCTGCCGGAGCGCTGCACATTGCCAGGGCGTTGCACGACGCCGGCCTGCCTCCCGGTGTCCTGAACCTGGTGTTCGGCACGCCATCCGAAATTTCCGACCACCTGATCAGGCATGACCAGGTTCGCCTGGTGGCATTCACGGGCTCTACCGCAGTTGGCCGGCATCTCACCACCCTCGCGGCGCAACACATGACACCGGTCCTGATGGAACTGGGCGGCCACGCGCCCGTCATCGTCTGCGAAGACACGGATGTCGAAGCAGCCGCGATTACCGGCGCCGTACGAAAGATGCGCAACGCCGGCCAGGTTTGCACATCGCCCACACGCTTCTTCGTTCACGAAAGCATTTTCGAGGAATACACGAAAATATTCGTGCGCCGCGCGGCCGAAACTGTCGTGGGCGATGGATTTGAAACGGGTGTCGAGATGGGGCCCCTCGCCAACGACCGCCGGATCACAGCGCTCGCGGACCTGGTCGAGGACGCGGTGAAGCACGGAGCTGAACTCAAGACCGGCGGCAACAAGCTCGCCGGCAAGGGCTATTTCTTTGAACCGACGGTACTGGCCAACGTCCCCGACACGGCGCGGGTGATGCAGGAAGAACCATTCGGTCCATTGGCGATGATCAACCCGGTTGCCTCTTTGGAGGAGGCCATTGAAAAAGCGAACTCTGTGCCCTTCGGCCTCGCCGCCTACGGCTTCACCAACCGGGCCGATTACGTGGACCGCATGATCGAGGGCATCGAGGCCGGCAACGTGTCGATCAACACGCTGGAAGCATCGCTGCCGGAGACGCCGTTCGGTGGCGTCAAGTCAAGCGGCTACGGGCGAGAAGGCGGTACCGAGGGCCTGCACAACTACATGATCACGAAGAACGTCTCGCACAGCCTGTCCATCGTTTAGTGCGTGTCTCCCAATGTCTCGGTGGCCAGCTCGTGGAGCTGGTCCATGACGTACTGTTCGTCCCAGTCACGCTCGATCCCGGGCAGCTGCATGATCTTGTCCATGACCAGTTTCTGCTCGTCGCCGACGCGTAGCGCTTCCGAGTAGGGAACTTCCGGCGAGAACGTCACCAGCGAATACAGCGGCGTCCACAAGTCAGGAAATCGTTGGCTGAACTTCGCTTCGATCATCTTGCGCAGCTGGAATAGCCTGTCACCCGACAAATCGCTCATCTCGACGAAATTGCGCTTGGAAAGCTCGGCGATGGCGTCGCCATTGGGCTTCCTCGCATCTTCGTAGGCGGGGAAAATCGCGTCCCAGTCGTGATCGTGCAATGCGATCAGTCGATTCAATTCCGCGCAGTCCTCAAACCCGCAGTTCATGCCCTGCCCGTAGAACGGCACGATCGCGTGAGCCGCATCGCCGATCAGCCCGACTTTACGATTGAACGACCATGGAAACACCTGGACAAGAAACAGCGGTGACGCCGTTCTCTCGAGGAAGACGTCCACAGGATCTTCGAGATGTTCCAGCGCATCTGCGAAATTCTCGTTGAAGAAACGCTCGACGTCTGCGCGATCCTCAAGGGACTCGAACGACGGAGTGCCGGAGAAATTCAGGAACAACGTGCACGTGAACGTACCGTCGGAATTCGGCAGTGCGATCAGCATGAAGTGCTTGCGCGGCCAGATGTGCAACGCGTTCTTCTCGAGCCTGTGTGTGCCGTCAGGGTTCGCCGGAATATTCAGCTCGATGTAGCTCTGCGGCATGTAGGTCTGGCTGTAGCTGAATCTCGGGAAATTGTGAGCCAGGCGCCGCACTTTCGAATTTGCACCGTCGGCGCCGAACAGGTAGTCCGCGTCGACGACCGTTTCCTGGTCATCCTTTACCTGGAAAATTGCTCTTGCCGTCGAAAAGTCGACGTCGGTCAGCCTATGCTGAAAATAGACTTCGATGTTCGGCTCTGCATCCGCGATATCGAGCAGATGCTCGTTGATGCCACCGCGCGAAACCGACCATATCGCGTCTCCTTCCTTGCCGTACGGCAATTCGCTGAGATCACCGTCGATACCGTGAATGGCCCGGTGATACATCGGGATCGCGTCGGCCTTTGTGTCCGCACTGATCCCGATCTGCTCCAGTGACCACCACCCCCGGTCGGACAGGGCAATGTTAATCGATCTGCCCTGGTAGATGCTGGTCACGCGGGAATCCGGCCGCCCCTCGTAGACTCCAACCTCGTAACCGTGACGGCCCAGCAGTATTGCCAGCAGCGAGCCCACCGGGCCGCCACCTGCTACCGTGAATTTGCCTCGAGTCATCGTCTGAATCCTCTACGCCAGCAATTCGCGCATCACCCTGCCAAAGGTGAACACGTCCTCGAAAGAGTTATAGAGGGGCACCGGCGCCATACGAATAATGCAGGGCTCGCGAAAATCGGCGATGACGCCGGCCGCGATCATGTCATCGAACAGCTTGCGCTCACGCCCGGCGACATCCATCGAGACCTGGCAACCGCGCTGGCCGGGCTCTCGCGGAGTGATGATGCTGATGTCGGCATCCGGGAATTCTGCCGTCAGCACGTCAATCGTGTATTCGAGGTAGCCCGTCAGCATCTCGCTCTTCTCGCGCAATGCGGGCATGCCCGCCTCGGCGAATATGTCTAGCGATGCCTTCATCGCCGACATGCCGAGGATCGGGACATTACTCAGTTGCCAGCCTTCGGCACCCTCCATCGGCTGGAAGCCGCTTTTCATCTCGAAGCGCGTCTTCTTGTCGTGGCCCCACCAGCCACCAAACCTCGGCAGCGCGAAATTGCGACCGTGCCGTTCGTGTACGAATATCGCACCGACGTTTCCCGGACTGGAATTCAGGTACTTGTAAGAGCACCACGCGGCAAAGTCGACGTTCCAGTCATGCAATGCCAGTGGCACGTTGCCTGCTGCGTGCGCAAGATCGAATCCGGCGACAGCACCGACAGCGTGCGCCGCCTCTGTCAGGCGCGGCATGTTGAACAGCTGCCCTGTGAAATAGTTGACGCCGCCGAAGAACACCAGCGCGAGTTCATCGGCATTGGCAGCGATCGCGTCGAGTATGTCCTCTTCCCGAATCAGGGTCTCACCTTCCCTGGGCGCCACTTCGATGATCGCGTCGTCGGGATCGAAGCCATGATACTGCGCCTGCGTCTCCAGCAGGTAACGGTCCGACGGAAACATTTTAGCTTCGCTGATGATCTTGTAGCGCGTCTCGGTCGGTCGATAGAACGACACGAACAACAGGTGGATATTGGTCGTCAGCGAGTTCATGCAGACGACTTCGGACTCCTTCGCACCGACGATCTCGGCCATCGGCGGTGTCAGGAGCTCGTGATAGCTGTACCACGGATTCGTCGAATGAAAATGCCCTTCCACGCCATACTTCGCCCACTCATCGAGTTCCAGCTCCACGGCTGCCCGAACGGTCTTCGGCTGCAGCCCGAGCGAATGCCCGGTGAAATAGACGAGCTCAGGCGTACCCAGCGACGGGAAGCAGAACTGCTCGCGATAGGACCTTAGCGGGTCCGCATCGTCCTGCGCCCTGGCGAACTCGAGCGTCGGTTCGTACTGCACATCAGCTCCCGGCGCTTGTTGACTCGACATTGGGCGGGATAGACACCCACCCTTCCGGTGGCTCCTTACCGGGATGCAGCACGCCGCAGCCCGGGCAGGTCCGCGCTTCTTCGTCGGCGTAGAACGCCTCGTACAACGGTGGCAGATCATGCACGATCGACTTCAACAACACCTCGACACGGTGCACGAGGCTGCCGCACTCGAAGCAATACCATTCGAACGCATCCTTGAGGCCTGCAGGGCGCTTGGGCTCGATTACGAGACCGACACTGCCGGCCATGGGCCGTTGCGGCGAGTGCCGGACATGCTTCGGCAGGAAAAAGACGTCGCCTTCGCGTATGACCACGTCGTAGAACTCCCCGTCGTCGAAAACCTTGAGCACCATGTCGCCCTCGAGCTGGTAAAAAAACTCCTCGACGGGGTCGTCATGGTAATCCGTGCGCTGGTTCGGACCGCCGACCACGAAGGCCATCATGTCGGCGTCCTCCCAGATCTGCTTGTTGCCCACAGGTGGCTTCAGGAGATGCCGGTGCTCCTCGATCCAGTCCTGGAAGTTGAATGCCGCCAGTTTTGTCATCGTCGATTGACCCTCGCCCCACCCTGTTCTACGTGGCGCCAGTTTATCTCAGATAACGATCGGTGACGCGAGCTTCAGTATCTCACGCACCACGCTCATCGCCGTGATCGCCGAAGAACGGGGATTGTCGGGCAACGACTTCCCGTCGATGCGGAATTCGAAACGACCGAAGTCGCCTTCGGCCACGATCTCGTGCACGTTGCGCGTAATTCCCGGGTCTGCGATGAGCTCGACAGCGGTATCGTCGAAGCCAATCCCGGCGAGCGCCACCGATGCCGCCACATTCGCGTTCTTGGGATATTCGAGCGCGCCGTCGCGGGCGCTGCCACTGAAGTGCACCGCCGCTTCGGCCAGGGAGTCCAGGTCGAGTTTCGCTTCGGCGGGAGACCCCCGCCACCCCTGTGGCGGTTTTCGGCCTCGATACGTCACCTTTGCAAGATCGCCCACGCTACCTGCCGATAGCGCGTCCAGCGCACCAATGGCACCCGATACAACCCGGAGCTGCGCGCCACCGCGCCGCGCGGCCGCGACGAGCCTGTCGTACAAGTCGACATCGGCCAGCGCGCCGGAGGAGACGCTCACCAGGTTGATGCCCCGGGAGAGGATCTCTTCTCCGTGCTGTCGCAACGCCGGGTGACCGGCGCAATCGACCGCGAGGTCTACGTCTTTCGATACGCCTTCGATACTCTGAGCGATCTCGACATCGCCACCGAACACGTCGCGCGCCCGCGAATCCCTACCCGGATTGATAATTGCAACACCGATTTCAATGTCGTCGTATTCGGCCAGGTATCCGGCGACCGCCTCGCCTATGGCCCCGCATCCAATAATTGCGATGGTCTGCGTCACCCAATCAATCCAGCGGAATTCGAATTGTCTGAACCGCGTTCGCGGGAATAGTTACCTCGGCAAACTGCGCACCGACCTGCAAGTTGAACCGGGTCTGCTGCTTGGTCGTGTTCAGCACCTGGACACTCAAAAGCCCGTCATTGCTTATCGTGGCGCTGGCATGCAGATCGTCCTCGCCCAGACCGTCCAATGACATGCTCGTCTTGACGGCCGTATCTCCAGGACGAATGGTCCTGCTGAACTGTGCCAGCACGTAGTAGATGGGTGTGTAGTAGATCTGCCCTGTTTCGGTGTCGATCATGATCGGCGCACCACAAAAGTTGCCGACGTGATTCGGACCACCCTCCCGGTCCAGCACCACGTTCCAATCGATCCAGCCGCTCATCCAGTTGTTCAGACTCACGATGATATTTCTCGCGTATCGATGCACCGGCGTGTAGATCGGATGTTCTTCTGCGTTCGGGGCCCACGTGGCCGTATATGCCCAGTCCGTCGCATTGGCATTCCACCAGAAATCGTCGTTGTCGAACCAGCCGGACTCCTGGAATTTGTCGGGATCCGTAACACCTGCCGGCGCAGGAACTCCGAGGTTGTCGATGGTCCCTTCGGTGTGAATGATGTCGAAGTCGGGAAACTTGTCGTGAACCCTGTTTAGTACCTCCTCGAATACCCGATAGGTACTCGCGTACCAATGCACGCCGGTTCCGTACACGTATTGCGCCGCATCCGGGTCCCCGAGTACGACATCGGTCCAGTGTTCCATCTCGTCGCGGTTCTGATCGTAGATAAGAACTTTCACATCACGGTGCGCGCTGGACCGCAGCGTCGGCCCCAGGTGGTCCTTGATGAAGTCGCGCTGGGTTTCGGGCGTAAAATGCATGCTCTCCCACTGGCCGCTGTTGCCATGCGGTTCGTTGACAGGCGTCATTCCCCAGATATCAACGCCCTCGGCCTGGTAAGCATCCAGGTAACGGACCAGGTAATCCGCATACGTAGACCTGTATTCTTCCTTGAGTGCGCCTCCGGTCCCTTCCCCGAACGTATCCGGCGTACCACCGATGTACCAGTCTTCAATATCTTTCATCCACGGTGGTGCCGTCCAGGCTGAAGCCACTATGCTGAATTCCTGGTCTTTTTGTGCCGCCTTGATTGCGAGCGCGTCCTTGATCATGGGCAATAGATCGAAAGTCTCGTCGTGAATGCCCGCATGCTCGCTCTTCCGAAAACCGTCGCTGTCCACTGCTATGCTGAAATTCTCCAGCATGGGATCGTTGGCAACAGGAGCATACGAGTACTTTCCGGTAACTGCGAAGTCCGTCGCACCGATCACGGTCCTTGCCAACGAGAAGTTGGCACCGCTCTCGCTGTAGACGCGTGTCATAAGCTCTTCGCGCGCATCAACATCCAGGTGCGCCAGTACAAACGCCGATGACTCGGTGAACGACGACCCGATGCCGACGATCGTTTGCTTCCTGATGTCGGGATGCACATGGACGATTGTGCCGATCGCCTGACCGTCGAGAAACTCTACGTTGCTCTTCATGGCGAGCCTGTCCCCCTGTTCACTCGTAACAAGGATTTCCGAGGACGAGGTCAGGCCGTAGCTATTTTCAGCTTCAATTTTCAAATCTTCAGCCTCGTCATCGCCTGTTGAACATCCGGCCGCAAGACAGGCGAAGCCCGCTGCGACAAGAATCGTTTTTTTCATAATCGGTGCATCCCCATGGCCAAAAGCGGCCGTTCAAATCCAATAGAAACAGCATGCTCTGTACGCTAGAGCGTTTGATAGCCAATTACACGCCACGTCGAATCATCTTCCAGCATCAATCCCACCATTTCGGACGTACTGCCATTGTCTGCCGATGAGCTGTCAAAAATCACGAAAGCGTACTTGCCGGCGGGCATATCCTCCAGCGAGTCGTGAAACTCAACAGAGTTCAATTTTCGATCTTCCACAATGCCCAAAGGTTGGCGATAGCCTCCAGCATGCTCAGCCCATTGGTTTGCATCAACTTTATCTCGCAACCATGTAGAAGCTTCCGACCAGGATTTCTCATAGTTACCTTGATCAACCAACAAAAGAAACGCTTCAGCTGCCGATTGCGGTGCGTCTTTCGTTTCGACTTCGTCGCTCGTGCATGCTGCGACGATCGCGAGCATGAAACCCAGCATGACCGTTAATCGCATGTTCGTCCCCTTCTTCCTGTTGAGGAGCAGATGAGCATTTTGGCTCAGCCGCCCGACCAGTCTTCACGAAGTATGCCGTAAGACACGAGGTCTTCGTACACTCCCCACTTCATCGTATCCTGGCGTGCCGTCCCTTCGAGGAGCATCCCGGCTTTTTCCATCACTCGCCCCGATGACGGGTTTCTTGCAAAATGCTTGGCATGGATCCTGTTTAGCTGTAGATCATCGAATCCAAAGGCCAGGACAGCAATAGACGCCTCTGTGGCATAACCAAGATTCCAGTAAGGCTTTCCTACCCAATAGCCAAGCTCACCTTTGTTGAGGCCGCGATCAAGCTTAAGGCTAATAGCACCGATTACGTTCTTGTCTTCGCTGCGTACGATCGCGAATATCGCCGCCGTCTTTTCCTTGTAGCCCGCCTTGTGACCCTCAATCCACTCTTCCGCCATTCCGTCCTCATACGGGTGTGGGATGTTCAACGTCGTGTCAGCGATATCTCGCTCTCCGGCAAGCTCTTGAACCGTTGACGCATCATCGAGGCGAAACGGTCGCAGAACGAGACGTGCTGTTGCAATCGATGGCTGGGACATGGTGTGGTGTCGACGTTCCGTTCAGCGTGGATAAATACCTGGCCTCCGTTCCTTACCCCCGTCCACGAACGAAATTCTGGGCGAAGTCGGTGCCAGCAATCAAGATCGGCCCGAACACGATAACGAGGAAGCACAGGCTGCCAAATGCGGTAGCAGAGTGTATGCGTCTGGCCTTAACCAGGTCGTAAATCAGTATCGGCACCAACAGCAACAACCATGTCACGGTGACAAAGATCGTCTCGCGTTCGAGCATCCAGCCGAGGTTCTGGGCGATCCGCGCAAGTGGTGGGGGCATGAGGCTAATTGTTGCCAGTAACATCAGTCGCTTGTGGATGTCGGTTCTGCGCCGAAGTATGAGCGCCGTCGCCAGGAAAGCCATGAATCCGACCAACATGTGGAAGTTAGACCAGACGACCCACGTGACAAACCAGGGGGCCTGCTCGAACTGGAAACCCATCTCGGGCAGGCGCGGCACGAGCCGTAGCGTAGCCATCAACCCGGCGGGGATTACCGCCACCCCGATCACAGCGCCCAGCATTCCGATTCGGCGGTGGACATCGACGCGATTCACGTTCACCAGCGATGCCTGGACTATGAGCCAGACAAACCAGGCCGTTACTGTCGCGCCGTGTACATGCAGATAAGCGGGCACGGGCGGCACCTCGAAGAACAGCCGCAAATACAGGGTGCGTGAGAACCCGACCAGCAAAATTAGCAGTAGAAGTCCCGACATGGCGAGGAAAAACCTGTCGCGACTCCCGGTTTGCACGCTGCCATCAGCAGTGGCGTAACTGGTAACTGTCATGTCGACCCCCAAATTATTTTTGGTTTTTGTTATCCCCGACCCGATGATCTTGTTCTACAGGCTGCCTTCTCTGTAGCCACTCTTGGGTCAGTAGCCCACATTCTACCTCATGTCATTCGATCGAATTTCTTATGATTTCCTGAAATTACCGATATTATTAGCTCCTCGAGAGAACAGCAGAATGGGCGCTGCCCATTCTGCGTCACAAGCATGGAAACAACATGAAGATCACGGACAATGGACTCCTCAGGTCGCGAGCCTACATCGATGGCCAATGGGCGCCCGCAGATAGCGGCGAGACCTTCCAGGTACTCGACCCGGCAACCGGAAGCGTCGTCGCAGATGTCGCAAAGTGCGGCACTCGTGAAACACAGCGTGCAATAGAGGCTGCAGAAAAGGCACAGGTCAAATGGCGCGAGACGACGGTCAAGGAGCGCGCGCGACTGCTACGCCGCTGGTTCGCACTGCAAATGGAAGCGCAGGAAGACCTTGCGCAGATCCTGACTGCAGAACAAGGCAAGCCACTTGCAGAATCTCGTGGCGAAATCGCTTACGGAGCGAGTTACGTGGAATGGTTCGCCGAGGAAGGCAAGCGCGTCTACGGCGATACGATTCAACCGCCGGCGAATGACAAGCGTATTGTAGTCATCAAGCAGCCGGTCGGTGTAGTCGGCTGCATTACGCCCTGGAATTTCCCGAACGCGATGCTGACCCGAAAGATCGCTCCTGCAATTGCCGCGGGTTGCACGGTCGTCTGCAAACCCGCAAACGAAACGCCCCTGTCGGCATTCGCGCTCGCCGAGCTTGCCGACAGGGCGGGTATTCCTGCCGGCGTGATCAACATCGTCGCTGGCGTGACAAGGGAAATTGGGGCGGAGCTCACGAGCAACCCGATCGTCCGTAAACTGACGTTTACGGGCTCGACCCAGGTCGGAAAACTGTTGATGGAACAGTGCGCCGCTACTGTGAAACGCACGTCGATGGAACTCGGCGGCAACGCGCCGTTTATCGTATTCGACGATGCTGACGTTGATGCGGCAGTGAGCGGTGCATTGATTTGCAAGTTTCGAAACGCCGGACAGACCTGTGTCTGCGCCAACCGTTTGCTCGTGCAGGAGGGCGTATACGACGAGTTTTGCGAGAAATTTGCCGCAGCTACGGCCCGGCTGACGCTCGGAAAAGGTCAGGACGATGGCGTCTCGATCGGCCCACTGATCAACAAGCAGGCCGCCAACGATGTGACAGCCTTTGTCCAGGACGCCGTTGCGGCAGGCGCGAACGTGTATGCCGGTGGCAGTACGTCCGATCTCGGCGAGTGTTTCTTCGAGCCGACCATCCTCACCGACGTAAACGACAAAATGCGCGTGTATCGCGAAGAGATATTCGGCCCGGTTGCGCCCGTTTTCAAATTCAAGACTGAAGATGAAGCAATACGGATAGCGAATGACACCGAGTTCGGCCTGGCGTGTTACTTCTATTCGCGCGACATTGGCCGTATCTGGCGAGTTGGCGAAGCGCTCGAGTACGGCATTGTCGGGATCAACGAAGGGATCATTTCGAACGAGATGGCGCCGTTCGGAGGCGTGAAGGAGTCGGGGCAGGGTCGTGAAGGCTCGAAGTACGGGCTCGACGACTACCTGGAGATCAAGTACATGTGCATGGGCGGCATCACAACCTGATCGGTGTGTTCTTTGCGGCGAGCCTTCGGCCACCGATCGAAAAATATCTCTCTGGTACCTATGGGCCTGGTGCCCCCGGATCTTCTTCGATCGATGCTTCGTGGTCTTCCAGTACCTGGTACAACGGGAAATCGACCCAGGTGTCGTTGAGGTAGTTGAGTTCCGGCACTTCTTCCTTCGGGTCGACAATCAGATTGTAGACCGAGGGATAAGCCATTTCCCTGATTGCGTAAGTGTCTTCATCCAGTTCCTTTAGCAACAGTTTCCAGTTCCGCCACTTCACGCCGAAAAGCACATTGCCAATGTAGATGACCACGGACTCTCGGGCGGACTTATCCGTCTTACCCATCATGAAATCAGCCTGGTCAACACCGTCATACACGCGGTCAGTCGGGAGATCGACACCGATAATCCTCGCCAGCGTCGGCAGCAGATCGGTCGCATGCACCATCTCGTTAGACACTTGCTCCGCAGGAATCTTGCCTGGCCACCGGACCAGGAACGGCACTCGCAGGGACCCCTCGTAGGGAGAAAACATGCCGCTGCGCCAGGGGCCCGTGAATCCGAATGACCTTGGCACACCTTCGCGGCCATTGTCAGACGTGAATATGAATATCGTGTTCTCTTTCAGCCCCAGTTCGTCGACCGTTTCCAGGACTTCCCCGACATAATCGTCCGTCTGCGCCAGGACATCGGCAAAGGTCCCGTTCCCGGTCTTGCCGTAGTAGTCCGGATGCGGATCCACCGGTTCGTGTGTTTGTGTGTAGGAGAGAAAGACGAAGAATGGCTGTTCCTCGTCTGTCTTCCGTTTTATGAAGTCAATGGACTGGTTCGTAATCTCTCGATCGATCGTCTTGCGCTTCTCGCGGCCGTACACTTCCAGTTCCTTGGGCACTTCACCGCGCTTAGCCGACACGACGTGGGTGAATACGGCACCCGGGTGGGCCCCAGGGGTAAAACTGGCGCTGTCTGGCCAGAAGGCCCGGTCCGACGACCTGGGAATGCCGATCCACTCATCGAATCCCTGGTCCGTGGGATAACGGCCCTCCGTATCTCCCAGGTGCCATTTACCGAAGATGGCCGTCGCGTAGCCGGCATCCGACAGCATTTCGGGAAGTGTGTACTCCCACTTGGT
>Ga0265309_10000977_pt1 | contig 12258 bp, 12 predicted proteins | sample Helome_FD_192492 | JGI IMG/M metagenome (GOLD analysis project Ga0265309, IMG submission 192492) | Marine sediment microbial communities from subtidal zone of North Sea - Hel_20160524 (Illumina Assembly) | ecosystem: Environmental > Aquatic > Marine > Subtidal zone > Sediment ...
GCCTTTTGGATCCGTGACTCGAGGTACATATTGAAAACCTCAGAGCTGACCTTGGTGCCATTGACGGTCGCCGCGGTTTGAGCCCAGAGTGATCCTGCAAACGTAATTGCAATGGCGCCGATGATGCCGGCAGCCCGTGTTGTTCCAGCGGTCCTGGAACGAAAAATCAAATTCATTGTGAAGTCCTTATGGCGAAGTTGGCGCATGATAAACGATATGACGTCCTGCGCGTAGGAAAGGTCCTTAAAAAGTCAGGTTTCTTTGGAGGATTGGAGTTCCTCAGGTGTGATGGCCACGATGCGTAACGCATGTATTTCCGTCTCCATCATAGAGGCCAGCGCAGAGAAGATCATGCGGTGGCGTTGCAGCGGGCGGGAGCCCTCAAATGCTGTCGAGACGATTCTTACGTGAAAATGACCGCCGCCTTGTTTCGCCCCTTCATGACCAGCGTGCAGGTGGCTTTGGTCTTTGACCTGCAGACGGACTGGCGCGAAGGCCTCCGTGAGCTTCGTTTCAATTGACTGGACGCGTTCGGTAGTCATGGCAACGCACGAATGAACGGTTTGACAGAGACATTGCCGTAGACACCTGCAGAAACATAAGGATCGTCGTCGGCCCATGCCGTCGCATCACTGAGCGACGCAAACTCGGCGACCACCAGGCTGCCGGTGAAACCGGCCGACCCTGGTTTCGGTGAGTCGATGGCGGGGTGCGGGCCGGCGACCAACAATCGACCTTCATCGCGCAGTTGCGTCAGGCGGGCCAGGTGCTCGGGGCGCGCGGCCAAACGTCTTTCCAGCGTGCCTTCGCGATCTTCACTCATGATGGCGTACCACACGTCTACTGTTCCAATTCGTCGACTTCATCGGCGCCGATCAGGTTCGCGATCCACAATGTCTGAGCCAACATGAATACAAAGGTCAGTGCCATCAGCCCAAAGACTTTGAACTTGACCCAGGTCGCTTCAGAGAAATTGTAGGCAACATAGATATTGAGAAGTCCAGCCGCTACAAAGAAAAGCACCCAGACGATATTCAGTTTGCTCCACTGAGATTTGTTGATTTTCTCGATCGGCATACCGTCGACCAATCCGAAAAACCGCTGCACGAGAGGTCGGTCGCCCACCCAGAAGCTGCCGAGAAACACGAGCGCCACCACCCAATAGAACACGGTCGGTTTCCAGTAAAGGAACAGCGGGTTTCTGAAATACAGAGTAAGGGTGCCCGCGACCAGCAAAAAAACCGTTGACCAGAAGTACATCTTGTCGAATGTCTGTGTGCGGATGTACTTGACGAGCAGGCCAATTGGCATGGCGATCATCAGGACGACGAGTGCGAAATAGATGTCCTTAAGAAAAAAAGCACCAAGGAACAGGATAAGGGGCAAAAACTCGAAAAGCAGGTTCATGTGTGCCCGGCTGGTGGCGACAAAACGTGGCGAATAATAGCTCAAATTACGCAGTCTGTACCATCGTCAATATGGGCTATGCGCGGCGTCCCGGCTCCCCTACAATCCGCGCGTGGCAAAATTGATCGAAATCCACCCCACGGACCCGCAATCACGGCGGGTGAAGTCCATTGTGGAGATTATCCGGGATGGCGGTCTCATAGCGTATCCGACGGATTCCAGTTACGCCTTCGGTTGCCACATTGGCGATAAACGAGCGATAGACCGCATTCACCGGATCCGCCGCACACACAAGAAACACAACTTCACACTGATTTGTGCCGATTTGTCCGAGATCAGCCTCTACGCAAGGGTCGATAACTGGGCCTATCGAATGATCAAATCGATGACTCCGGGGCCCTATACGTTCGTCCTGCGGGCTACCCGGGAGGTGCCGAAGCGGCTGCAGAACCCGAAACGGCGAACGATCGGCCTCCGAGTTCCCGATCACAGGCTGGTCAAGGCCATGCTGGAAGCCCTCGGTGAACCGATCATGAGCTCGACGCTGCTGTTGCCGGGTGATGATATCCCGCTTACGGATCCGCTGGAGATCGAGGAACGTATTGGCCATGAGGTGGACGCGATCATAGATTCCGGCCCCACGGGCATTGAGCCAACGACGGTCCTTGATCTTTCCAACGATTCGGTAGAAATATTGCGGGTTGGGCGAGGCGATGTCAGCCAATTCGCCTGACTCTCGGGATATGCGATAGAATGCGACGAACCACCGTGGAAACTGCATGAAGCCCGAATTGACAGTCCTGACGCCCGAGGACGCCCCGAAGCCTGCCCAGGACGAGAAACAAACCCCTGCGCAGACTGAAATGCCGTTTGCCGTCGTTGCCGGCGAGCCGATAACGGCACTGCCGCAGGACCTTTATATTCCGCCGTACGCGCTCCAGGTGTTTCTGGAGGCATTCGAGGGGCCGCTGGATCTGCTGCTGTACCTGATACGCCGACAGAACATCGACATTCTCGATATCCCCATTGCAGAGATCACCAAACAGTACGTTCAATACATCGAGCTGATGCACGAGTTGCAACTGGAGCTCGCCGGTGAATACCTGTTGATGGCGGCTATGCTCGCCGAAATCAAGTCGCGCATGTTGCTTCCGCGGCCGGAGGTAGAGGAAGACGAAGAAGAAGATCCTCGAGCTGAGTTGGTGCGCCGACTGCAGGAATACGAGCGCTACAAGAAGGCGGCCGAGGATATCAGCGATTTACCGCGACTCGAACGTGACGTGCATGTTGCCAGCGCCGACGCACCGGATCGCAAGGTGGTCACCAAACTGCCTGACGTAACGTTGAAGGAGTTGTTGCTGGCGTTTCACGATGTGCTCAAGCGGGCGGAGATGTTCTCCAACTTTCACATGCAACGCGAGCCGTTGTCGGTGCGACAGCGTATGAGCGAAATACTGTCACGCATCAAGGCCGGTAGTTTCACGGGTTTTGCCGAGCTTTTCGATCCTGAAGAAGGGCGCATGGGTGTCGCGGTGACCTTTATCGCTTTGCTGGAACTACTGCGTGAATCGGTCGTCGAGGTCGTTCAGTCGGACGAATTCGCGCCCCTTCACATTCGGGCTGCTTCGGCGGTTCGCCTGGTTCCCGACGGCGATGGCGACGATGCGGATGCCCCACAGATTGACGAATATGGTTGAGATTAATATCGAATGGACGCTACTGAAATCAAATACTTCATAGAGGCTGCATTACTTGCGGCTGGACGGCCGCTGAACATCGATCAGCTTCAGGGCCTGTTCGACGGTCGAATGACGCCTGAGAAAGCAGAGATTCGCAAGGCGATCGCAACACTCAATGACGAGTACCAGGATCGCGGCATCGTTGTGTCCGAGGTTGCATCGGGATTTCGGATGCAGGTGAAAGCCGCGATGTCGGCCAGGCTGCAGAAGCTCTGGGAAGAACGGCCACCGCGATATTCTCGCGCGTTGTTCGAGACGCTGGCACTCATCGCTTATCGCCAACCGATTACTCGTGGCGAAATCGAAGAGATTCGCGGCGTCGCCGTGAGTTCAAATATCATTCGCAACATGCTCGAGCGTGATTGGGTTCGAGTGGTCGGGCATCGCGACGTGCCGGGTCGACCGGCCATGTTTGGCACAACAAAAGCGTTCCTCGACTACTTTAGTCTCAAGAAGCTCGACGACTTGCCGCCACTGGCGGATCTGTCGGATTGGGAGAGCCTGCGCGTGCAGCTGAACCTGCCCGACGTCGAGGAAGAATCTGGTGTTGGTGCTGAGGAGATGGCGGCAATGGAGGCGAGCAACATACCGCTGTTGTTCCCGGAAGGTGAGACCGAGGCACCGGAAGATGCGGAGACATCTGCGGACGCGGCGGAATCCGATGAGGTGGAGCCGGGAGCAAGCGAGAACCCGGTCGTTGTGGAGTGGCCAAACCAGGTTGGCTGACCGAATTCAGAAAGCCCTCGCGGCTGCCGGTCATGGCTCGCGCCGAAAAGTTGAAACCTGGATCCGGGAAGGGCGACTCGTCGTCGATGGACGGCCGGCCGAACTCGGTGAGCAGGTTGAAGGCACCGAGAAGATAACCCTGGATGGGCGGCCATTACCTCTGCAAAAGGCCACGCAACCGCACCGGCACATTATCTACAACAAGCCTGGCGATGAGGTCACGAGCCGGGATGACCCGGAAGGACGCAAGCTCGTATTCGATGCTTTGCCCAGGCTAAAAGGCGCGCGCTGGGTCGCCGTCGGCCGGCTCGATCTGACAACGACCGGTCTGCTGATATTCACGACCGATGGGTCACTGGCGAATGGGCTGATGCACCCGTCCGCCGAGATTGTCCGCAAATACGCTGTACGCGTTCACGGCAACCCAAGCCGGCGGGAACTCGATAGATTGCTGTCCGGTGTCCGGTTAGCCGATGGCAACGCTCACTTCGATACGATCGAGCACGCGGGCGGCGACGGCGCCAATCGCTGGTTCAACGTTTCGCTGAAGGAAGGGCGAAACCGCGAAGTCAGGCGCCTATGGGAAGCCATTGGCTACGAGGTCAGCCGCCTGATTCGTACGGGCTATGGTCCAATACAACTACCGAGAAAGATCCATCGAGGCCGCTATGAGGCCCTGACGCCTGCGCAGGTGCGCAGCTTGTACCTCGCGGCAGGATTGAAGGCACCAGGTGACGCACGGGTTTTCAGAAAGTCAAGAAAAACCAAAAGAAAACATTAATTTATTGATTTTTCTTAAAGTAAATTATATAAAAAAACAGCGTCACTGCGCATCGAAGCTCTGGCCGGTAACACCCTGGCTACCCGGCCCCAGGAGGTAAACGTAGGGCGCCAATATGTCTTCCGGGCGTTTGAGTTTGTCGCGATCTTCTCCCGGGTAAGCCGCCAGTCGCATTTTGGTGCGTGTGGGACCGGGATTGATGCAATTGGCGCGCAGCTTGCCATGGCGGTGCTCATCCGCCAGGACCTGGGAGAAGCCCTCGGTCGCGAATTTGGAGACCGCGTAAGCCCCCCAGAATGCTTTCCCGGTGCGCCCGACGCCGCTGCTGGTGAAGACAACTGAGGCATCTTCGGAATTGTGCAGCAAAGGCAAGAACACCTGTGTCAGGGCAAATGCCGAAATCACGTTGACGTGCATTACACGTTGCCACATCACCGCGTCATACTGCTCGATCGAATAGAGCTCGCCCAGCATGCTGGCATTGAGAACCAGCCCATCGAGGCGGCCAAACTCCTGTCCGATGCTTTGCGCGAGCGTCGTGTACGACTCGCTGTTCGCTGACGCCAGGTCCATGACGGCGATGGAGGGTCGCGGCGCGCCTTTCAGTTTCTCTATTTCGTCATACACTTTTTCGAGTTTGCCGACCGTGCGGCCGTGCAAAATCACCTGGGCACCCAGGCTGGCTGCGTGCAGGGCAAGGGCTTTGCCAATGCCATCGCTCGCGCCGGTGATCAGGATGATCCGCTCGCGCAGGACATCATCAGGGTAGGTGTATGATCGCGGGTCAATGGTCAAGGTCTCTTCCTTCGATCATTGTTCGCGGCACGGGCTCAAGCGTTTCGAGCTGCTCGACTTCTTTCTTGGCGTGGACACCCAGCTCGACGAACTTTCGGGCACCCGGCAAAACACTGCGTTCCAGGGAGCCCACGGCTTTGTTGTAATTTTCGACGCTGCTGGCCAGTTGACGGCCAACCCTGTTCATGTGAGTGACGAATGTCGCCAATCGCCCGTACAGATCCTCGGCGAGTATCCTGATTTCCTTGGCATTGTCGGCCAGAGCCAGCTGCCGCCATCCGTAGGCCACAGCTTTGAGCAATGCCACCAGGCTGGTCGGCGTCGCGAGAATGATCTGCTTGGACAGTGCGTATTCGATCAGGTCAGGCTCTTCGTTCAGTGCAGCGCTCAGGAATTGATCGCCGGGAATGAACAGGATCACGAACTCGGGACTCTGGTCGAACTGGTTCCAGTAGGCCTTCGAAGCCAGCATTCGAATGTGGCTCCGTACGTTCTTGGCATGCCGTTCCAGTCCAAGCTTCCTTTGGGCATCGTCTTTGGCTTCAACCGCCTGCAGGTAAGCATCCAGCGGCGTTTTGACGTCGACAACGAGCTCCCGTTGATCCGGCATCTTTACGATCATGTCGGGCCGGATGATCTGGGCGTCGCCAACGGTATGGACCTGTTCCATGAAGTCACAGTGTTCGACCATGCCGGCTAACTCAACCAATCGACGCAGTGTGATTTCGCCCCAGCGGCCGCGGACCTCCGGACGACGTAACGCTTTGACCAGGTTCTGCGTCTCCTGCGTGAGCGATTTCTGGCTGAGTTGCATCGCCTCGAGCTGGTTCTTGATACCGCCATACGCTTCGCTGCGTGACTTTTCCAACTCCGCAATTTGTTTCTGGGAGGCTTCGAGCGCGTCACGAATCGGTTTTACGAGAGCTTCGACCGCCTTTTCACGTTCACTCAATTCGTGTTTGGCTCTTTCTTGCTGAGTACCGAGATTCTGCTCGGCAAGTCTCAGAAAATTTTCGCTGTTGGACCTGAGTGACTGGTTGGCGAGTTCCGAGAATGCCGACGAGAGTTTTGCGTTCGCCAGTTCGAAGGCTGCTTCGCGCTCGTTCTGCAGAGTTTCCTGATTCTTGAGGTTGTCTTCGACCAGGCTGATCTGTGCGATCAGTTTTTTGCGGCGCCACCAGCCCACCAGGCCAACAATCAGGGCGCCCGTCACCAGCCCGATGGCGAGAGCGGGTGCGCCGACTTCAAGGTAAACCGGTTCAATCGAGATGGAGATCATCAGGACCCAAGGTTAACCGCTTTGAGGATGATTTGGGCAAGATCTTCGGTATCGGGTGCGATGATGTCAGCGCCCCATTCGCGCGGATCATCGTCCTCCGTGATATAGCCGTACGCCGCTACGATTGTGGCGGCACCAGCCCGCAACCCGGCTTCGACGTCGCGTTCTGCATCACCAACGTAGATCGAGCGGTGCGGATCCACACCTGCAATATCGCAACCCAAAAGCAACGGGTCGGGCTCCGGTTTTCGTACCGGCAGTGTATCCCCACTGATCGTGCAGGCACTGCGATCTGCAAGGCCGAGTTGCTCGAGCAAGGGGTTGGTCAGGTGTTCGGGTTTGTTGGTAACGACGCCCCATGGACAGGCGATGTCGTCGAGACGGTCCAGCAGGCTATCGATGCCGGCAAATACGGCGGTCAGCTCGCACAAGCGGTCGGCATACCGTTCTACATACTCGGGAACCATGCCTTGACGACCTTCGACGTCGACATCGGGAAAACCGATACGCAACAAGCCCATCGCACCATTGGATACGTTGGAGCGGCCGAAATCGTAGGGGACGGGATCGTAACCATGGTCGCGCTGCATATCCTGCAGTGTTGCGACCATATCGGGCGCCGTATCCACCAACGTGCCATCGAGATCGAACAGCACCAGGTCGAACGCGTTGTCCTGAATGCGCATCAGTCGGCAGGTCGTTGAAAGTACATCAGGTAATTAACGTCCAGATTGGGCCCGAGTGAGTACACCCTGGTCAGTGGGTTGTACTGCATGCCAATGCTTGCCGTGAGCTGCAGGCCGGCGTTTCGCGCCCAGGCTTCGAGTTCGGAGGGGCGGATGAACTTCTCGTAGTCATGAGTGCCGCTGGGCAGCAGTTTCAAAACGTACTCGGCACCGACAATGGCAAACAGGAATGATTTGGGGTTGCGATTAATGGTCGAAAAGAAGACATGGCCACCTGGCCTGGCGAGCTCGGCACAGGACCTGATGACTTGTGATGGATCGGGCACGTGTTCGAGCATTTCCAGGCAGGTGACAACGTCGTACTCACCCGCTTCGGCGGCGGCAAGGTCCTCCGCTGTCGATTGCCGATAGTCGATGTCACTGCCCGATTCGTGCAAATGCAAACGGGCGACCGACAATGGGCCATCGGCCATGTCGATACCGGTGACGCTGGCATTTGCTGCAGCCATGGATTCCGCAAGGATGCCACCGCCGCAGCCAATATCGACGGCGCGACAATCGGCCAGCTTGACGTGCTGACGAATCCAGTCGAGGCGTAACGGGTTAATGTCGTGCAGCGGTTTGAAATCGCCTTCCGTATCCCACCAGCGCGATGCCATTGCATCGAATTTAGCCAGTTCCGCCGGGTCTACATTGTCGTTCAGCGTGGTCATAGGGTCCTTACTCTGCTGTTATTCGCGCGCCGTCGCAATGCGATCGCGCCATTCGTTGCTGCGTTCCAACAGCGCTTCCGTATTGATATGGGCAAGTTTGCGGTCGTCCAGCTGGTGCCGGCCCGCCACCCAGACATCCGATACCTGACTCGACGCCGCGGTATGGACGAGCTGCGATGTGACGTCGTAGATCGGCTGGCTGTTGAGCGCGCCCAGATCGACACAGGCGAGATCCGCCCATTTACCGGGTGTAATGGAACCAATGGCTTGCGCCATCCCGAGTGCTTTGGCGCCACCCAGCGTCCCCATGTGCAGGGCATCATGGGCCGAAACGGTGGCCGCGTCCTCTGATCGTGCTTTGGCGAGGAGCGCAGCCAGTCGAATTTCAGAGAGCAAGTCCAGCGTGTTGTTGCTGGCCGCACCATCCGTGCCAATCGCGACGTTCACACCGGCCGCCCTGTAGTGACTGATTGGCGCAATGCCGCTCGCGAGCTTGAGGTTTGAACGCGGACAGTGCGCGATATTGACGCCGGCTTCGGCGAAGCGCTGCACTTCGGTTTCGCTCAGATGAATGGCGTGCACCGCCAGCAAGGAGGTATTGACCAGGCCCAGCTCGTCGAGACGCTGACAGGGCCGTCTGCCCGTTTGCCGGACAGATGATTCAATTTCCGTCGTGGTCTCGTGGAGATGCATTTGCACCGGGACGTCGAGCTGGTCGGCCAGGACTCGAAGTTGGGTGAACGACTCATCCGTCAGGGCGCTGATCGAATGAGGCGCGTAGCAACTGGAAATCAACGGGTGCTCGACGTAGGGATCATGAACCAGGTCCGAGCCCTTCTGCAGGTATTCCTCGGCACTGCGGGCCCAGCCGGTCGGAAACTCAACGACCGGCGTGCCGATCATGGCACGCATGTGCAGGTCCACGGCGGTTTCAGCGACGATCTCCGGGTAAAAATACTGGTCGCTGAAGCAGGTGATGCCGGCGCGAAGCATCTCGGCGATGGCGAGCTCTGTGCCGTCACGAACCATTTCTGCACTGACCCAACGTTTCTCGGCCGGCCAGATGCCTGTGCGCAGCCAGGTCTCCAGCGGCAAATCGTCGGCAAGGCCGCGCAGAAGGGTCATGGCGGCGTGCGTATGCGCATTTACAAAGCCCGGGACCAGGGCATGTTCCGGACGCTCAATCATCACACTGGGCTGGTAGTTCTCGAGCGCCTTCTCCTGGGGCAGAAGGTCGGTGATTCTGCCATCCGTAATGATCACGGCATGGTTGTCGAGCACGAGCCCGGAGGGCTCGACCGGTATGCACCAGCGAGGCGCAATCAGGGTGTCACAGTGCTGCATAGTCGCCGCAGTATACGCGTCGCTGTAAGCTGCTTCAGCACTACATTTGAGGAGTATTTTGAGTCCCCCAAACACTGCTGTTTCAGAGCCCGCTGTGGTATCATTTGAACCTTGGTTGGGGCCTCAAATGAGGTCCGTTTAGGCCCGGCGAATTCAAGATTCAGGTCCGCTTGAAACCCACGACAGATTGACGGCGATATTCCGATCCACGGGACGGAATTGCGCTGACATTGCGAGCTGAGAAAGCAGGAAACTATGGCTGAAGTTGCACAGGAATTGCTGTCGGTAAGTCTCGAAGAGGAGATGCAGCAGTCCTACCTGGATTACGCCATGAGCGTAATCGTCGGTCGGGCTTTGCCGGACGTGCGGGACGGCCTGAAACCGGTGCACAGACGCGTTCTCCACGCGATGCGCGAGCTCAGCAACGACTTCAACAAACCCTACAAGAAATCCGCCCGCGTCGTCGGTGATGTCATCGGTAAATACCACCCCCATGGCGACTCTGCCGTGTACGACACGATCGTCCGTATGGCGCAGCCGTTTTCGATGCGCTACATGCTCGTGGACGGTCAGGGCAATTTCGGATCGGTCGACGGAGATTCGCCGGCGGCCATGCGTTATACCGAAGTGCGCATGGCCAAAATCGCGCACCAGCTGCTTGCCGATATTGAAAAGGAAACGGTCGATTTCGTCGAGAACTATGACGGTTCCGAGAGCGAACCCTCGGTCATGCCAACGCGCATCCCGAATCTGCTGGTCAATGGATCGTCGGGAATCGCCGTCGGTATGGCGACCAATATTCCGCCGCACAACCTTGCGGAGGTCATTAATGCCTGCCTCGCCATGATCGAAGACCCATCGATCGAAACGCCGGCCTTGATGGAGCATATTCCGGGGCCTGATTTTCCGACGGCCGGCATCATCAACGGAGCGCAGGGTATCTATGCGGCCTATCGGACGGGACGCGGACGAGTTCATATCAGGGCTCGCACGAAGATCGAGACGATTAATAAACGCGGCAAAGAGGCAATCATCGTCACCGAGTTGCCGTACCAGGTGAACAAAGCCCGTCTGATCGAAAAGATCGCCGACCTGGTGCGCGAGAAACGCATCGAAGGGATCAGCGAGCTGCGTGACGAGTCCGACAAGGACGGTATGCGCATCGTCATCGAGCTGCGGCAGGGCGAGATCAGTGACGTTGTGCTGAACAATCTCTACAAACAAACGCCGATGCAAAGCGTATTTGGCATCAACATGGTGGCACTGCGCGACGGACAGCCGAAGCTGCTGAACCTCAAGCAGGTCCTGGAGGCGTTCCTGGCGCATCGTCGCGAGGTTGTCACACGACGAACCATATTCGATCTGCGCAAGGCGCGTGATCGTGCGCACGTTCTGGAAGGCCAGACGGTGGCGCTGGCGAATATCGACGAAGTGATTGCGCTGATCAAAGCCTCGGCGTCGCCGGCCGAGGCGAAGATTGGGCTGATGGGACGGGCGTGGGCACCCGGCGAAGTCACTGAGATGCTGACGCGAGCGGGTGATACGGATACTCGGCCGGATGGTCTCTCCGCGGGCAGCGGGCTCATCGATGGCGAGTACCACTTGTCGGCCGTGCAGGCACAGGCCATTCTCGATCTGAGACTGCATCGTCTGACAGGGCTTGAACAAGATAAAATAGTTAAAGAATACAAGGAGATATTGTTAAAAATTAAAGAGTTTTCTGAGATCTTGGCCAATCCTGACAGGCTCATTGAAGTGATTCGCGACGAGCTCGTCGAGATGCGCGACAACTACGGTGACGAGCGACGCACCGAGATCGTGCAGGACCACGCCGATCTCAGCGTCGAGGACCTGATTCCTGAGGAAGAGGTCGTTGTGACCTTGTCTCATGGCGGCTATGCGAAGGCGCAGCCCATCGATGTATACCAGGCGCAGAAGCGCGGTGGCCGGGGTCGTTCGGCGACCAAGGTAAAGGATGAAGACTTCATCGATAATCTGTTCGTCGCCAATACGCACGACACGATCCTGTGTTTCTCGAGTCGCGGCAAGATGTACTGGCTGAAGGTGTACCAGGTGCCCCAGGCGAGTCGTGGCTCACGCGGCAAGCCCATCGTGAACCTGTTGCCGCTGGAACAGGGCGAGAGAATCAACGCGGTGCTCCCGATCAGGGAGTACGAAGAGGGGCACTACGTATTCATGGCGACATCGGGGGGCACCGTAAAGAAGACCCCCCTGACGCAATTTTCTCGACCGCGCGCAAGCGGCATCATTGCCATTGACCTTCGTGGTGACGATAAGCTCGTTGACGTTGCCATTACCAATGGCGAGGCCGAGATCCTGTTGGTTGCCAGCCATGGTAAGGCGATCCGCTTCAACGAAGCGGATGTTCGGCCGATGGGGCGTGGCGCGGCAGGAGTCCGTGGCATCAAGCTGCCTGACAGTCACACGGTGATCGGGCTAACCATCATTCGCGAAGGCTTGATTCTCACCGCAACAGAGAATGGGTTTGGCAAGCGCACGCCAGTCGAGGATTTTCCTGTGCAGGGTCGTGGCGGGCAGGGCGTGATCGCCATTCAGACAACGGATCGAAATGGCAGGACGGTTGGCGCGCTGCAGGTCGCGGAAGACGATGAGATCATGCTGATCAGTTCGAATGGCACGCTTGTGCGTACCGGCGTCATGGATATCTCGGTGATGGGCCGCAATACGCAGGGCGTAAGGTTGATTCGCGTCGAGAGTGGTCAGCGACTGGTTGGACTGGCACGCATTGAGTCGATCGAGGAAGAAG
>Ga0265309_10000978_pt1 | contig 12255 bp, 8 predicted proteins | sample Helome_FD_192492 | JGI IMG/M metagenome (GOLD analysis project Ga0265309, IMG submission 192492) | Marine sediment microbial communities from subtidal zone of North Sea - Hel_20160524 (Illumina Assembly) | ecosystem: Environmental > Aquatic > Marine > Subtidal zone > Sediment ...
GAGGGAGCGGCATGAGGGAGCGGCTCGTGGGAGCGGCATGAGGGAGCGGCTCGTGGGAGCGGCTTGTGGGAGCGGCTTCTAGCCGCGACTCCTAAATGAAACCAGTTCATGAAGAAATCAGCGAACTTCTGTCCACCCCGGACGAAGATCGCTTTGTTTCACCGGTAGCAGCGCGAAAAAAGGCGATGGATTTCCTCGCGCGCCGGGAGTACGGCCGCACCGAGCTGGTCCGGAAACTCGCTGAAAAAGGGTTTGAGTATCGTGTGGCCGACGACACTGTCGAAACGCTCGCCGATGAGGGCCTTCAAAGCGACCAGCGCTTTGCCGAGAGCTTCGTGCAGTCGCGCATCAGCCAGGGTAAGGGACCCGTGCGGATTCGTCTGGACCTGGGGCAGCGGGGTATCGACGTCGCCGCAATTGAAATCGCGCTTGAGGAAGCTCACCCGGACTGGTACCGGCTGGCTTGCGAAATTCGCGAAAAAAAATTCGGTTGCGCGCTGCCCGTCGACTTCAAGGACAAGGCCCGGCAGATGCGATTTCTTCAATACCGGGGATTTGAGCAGGACCACATTCAGTCAGCGGTGGGAACGGCGACGAATAACGCTTAATACCGGGACGCAAACCCCGTAGACTACCGCCTTTAAATCAATACGCTCGCCCCGATATCCGTTCGATGAAAACCATGACCAGCAACGAGCTGCGCCAGGCCTTCCTGGAGTTCTTTCGCGACCACGGCCACGAGGTCGTCGCGAGTTCTCCGCTCGTGCCGGGCAACGACCCGACACTGCTGTTCACGAACGCCGGTATGGTGCAATTCAAGGACGTCTTTCTCGGCGACGAGAAGCGCAGTTACGACCGGGCCGTGACCTCACAGCGCTGCGTGCGCGCGGGCGGCAAGCACAACGACCTCGAAAATGTCGGTTACACATCGCGACATCACACGTTCTTCGAGATGCTGGGTAACTTCAGCTTCGGCGACTATTTCAAGCGCGAGGCCATCCAGTACGCCTGGGAGTTTTTGACTGAAACGCTCGGTCTCCCGGCAGAACGCCTTTGGGTCACCGTGTACGAGGAGGACGATGAGGCGGCCGACATCTGGCTGAACGAGATAAAGGTCGACCCTTCGCGTTTCTCGCGCCTTGGCAAAAAGGACAATTTCTGGGCGATGGGCGATACGGGTCCTTGCGGTCCCTGCAGCGAGATTTTCTTCGATCACGGCACAGAGGTGAAAGGAGGGCCGCCTGGCACCCCCGACGAAGACGGTGATCGTTACGTCGAGGTCTGGAACCTGGTGTTCATGCAATTCGACCGTTCGGCGGATGGCAACATGAAACCACTCCCGAAGCCCTCTGTGGATACCGGCATGGGTCTGGAGCGGATCGCAGCCGTTATGCAGCAGGTTCACAGCAACTACCAGATCGACCTGTTCGAGCACATTATCCAGGCAACGGCCGATGTACTCGGCGTGAAGAACGATGGCTCGAGTTCGTTGAACGTCATCGCCGATCATATTCGTGCGTGCGCATTCCTGATCGTCGACGGTGTATTGCCCGGTAACGAAGGCAGGGGCTACGTGTTGCGTCGCATCATTCGTCGCGCCATTCGTCACGGCAAGAAACTCGGCATGGACGAGCCGTTCTTTCACAAACTGGTTGCGCCACTCGTGAAAGAAATGGGCGACGCCTACCCCGAACTCGCCAGGTCGCAGGCCCACGTCGAAAAAGTTCTCGACAAGGAAGAGGCGCGATTTGCGGAAACACTCGACCAGGGCATGGAGATTCTCGAGACAGCGATCGCGGGACTGCAGGGCAAACAGATTCCGGGCGAGGTCGTCTTCAAGTTGTACGACACCTATGGATTTCCCGTGGACCTGACGGCCGACATTGCGCGGGAACGAGGCCTGAGCGTTGACGAGCCCGGTTTTGAGGTGGCGATGGAGCGGCAGCGCGATCGTGCACGTTCGGCCAGCAAGTTTGGCATGGCGAGCGCCGATTCGCTCAAGACAACGGCTCAGACCGAATTCCTGGGATACGACGTTACCGAAGCGACCAGTGAAGTAGTGTCTTTGTTCACGGACGGCCAATCGGTCGAGTCGATGGCTACCGGTGACGAGGGGGCCATCGTCCTTTCATCGACGCCGTTCTATGCTGAAAGCGGTGGACAAACCGGCGATACCGGCATCCTCGTCGAAAGCGGCAAACTGTTTCGTGTTGACGACACGCAAAAAAGCGGTAACGCGAACGTACACTTCGGCAGTATGGAGCAGGGCGAACTAAAAGTTGGCGACAAGGTCGACGCCGTGGTCGACGCGGATCGCCGCCAGGCGATACGCCTTAATCACTCTGCGACACATCTGATGCACGCGGCACTTCGGCAGGTCTTGGGCGATCACGTCAACCAGAAAGGCTCGCTCGTTGCGCCGGACAGGCTGCGATTTGACTTCTCGCACTACGAAGCCGTCACCGGCGAGCAGCTGCAGGATATCGAGGCCCTGGTCAATGCCGAGATTCGCAAGAACATCAAGGCCGACACGAATCTCATGAGTTATGACGATGCCATTGAGTCCGGAGCCATGGCCTTGTTCGGCGAGAAATACGGTGACAAGGTGCGCGTGCTTCGGCTTGGTGATTTCTCTGTCGAGCTGTGCGGCGGTACGCACGTGGATCGCACGGGTGACATCGGCGTGTTCAAGATTATCTCTGAAGGCGGTGTGGCTTCCGGGGTTCGACGCATCGAAGCCGTGACGGGCGAAGGGGCCACGGTGTGGATCGGCGCCAGGCTGCACATGCTCAACGAACTCGCCGGTATGCTCAAGAGCCAGCCCGATCAAGCGGCCGCGAAGGTGCAGCAGCTCCTGGCAGCCAACAAGGAACTCGAGAAGAGACTGGCGACAGCGCGACACGCGCTCTTCACGGGAGAGTCGTCGGAACAGGATGATTACGTCCGGGAGATCTCCGGTATCAAGGTGCTGGCCACCCAGGTTGTCGGTGTCGATGCCAAGGTATTGCGAGAGGCGGTAGATCGCGCCAAGGACAAGCTGCAAAACGCGGTAGTCGTTCTGGCTTCGGTCGACGACGGAAAGGTTCGACTCGCCGCCGGTGTTACGAAGAACAACACTGACCGAATTCGCGCTGGCGATCTCGTCAAATTCGTCGCCGAGCAGGTGGGTGGCAAAGGTGGTGGGCGACCGGATTTTGCGCAGGCCGGTGGTACCGACGCCTCGAAACTCGAAGCGGCGCTGGAATCCGTGCACACCTGGGTAGAAGCGCAGCTCTCCTGAGGCGGCAGATCGGACATCACCGGCACAGAGCGCTCCGTATTTGGGGCAGGCTGGCCATTTAGAACCGAAATCGGCTAGTATTACAATCGTTTAAGGAAGTACGACGCGCAAAAAGAACGGGGCTTGGAGTCCCGCCAGGCAGGAGTAGGATGTCATGCTGATTCTGACGCGACGCGCTGGTGAGACGGTAATGATTGGGAGCGATATCACAATCACCGTCTTGGGGGTCAAGGGAAATCAGGTCCGAATCGGGATCAATGCACCCAAAGACGTCGCAGTGCACCGGGAAGAAATCTACGAGCGAATTCAGAGCGAACAGGCTTCGGAAGGAGCCGCGAGCTCTGGCCAGCCGGAAACGGCTGATTGAGACTAAAACCGCTTTACCTCAAACAGTGCGGCCAGTAATATGTGCGGCCCCAGTCCGCAGGGGCCCGTAAAAAGTGCGCTGTCGTTGGGTCCGGACTGACCTTTAGTGCCACAATTGATCGAAAGATAAGGCGACTTTCGAGACATATTTACGGAGAGATGGCTGAGTGGTCGAAAGCGCTCCCCTGCTAAGGGAGTAAGGGCTTATACCCCTTCGAGGGTTCGATCCGAGGCGCGAAGCGCCGACAGACGCACGCAGTGCGCCGCGAAGCGGTGAGGAGCGGAGCGACGAATCCATCCCTCTCTCGGTGGACGGATGTAGGACGGTTTTAAGAATACGGAGAGATGGCTGAGTGGTCGAAAGCGCTCCCCTGCTAAGGGAGTAAGGGCTTATACCCCTTCGAGGGTTCGAATCCCTCTCTCTCCGCCACAATAATATTTGGGCCCTCGAAGAGGGTCCAAATATTATTGTAGACAGATTGAATTCGAGCCCTCGAAATAGACAATAGGGTTCGACAGATCGGCGGAGCCGATTTGGACGCACGAAGTGCGCCCAGAGGGTGAGCGAGTGGAACGAGCGAATCAATCCCTCTCTCTCCGCCAGATCATAGTGAACGTAGGAGCGGCTTTTGGCCGCGAAAAAAGAAACAATGCGCCCGTAGCTCAGCTGGATAGAGTACCCGGCTACGAACCGGGCGGTCGGGAGTTCGAATCTCTCCGGGCGCGCCAAAAATATAGGGACCCGAATGGGTCCCTATTTTTTTGCGGCCGGAGAGTTCGAACTCCAGAGTTCGATCCGACGAGCGAAGCGAGGACAGGCCGAAGGCCAATCTCTCCGGGCGCGCCAAAAAACATAGGGACCCGAATGGGTCCCTATTTTTTTGCGGCCGGAGAGTTCGAACTATGCAGCCCACAAGGCTGCGTTCGTACCGAGACAGATCGGCATAGCCGATCTGGACGCACGAAGTGCGCCCCGAAGGGGTGACGAGCGTAGTGAGGAATCAACGCCGTCAGCCCGACGACAGGCGGAGTCGCGCAGCGACTCGCCAATCTCTCCGGGCGCGCCAACAACACGCGACACTCCACGAAGCAGCTGAAACGAGAGTTCTCGTTACTGCCGATCAAGACTCGGAATTCTCGCGAGCGAGTGTCTCATCCGCAATAACGGCGACCCACAAACCCGAGACCACCATGGCCGCCGCAGTAAACCAGAATCCGGCTTCCACCCCGCCAAACGTATCAGCGATGAAGCCGAGCGCCAATGCCCCGATGCCATAGCCGAGATCGCGCCAAAACCGATAAACACCGAGGCTGGAGCCGCGCCAATCCGGGTGTGAAATATCACCAATGGCGGCAATCAACGTCGGATAGAGCAGAGCCATACCGACCCCGGTAATAGCGGCCGTCATCGACCATGCCGTTATTCCATCTACAAACAGAGTCGTCGCAACACCGACAGCGCAGGTCCACATGCCAATGACAATGGGCCACTTGCGACCGATGGCATCAGACAACGGGCCGGTCCAGAGTTGGCTGCCGCCCCAGACAAAACCGTAGACGCCGACGACCCAACCGATGTCGATCAGTGACAGTCCTTTGGCATGCAAATAGACAGGGAAGAAGCCCCAGACCAGGGCATCGACAAACTTCTCCACACAACCCGCCTGGGACAATGCAGCGAAAGTCTTGTGTCTGAAAGAGACGAGCGCAAAGATTTCCCGGGTAGTCGGATGTTCCGAGACACCGGTTGGGAAATCTGGACGCGGTCCGGTGTGTGTGCCGGCTTTGTGTGCGGCGGACTCGGCTCGTGCCCAGTGCAGCGTCTCGCTTGAGAACAGCAGCGCGGAGACCAGCGCCAGCAGAATGACAGACAGTCCGAATACAAACAGGCTCATGCGGGGATCGAAGTCACTCGCAAGATAACCGGTAATGAGCCCAGCCAGGGCGACGCCACCGTATCCCGCAAACTCATTGAATCCCGTCGCGACGCCACGCTGGTCGGGCCGCACGATATCGAGTTTGCTCGTGACCGTCATGGACCAGGCGAATCCCTGGTTCACGCCAAGCAGGATGTTCGCGGCGACAATCCAGTTCCAGGACGGTGCGTAGAGAAAGACAAATGGAATCGGCAGTGCGACGAGCCAGCCCCAGATAAGCACTTTTCTGCGGCCGACTCTCTCGGATACGCGGCCAGAGACGAAATTCATGGCGCCCTTGACGAAGCCGAAACTGACCACGAATGCCATCAATAAAGAAAACGAGCCTGCAGGAACGCCAAACTCAGTTTCCGCCAGAACAGGTACGACATTGCGCTGCATACCGATCGTCAGGCCAACGAAGAAGACCTGGAGCAGTTGTTGAGCGAATTGCCCGAGATTCGGCTGAATGCCGTGCACATACTCGGTAACTTCGTCCACCGCTACTGCAGTGACTGAATATCGATTCTTCTTCCTCGCCATTCGCGCTCCGTGTTAAGCGCGTGCTCGCGGTTATCAGTTACTTACTGTCTGGCTGAGAAACGGACTTCGCGGCTCGTCGATCGAGAATACGCTGAAATACAATGCGGTTGATGCGATCAATCTGATCGATTGCCGTTTCGGAGTCCTGTTTCGATCCGTCGGCAGGATGCAGGAGAGCGTCGCGCGCCGCGTGGTCGCCGGGGAGGGTCTCGTCTTTTTTCATCCGTTAGAGCTACCAGATCTTCTTATTGGCTTCGATACTAGCCAAACCGATTTGGGCTGTCTATTGTTCCAGAATTATCAAAGCTTTCAATCGCTTGCAGGCACAGGGTCGCTGTGCTTGCGGGCCGGAAAGTGGCTAGTCTGATCCCGCACACAGGAGTTCCACTGGTTGTGCCATCGCTCGATCGCTACCGTTTCACTATCATACTCGACGTGGCGAAACCTTTGCTCTCAATGAATATCGTGCATTGAATTCGCTGGCGGACGACGACGCCAGGCTTGCCTGCCGTGGCCGAAAAAACTGGCGACGAGACAATTCAACTGATAAAAGTCACTCTTGGTCGCTCTTTAGCGAGCGCAAAATCCACGAGTCACGTTGTTGGTTCCTATCAAACGCATCATACAAAGAACCTGGCTGGCAGCCTTTGTTATCTTTGCGTTCGTTTTCCTGTTTTTGTATTTCAAGGATGACAGAGACATCGTTGCCAGGCTGTTTCAGGCAGACGTCAGATTCCTGCTTGCCGCTGCTGTCGCGCAATTGCTCTATTTCTCAGTGACCGTCTTCACCTGGCAGAAGCTGCTGCTGTTTTCCACAGACAGGGATATAGGATTCTGGGAGGGGCTGTCGCAAATCTTGCTGGTCAATTTTGGCAAGTACATTCCGGGAAAGGTCTGGGGCCTGGCCGCGCGTGGTGCGAGACTCAAGGAGCTGGGCTACGGGCTTGATGAGATAGGCAGCGTCAGCTACCTGGAACAGTTCCTGTTGATCCTTACCGGCGTCTGGCTGGCTTTTCTGGCCGCCGTCATCGCTTTCCAGGAGCCTCTCTACCTCTTGCCATGGTTCCTGGTAACGACCGTCATCGTCTTCTTCAAGCGTGGCAGCAACCTGGTTACGAAACTGGTTCGGATCGTTCCCAGTACCGCATGGCTGGAGCGGCTCATCGAAATCAGGATCAGCTCGGGAGAGGTGATCCGACTTGCGCTTGGCTATATCTTCGTCTGGTTGCTACTTACAATGACCTTCGCGCTCGTTTGCAGCGCGATAATCGATATCGAACTGACGTTGATCAATTCGGCTACATTCCTGCTTAGTCTCACGGCCGGGTTTCTTGCCGGATTTGCGGCTCTCTTTGCGCCGGGAGGGGTTGGTGTCCGAGAGGGCGTGGGTGCCGTATTCCTGATTTCCATAACGTCGCTCGAGGAGGCGCTAGTCTTGATGTTGTTGTTCCGGGTATGGGTGGTGCTTGCGGAGCTCGCAGCCGGATCCACGGTGTTGGCGAAGACGTTTCGCTCCCGAAGTGTCAAAAAGAGCTGATCACTTGCGCAACGGACGGAAACTGGGTGTCTGCTACGTAGTTGCCTACAAGGATCCGGGCTACGTGCGAACGCGGACTATGAGGGCCGCTTTGCAAAGACTCAATGATTGCGTCTTGTACGACGCCACCAATAAGCGACCGGGCTGGACGCGTTATTTCGAAACCATAGCGAAGGCAGTAAGGATTCGGTTTCGTCACAACCCGGACGTCTATATTCTGGGATTCAGGGGGCATGAAATCTTCTGGATTGTCCGCCTGATCGCAATGGGCAAGCGACTGGTGTTCGATGAGTTCATGTCGCCGAGCGATGCACTGATTTCTGAGAAAAAACTCGGTAGTTTCGGCAGAGTTCTGGGCCATATTGTGTTGCCGCTGGAACGTTTCTGCTTAAGAAAGTCGGATCACTGCATCACGGATACCGTGATGCACAAGGACTTCATCGCGAATCGTTTTACCATTGCCAGTAACAACATTGATGTCGTTTATGTCGGTGCGACGACACCTGAATTCGACGAGGGAAGAGGCGGCAAGGCCGCGCCCGGCGATAGCGAGGGCATCCTTAACGTGTTGTTTTACGGTACCTTTCTCCCGCTGCATGGTATGGATGTCATACTGAAGGCCTGCCAGCTGATGAAGGACAAGTCGATCGTTTTTCACATCATCGGCGGTAAAGGTAAGGCGCTCGCGGATTTCAGGAAAACACGGAACGAGCTTGAGCTGAGCAATGTGCAACACAAGACATGGGTTGAGCTGGATGAACTGCAGTCTGTCTTTATTCCCGGCGCCGATCTCTGTCTGGGCGGTCCGTTTGGTGGCACGCCGCAGGCGATGAGAGTGATCACCGGAAAAACCATGCAGTTTCTTGCACAATCCAAGCCAGCGATCGTTGGCCGTACTGACGAGCCGGCGGGCTTCGTGGATAGGGAAAACTGTCTGCTCGTCAAGCAGGCGAGCCCGCGTCACCTGGCGGAAGTGCTGGATTGGGCGATTGCCAACAAGGAGCGGCTTCCGGAAATCGGTCGAAACGGGCGCAAGCTGTTTCAGGAACGGTTTTCGGTCGAAGCAATTGCGGAGCAACTAAAGCCCGCGCTGAGTGCACGGCGATGAATTATCTCGCGCCCAGGTTCCTGTTTCGACGGCACGAGCTTGTTCGGCGAGTCGAAGGCGGACAATCCTTCATGGAGATTGGCGCCGGAAACCTGACGCTGACCCGGGAACTGCTGGAGCATTTCGATTCGGGGCTGGCGGTGGATTTCACGGACGATCTGGACGCATCCTTCGCGAAACTACCTGAAGAAATGCGACGACGTCTCGACGTGATAAACGCCAACTTCATGACCGATTCGGTCCCCGGGGCTTTTGATTGCGTCGTAGCCTGTGAGGTTATGGAGCATGTAGAGGATGATGCTGGCTTCCTCCAAAAGATTCATGAGTGCCTGAAGCCAGGAGGCCAGGCGATTATTTCCGTGCCGGCGAAAGCCCGGTACTGGTCAGTCCACGATGAACTTGTAGGCCATCTTCGACGTTATGAGAAAGCCGAGTTGTCGGAAAAAGCGGAACAGGCCGGATTTTCGAACGTACAGGTGATCTCCTACGGATATCCCTGGATCAACCTGTTGAGCAAACTCCGTGTCTGGCTCGCCAGCAAAACCTTGAAGGAACGTGAAGGCTGGGACCAGGAACGGCAAACCAGCATGAGCAATCATCTTCAGATACCCGTGTGGCTTCAAAACAGTTTCGTCCGGATTTTGATCAACAGAATTACGATCTACCCGTTCGCGTTCATCGCCAGGCTGTTCAATAACGCAGATCGGTCTGACGGGTATGTCTTGACCATGCACCGGAATACCGCCTGAACCCTCAAGTCTTTGCGAAAAAGGCCGATTGGTACCGTAGGGGAACCAGTAATCTGTTCAGAATGGCGGACTATGCAGCGTCTCAAGGATTTGGCACTCAGGGCACAGCCGGGAACAGGTCTGCAGTTTCGTCCGCGAGCGTATGGCTCGGACGGAATCCGTTCGTTCCTGCGGGACCTTATCGCAATGGCCAATGCATCGGTCGATGGTTCCCGTTACATCATCGTCGGCGTGCAGATTGAGGACAAAGCCAAACGCCGCTTGCGGTCTGTTAATCGTGAAGAATTTAGCGGCGTCATTTCTTATCAGTCGTTGGCCAATGAGTTTATCGAACCGCCTATTCGCCTGACGTACGAACCGATCACCGTAGAGGGTGAGCGACTCGGTATTTTTCGCATTGGCGATTGCCAGGATAAGCCCTACATGATGCGTATCGACCACTCGGATGCCTTGCGCCGCGGCGATGCCTGGATACGAACCCAGAATTCCGCTGTGAAAATGGGCCGGCAGCAGCTGCAGGACCAGTTCGAGAAGAAGTTCCGCGAATCGGTGTCCGCCGACCGTGTCGAGATTGGTTTCCCCGGCGATATCATTCACAAAGATCTCAGGTTCGAGACCAGCGATCTGGAGCAGCTGCCGTCTGCGGTTGCCGCGAGCAAACTCAATGAACTTATGACCGCGCGGAAGAGCGCAAAAAACAAAGGTGCAACGACTCTCATCGAGCGAATGATGCACGCGCGATTGTTCGGCTCGGACGAGCCCTACAAAGGCCGATCGACAGTCACAATTGTCGATGAACTCGGCCAATTGAAGAAAAAGCACGCGGACGAAGATCGACACTTCATGTTTGAAGAGCATGCACGGAAACTCCAGCTGGTTGTGCTGAACCAGGGAGAAGAAGAGATTCGTAGCGCTTCGCTGATCATGCTACTGCCAAATCACGATGCCGTTCATGTAGCGGAGGAGCTGCCGAAGGTGTTTTCAAAGGGAAAGTTCGCCAAACGCGTTGGATTTGACGATGCCGATTATCCCGGCATTGCGATCAAAAGTGACGCGATCGAGGTATCTTGCGTGCTCGGCGACATACCACCACACCTGCCGACAGAAGCGTTCAAGGAACCAATCAGGATTTGCATCGAAACCGCACTGAAGGGCCAGCGCCTGGGCATTCACTACAAGCTGTTTGGACAGAACTTGCGCAATCCTATCCGAGGCAAACTGCGCTTGCTCTTGTAGAAGCCATCGTCCCGAATCGAGTCCTGTCGCGTCAGGACTCTGCGTCTTCGACGGCAGGCTCTGCCAACGGCGACTGCGGTGCTGGCCATCCGGAGCGCAGATGCAGGTCGCGCTGCGGAAACGGAATCTCGATGCCGTATTCGCCCAGCTTGGTTTCGAGCGCCCATAGATAGGCAGCGCGTGTTCGGGTTGGCCGGCGTGCACCCTGGCGGTTGACCCACACAAGCAGCATAAAATTCAGGCTGTTGTCGCCGTATTCGACCAGCCAGACGTCAGCCTCGCGGCCTTTCATGTTCGTTAGCGTGAACTGGACATCCGCGGCCGCTTCCAGTGCGGCCTTTTTCACCAGGTCCTTGTCGCTGCCATAAGCCACGCCGAACGGTATGCGAACGCGCAGGATCCGTTCGCCCAGTGTCCAGTTCGTCAGGCGGGTCGTCACGAATTCGGAGTTCGGTACGACGATGTCGATGTTGTCGTTCGTATTGATAAGTGTGCTGCGCACGTTAATGGCTTTTACCGTGCCCGTCAGCCCCGTATCGAGTTCGATGTAGTCGCCGACGCGCAGCGAGTGCTCAAACAGGATCACCAGTCCCGATACGAAGTTATTAACGATGGATTGCAGCCCAAAACCGATGCCGACGCTGAGCGCACCGGCAACCAGCGCGAGCTTGCCGAAGTCGAGACCGATTGATGACAGCGCCACCAGGACGGCGATGGTGACAATCGCGTAGTGAGACAGTCGGCCGACGGTATAAAGTGACGCCTGGGTTCCCGGTGACTCGCGCTCCCCCAATCGGCCTATTGCATTCTGCACGAGTCGGGACAGCAGGTACCCTACAAACAAGATAACCAGCGCCCGCAGAATATCGTTGCCCGCGACCGGCGTTTCACCGATAGAGAACAGGGTAACGTTGGCTAACTCCTTGAGTTGAAGGAAAACGCCTTTCAATCCTCTGCTCGATACTGCCAGCCATGTCCTGAATGGACCGACATTTCTTGCGAACGCTTTCTCACCCTCGAGGATCAGCAATTCCAGGTCGGCAGCGGCGCCTTGCAGCTCACCGATGCGTTGCAGGGTGACTTGCGCGGTACCCAATCGCTGGTCGAGCAATCGTCGTGACGCTCGGTTGAGTCCATCCCGATTCGTGGTCTGGACGGCGAGCAGCTCGTTCTCGGTGTCCCGCTGCCAGTCGGGCACTTTCTCCTCAGTGTTGGTGACGAGCTCGCGAGCGGCCAGCGATCGCTCCTTCAGGTCGTCGATATCGGAGACCGTACCAAGCTGCAACTGGGCCCAAAAGAACAAGGTGTGCGACTGTGCCAGCTCCAGATCCGCCAGCGCTGCAACAACTTGCGCTTCGACGAGTTTTTGTCGATTCAGCCGCTGCTGCAATTGACCGTCAGGCGTATCGGGAGCAAGCCGTGCCGCCGATGCCTCGGCAGCGTGCAGCCTCTTTTGTGCTTCCTCGACGACGGTCCGCCCGTCGGCAATGTTCACTAACTGATCGTCGAGGCGGGCTTCG
>Ga0265309_10000979_pt1 | contig 12253 bp, 13 predicted proteins | sample Helome_FD_192492 | JGI IMG/M metagenome (GOLD analysis project Ga0265309, IMG submission 192492) | Marine sediment microbial communities from subtidal zone of North Sea - Hel_20160524 (Illumina Assembly) | ecosystem: Environmental > Aquatic > Marine > Subtidal zone > Sediment ...
CAGCTACTGGGGATGCTGGGGATTAGTACGGGTGCCGGCGGTATGGATGTCGCTGGCATCCTGGGAAGTATCGCAGGCGGTGGTGTTGGTGGTGGTGCATTGATGGCTATTATTGGCGTTGTCAGAAAAGCGCTTGGCAAGTAACAGGCAGATCAACGCTAAATAAATATCACGAATTAACAGGTCTGACGTTCTGGGGAGAAATGACCATGAAAAAATATATTGCTGAATCCCTGGGGACTTTTTGGCTGGTCCTTGGTGGTTGTGGCAGCGCGGTGTTGGCTGCCGCGTTTCCGGATGTGGGAATAGGACTGCTTGGTGTTTCCCTTGCCTTTGGTCTGACTGTACTCACGATGGCTTACGCAATAGGCCACATTTCAGGTTGTCACCTGAATCCTGCAGTGTCTGTTGGCCTCTGGGCCGGCGGCAGGTTCCCTGCTAATCAACTACTGCCATACATAGTCGCCCAGGTCCTTGGTGGCCTGATCGCTGGCGGGGTGTTGTTCATTATCGCCAGCGGCAATGCAGATTTTGATGTGATGTCAGGATTTGCATCCAATGGTTACGGTGACCATTCACCCGGTGGTTATTCGATGGCGGCAGCGCTGGTAACAGAAGTTGTAATGACGATGATGTTTATCCTTGTCATTCTCGGTGCAACCGACAAACGTGCTCCGCAGGGTATGGCGCCAGTTGCAATTGGACTTTGCCTTACATTGATACACCTGATCAGTATCCCCGTAACCAACACATCAGTGAATCCGGCGCGTAGTACCGGCGTCGCACTCTATGTGGGTGACTGGGCAGTCGAACAACTCTGGTTGTTCTGGATGGCGCCTGTCATTGGGGCAGTCATAGGCGCTGTTGTTTACCGGTATATAGGAAGTTCGGAAGATTAAATCAATCAAGGGATTTAAAGGGGTCGGATACATTTTCTCTTACCAGAATAATAGGGGACAGACCGCGTTTTTAATCTGTTCAAGTACCCTGATCCCTTGAAAGACGGGAGTTGATGGGGTCCTGTTTGAAAAACAGGCTGAGTGCCTCGTACACTTTCGGATATGCATCGTTGAGTAAGTCTGGTTTCTCGAAGAATACTTCACTCAGTACTGCAAGAAATTCGGCCGGGGCGGTGGCGCCATAACGGTCCAGTCCCGGTTTTGGATTACGCTGGAAGTCCTCGAATGCGGCGGTGAATATTTCCGACCAGGATACTGCGCTTATGCCCTTGTGCATTGGTGGAAAACCGTTTGCCGCATCGTTCAACATATCCAGCTTGTGAACGAATTCGTGGATTACCACATTGTGTCCATCCTTGATCCCCGCGTTTTCAGCATGCGTCCAGGACAGGATCACCGGCCCCCGATGCCAAGCTTCACCGCTGAGTTCGCTTCTGGTGGTATGTGCCAGGCCGAATTCATCCACCACGGTTCTTTCCGGTGCGAAGCCTGCCGGGTATACGATGATGGTTGTCCATCCCGAGTACCAGTCGATCCCGAGATGTAGAATTGGCAAGCAGGCTTGCAGCACAATGAGCAGTCTCATTTCTTCGCTGACTTCAAGGTCATGCGCACCGATGAATGATTTCTCATGCAGAAGCAATATGGCAAGGTCTCGCAGGCTATACTTCTCGTCCTCAGATAAATGCTCAAGTAGCGGCAAGAGGTCAAACGCTTTTTTCCAGCTTCCGGGAGATATAGTGCTACTTGTAATAATTCGCTGCTGCCGCCACTTCCTTAGGAATTTGAACATTCGGTGCGATTATAATGAGGAGTTGGGAGGGCTTGATTTACTTTATATAGTAACAGGGGACAGACCACGTTATCTCCCTTCGAGGGTGCCAGATTATTGTAAAAGGGGACGGAGGCTATAAATATACATGGTCAGATCAATGGTGTCTGTCCCCTTTGATTGAGCAACTGTATGGTATTCGGCTCGGTCAGCTGCGACGGGGCAGACCGAGGCAGGAGGGAGAAAAATAACTCCTTCGTCCCCTATATTGGCATCCGATCCAGCCTAAATGAACACATCTGCTAGCCGATAACGATTTTGATTATGAAAGACTTTCTCGTACCTGGCTGTCTGTCATTCATCTTTTTCGCGGGAACCGGTATTGCTGCGGATATTCCTGTGCAACAGACAAAACTGGCGCTCGCCAGCACAACCTCGCAGACCATGACAGCCCCACGCTGGAGCACGCTGAACCCGAAAAACCTGAAGCTCAAATCTGCCGCCGTGCTGGTGCTGGATCAGAATGGCGAAGAAGTCTATTCCAGGCATGTTAATGAACCTCGACCCATCGCCTCGATTACCAAGCTGATGACAGCAATCGTTATCCTGGATAGTGATCTCGAATTACAGGAAAAAATCACCATTACCAAGGATGACCGGGATCTGATTCAGTTAACCGGCTCGCGGCTGAAATACGGCGCAGTACTGACACGTAAACAGATGCTGCAGCTGGCGCTAATGTCATCCGAAAACCGGGCAGCCAATGCCCTCGCCCGCACCTGGCCTCAGGGCAAGTCGGCATTTGTCGCAGCCATGAATAAAAAGGCTGATGAGCTGGGTATGCAGGCCAGTCATTTTAGCGATCCTGCCGGTCTTGATCCCGGTAATATTGCCTCCGCTCATGATATCGCCGGTATGGTTCGCGCTGCCGTGTCCTATCCTCTGATTCGTGATGCTACCACCGCCCGCTCTGTCAGTGTCAGGCCATACAAGAACCGCGGAGAACTTACGTTCAATAACACCAACCGCCTGCTGAGAAACAAGGCCTGGGACATCCAGCTCAGCAAGACCGGTTATATCAACGAGTCCGGGCGTTGTCTCGTGATGCAGGCCGAGATTGACGACCAGCCACTCACCATTGTCCTGCTCAATTCCTTTGGCAAGCTGACTCCCTTTGGCGACTCCAACCGAATACGCAAGTGGATTGAAATAAAGGCGAAATAAAGAAACGGATACATTTTCTGCTTAATTATTTAACCTTCCTGGACAATCAAAGGGGGTCAGACTCGATTGATACGTCAATGATTCATCATATCAATAGAGTCTGACCCCTTTATTTTCTCTGATATTATCCGGTAACTGCTGTCTTCCCATTCTCTGCGAGGAGCGATCATGAAACTTGAATCCCTGGGCCTGCATCACGGTTACGAGTCCGAGGCGACCACGAAAGCGGCCGCCGTGCCTGTTTATCAGACGACCTCCTATACCTTCGATAACACCCAGCACGGTGCAGACCTGTTTGACCTGAAGGTCCAGGGCAATATCTATACGCGGATCATGAATCCCACCAACGCAGTGCTGGAAGAACGGCTGGCCGCCATGGAAGGTGGGATTGCCGGGCTGGCATTGGCCTCGGGGATGGCAGCGATCACCTATGCCGTCCAGTGTATCTGCGATGTCGGAACCAACATCGTCAGTACCAGCCAGTTATATGGTGGCACCTACAATCTGTTTGCACATACCCTGCCGCGGCAGGGTATTGAAGTCCGCATGGTGTCTGCGGAAGACTTTGACGGATTCGAGCGGGCGATTGATGACAACACCCGTGCCATCTTCTGCGAGTCGATCGGTAATCCCGCCGGCAATGTGGTCGATATTGCCCGGCTGGCGGAAATCGCCAGTCGTCACGGCATTCCGCTGATGGTGGACAATACGGTTGCGACGCCCTACCTGTGTCGTCCGATCGAGCTGGGCGCCGATATCCTGATTCATTCGCTCACCAAATATATTGGCGGTCACGGCAACTCGATCGGCGGCATGATCGTCGATTCCGGAAAGTTCGACTGGGTTGCCAATAAAGAGCGATTTCCAATGCTGAACGAACCCGATCCTTCTTACCACGGGGTGGTCTACACGGAGGCACTCGGGCCGGCGGCCTATATCGGGCGTTGCCGGGTGGTGCCGCTCAGGAACACGGGGGCTGCGCTGTCGCCGATGAATGCCTTTCTCATCCTGCAGGGACTGGAGACGCTGGGTCTGCGTATGGAGCGTCATTGTGAAAATGCCGAAAAGCTCGCCGCCTACCTCATCAAGCATGACAAGATCAGCTGGGTGAACTACGCGGCCCTGCCGGACAGTCCGTATCACCGGACGTGCCAGGCGATCACCGGTGGCAAGGCCTCGGGTATCCTGAGTTTCGGTATCAAAGGCGGAATCGAGGCGGGCGCAAAGTTTATTGATGCCCTGCAGATGATCCTGCGCCTGGTCAATATCGGCGACGCCAAGTCGCTGGCATGTCATCCGGCCTCAACCACGCACCGGCAGCTGAACGAGGACGAGTTGAAGGCCGCCGGTGTCAGCGCCGACCTGGTGCGAATATCGGTGGGTATCGAGCATATCGACGACATTATCGGGGATGTCAGCCAGGCGCTCGATCAGGTTTAAATAGATCAAAAACTGGGATCAGATTCCGGTTCTCGCTAGTATTTGTCTAAACCGGAATCAATGGGGTCAGACTCGATTGATTGTCAAGATGCTTAGGATAATTGTAGTCACACTTCTGGTATTGCCGTTCTCACCGGGCGCACTATCAGCTGACAACAATAATCGCCAATCCCTCGATCTGGCGAACGCCAAAGCGAACCCGGGGAGCTGGGTGTGGATTCCGCGAGCAGACACTTCCTGTCGCGACGGGTCAACCACCGGCGTTGGCGTACGATTATTGCCGGGAGCCGATGCAGTAATGATATACCTGCAAGGCGGTGGTGCCTGCTACGATGCCAAATCATGCGAGGAAAACGCTAACGCACCGATCGCGGGCGAAAGATTTTCCCAAGAAAAGTTCAAGCAGTGGGTCGCAACGTTAGGTAATCAAGGTATCTTCAATACGAAGAACCCCTCGAACCCGGTCGCAGGATGGAACCACATATATGTCCCTTACTGTACCGGTGATCTGCATGGCGGTTACAGGGAGAATGCAAGGGTTCCCGGTGTTCCGGGAAAGCAGCAGTTTTTAGGCTATAGAAATATACAGCGCATTCTGCAGTTGGTTTCACCCCACTTCCGGGATGCCAGCGATGTGGCACTGGTGGGAGCAAGTGCTGGTGGGTTCGGCGTGCTGGTCAACTACCCACAGGTTGTTGAAGCTTTTGGCGGGAGATCCGTTGCGGCTTTGGTGGACTCCGCACCGGTGCTTCCGGAGTCAGCAATCAAAACATCCTGTTTTGAGCGCAAGTTGACTGCGACCTTCGATCTGCAGCTTCCGGAGCGTTGCCCTGATTGTGCCGACCCGTCCAAAGGCGGCTTCCTCAATTTATACAATTACCTCAGTCATACCTATCCGCACGGTCGGTATGCTTTTGCCTCCGCGGACGCCGATCTTGCCGGTGTTATTCTGTACGACAAGGAATCCAGGTCCTGCGGCGGCAGCGGCGTGAACATCTTCAACTATCGTTTAAGCCTTTATGTTCTTCGCGACAAACATATTGGACATGACTGGGCAACCTTTCTGCCGGGCGGGCTGCAGCATACGATGACGCAATCCGATGCGCTATTTCTTGAGCGAAAATTCAGGGGGGTAAGTGCCGCCGAGTGGTTGAGCAGAATTAATGACAAGACACCGTCTCATGTTCCTGCAGCCAGGCTTCACTCGAGGGATTAAGCCAATCAATGGGGTCAGACCCGATTGATTCATCAATAATGTGTCAGATAAATGGAGTCTGGCACCTTTGCGCCTGATATTAGCTGAAACCAGGATCTGGTCCTGTTTTGCTTTTGGTACCGGATAAAAAGTGACATTGATAATTCAGGAGGAGGCTGCAGGTGTCAGGCAAGGATCGGGAAAAAGGCCGGCGGCTGGATACGGTGGTGGCGGCCGCGCAGCAGCGGCGCGCGCAACGCGAGGCGGGTTACCGCGAACAGGCCCTTAAGTTGTATCCCTGGGTGTGCGGGCGCTGCGCGCGCGAGTTCACGCGTGCCAACCTGCACGAGCTCACGGTGCACCATCGTGACCATGACCACGACAACAACCCGCCCGATGGCAGCAACTGGGAGTTGCTGTGCCTGTACTGCCATGACAACGAGCATGCACGCTACCTGGATGGCCCGGCACCATCAGGCGATGAGGGCGACCGGTCAGCCTCGCACAAGGCACTTGCCGGGCTTGCAGACCTGCTAAAAGGCAAGAGCGATGAATGAATCTATGGGGTCGGGCTAGCTTTACTCATCAAGTTAATGCCTGATTAATGGTATCTGAACGCATTGATTGCGGTTAGCGCTTCTATATTATGATTCCCGTATTACCCTAACAGCCTGGAGGGCAGAACATGCGTATATACCGGTTAATACTGAGTTGTGTGTCGCTGCTGTTGCTTGTGGCCGCAGCGCCTGCTTCGGCGGATGTGAGCCTGCGCATCATGGATAACCAGGGCATGGAGGCAGCGGTCTATGTCAGTGCCGGGCGCTGCCGTATCGAGTCCGGGGATATGCGGGGCTATGCGGTCATCGATACCCGGGACCGCACCATCACGCATGTCGATAACAGTCGAAATGAATACGCAACATTGACTGACAAACAGTTGCGAGAGCGCCTGGAGACAGTTGAACAGGTCCGCAACTCCATCAGACCGCACATGGAAACCGTGCGCAAGGGTCTGCAAATACTGACGCCCGAGCAACGTGTCATGGCTGAACGATTCATCGCGCAGCAGGGCGCGCCTGCTGCGGGCGCACCTGCCAGGCTGGTGGCAGACGGCGGGGTACAAAGACTGGCGGGGCTGTCTTGTGCTCACCATCGCCTGATGCAGGGCGACAGACAGGTCGGCGACGCCTGTCTGCTGCAACGCCCCGGCGGCCCCGTTTCGCCGAACGACCTGGCGACTCTGGATACCGTCATGTCTCTGTTGCGGGAATTGTCCGGGCACTCGGCCGGATTACTGGCCATGGCCGGCAGCAAGTCGGCACTGCTTGCCCCGGATATGGATGGCGTGCCCGTGGCCCTGCGCGACTTCGACACCGGAGAAAGTTACCGGGTGGTCGCAACGAGTTCCAGCAGGATCGATGAGAGCTTTTTCAGCGGCTATCGCAGTTACCGTCAGGTCGATGCGTCAGCGATACCGGGGCTGTTCTAGGCAAAACAAGAATTAAAGAATTAAAGGGGTCGGTGTCATTTTACGAAAAAGAGAAATGACACCGACCCCTTTATGTTCCATGTTGGGCACTAGCGGCTGTTTCTAAGAGATCGTTTCCCCAATTGTTTTCTACATATCTATAAATTGCCATTTCTAGCGGATTATTCTTTTCGAACACTTCTCTTGCACCATCAGGTATAGGTTCACTCCAATTGGAAACGTTGGCTTGAGGCACAGTAGTACTAGAAAAACCGAGTAATTGCGCAAGAATATCAACTGAGCTTTGAAGCCTCTCTGAAAGCCCAATATAAAGAAATTGATTCTCTAAATGCTTCTGGTAATTATCGAGCGTAATATCAGCAGGCAAAAAGTTGCAAATGTATGATTTCTTAACCTCTTTTAGGTAGTCTTCAATATTCCAGCCGTTTTCAATTATTCGGTGTCGTTTGCCCGCCCTGTAAGCGCCGCCACTATTACTTTTCGCTTCTCGCCGGACATAAAAATAAGTCGACAAATGAAGATTAAAGGGGTCACGCATAATCGTTATAAATTGATCTACTTCTGGATAGTAATCATTCACGCCATTACCTCTGGCATTGTTGAAGTGGCCGTGAATACATATACCATGCTTTAATTTCTTATTAATAAAACCAGTATACAAAGAGTGTTTCTTAGGAGGCTTGTTTCGTCTCTCGTTGGGATAGTGCTTATGAAAGCCTTTACCAAACCATGCCATAAGAACATTTGAAAATGATGAGCCTGCACATTTTGGTATGTGTATTGATATAAGTGGCTTTCGCGGGTCGTAGGATTTCACGTGCTTTATCCTCCTGTATAATATTACTGCCCAACTATAAGTAGATTGCCTGAATGATCAGATTTATATTATTCACTCAGGCAATATAGGTAATTATCCTACATAGAGATTAACAGGTTAGGTCCATAATAGTTTGCGGGGGTAAAAAAGCAAAATTAAAGGAAATTAAAAAATTAAAGGGGTCGGTGTCATTTTACGAAAAAAAGAAATGACACCGACCCCTTTATGTTCTTTATGTCGTGAAAACACATTTATCCTTATACAGGCAGTAAAGATGATCCGTTGACACCAGTTAATCTTTATTTTTGTTTGTACCGCAGTGTCTGTGTAAATGTCCCGTCGTTGTTGTTGGTGGATTCCATCACACCACTTATGCCTGCGTAATCGCCGGTGCCTCCGATGATGCTGATCAGCGAGGTGCCTGTGTCGAACTCACGTCCTGCAACCGTGATCGTTCCGTTTCCGAGGGTTAACGTCCACTGACATTGAAAGCTGTGTGCGGGGCGTGTACGTGTGCATATACCGCTGTTCGTGCCGATTTCCTGCATGTCGGTATTAAGCAGCGGCTGGTCGAATACCAGCAGGTCGCCTGGTGAGTCACCGGCGTCGCCGACATCAATGACCTGTGCAGGCCGGGATCGCGCATCTGCAATGGTGACCAGTGTGTATGTCGTTCCCGCTGTGCAGCCTGCCGTCCACAGGAGTATTGCCGTCAGTATGCTTGTAAGTATCATGGGAATATATAAAGAGCCCGGATATATTATTTTCCGCATGCAGTAGTCCTCTGTGCTGATTACCATACGCTGGCAATAAAACAGGGGTCAGACCCCGGTTTTCCCTAATTTTAGCCGAAGCCTGGATCCGACACCTTTTTAATCCGGTTTTCGGCTCAGTCGTGTTGCATCTCGCGCCAGGTCAAAAACAACCGCAACCCGGATAGCCAGGCAAGCCCGATACCGAACAACAGGCCCAGTGTAATGCCGGTAGCGACGCCGTTCGTGCCGAACGGTATGCCGATGATCCGGCCGGCCATCATGCACGGGATGCCGGCCAGCAGTGCCCAGACGATCAGGTAGGTGAGCACGGTGATCAGCATACGCCCGAAACTCATGGTCCAGGACGGGCCGTTCTCCGAACGTACACCGATGATGAGCTGTTTGCGCAACATATGGCGAAACACGTAGATGCAGGCTGTATCGTCCGGACGCAGGTAGGTGGTGACCTCCTGCATGCACAGACGGATCTTGTGGAAGGTATGGTTGCCGATGACCAGCAGCGGCAGTTCGGTTGCAACCCTGACCACGCTGCCCATGTGTACTGCCATCGTATCATTCTGAATATCATTTGACTGAAACTGGGGCGCGTCCGAGCCGCAGGCCGGCAGAGCCACCACCAGGGCCAACACCGGATACAGAGCATTAAAGGCAATGCGTGGCATGCATTGTTCACTCCCTGCAAGGGAAGATAGTGTGAGCGTAGTCTAAAACCGGGGTCTGCCTAGAGGGCGTGGGAACAATATTATTTTTGGGCCGGCGGTCTCAATCAATGGGGTCGAAATAAAGGGATCGGATACATTTCTAAGCCCTGGAAAATATATCCAATCCCTTTATTCTGTACGTCTAAAGGAATAATTGTGGACGGAGGGATTAAGTTTTATTCCCTCCGTCCCCTTTTTATCTCTTATCGAGCATCCTCAAGCAGGCTGGTCTAAAATAGTTGTAAGGGATATGTCATGAAATATATGGTAGTTATCGAAAAAGGTGTCTGACCCCATTTATTCCAGGTGATAGAGCTTGCCGGCCTGGGCCTTGAGGTTGCTGACGACATCACGCAGGCTGGCACGCCCGGCAAGCTGCGCCAGGCCGAGACTTACGAACTGCGACCAGCGGGTTATTTCGCGCAGTCTCTGGCCCTGATGGTGCTTCCGAGCCGGGGACTCGAATTCATGTCTCGGAATTAATTTGAGTATTTGTGAGAACACAGTATTATGATGAGCCAAGGCTTAAATATACTTCTATTACAGTGTTTTCTAGCACAGCCATTGTAACATCTGATTGAGGTTTAAGCCTTCTTTGCTCCCTGTTTATGGGACAGCAGTGAAATAAAATATTTAATTGAAGGGATAACTATGAACAAACGTCTATTTGCTATTTTATCAGTTCTTATTCTTTTTATGAATGTAACCATTCAATCTTACGCAGATGATGGGGCTGCAAGTGCACAGCAAGAGGATGTGAATAAAGCACTAGAAATGATGAAATCACAAGGTATGGATGAAAAAACAATGAAACAAATGGAATCCATGCTGCAGGGAATGCAATTGCAAGCGACTGAGCAAGATGTTGCTAAATTAGAGAAAGAAAAAAAAGAATTTGAACAAAAGTGGGCAAAAAATGGAAATGCTCAAGTAGAGGTGCAAGGGAAAATATATGCGCTTAAAGTAACTACATGTCGCCTAGGTGATATAGAGGATTTCAGAATTGACGCACAACAGGCCCCGGGAAGTGATAACGGGAAATTATGGGCAGTGGGTAAAAGGGTTTATATTAGCGCTGATGAATTTGAGTATCATACTGAGTTTAAATTTTCAACGACCACCGAAAGTTATCGTCCTGTTATTGATCCAGCTTTAGACTTCGATGGCAAAAAAGTTGAATGGGAAGGCAGGGTTGCCACTAATAATGGATCGGGTGTACAAATAAAATTCAATTTAGAATTACCATGTGAAAAATCATAATAAAAAATCACTGCAATACGCAAAATTATAATATTCAGGTTTGAATATTTAGGCTTGAAAAAGCAGACAAGGCTTAATTACGTCTACCATTTATTTGCTGAGAATAAAAAATAACTAGAATTTGATAAAATTGTTCATTAGCGATTGCCTTGTTTAATATGAATAAACGATAAATTAATCATAAAAAACAATCTCATTTATAAAAAACTTAAATCAGAGGGGTGTTCAATGTTTCAAAAAACATTATTAATTATTTTAACATTTATTAGCGTAACAATATTTGCAGTTGCTCATGGAGAAAGAAGGCCAACAAGACATCTCACTGCTGTCATGGGCGATGCCACGATAACTATCGACGGGAAAGCACAAGAACTTCTGGTGGCATGTAATTATGGGCACGCTGATTCCAATTACCTGCACATTAGTAACAATGTGTTTGACGCGCAATTCTATAATAAACCTCAAACTGAGTCATACATAAGCTATCAAACTGAAGATGCCAGTGTTCGGTGGTCAAGCAGAGGCCTTGATAGCCTGAGCTGGGAGCGAGAGGGGAGTCGATTAACAGGGCATACCAAAGTCAAAAACTCAAACCTACCTAGCAGTCAGGTTGATGAAACTGCAAATGCCACGTTTGACATTCGTTGTGAAGACATGCCTGCAGCAGATTGACCGTACCCCCGTAATCCGGTCCATAGTTGATGTGGGATTTCCCTGTAATTCAGGAAAAGGGGGTCAGAGCACAATTCTTTCTAAGATAAACAGTAAATGAAAATCAAAATCAATGGGGGTCAGATTCCATTGTTTCGACAGGAAACCTTCAGATCAGTCGGGTCAACCCCATAGATCGCTGATATTAGACTAGAATCAGGCTCGGGTTTTACAGCGACTTCACGATCACCGGGATAAGAGGTCCCTTGAAGCTTCCGTGAAGTTCACAGCGGGAGGCGATGGCATGCTGCGCGTCCATGTATCAATGAAATTCACCAATGAACCACTCAAGCGGACCCCGGTTGTCCTCTACCTGGACACCAACCCTGAACATCCTGTCCGGGGCAACACCGACCGCAACGGTACCGCCTTGTTTGATTTGCCACCCGCCAGCGGCAAGGTCGTGATCAACGGAGTCTCCCGCTACCATGGCCGCATCGAGGGCGATATTGATATCAGCCTCTGGTCGCCGACCGATGCCGACGCGGTGGATGAGTATGGATCGCCCGGAGGCGGTGCAGGCGGCAGCGTTGCCTATCCCGGTATGCAGACCCGTACGCTCAAGGTCAATGAACGTGAGGTTCAAACCGACAGTGAAGGTTACCTGGTCAACCTGGACGACTGGTCCGAAGGCTTCGTACGCGCCGAGGCCGAGTACGAAGGCCTTGTGTTGACCGATGAAACCTGGGAAGTGATCCGTTTTCTGCGGGACTTCTATGAGCAACACGGGGTACAGGCCAATGTGCGTGAGATCATCAGGCACTTCAGCAAGCTGTGTGGGCCGGAGCCTGGCAGCAACCGCCATCTGCATGCCATCTTCCCGCGTGGTGGACCGCAAAAACAGGGAAACCGCCTGGCGGGACTATTGCGTACCAAAGGTGAACACTAGCAACAACAGGCGGCAGACCG
>Ga0265309_10000980_pt1 | contig 12244 bp, 12 predicted proteins | sample Helome_FD_192492 | JGI IMG/M metagenome (GOLD analysis project Ga0265309, IMG submission 192492) | Marine sediment microbial communities from subtidal zone of North Sea - Hel_20160524 (Illumina Assembly) | ecosystem: Environmental > Aquatic > Marine > Subtidal zone > Sediment ...
CCGTGCCAGTCGTGCGTCCAGATGTCAAAATAATGAATATGTCCCAGGCAATCGCAGCCAAGGGCGAGCGAATCGAGTGCAACGCCGATTCCATATTCGCCGGTATCGAAAGCGTTGCGGCGAAAATTTGCGCCGCGTGGGTCGCCATAGGGCACTACCATCTCGGCCATCGAGGCACGTTTCATGAGCGGACGCAGACGGCCCTTGTCATTAATTCCGATATCGTAAAGCACCAGGCCATCGCGCTGCGCAAAGCCGACCTGCAATTCCCAGTCGTGCCACTTAACCTGGTAACCATCGACGTCGAAGCTGGGACCGTCGGGCTGGGTAATCGAGATCTCGGTTAAATCGTCTCGCTGCTGTGATCGTCGAATCGGGCCGGGATCAGGTGGAATCGGCACCACGCCAAAATCTTCAATTCGAATAATCTCGCGTTTGGCCAGGTTAAACACCGGGTGCAGGTTGGCAATCGGTCGCGCATAGGGGTTGTCCCCGGCGTCGTTCATCAACCAGCAGTGGCCGTAAGCTACACGATGATCCTGCTCTTCCGGGTTGCCGAAATTACCCGCCGACCAGCTTTCGACCAGGACTTTTGAGGCATCGTCGAGGCCACGTTTTTTCAATGCCTTTAGAAAGTTCTGATCCTGTCGTGCCAGTTCACAGGCCACTGCAAATTCGTCGGGCACGATGCGCGCCTGCATTCGCTCGATATGATGCCAGTCGTGTAATGCATCGGTTTCCAGTACGACCAATCCTGCCAATGTGCGGTTGCTGGCGGGTTCGTAGCAGCATACGTAGACGCTGCGCTGTTCTGGGAACTGGTCCGATTCGTCAAGACTGATGGTTTCGAACCAGGCCGAATTGTCCAGTCCGGCGTCGCGTTTTACCGCGCTAACCGCCTGCCTGATTTCAGATTCGCTTAATGGCGCCTTTAACGGATTCATCTGCCTGTCCTCGGTATCTCTGGCCGATGTTACCGAAAACGCCTGTTATAAAGAAATACTAACTCGATCAATGTGGGTGGCTTCGCGATCGCTCGCCAGTTAAACCAACGTCCCCGTAAATCTTAGAGTGCGAAACACCGGCATGAGAGAGATATTGCTTAACATCTCGTGCTAGGTATATTCTTGGGGACCACGGGACGGTAATGGAGCAGGACTTGAATGAGTAGCAGGAAGTCACCCCCACAATTACCATCAATAACTCATAGATTTACCTTATATGGGCGATGCGTTACATGGAGTCAGGCTGATACGCTTTGGCTGGGCAAACCCATATTCGGGGCATGGATAAAATAAAACAAATTCCTGGAGTTTTATCGTGCTACTCGTTATGGGTATTTTGAGGTTCGCATTTGTTCAAAGACAAAGAAAACAGGCTCTTCCTCAATAACAAGTAGGGGGATATAAACGCTCGAACACAGGTCTGAGTTAATTTCGACCTGGATCTATTTTTTATTTCTGTAACGGTATCATTACGCTGGCCTGTTTTAATTTTTACGCCTGAAATTATAAATCTGAAAAAGGAGGATGTAATCATGGCTCAAAATGCAGAAGACCGTGGCTGTATCACGCAATTTGAACTAGGTGAAATGTTTGAGAAGAATGATAAGGCGCGGGACTATACCTCAGCGTTTAGATGGTATTTGCGCTCCGCTAAACATGGTTACCGCAAGGCACAACACCGATTGGGGACTATGTATGCGCGTGGTGCTGGCGTAACAAGAAATTATATCGAGGCTTATGCGTGGTGCAAGGTATCAGCAGCGCAACACTCCCAAAGAGCAATATTAAAGCTCAAGAAAATTGAAGCATATATGTCAGCGGAACAAATCACTAAGGCAAGAAAGTTATCGAGACAATACTACGAAATGTATGTAGCGCCTTTTGCTAATCGGGCGCTTATTAGGTAATAGAACCATCTGATGGGGATATTTCCTGAATTTTTTGTTGAAATTGAAGATGTTTTTATAGAAGGTGATGGGCGCTATGATTTGGAAGTGGTCGGGGAATCACGCTACCAAAGGCATCTTAATGTTCTATCCGCACGCTACTCAAAAAAAGGTGGCGATAGCGAGTTGATAGCAAAATTGCATTATGAAAACACTAATCCGCACGATAAAAAGGCGATTAGGGTTGTGATAGATGGCGGGACTGTCGGTTACCTGTCACGTAAGGATGCAAGATTATTCAGGAAGAGGGTTGAAAAGGTGGAACTCGAGGGATTAGTTATCTCCTGTAACGCCGAGATTCTTGGTGGTAAAAGAGTATGGCTTTTTAAAGGAACAGATTTTAGTGTATGGCTCGACTTGCCAATTAAGAATTTGTAGTTGAAGAACAGATACATCGGGCCTGGTTTAAAGAAACCAGCAAGGGTCGTTACCTGAAACATTCACCTGAACTCTTGGATCAGCCTGGGTACGTCAAGTAGCTTCGCAGATAAAAAGTCTACTCATTTAAATAATTCAACTGGTTTGAAACGAAAAGCAGCCGGGTGTCCGTTAACGGGATGATCGTCGAGTAGTAAATCGTATTTACTTATCGTTAAAGTTAGATAAAGAGCTCGGTATTGTTGTCAATTTAACCCATATGGGTGATGTGGATGTTTCAATTGCCTGTGTAGTATTGGGTGTAATCAGGAACAAGGACGAGGCGCTATGGATATCTCCCCTCAAATTACACCAACATCAACAGCTCGCCTTTTAACATGTATGGGTCTAGCTATCGATGAAACCAAACTTGTCAGATCGATAAATAAATCTAGAGAAGTGATTAAGCAACTGGAATCGGATGACCCTTTTTCACACAGATTACTTTTCCTCAGGAAAGAAACCTCGAATCTTGAAGCGAGATTGACGAAAACTCGGCATAAAGCCAGCAAAATGAAAACCGTTATCCATTTATCAAAATTCAAATAACTTGAGCTTTGATATTTGAGCGTCTGCTTCCTCGACAGCATGCATTGTTGGCCGTTCTCCTATTCGACCAGGCGCTTTGCGGTGCCTGGTTATTGAAAAGAAATCTCTGAAAATCAAGATTAGGGTCTGAGTACGTCCGAGGCTTAGTGATAACACGACGAGCAACAACAATGCCGCCTGGTCGTCAAATTTTAAACCCGCAACACTGGCAACGATTCTGAAGATGGAATAAAACGCAGGGCGACACCGTTATTACACCAGCGTTTTCCGGTAGGTTCGGGGCCATCGTCGAAGATATGACCCTGATGACCACCACAGCGGGCGCAATGGTATTCAGTGCGGGGAAATAGCAGTTTCCAGTCTCGCTTGGTGCCTGCGCTTCCCTCAATTGCCTGGTAGAAGCTGGGCCACCCCGTTCCACTGTCAAACTTGGTTTCCGAGAGAAACAACGGCAAATAGCAAGCGGCGCAAATATAGATACCTTCGCGTTTTTCATCATTCAGCAGGCTGGTCCAGGGGCGTTCTGTCCCTTCTTCAAACAACACCTCGTATTGCTGTGCCTCCAGTAGCTTCTGCCAATCTTCCCGGGTCTTGTTAATGGGTGGAAAATCCCCTTTCATCGCGGAAGAGTCCGTGGAGGCAATAACGCCTCTATTTGCGGCAAGTGCCAGGGCAGATGTGATCGCGCCGGCGATAAATAGTCGTCTTTCCATAAGGTGGTCTCCAGAAAGTGTGTAGTTCCTAGGACAGTAGATAGCAGATAAAATTCCCCAAACAAGTGATTTTGATTGTCTTCTTTTGGAGAAATCTACACGCTTTCGCTAGAATAGAAAAATAATTATTCGTGCGCCCCGTAACAGCTATAACCAAAAGAGGTCTATTGCGAATTGCGATGAATAAAACGGCCATCGATGACTGGTACGAAGTTGTCCGCATATCAGACGACATCAGCCTGATACGAGAAAAGTACATTGCCCATTGGCTGCGCTGCAATATCTGGCACCTGCGTGGTAAAAACTACGATCTGCTGATTGACTCCGGGATGGGCTTAAGACCTTTAAAACAGGAAATAGCAACCCTCAGCGAAAAACCGATTACCGTGGTATCGACGCATTGCCATTTCGATCATATCGGCGGTGCACACGAGTTTGAATGTCGCCTTGGCCATCGGCTTGAGGAAGCGCTTCATCGAGAACCGAACCATGAAAATTCGGGGTCGGCCGAATTTGTGCGCGCGGAAACTTTTTTGGCATTGCCCGACAATGATTTCCATTACGAAAGCTACCGGGTTATACCTGCACCATTGACAGGCTATCTCGATGAAGGTGATGTCGTCGACCTGGGTAACAGGGCATTTCAGGTGTTGCATTTACCGGGGCATTCGCCCGGTTCGATCGCACTCTACGAGGAGAAAAGCAAGACGCTATTCAGTGGTGATGCAATTTATGATGGCGAGTTATTCGATACCGTCTATCACTCGGATAGAATGATCTATCGAGAAAGTTTACAGCGATTACGCGAACTCGATGTTGAAACCGTCCATGGTGGTCACTATGGGTCATTTGGGCGACAGCGTATGCTTGAAATCATCGATGATTATCTGGCGGGAAAAGCGGTGATGGGTGATGCAAACGCCTGGATTGATAATCAGCTGGGGAACTAAAAAAAGCCGATTGTCTTAATCTTACCTTGTTAGTTTGTCGGTAACTAATCCTCGCCAATAGATACCGCGCAATTAAAACTGCTATCTAATCAGGGTATTTTCCCTGACTTCTTCCAATTTATCTTCGAGCTGTCTTATCGCGCAACGGAAATATTCCAGTCGTTCAGGTCGATTGTTCTTGTGTTCAATATTTTCAAGGGCCAGGGTTAAATCTTCGATGGCCTTCAATATCCTGATTTCTTCGACCGTTAAGTCAAAGTTTCTCAGTTTCGCGGTTCTTTTTTGAGAATCGGCTTCAGATTTTGAAATATTCATTTCTCGATACCATTGATCAAGTTACGGTTAGTGACTGCTTGCGTGAACTTTTCGCTAGTACCTATATAGCTAATTACCGGCACATTTTGGTAAATAATGATCAATCAGCCGTTAACAGAAACATCATGAGAAAAATGAAACACGAAGAATATGAGCTTCGCACTGTACCTACACCAGCATCGAAAACCTGGAATTGACTGGTTTAATTGAACTCCTGAGCCTGTAATTCCCTGGTTTGATCGCGCAGACGGCCGGGCGTAAAAGCGATTGCGGCTGGATTTTCCTGCACTGCTTGAGTGCAGACTGCGAGGCTACGCAGTGACTCTGGCACGTAACGCAGTGCCAAACCCGATTTTTCAACCGCGACAAAACAAATTTTTTCGGTGATTAGTTCTTCCGGTATGCTGGCAATGATGCGGCTATCAAACTTGTGAATCATGCGTTTGAGAAACTTCTCATCCCAGAAAACTGCCCACGACCGAATGTAAATATCTGCGTAGTGGCGTTTACTCTTTTTCTCGTCCAGTCCAAGACTTTTCAAAGCTTCTCTCGAGAGACGACCTTCCAGGTAGTCGGGTTTGTGCCGATTTCGGATTTGCTGCCATTGTCGCCTTGACACACCAATCGAGTAAAGGTTTTCAGCCAACTCAAATGTTTCCTGTGTCATGGCATATCCGGGTAGCTTGTCTAATTCCTCAAGCCCGCTCGCGACAATTATCTGTGCGACCTGCTTCAGGGAGACATCGCCCTTTTTGCACAATTCCGAAAGGTCGTAGGCTTCACCGGTTTTGACGTACTCGGCCAGCAAGCCCGCGTCCAGCATCGAGGGTGGCAGGTTTCGTACTTCCACGACCAGGTTCCTGGCATTGCTATCAATCATATCCGGTTCTTTGGCGTGGCAGCAGAATGGTTACAAAGTCCAATCTTAGCAGACTGGCCGAATTCGATTAATCGTTTCGCCCGAGATTTCTGGATATTAAAAAAGCAGACGCTCGGAATTCACAAAACAGAATCAGCTATCGACCCATAAGCGACGCTTAACTATTCTGATGAGTGATACCTGGAGTTCGTTATTGGGTCATCTACAGAGGCTCTCCATAGAACTTTGGTGCTGGCTTTCGAGCCTGATTCTACTGTTCTATTGTCTTATCCCGACTAGTGCATCCAACGGCGCATCAGGTTCAGGCATGTGCAGGATGATCGAGACGCGTCGGTTATGTTTACGCCCCTCTGAAGTATCATTTTCCAATCGTGGACGTGTATCCGCATAACCGATTGCACGCACACGATCTGGCGCTATATTATTTGCAATCAGGTGTCGTGTAACCATCGTGGCACGTGTAGAGGATAGTTCCCAATTAGATGGGAAATGTGCGTTATTGATAGGCACACTGTCAGTATGCCCCTCAATAGACATGTTTAACTTTGAATTATTAATTATTACAGCTAACTGGCTTAGTAATTCCAGACCTCCTGATTTCAGATCTGCACTACCTGGTGAAAAAAGGATTTTGTCACTGATCACCAGGTTAACGTGATCTTTCTCCTCGCTAATTTCGATTTGATGATCCAATTGTGATTTTTTAATTTCCCTAATCAGACCATTGATTTGATCATGTGAAAATGAGGTCATTCTCTGCTCATGAGTTTTTGATTCCGCAAGATCTTGCACAAATGATCTCTCCTCAGTCTGCTTGTACGCCTGCATCTCATCGCCTGAATCCGCAAGCATAATTTGATTTTCCGGTTTGTTCATATTTACACTGACTTGCTTCAATGATGCAATGTCTGGATTGAAATTGGACATCGCCAGCAAAATAACAAATAAAGTTAATAGCAGTGTCAGGATATCGATATAACTGATGACCCAGGCCTCCTGGTGTGAATTTATGGATGTATTGGGGGCATCGTTCCATATGTTATCGTCAAACTGTTCAAATCCCAGCTCTGATGCCTGACTTGATGCATTTGGCATGTAAACGAATTGGCCTTCTTTATTGGAAGCTGGTATCACACTTATGCTCAGGCAGCTCTCGCCAGAGAAGTGTCATTTTCACTGAATAATATATCTTCTGGTTGTGTCCAGAAGAATTTAATCGCATCCAGAATCAATGTGGGATGGCGTCGCTCCTGCACCATAAGCAGTACTTCGCCAAGCATATGATTCACAGCAAACTCCTGTTGTTGACGACGCTCGAGTTTCATAGCCAATGGCTTCAAGATCAGATTTGCCGCAACAATCCCGTACAAGGTGGTTATCATTGCAAAAGCCATGGCCGTTCCAATCTCCGAGATTCCACTTGAACCAATCCCATGCAGCATGTGTATGAGGCCGAATAGGGTACCCATCATGCCAAATGCCGGGGCAAATACTGCCATGGTGCGCATAATGTTTACATCGGATTCGGCGCGCTGTCGTTGAATATGCATTCGATAGCGGATGAGTTTAATCAATTCATCCCGACTGCCGCCATCAACGATATGCCGTAAACCGGCAAAGAGAATAGGGTGCTTGATTGCCTGTAGCTGGCCTTCCGCAATACGCAATTTACCCAGTCGATATAATTCGGCAAAATCGAATAACTGCTGAATTTCGGTTGCGATGTTTGGACTGTGATCTTCCAGCAACGTGGGTATCTGTCGCAAAACACGTAGTACCTCTTTCATTGGCCTACTTACCAGGGTTGCAGCCAGTGTGCCACCCAATACGACGAGTAAACCCGGGATGTTGAAAAAAGCTCCGATATGTTCAGGCACCAGTAGAATCATACCGAGTACGAGTAGTAAACCGCCACAAAGCCCCATGGTCGTAGATTGGCGTAAACTTTTGAGTGCTCGTTTCATAGTATAACCTGCGTACCCCTTGCCGATTTTGTACAAACGGAATACAAGCAATATCTATTCCATAACCAGGATTTTTGGTTAAGGTATTGATAATTCAATACTATTTTCTTATTTAGTTTTTAGGTGGAAGGATCATAAGTGGCAAACATCGGCCACATTCCTGGCAACAATTGGAATAAAAAAAACTAAATTAATGATAGGCATTTAGTTTCCTGCTCACATGTTCTCTTGATTTGAGACGGATTTTTCGATCGATATTACTGATTTTTAGAGGTAGGAGTATTTACTCGATGAGAGATTCAACGTTCGCTTTTGGCCGAAGGTCGTCACTGAATTCAAAGTTTTGAGTGTCCGTTATGGGGAAATAGTAGAAAGCGAAGTGGCACTCCGCCAATAATTTAATATCTATCTCCATAATAATCTGCATTGGATTTAACGCCGGGGATTCCAAACCCGCAGAGTCATGCTATTCTGCGCGGGCCTGGTGGAGCAAACCACCCATAACTAGAGGTTATACCATGAACGAGGAAGCCAGCGGCCTTCCCGAGCAGCCGCGTGTACGACCCGCGGATCCACGCTTTTCTTCCGGGCCGTGCAAAAAGTATCCCGGTTGGGACATTACCCATTTAAACACCGAGTTTCTCGGGCGCAGTCATCGCGCCAAACTTCCCAGGCAACGCTTACGTGACGCGATTGATATTTCACATCGACTGTTGGGTCTGCCTGACGGCTGGAAGCTCGGTATTGTGCCGGGTTCCGATACCGGTGCGTTTGAGATGGCGATGTGGTCGTTGCTCGGATCGCGGCCGGTTGACGTGTTGGTCTGGGAGAGTTTCTCCAACGATTGGGCGAAAGACTTACAGGCACTCGGTATCGAACAATTGAACCTCTACCAGGCTGAATACGGTGAGCTTCCCGACTTGAACCAGGTGGCTTCGACGCACGACCTGGTCATGGTTTATAACGGCACCACGAGTGGCGTTTGCCTGCCCGACCTGGAATGGCTGGATGCGGGACGTGATGGCCTGGTATTGTGCGATGCGACCTCCGCGGCTTTCGCCATGCCGATCGATTTCGACAGGCTCGATGTAGTCACCTGGTCCTGGCAAAAGGTTCTTGGCAGCGAGGGTGCGCACGGCATGCTCGCGCTCAGCCCGAAGGCCGTGGCCAGGCTGGAAGCAGCTGCGCCGCGCTATCCTTTACCGAAACTTTTTCAACTGGCCAAGGGTGGAAAACTGGTCGACGGTATCTTCAGTGGTGCCACGATTAATACGCCCAGTATGCTGGCTCTCGAAGACCTGCATGCGGCTCTGGCCTGGGCCGAGTCCACGGGCGGCGTCGAGTCTTTGTGGCAACGTACTCGTAAAAATTTTAATTGCATCGATGCCTGGGTCAGCGAAACAGCCTGGGTAGACTGGTTGGCCCGTGACCCGGCGACTCGTTCACCTACCTCCATGTGTCTGCAGATCGTCGATCCTGATTTCACGGGCCTGTCCGCGGCGGATCAGCAACAGGCGATTAATTCGATGCTGGCCAGGCTAGAGCAAGAAAACGTGGCGCTCGATATTGGCAACTACCGCAGCGCGCCACCCGGGTTTCGCATCTGGGGCGGCGCCACCGTTGAAACCAGCGATCTCGAATCCCTGACTCCCTGGCTGGACTGGGTGTTTGCGGATTTCAGGCAATCCTTGCAGGAGAAACAAGATGACTAAACCCAGAGTTTTGATATCAGACTCGATGTCGAGCCAGGCGGTGACCGTATTTGAAGATCGCGGCGTCGACGTGGTGCAATCAAGTAAATTGAGCGAAGCTGAATTATTCGAAATGATCGGTGAATTCGACGGTCTGGCGCTTCGCTCGTCCACTAATGTGACCGCGGAACTGCTCGAACACGCCACGAATTTAAAGGTCGTCGGACGGGCAGGGATAGGGGTCGATAACGTCGATGTTCCAGCCTGTACCCGGCGCGGAATCGTGGTGATGAATACCCCTCTCGGCAACGCAATTACAACTGCCGAGCATGCCATGGCGATGATGCTGTCGCTGGCTCGCCATATCCCGCAGGCGAACAGCTCCACCCATGCCGGCAAATGGGAAAAGTCCCGTTTCATGGGCGTAGAACTGACCGGCAAATTGCTTGGGCTGATCGGTGCTGGCAATATCGGTTCCATTGTTGCCAGTAAGGCGATCGGCTACGGACTGCACGTACAAGCCTACGATCCCTACCTGACCGAAGAGCGCTCCACCAGGCTGGGTGTTAAAAAAGTAGACCTCGACGCCTTGCTTGCCAGTTCCGATATTGTCTCGTTGCACGTACCCAAGACTCCTGAGACCGCCAATATCATCAGCGCCAGCGCGATCAACAAGATGAAGCCGGGCAGTATGCTGATCAATTGCGCGCGTGGCGGTCTGGTCGACGAGCTGGCTTTGCTCGCAGCGCTCAAAAGCGAGCATTTGAAAGGCGCCGCGCTCGATGTTTATGAAGTGGAACCAGCCCGCGAAAATCCGTTGTTTGAACTGGAGAACGTAATCTGTACCCCGCATCTCGGTGCCTCCACGATCGAGGCCCAGGAGAAGGTTGCAATCCAGATTGCCGAGCAGATCAGTGACTACCTGGTAAGCGGTGCGATCAATAACGCAGTCAATGCACCCAGCATCAGCGCCGAGGAAGCGCAGGTATTACGACCTTACCTGCAGCTCGCGCAATGCCTGGGATCTTTCGTCGGCCAGCTTACCCAGGACCCTATCAAAACCTTGACAGTCACCTATGGTGGCGAAGCCAACGATTTGAACGTGTCGCCGTTAACGATACAGGTGGTGCAGTCGATACTCGAACACCACAGCAGTTATGTTAACTCGGTTAATGCCCGGGAAGTTGCGCGTGATCGCAACATTAACGTGATCGAAGCGCACAATGAAGGACGCGACGAATACCCTTGCCGGATCACGGTCGGGGTCGAAACCGAATCTAAATCGCGCAGTATTTGTGGCACGCTGATTCAAAACCGGCCACGTGTGATCGACATTAAAGGGATTCCGCTGGAGTCGAAGCTAGGTGAGCATATGCTCTACATTACCAACGACGACAAGCCGGGTGTTATCGGTGATATCGGCAGCTCCACGGCGCAACGCGGCATCAACATTGCAAATATGCACCTGGGCCGGGATGGTCGTAATGGCAACGCGATGGTGCTGCTTGAAATCGACGAACCACTCGCTAACGACGATCTCGAGCATCTGCGTTCACTGCCAAATATCAACAACGTTCGCTACCTGCATTTTCCAGCTCTGCAATGACAGAACACGGACACGATGAAGCACCACGATGGTTGTTGCGCAGCGATGCGGAGCAACCCTTCGTGGTCACGATCTGCACCAGCGGAGAAGTAGATGATGCGGTTAACAGGCTTCGCAGCCTGCTTGGTAATCTGCAGGTTAATGATGAACACCAGCACGCGCAAAACGCTTGCGACCTGACTCTCGTCTGTGCCCCCGCTTATGCCTGGTCCTTGTTTCGGTCTTTGCGTGAAAACCTGACAGATGCCGATGTCTATATGCAACCGCAGAGCGAACGCGGGAAGCGACTGCTGATTTGTGATATGGACATGACTATTGTCGCCGCCGAAACGCTCGATGAGGTCGCGACGATACTCGGCATGGGGGAGCGGATCGCAGCCATTACCGCACGCGCGATGAATGGCGAAATTGATTTTAACGCCGCGTTGCATGAGCGAATTGCGATGCTTGCGGGACAGTCCGTGCAGGTATTTCATGATGTTGCGCAGTCGCTATCGCTTAATCCAGGCGCCGAGCAATTGCTCGCCGCTGCCAACGCTGCCGGGGTGCACACGATTCTGATCAGTGGCGGGTTTTCACAGGTCGCCGAACCCGTTGCGCGCAGGCTTGGATTTGATGAAGTCCATTGTAGTCAGCTCGAGCTTGATGCGGGCAGGCTGACCGGGGGCTTGCTGGATCCGATCGTCAATGCTGACTACAAGTGCAATATCCTGCAGCAGCGCGCGCAAGTGTTGGGCCTTACCTTGCGTGATTGTTGTGCGATTGGTGATGGTGCCAACGACCTGCCAATGCTGACGGCAGCCGGCCTTGGTATTGCCTATCACGCCAAACCCGTGCTACGTGCGGCGACTAGCTGCCACATCGATGTTACCGATCTCGAGAGCGCGATTTATTTCATGGGTCTAGATAGCGCAAGCGACGCTTAGGACTTCGTTGATTACTATTCCTGCCTGCGAATTACAACGCGGCCGCCGACGGCACTAGAGATCAAACAGGATGTCAGAGCGGATGATGTACTTTATTCCCGATGTAATTTCCTGGGAGGCATGCATGCAATGTAAAGGATGTACACCATGGGGAAAACACAGGGCACCGCCAACAGGTGTGCGCACATCGATGACAGCGGCGTCGTCAGGATGTCGGGCCGGGGAAAGAGAATTGTCCCGACTGACATAGAACTGGGTCGCGCCGCCCTCGTAATCTTCGGT
>Ga0265309_10000981_pt1 | contig 12243 bp, 14 predicted proteins | sample Helome_FD_192492 | JGI IMG/M metagenome (GOLD analysis project Ga0265309, IMG submission 192492) | Marine sediment microbial communities from subtidal zone of North Sea - Hel_20160524 (Illumina Assembly) | ecosystem: Environmental > Aquatic > Marine > Subtidal zone > Sediment ...
TGATCATCTCAAAAAAATTCGGCCTAAAATCTCTGCATCTTGTTTTCCATAGCCTTACTCAAGTATATTTGGTCCCCTGTTTATCCATTGAGGAGGGGCTTAACCAATGAAACCATTTGCTAAATTGTTCCTATGGACTTGCATTAGTCTTGCAGCTTTGACCATGACCATGGGATGCGCCGAGATGAATGGCGGGGCAACTGCCGGAAAAGGATCAACAACTGCCGCAGGATCTAGTGGCGGAGCCGGAGTTGTGACGTCAGGGCCTAGCCGAATTTCTCAAGGAACACAAGGTGATTCCCTAGAGGCTTGCTTGGCACGGATTCCCAGTGATGCTTCTGCAGGCCAGCGCATGGTCGCGGAACGAACATGCCAGCGAGATGCTGAAAACCGCACCTCGATTGACGCAGTTCCCGGGCAATAAACCGGCGCTAGCTCTCTTATGTTCGCTGGTCACACGTTGGCCAGCGAACCAGATCACGTAGAACTCCCCGTTGGCCTACCATCAGCCTTTTTGGTTTGGCTCTCTCTCATCCTCACAGATCACAAGAATCTTCATTCTTGGCTAGTATTTGACGGGCAAGTTCATGGCTTCCTCTATTATCATCAAAGGCATCAAACTTAATGCCCATTGTGGCGTCACGGAATCTGAACGATGCCAGCCCCAACCAATTCTGGTGGATCTTACCCTGCGATGCCAAAATGAATTCGCCTTCCAAAGCGACCGGCTCACTGATACGGTAGATTATGCGGCCATAACACAGTGCGTGTACGAAATAGTGGAAAATCGAACAGATGCACTTCTAGAAAGATTGACCGAACACATCTGCCAAACGCTTTTTCAGCATTTTCCCCTGACACACCTAAAAATCTGGGTAAGGAAACTTCGTCCCCCCATGAAAGATTTTTCAGGTTCCGTGGGGATACGTTTGATACGTTCACGGCAAGAAATCTTACAAACCAAGTATGGCCATCCCTCTCCCTTTCTAGTTACCCAACTCCCACGGTTGCCTCAAGGCAAGGCTTTGGATGTCGCCACAGGACGAGGCCGACATGCGGCTTTTCTGGCCACTCAAGGCTTTTCCGTTCACGGAATCGACCGTAACCGTGAAGCCCTTGATTTTCTCAATGCCCAACATCGAGAAGCTAGCCAGTTGCAAATTACGACCGAATGTATAGATTTGGAGACTAATAATCTGCAACCTCCTGACCTGGGGACCGAGACCTACAATGTCATTCTGGTATTCTTTTATCTCTACCGTCCGCTTTTCCCTCAATTGCTCAAAGCCTTGAAACCGGGAGGCGTCCTCCTTTATGAAACCTTTCTTCTTGAAAACCATATTCACCGACAACACCCCCGCAGAAAAGAATTTTGCTTAGATACTAATGAATTGCTCACACTCCTTCAGGGTTTTCAGATTCTTCATTACGATGAAGGTGATCACACAGGAACCTCGAAGACAGATCAAGCTTTTACCGCACGAGCCATGGCTCGGAAACCATAACCGCCTCCAAAACACATGAGCCGCATCGACCTTCATACGCACACCACCTTTTCGGATGGAAGCTTTTCGCCAACCGCTTTAGTCGAACTCGCAAGTCAAAAAGGTCTCGACATTCTTGCCATCACGGATCATGACACCACAGATGGCTTATCTGAAGCTATGGAAGCCACTAAAGCTCTTTCACTAGAATTAATTCCTGGTATTGAATTGAGTGCAGAGTTTCAAAATCGGGAAATGCATATCTTGGGCTATTTCATCAATATGACCGACCCACAATTTCAGACCAGGCTAAAAACTCTTCGTTCAACACGAAGCGTGCGAATCCGCCAAATCCTGGATCGACTAGACACTCTGGGGATGAATATCTCTCTGGATGAAGTTGAACAGGCTTCCGGAACTGGCACCATTGGCCGCCCCCACATTGCTCAAGTCCTCATCGCCAAGGGGCATGTCAAAAATATGAAAGAAGCCTTTGAACGATTGTTGGGTACACGAGGAAAAGCCTATGTCCAGCGAGCGGTCCCTGAAGCCCATGAAATAATTAGTTGGATCATTGATGCTGGGGGAATCCCTGTTCTTGCTCATCCCTATTGGGAAGGCTTGAACAAAGAAGATTGCACCACCGCCTGCCACACCTTGGTAGAACAAGGCTTACAGGGCCTAGAAGTATTTTATGGCACCTTTTCGGCTCGACATATTTCTTTCAATCTGGGATTAGCGAGACGGTTCGACTTGCTCATAACTGGAGGCAGTGATTTTCACGGGACGTTGAAACCTGACATTGCCTTGGGGAAGGGACGAGGCTCACTACATGTCCCACCTAAAGTTGTGGAACGATTACGGCAGGCGGCGGGACAATGATCGATGAAGCAATGGAATCCCCAAAATTCAACGCACCGCATCATTCAAACATTAATTGTCAGGAGCCTCAACAATATGATTTTCAAATCGCGTACAGCCCTCAGCAAGTAGCCGATTCGTCAACATTTCTCCCGGCCATTCGATAGGCAAGTCGGCCGTAAAGACCCATACATCCGGAGACGTCCATATCGGACCATGGTCTTCAGGAAGCTCCGGGTCAAATAAATCCGTCCAGACAGGCATATAGACCCCATTGCCGCACTGCGTATGTAAATGCACCACTGTTCGGCTCCTGACCGGACCTTCAAGATCATGCCAAACGGCAGCGGTTTCATCGGCTAACCGATGAAGACGTACGGCGTTTTGGGCGTCAAACAAGGCATAGGCCGCATAGTTTGGAGCTTCCAACATCTGTGGAGCCTTCGCTATTTCCGGACATTGCGCCACCAAACCCTCCATAATCGCCTGGCAGTCAGTTTCTGAGAGCGTTTCAGGCATCGTTGTATCCGTGACCCCAAGAATTTCAAAAAACAAAAACGCCGTTGCCTCCACAGGAGGATGCAGTCTGGCGGCAATCATTTGCCGCCGCTGTCCTTCAGCCAAGCTTGAAATATGGTCATGCACTTTCTCCAGATTCAAAAAATCCAGTGTGGTATCCGTCAACAACCGCGGCTCAACCGTAATTACTGAACCAGGAGACAGGTGAAGGTGTCTTCGTAGCAAATCCGCAGTTTCAACCGGATCAATTTTCAATTTCAAGGGAAAGACTAAATTGGCCTGCAGGGGCAATTCAAATGAGGCGAGCACGGCATACGTTTCAGTGTCTTCATCTTCTGTATCCATCACACAACAACTGGCTGCTTCCGCAAGCAGATCAAATAACCATTCCGCCATATTCTCATCTAAGGCGGCCAACACGGTGAGCACTTCATGCTCACGATCTTGATCCAACAAGGCTTGTAAAACTTCAATGGCCAAACTGGGGTCACCATGTTCATGGCGACGCGCATTGATTAAATGAATCAGATCACGCGTGAGAGGATCAGGACGGTACCAACTAGCCATGACGATTACATACCTTTAATAAGGACTAAGATAGATGAAAGACTCCTGCATGCGACCGTGCAACAATCAAGGAGCATTTTCCCATTACCAGAACCTATTTGCCAACTTCTTATTCCCCTATGATTTTAACTAACACCCGTTTTCGACGTCGACCGTCGAATTCCGCATAGAAAATTTGTTCCCATGGGCCAAAATCCAACGCTCCATTAGTAATGGCTACAACGACTTCCCGGCCCATAATTTGGCGCTTGATATGGGCATCGCCATTATCTTCGCCTGTAAGATTATGCTGGTAGTCCGCAGAATGAGGGGCCAATCGCTCAAGAAAACGCTCATAGTCCTGAAGCAAACCAGCTTCATCGTCATTGATATAGACACTGGCAGTAATATGCATGGCATTGATCAGCACCAACCCTTCTTGAATACCGCTTTGCTGAATGACACGTTCAACTTGTGTTGTAATATTCACATATTCCCGCCTCGACTTCGTATGAAACCAGAGTTCTTCTCGATAGGATTTCATTTGTACCCTCCTCACAAGACCAAAAGTACTCGATTCTCCCTCACCCCTCACACCATTGCAAGTAAGGCGAAACGTTATCAATTCCTGACAACCAAACAGACAAGCCAGAGACCTGCAGATTTGACATGACTACGTAGGGGTGGTAAGAAAGTTAACTATTGGGTGCGTTTCCTACGCCGAACATTCCTTGAGACATTTCCAACAGTTAGGCAAGTGCATGCTAGATCGTGCACGTTCCGTCTTCACTTGAAAAGGAGATTGGACTTATGACAGCCACATTTGACGCAATGTTTCCAATGAAACGCCCGTTACGTTGGAATGTGTTTTTCGCTGAAGAATCCGACAGGGATCTGGATTTTGACGAAGGATTTGAAGAAGACGAACTGCACCAATCTAAACCGCCTTCCCGTCGTCCTCTTTTGTGGATTCTGCTCTTGGTCCTAGTCGGTGGTGTCGCTTATTGGGTGATGAATAACCCGGCACCAAAAATTCAAAAAACCACGGCCATGGATTCATCCGATATGTCGGCCCCTCTGTTCCAAGAGAATCAAACCGTCGTGCTCGCTGATAAGACAGGCGTAGCTATGCTCATGGGAGACCCTACAAATTCTGAACCTGGACCTATCGTAAAGGCCAGTGAGCACTTGACCATCCTCGATGGAAGTCATGAAATAACTGGATGGGTCTATCTGGTGAAAACAGAATCGGGAAAAACAGGATGGATTTCCGGTGAAAAAATCAAGAAACCTTCCTAATACAGGATAAGGCTTCTGCACCGAAAACAACGCCAAGAAATCATTGCACGATCTCAAGCCTTTTTGATCCTCCCAATCAGACTTTCCTCCTAACTCATTCCTCCGTAACCAACAGACGTAGCTTTCCCCCAATTGAACCAGTCGGACCATCCTTGCTAGGGTGATATTCTGATACTCAAAATGTCATCACACAGGTAAAAGCACTTTCCGTGTCATACCAGGTATCAATGCAATCCATGTCCCCGACTGAAGCTCAAGAAATCTGTACCGCCTATACGAAAAAAAGCGGAAGCAATTTTTATTATTCCTTCCTATTTCTTCCTCGACCCCGACGAGAGGCCATGTATACGATTTATGCCTTGTGTAGAATGGTGGATAGTGCCGTTGACGATCCACTACCAGACAGTAACCCACTGGAAGTCTTGGCGAAATGGAGGAAAGAAGTCTCTGCTGCCTACCAAGGCTGCCCCACACTCCCGGTGACGATCAGCTTGGCCGCGCACCTCCAAGAGTTCGATATCCCCGAACAGCTGATTCAAGAATTAATCTCCGGCGTCGAAATGGACTTAACGATCAATCGCTACGCGACCTTTTCCGACCTCTATCCCTACTGCTATCGCGTGGCCTCAGTGGTCGGGTTAATTTGTCTCAAAATTTTCAAAACCCAATCTCCCCGAGCAGAAGACTATGCGGTGAATTTGGGACTTGCGTTTCAATTAACCAATATGCTTCGGGACCTTTATAGTGATGCCCAGGAGAATCGCGTCTATCTTCCACAAGAAGATTTTCAACGTTTCGGCTATTCAGTGGAAGCACTGATCGAGAAGCAATCATCTCCCGCCCTTGTCGAGTTTATGAAATTCGAATGTGCACGAGCACGGTCTTACTATCAGCAAGCCCATGACATCCTTCGTACGCTTCCCGCGTCGGATCAAAAAGCCCTGGTAGTCGCGGAAATCATGCGGGGCGTCTACAGCACCATTCTCCACAAAATTGAGGCACAGAATTATCCAGTCTTTGGTCCACGAACCCGCGTCTCGTCATTCCAACGCCTGAGCATTGCTTCAGGTATTTGGTTCCGGTCCTTCTTCACACGACATTTCGTGCCATCGGTGTGACACGCGACATCCTGATACTTGGGGACAACTTCACCGGGTTAGTCACCGCCTACCGGCTACTTCACTATGGCTATCGTATCAGCATTGTCGACACTCAATACCCTTTCCAACCGACAATTCACCCTGGAACACTAAGTAAGTCAACCGAACCGACATCATGGCCACCCACTCCTCACCTAAACGAAAATCGGCGGATTCCTCTCATTCTCCATGGCTTTTATCATTCAACATGGGCGCTTTTACAGGAATTGTCCTTTGATTGGCCTCCACAATTATCCCAACCTGCTTGCTTAGAATTTGCAGCAGAAGGGAGAAAGCCTCTTGCCCTACCCAAACCTTCGCGAATGAAGTGGATTCATTTCCTTACCCGATTAACCTTTTTCAAAGGCCTCTCCTGGTCAGACCGATGGCATGTCATCAATTTTCTCGAAAAACAATGGGAAGCCAATCTCCTCCCTAATCAAAGTCCTGATATTGAAAGTGTAGAAGCCTGGCTCATAACCGCCAACCAGTCCGAACAGAGCCGTTCTCACTTTTGGAATCCATTGTGTCGCTTGTTCCTTAATTGCGATCTATCCCAGGCATCACTGAGTTCGTTCATTGAAGTTCTATCTCAGTACTGGTTCGGTCAACCCACAGATGCCGCAACATTTCTTGCCCCTCTCGAGACTCTCAGTAAACTGGAGACAGAACTCCGCCAACGTTTAATCAACAAGGGAGTTCGGTTTCACACCTCAAATGCAAGAATCAATATCCAGGCTGACGCAGAAGGAATTCAAGTACTTGAACTAGACGAAAAACCTTTCAAGGCTCAAGCCTATATCTCCGCTCTGCCTCCTCAGAATCTTCTCCCATTACTCCCCGAACGAGTCCTAGCCCGCTATGCCTATTTCTCTTCTTTAGCCCAATTACCAGAAGTGTATGGGCTCGCCATTCAAATAACCCTGCACGATATCTTCACTTCCTCCCGGCTCATCCTTAACTTGGCTCCCTTTGACTGGATCACCAGTCAACCAAGTTCAAAATCCAATTCACCAGAGACCATCGTCACCTTCGTCACAATGCGTGAATCCATCGCTCAGGAACATACCGATGAATGGCTTCTTCACGCAGCCTGGTCCTCCATACAGACACTCTTCAACATTTCGTCAACACATTCTCAGGAATTCTGGGAACCCCATATTATTCGACAAGTCGGCCCATTCTTTCCGTGCCACATAGGATGTCGTTCCCATCGGCCCATTTCTAAGACACCACTGTCTAATCTCTTTTTGGCCGGACCCTGGACCGCAACCAACCTTCCATCTTCTCTGGAAAGCACCATCAAAAGCGCCAATGCCTGCGCTGAAGCCGTCGCTACATCCTTTTGCAGAAACTTGGATTGACATCTCATCCCCTCAAACTTAAGATCCTGGCCTATGGATTTAACCAAACTCAGTGCTTCCTTGCATGATTGCCAACGCTGCCAACTCTCAACTGGTCGAACCCAGGTGGTCTTTGGAACAGGCAACCCTCAGGCTTCGATCATGTTTGTGGGGGAGGCTCCAGGATTTTATGAAGACCGGGAAGGCATCCCATTTGTGGGAGCAGCAGGGAAATTACTCACGGAGCTTTTACAATCGATTGGACTCGAACGATCTGATATTTATATCGCCAATGTCATCAAATGCCGTCCTCCCAACAATCGAGATCCGTTGCCTGATGAAATCGCCACCTGCAAACCGTTTCTCTTGCAACAGATTGCTCTTATTCAACCGAAGTTGGTCTGCACCTTGGGAAACTTTGCCACCCAAACCTTATTAGAAAAAAAAGTCGGCATCACAAAAGTTCGTGGACAGGTCATTCAATTAAAACACTTCGTCGTCTTCCCACTGCTTCATCCCGCCGCCGCCCTCCACCAGGGGAATCTGCGAGTTCCGCTCAAAGAAGACTTCCAAAAACTGAAAACCGTCCTGGAGCAAATGAGCAAAACACCCTTCCTCCCCAACGCCTCTTCACCACCAAACCTTTCGACATCAAAAGCACCATCCAAAGAAATTCCAGCCGATCCCCCTACTCAAATGAACTTGTTCCAGGAAAAAACTACCCCATAAAGTAGCCACCCAAATAAAGTAATCTTCAAATTTTATTTTTGATTGTCTATTTTATTTGAGTCCTATCTCTTTTGTGTATTTGAAAATTAATAGAAGTTTTGTAATGGTTTCTCTTTACTTATGCCTAAATTCCGACGAGAATGAATAGAGAGCGAGCAAACGGAGCCACACATTTCAACAATGGAGGTCCCATGGACACAGGCTATCCCGCGCTTATCGCCGATCCCCCTACAAAGCAAAGTATCGCAAAGCCCCATACAGTCCCCTGTGCAGAAGAATCCGAAGTACCCAAAGTCACAATCACAAATTCCGACCCAACCGGCTCTCCACCCACAATCAGCCAAGATTCCTGAGGCATTTTTCCTTCCTGCTTCGAAAACAAAGGTTCTTTCTCTCTTTGAAAGACAAAGCCCTATGTTTTTCCAATAAAAAGGGTCAGACTCGAATATTTTCGCATTGGCATTCTCATAGATCCATCACTGTTTATTACTTAAATAGCCGGCAGGCCTATACAACGCCCCTTGAGGTGAAAATGCCAGCACGCTACCATGGATCACAATCAGGCTCCAACAAAAAGACCCATGGCGTTTATAGCCGGCACCCACCATCATTTCTTTACAATTATTCTGCATCTTGAGCCCCTATTCTTTTCCTCCAAATCACAACCATGAAACTCCTCAAATTCTTGGGATGGTCGGTGATTGGGCTTGCCCTTCTTTCTGGCTTGACCTATTGGTTTCTCCCTTCCCTTGGGAGCATGCTCATCACGCAGGGTTTAACCAATCATGGATTTACAAACGTCGTGGTCAACCTCGACCATCCCGACTCACATGCGCTCACCATCCCTTCGTTGGCTTTCACCACTCCTCTAGAGTCCGGGTCAACGTCCTTCATCATTCACAATACGGAAATCACCTACTCCCTTGACTCTCTCGTAAATAACGTGGTCGAAGCCGTGAATATTGAACACATGAGGATAGTCTGGGATTCCTCCTTACTTGAAAAGCCTTCATCTCCATCGCCATCCTTGCCAACACCGCAGACTGATTCTCTATTTGACTTCACTTCGTTTGGCTCTGGAGCCCTACTTCCTGTCCTGCCTTTCCAACATTTCCGTGTCAAACACGCGGAAATTTCTAATCCTCTAGCTCCACCGGTCCTGCAACAGATATCTATCAAGGCGAATATGGATGCTCTTCAGGAAGGATATGAGGCAACCATTTATCTTGAAGGAGACGATCTCCTGCTTAATCTCCTGACCTTTTCCTTGACGCCAAATGGCACAGTATCGTTTTCCGGAATCCATACGAACACCCCAACAGACCCCGTGTTTGACCTAAAGACCTCACTGAAACGATCTGCCTCCTCCCTGGAGCTAAAAGGTAAGATGACGCTCAAGCTGCATCCCTTAATCCAAACGCTTGCGGCACTGTATCCTCTCCCGCCTAAATATCAATCTTTGGCAGGGACATTTTCCGGTTCTTGGACGGGCACTATTCATGAACAGGCTTCACAAGCTATCTCTTCTCTCAGATCGGTCCAGGGAGATTTTGCGTTAGACGCCCACATTCCTACATTGCTTCCCTTTGTCCAAGACGTTCAGCTTCTTACTCAAGGAACATTTGCTGTGGAAGGTCCTGCCATCACAGTCGTCCTACAGCCCTCATCCTCTGGACGTGTCAATCTCACCCTGAATTCTTCGACTCCTCCAGCACTTGCACCTTACATCTCACACAAAAGCCTTCGGGCGTTCAGTTGGAACATTCGCCAACCGCTTTCTTTGGTTGTCCCCATGAAACCCAATCTGGATGGCATCCAGATCCCCGGCGGCCAAATCCAGATTGCCATGCGCAATTCTTCAGAACAATTGGGCATTCTCCTCTCTCCACGGAACCTTCTTTGGAAGCCAACCAGCGGCCTTTCCGGCAAGGGGGAAGTGAGTATTTCCGTGCATCTCAAGCCGGCTTCAACTCCGTTTCTGAACCTAGAAACTCTTTTTTTAGAGGCGAGTACCTCCATTGAAAAATCGGCGGATCAAATTTTCGTGACGCTCAATACCCCCTCCTTTTTACGCCTTTCAAATATGAATAAGGAGGCCATCCATATCCCTGCCCTCGAGGGCCGATTTCCCAAAGCGCTCTCCTGGACATATCACACAGAAGCAGGAACGTGGGAATTGCAGGCCGCAGCCTCAACCCTCTCCCTCCCGTCTTTTTCCTTAGAAGGCAAACAATGGAAATTGGGAGATATTCTCACGAAGGACCTCATAATGACTGCTACACCAGAGAGATGGGTGATCAATGGAGAAACCCAGGTGAAACAGGTGCGCCCGCCATTTAACACCATTAAGATCCCAGCCTCCAATTGGCTTGCTCGATATTCGGCCAACCCATCATCCATGACTGTTCATTTCAACGGGCAAACTCTTCGTCATCCGCTCCACATAGAAGGTCAAGTAAGGCTTGACCTCATAACAAGTGATGGCTCCGGCACCATAACTCTGAAGCCTATCCAGTTCGCCCCGCAAACACTGGTCTTAAGCCAACTCATTCAGCCCTGGCCATTTCCAGATATGGAGGTGACGCACGGAACCGCCTCGGCCTCTGCGGAAGTGACCTTCGGTAAAGCCCTAAACGAAACCAATACACCCATTCAGATCAAACGACTACATGGAATTGTCGATTTCAAAGAGATGGGTGGGTTTTTAACACCCACTATCATGGAAGGTCTCACAACTCGAGTTGAAATTCTTGGTGAAGGCAAAACCCTGCGTATCCCCACCACCCCCGTTCGCATCAGGAACATTCAATCAGCAGTAGAACTGACGGAAACATCACTCCTCTTTTCAACGTCGACGTTTCGACAAACTTCGATACCGACTCTTTCTATCACAAATATGAGCACCCACCTTCTGGGGGGGCAGGTATCCCTATCAGAGGCCGTAATCGACTCATCAGCTACCACCCATGAGGTGCCCCTTCAAGTCAGAGGACTGGACCTCAGTGAAGTTATAGGATTAGAACAACAAGAGACGGTGAAAGGCACCGGCACACTCGATGGAATACTTCCCCTGTTCATCTCGGGTACGGAAGTAGAAATCCATCAGGGCTCCATACACGCGCAGCCGCCAGGAGGCACTCTCCAATTTGAAGTCTCTGAAGAAACCGCAAGCTCATGGGCCAAGAGCCAACCCCATTTGGATCTCATCGTCAAAAGTTTAGAAAATTATCATTATTCCAAATTAGAAGTTGGTGTCGATTATGAGAAAAATGGTATTCTAAAACTGGTCACAAAATTAGAAGGTAAAAATCCAGACTTCCGAAAAGGCGCTCCCATCCATTTCAATCTCAACATTGAAGAAAATATTCCAGCCCTCATGAAAAGCCTGTCCCTCATGAAAGACCTGGAAAATAAAATTGAAGAAATGATGACCGGAACAGGGAAAGTATCACCAAAGAAGAAAGAACTTCCAGAACTCCCTTAAAGGAACATTTTGTTGCCAACGCACATTCACTGCACATAAGGGGAATCTATGATCCGCCAACTTCGAACCCGACCGTCATTTCAAAGCCTTGGCACTATCTTGGTATGTCTTGCCACAGTGGGTTTTTTGAGTTGCACCCCACGTGTGGAAGTGGCAGCTCCAGAAAAACCGATCACCATCAACCTGAATGTCAAAATCGACCATGAAATTCGCGTCAAAGTCGAAAAAGATTTAGACAACGTCTTTACTGATCAAAGCGGACTCTTCTAAGAAACACGAGGTACAATCATGACAACACCAAAGAAACATTCAAAATTCCTTGCCTTTATTCTGTACTGCCTATTGCTCTTTCTCATGCCACTCTTGGCCTTTGGTATCACTCTTGAGGAAGCCAAACAACAAGGTTTGCTAGGAGAACGCCCTGACGGATATTTGGGACTCGCCAAGCCCTCCTCTTCTCCCGATACTGTCAATTTAATGAAAAATATCAACAGGAAACGACGAGATGTTTATAAGGGAATCGCAGAAAAAAACGGCACGGCCCTATCGGCCGTCGAAGCCTTAGCGGGGAAAAAGGCCATCCAAAAAACTCCATCGGGCCAACTCATCATGCAACCCAATGGAACCTGGACTCCCAAACCCTAGCCTTTTCCTTTTTCTGCGGGTATGGCGGAAATTTGATGGATGACCACCCCTACTTGAGACTGTAAGAGATAGCTGGGCTCAGACGACTCCTGAAAGAATACTGTGCCTCAAGGTTTCAATTTGCTTCATAATTTCTTTTGTGCATGATTGCATTGAATCTTTACTCGGTTTGGATTCTCGTGGAAATTGCAAGG
>Ga0265309_10000982_pt1 | contig 12238 bp, 10 predicted proteins | sample Helome_FD_192492 | JGI IMG/M metagenome (GOLD analysis project Ga0265309, IMG submission 192492) | Marine sediment microbial communities from subtidal zone of North Sea - Hel_20160524 (Illumina Assembly) | ecosystem: Environmental > Aquatic > Marine > Subtidal zone > Sediment ...
GAGCGGGTTTTTGGTGGCCAGCTTGACGTATTAATAGACATTGTAAGCTATGGAGTCGCTCCGGCCGTTCTTCTGCTGAGCTATGGAAATTTCGATCCAATATTCCTGGCAGGAGCTTTTTTAATGCTTGCTGCCAGTGCGATACGCCTGAGTTATTTCAGCACTTTTGGTCTTTCTGACGAGTCGAAATATACCGGCCTGGCTCTCGATAACAACAATGTAATTCTGGTTTTCATATTTTTATTTGAAAGCATTTTAAGTCAGGGAATTTTTTCAGTTGTACTTTATGCCAGTGGTGTAGGACTTGCGATCCTGAATGTGTCCCAGATCAAGACACCAAAGCTTTCTGGAAATCCGCGCAATGTTTATTTTCTTGCGATTTATACGCTTGCAATGACAGGTGTTTATGGCTGGAAACTTTTATAGAAAGTAACGAGATTGGAAAAGCACAACTACAAGAATCACTTTAATAGAGGAGTTAAATAACACAATGATTGTATATACGGTAGGCACTTTTGATTTATTACATGTAGGACACCTGGCTTTACTGGAGTACTGCGCAACATTAGGTGATGTCGTGGCAGTTGGTGTTGCCTCCGACCGCGTGGTGAATTCTTACAAACCCAATGTGCCGGTTATTCCCCTCGATCAACGAGTAGAAATGCTGAAAGCTTTGCGCTGCGTCGATATCGTACGTCCCTACCATGAACTTGAATATGTTTCTGGTTGTAAGGAATTGAATGTGGATATATTCGTTGTAGGAGAAGATTGGGGCAAAAAACCCCACAATATCAATGTGGAATCCTATTTAAAAAGCGAAGGGAAACAAATTATTCCAGTACTTTATAATCTCCGAACTTCATCCACCAGGATAAAACAAAGTACCATCGCTCAATCTCATAGAAAAAACTATATCGAGCAATCTGTCGCATAAAATAAACAGTAGAATCTGGATAAATACTAAGCATACCAATCTGAGACTAAGGTTATTTAAAACACCGTAATTATCCCATGCCGGGACTTTATCTATGCTAAGGTGGCCTGGTAGATCTCCTCCGCCAACGTCAGCTTACCTCTTGCCGAATAGCGGCCTTCCCATAGTTGCATCACAGGACGGGCTACTCTCCATCGATTTCAGTAGTCGCAAATTATTTCAGCCAAACATAGTCTGCTTTGATAGAAGGCGCTGTTAGAACTGATTCCCCACTGTTTTCCAGGAGTGAATAACATGAGTAAAGAACACAAAAACAAACGCGATGCCAAAAAGAAACCGGCAATGTCGCCCAAAGAGAAAAAAGCGGCAAAACAAACCAAAAAGGACACGAGGAATATCCTGGGGAATTGAACAGGTACTGTTTCAGTTTTCCAAATGAGACTCATTTGCACAGCTAATGCTACATTTCGAGATTGATCGAGACCGCTTCCCGTGGGGCAATCTAAACAGGAATCCAAATTCATGACACAATTTAACGAGATCAAAATTATAAGCATCGATGCCAATCGACCTCCGCGGGTTCGCAAGGAAGCCTACATCGATCTGTTTTATCAACTTTCCGGGGATGCGCCCGAGGAGTGGTGCGAAGACTTTAGCGGTTTTGGCCGTCATGTTAACCCTTTGGCCAAAATCGAAAAGGGCACCAGGTGTTTTATCGGCACCTATGTAAACGACATGGATACAATTCCAGCGCACTTCGAGCGACTCAAACAGGCAGTGATCGACTGTAACACGCAATATATGGAAAAAATCAGGCAAAGAGAACTTGCGCTGGCCGAAGACAACGCCACCTTGGGGGAACAGGGCGGCTTGCAATTTAAGTTAAACGATATTATTACGTCGCTCGATTTTGACAGCTGAGCTGTCTGACCGTGCATGGCGTCGGGTTTTTACTGACAACGAGTGTCCGAAACTTGTCTCCTACCCCAGTTTCTTGAGTGTCTGCTATGCGCCCCCCTACACGCATACGCGTGCCGCAAAATGTGCCACACAACATCGCAAGCAAGATGATCGGTTATGCTGCTGTGATGGCGTAGTGGGGGAAGGAATGAGATTCGATACAGCTAAATCTCAGCAGCCCTTATAGTTTTTAGCTACGCATTTTTGGGCCATTTGTTGAGCCAGGACTATGTCTTCAGGAGTCATTTCCCTCGCCAGATTGTCACGTTCACCTGCAGCAGCTTCAATTCCTTGTGATGCAGCTATGTTGACCCACATATGGGCGCGTAAATTGTTCTGCGGAACGCCGATCCCATTTAAATACATAGACCCTAGAAGAAACTGGGAGCCAGCGTCACCCTGGCCAGCAGCAAGCCTGTACCACCTGGCTGCTTCCTTGTCGTCCTGTGCAACGCCTTTTCCCATCCGATACATAACTCCCAGATTGTACTGGGAACTAGGATCACCTTCTTCAGCCAGAAGTTTCCATTCCTTGAGTGCAGTTGCATAATCTTCTCGATCATAAGCATCCAAACCCTTTTGAAAATCGGCAAGCACGGGAGTGCCAAACGGCAAAGTAAATATCGTCAGCATTAGTACGGCGATGTATATATTCATCAATTTTCCGGCTAGCTTTTTCATTTAAAGTATTATATTAGAAACCAGACCAATCTGCCTGATTTAATTCAACTTCTCCACCCGGACTTGATTTTCTTTTCTTTCCGCTCCGCTTCAAGAAAAGAGAAATCCAACCCCGGGGCGATCCCCCATCAGCAACTGGAGAATCCACATAAATAGAAAACTAACCGTTATCGACTGGCATTGTAGGTAAATCGAATAACCGAGCGTCTCTTGTTGGCGCCGAAGATTACCTCTAATGAGGTATCTGCCAGCGTCGGCTTTGGGGGATCGGATAGCGCACGCAGCCATCGTATTACTCTACCCTGGATACTACTAAACCGGGAAAGCTGCTTGCTGCAGAGTCCTGCATAGACCTGTTATGCCATAAAACAGGTCTGTTAAACCGGGATTAGAGTTTCGGGTGTAGTGTGATCAGTTTCTCGTTGTAAATTCATCGATTTGGCTAAGCTGTTTTGATAATAAAGCCAGGATTGCAAACTCTGATATATGAATCGAGCTGTTTCGAAAAAATTTACGCCCTCAATGACCAAGTCAGACCTGGTCAAAGTTCTGTCTAAAAACCAGAGGTATCTGGCATCCAAAGATGTTGAAGTCGCGGTCAAAAGCTTGCTAAACATATTGAGCAATAGCTTGTCTTCAGGTGAACGTATAGAAATCAGGGGATTTGGTAGTTTTAACCTGCAATATCACCAACCTCGAAGCGGAAGAAATCCGCGAACCGGGGAACCGGTTAATGTTTCAGGCAAGTATGTTCCGCACTTCAAACCCGGCAAAGAGTTACGCAAAAGAGTTCTGTAACGCCTGCCCGGAAGCCCCGATAAAACGGTATTTAAATCGCCAATAGCTCAACCCAACAGAGTCATGTAATCGCGACAGGGTGAATTAAGGGATGTCGGATAAATTCCTGACCCAACGCAATAAATCCATGAATATTTGGGATATCCTTAATTGATGGTGATTAAGGCATGAAACACGATAATCCCGAAGTTGTCATCGACCGCATAATAGACAAAGTCGGTAAATGTCTGGTGGTCGGTACCCCGCTGGCTGCGGGTAAGCCTAATCACCTGCTAAATTCCCTGTATAACCGGGTAAAGAATAATCCCGAGCTGAATCTTAAAATCTTTACCGCTTTAACCCTCGATAAACCGAAGGGCAAAAGCCTGCTCGAAAAGCGCTTCCTCGAGCCGATGGTCGAGCGGGTGTTCGGCGACTACCCGGATCTGGATTACGAACAGGACAGGCAGGCGGACACACTGCCGTCCAATGTCGAAATTCTCGAATTTTATTTTCCCGCAGGCCGATATTTGCACAACGATTACGCCCAGCAAAATTACGTCTGCAGCAATTACACGCATGTTGCCCGCGACATGATGGATGCCGGCGTCAACGTCTTGTTGCAGATGATCTCGAAGGGCGAATTTGAAGGCAGGGAATGCTACAGCCTGAGCTCGAATCCCGATGTAACCCTCGATCTCATCGGCCTGATGCAAAGAAGATACTCGGACGATGGCACCCCTTTCGTACTCGCTGCCCAGATCAACCAGAACCTGCCGTTCATGTATGGTGATGCCCTGGTAAATCCTGCAACCTTCGACCTGGTGCTGGAAAATCCGGATTTCCAGTACAAAATTTTCGGTCCGCCGAAAATGGCCGTCACCGACCGTGATTTCCTGATAGGGCTGTATATCAGCACTCTGATAAGAGACGGGGGTGAGCTGCAGGTCGGCATTGGCACCATTGGAGATGCATTGGTTTATGCGCTGTTGCTGCGCCACCGGCAAAACGATATTTATCAGGCCTTGTTGAGGGATTTCGGAGTCATTGAAAAATTTGGTTCCGTTATCGATAAGATCGGTGGAACCACGCCCTTCGAAGCAGGACTCTTTGCCGCGTCGGAGATGATGATCGACGGTTTCATGGAATTGTACAACGCCGGCATCGTCAAGCGTAAAGTCTATGACGATGTGTACATTCAAAGACTGATCAACGAGGGCAGTATCGATGAGACCATAACTCCGCGGACGCTTGATCTCATTCTGATGAGAAAAAGTATTCACGAGTCGATAAGCGAAGAGGATTTCGCATACCTGCAGAAATTCGGAATATTCAAGCGTGAACTGAGCTTCAGCGAAGACGAAATTACGACTGCGGAAGGTTACAAACTTTCAAACGACCTGGGTGATCTGGATAACAGAAAAAATATTTACCAGTACTGTCTCGGTGAGAAATTAACCAACGCCGATGTCATCCACGGTGGCTTTTTCCTCGGCTGCCAGAGTTTTTATGACTGGCTGCGAAATTTGAGCGAGGAAGACCGCAGGCTGATTAATATGAAAAGCGTTCAAAGCATCAACCAGCTCTATGGGCACGAGGAGATCGACAGGCTTCATCGTAAGGACGCTCGCTTCGTCAACACCTGCATGATGATGACGTTGAACGGTTCGGCGGTCAGTGACGGGCTGGAGAACAATCGCCTGATTAGTGGAGTCGGCGGTCAGTATAATTTCGTTTCCATGGCACATGCGTTGCCCAACGGGCGCTCTATTCTCAATTTCCGCAGCACACGAAAAACCGGCAAGGGAGAAACCTCCAGCATCGTCTGGAATTACGGTCATATGACCATACCGAGGCATTTACGCGATATCGTGGTCACCGAATTTGGCATAGCCGACGTACGCGGCAAAACGGACCGGGAAATCATCCATCAGTTACTCAATATTACCGATTCCCGTTTCCAGCAAGGGCTTGTGGAAACCGCGCAACAGAACGGCAAAATCCGCGCTGATTACACGATAAGCGCTGCATTCACACAAAATCGTGTCGAGGAGATTTCAAAAAAACTGCAGCATTACAAAGAACAGGGCCTGTTTAACGCTTTCCCCTTTGGAACAGATTTTACCGACGAAGAAATTTTCATTGGTAAGGCGCTTAAAATCCTGAAAAGGAAAAAACAAAATCCAACAACGATGCTTTGGACCATACTCAAGGCCTTTTTCACCCCTGCCGATCAAAAACCCTATGAAAAATACCTGAGAAGAATGAAGCTCGATAAAGCGAACAGTTTAGAAGAGAAGTTGTACCAGAAACTCCTTACTTTCGAGTTTTCCAGGTTTGACAAAACGGACTAGTAAAGCAGCCGGGTTCGTGCCGTAACGGACGCCTGGTCGCGATGAATTTATTGCGCAGTAAACCAGATCATTAATTTTTCGGAATAGCTACTTGACCGCAATGCAGGTGCAGGGCGCACGGTTAGCTACCTTGTGCGACACACTGCCAAGAAACAGCCCCTTTAAATCGTTCAATCCACGCGAACCCATAATCACGCAATCAATATTTTCGGCGTCGATAAATTCCAGGATTCTATCGGCCGGATCACCAGACTCAAGACGAACATCGAAATCTTCCAGGCCATTTTGCTCGGCACGCCCCTTTGCTCCCTCAATAATATGCTTGCCTACCTCGATCAATAAGCCCGGTGATATTCCTGAATCCTCGAAGGCGGAACCCGCAGCCAATGCAACCCTGTAGTCCATTGCTTTCAGGCGCTTTATTTCAGTGTTGACATGCTCTGCAAGCCCCTCTATTTCTGCAAATCGCTGCAAAGCGTCAATATTTTCAGAGCGATGAGGTACATGCATGATAACAAGCGCAGCTGCATATTTTTTTGCGAGATCAATTGCCAAATCGAGCGCCTTGCGGGCATGATCTGAGCCATCGACGGGACACAGTATCTTGTTGAACATGGCAGGCCTCCGAAATTTTTGTCAACCCGTGAGAGACCACCATACCCGGATATCGCTCTGGCAAATTGACCCAGCTCAACAGGGATAAAATTAGCAACCAATGTCTGCCATTGCTGCCTGTCGTCCCTGAACATTGCAGTTTAAATGCCTGTTTTCGGGATGCAGACTTGAAAAACCCCAGTCAGATAGCAAATACTGTTAATACTGCTGACGTGGCAGCGAAAACTATCCAGGATTAAACAGTGCGTTACAGGCCAATGACGGTGCGAATTTTTGCAGCCATGTTCTCGACATGGGTCGGCGTTTCCTATGCGGCGGCAACCGGCAGCAGCCCGGAATTAGAACAAACGCCCGAGCCCTTCACGATCATCGCACAGTCGAGCAATCTTTTTGGCGGCTATGGGCCGACCACGATGACTATCGATATCAAACCTGGCGATGCAAAGAATATTGTCCGCGCCAGTTCCGGGCGCGTTATCCCTGTCGCGATTCTCGGATCAAGCGACCTCGATGTAACAGCGATTAATCCGCGCACCATCAGGCTAAACGGTGTCGATGTCATGCTGGTCGGCAAGTCTGACAAAAGTTTATGCCACCAGGCAGATATTAATGACGATAGCTACCAGGATCTCCTATGCGATGTACGCACCACGGGCTTCAAGGTCAGCGAAGGCGAATACAGGATCATCCTCAAGGCAGCAACCTATAAAGGCGAATCGTTAACCGGGGAAGATCGAATCAAGATAGTACGTAATTAGGAACAGATCGAAGGAGTCAGTGTCGATCGATTTCAGCATTTAACTGAACGTCACCTGATAGCCGAATTACCCGATACCCGGGTTGCCGGATACGCCTTTAAGCACAGGGGTGTTCATTTTCTTGATACTTGCACTGTCCTCGCGGCGCAGATAGTCCGCGACCACGTCCCAGATCGGCGCCCCCGGCGATTGCGAGCCCACCGTCGCCCAACCGGCCACCTTGTATTTCTTCGCCGCATCGATAAGAGTGCCATCGTCGAGTTGCATGTCGGCGATTCGCGCGCCCGCCTGTGCCTGCGGTTCGATAGAGTAATCGAGTCCTCCGAGTCGCACCATGTCTCCACCCTGCTGGTAGTAAGGATCCAGGTTGAACAGGTTGTCGGCGACGTCTTCGAGAATCAGCTTCAGGTCTTCGCCACTCATTTCGCGCACATAGGTCTCGGGATAGGTAATGCAGGTTTGATCCATGACATGCTCCATCGTGATCGCCTGCCCCGACAGTACCGTGGTACCCCAGCGGAAGCCTGGTGACAACGCTATCTGCGCGTCGCCCTCGGTGCGCAGGGCATCACAAATGACCTGGTCGAAAGTGCCGTTGAAATTACCGCGCCGGAACAGCACATCTTCCGCTACTGCCAGTTCTTCCTGCAGTTTAGGCAGATAGGGCTTACGCGCACCATCGATGTAGGCTGCCATTTCAGCATCCGCATCGAGCAGGTTGGAAAATACCGGTAACAACCGATATCGAAAATCGCGTAACTTCTTGTCCTTGTAATCCATATCCATGACGCCGAGAAACTTGCCATTGGATCCGGCATTGGTGACCAGCGTTTTCCCGCCCGGGTTGGACACCGGCACCGCTCCCGGCACGCCATCGTGGGTATGACCGCCAAAAATCGCATCGATACCGCTGACCCGCGACGCCATCTTCAGGTCCACGTCCATCCCGTTGTGCGACAACACAATCAATCCGTCGGGGCTTTCCTCGTCGCGCGCCTGATCGACGATTTCCTGCATGTCATCCTCGTTGATACCAAAGGTCCAGTCGGGGATAAAGCGCTGCGGATTTGCGATCGGGGTATACGGAAATGACTGCCCGACCACGGCAATCCGCAGATCGCCCATTTCGCGAATCGTATAGGGCTTGAACACATGGCCGGTGTCTTCGTTGAAATCACCCAGGTCGGCGAGTTCGTAATCAAACAATGCGTCCTCTTTGACCTTGCAATTCTGGCTGACGAATTCGCCATTGAAAATTTCCGCATTGTCCAGAACTTCAGACGCAAGATAGGTAAATTCCCAGTGTCCGGTCATGATATCGACGCCGAGCAGGTTGCAGGCTTCCACCATATCGCGACCCCGTGTCCAGTAAGCCGTTCCCGATCCCTGCCAGGTATCACCGCCGTCGAGCAGCAGCGAACGTCCCTGCGCATACTCGGCACGTAGCTTCTTGACCAGGGTTGCCAGGTGCGCAAAGCCACCGACTTTACCGTACATCCGTGCCGCCTGCTCAAAATTCAGGTAGGTGTAGGCGTGTTCTTCAATGCCGCCAGCCGGAATACCGAATTGATTCAATAAATGGGTTCCAACCAGGTGTGGCGCCTTGCCGAAAGCGTTGCCAAATCCCAGGTTGACGTTGGGTTCACGAAAGTAAATCGGGTTTAGCTGCGCATGACAGTCGGTAAAGTGTAAGATTCGCGCGTTGCCAAAGGCCGGCATGTCGTAAAGCTTTGAGCCGTCACTGCCTGCCGAGAATCCTGCACGCGGGAAAATACCGGCGGCGCCCGCCAGGCCCATCAGTCGGATAAACTCTCTTCGATTCAGGTTCATAACAGCCCTCCTCAGGCAAACATTTCATTCAGTTCGTTTAAATTTTCAACTACCAGGTCTGGCCTGGAGTCACGAATATCATTGCCGTGGTTATATCCATAGGGCACACAGATTATGTTGAATCCGGCCGCGCGCGCCGCTTGCACATCATTGCTGGAATCACCCACCAGCAGGCACTGGTCGTAAGCAACCGCGAAATGATCCGCGGCATAGTGCAATGGCATTGGATCAGGTTTTTTCTTTGCAGTGGTATCACCAGCCACTACCAGGCCGAAATACTCGCTGAGTCCCATCGCCGCAATCAACCCGGAGGTAAACGGTTCCGGTTTGTTGGTAACGCAGGCCAGATGCAGATCGAGTCCAGCGAGATATTTTAAGGTCTCGATAGCACCCGGGTACAACAGGCTGTGATCACTCGCATGCTCGGCATAAAGCCGCTTGAAAATCTCCAGCCCGGCGTTAAACAGGGTCTCGCCGGGCTCGGCCTCCATATCACCGGTCAACACCCGTTTGACGAAACGCTCGAGCCCATTACCGACCCAGCGCCGTGCCGCCTCCGGGTCATGTAGCGGCATCTGGAGGCTGCGCAGCATTTCATTGCCACACCAGGCCAGGTCACCGACACTGTCGACCAGGGTGCCATCCAGATCGAACAGCACAAGTTTGATTCGATCAAAAGCAATTTTGCGGGTCATTGCAGAAATTTCGGGCTGGATTTCGGTATTCGGCCTATTCATCGATAACACCAGGACACGAGCCATGGAGGAATAACAATACTTTCCAGCGTCTCGGGGCGGAAAGCGAAATTGGCGAGATGACTGATTTCTTCATGTATCGGTGCTACGTATCGGTTATTCGAATTATTTTGACATCTGCTAGCGAGCAAAACTATCAAATCATTGCGTCCAATGTAATAACCAAATAGCGATATGTCCTATTACTTTCAATAGCTATGTCGTGAGCACTGAAAAAACCTTCGGCAGGCGTTCTGGCAAGCGTTCGATATTATCCACGATAGAGTAGTTGTTGGCGCCAAAAATCCTTGATACGTAGGTATCTGCCTGCGGATCGAGGGTCAGGCAATAGGTATGTATCCCCTGCGCGGCCAGTTCATCGACCGCCTGCTTGCTGTCCTGGCGCAAGTATTGCGGATCGCGTTCATCGATGTCGGCCGGTTCGCCATCGGTAATCAGCAAAACAAGACGCTTGCTACTGGCCTGTTGCCCGAGATGCCAGCCGGCATGGCGTAACGCCGCTCCCATACGCGTCGACAACCCGCCCTGCATCCCCGCCAGTCTCGATTTCGCCGCTTCGGCATATGGTTCATCGAAGTCCTTGAAACGATAATACTGCACATCGTGGCGACCATCGGAAGCAAAGCCGTGCACCGCGAAATCGTCACCGATCGAATCGACTGCCCAGGCGAGTAACCCGGTGGCCTCGCGGGTCAGGTCCAGAATCCTGGGTTGCTCCAGGTAACCCTCGTCCTGCTCGCTCAAATCGCCGACACGATCATTGGTCGATGCGGACAAATCCATCAGCACCACCATCGACAAATCGCGCACATGGCGCGTGATGCGGATGTTCACCCGCGGGTCGGGCATGACACCACGGCGAATATCAATCATCGCCCGCACCGCCGCATCGATATCGAGTTCGTCACCATCCTCGTAACCGCGTTTGCGTACGATTCCCTGCGGCTGCAGCGCATCGATTAAATGCTTGATGCGACTCGCTATCGGCTTGTGTTTTTCGAGAATTTCATCCATAACCCCGGGATCGTCGCGCCGCTGACGGCGTTCGATGACAGTAGTCCACTCGGGGCGCGCCAGCTGCACCTGGTAATCCCACTCGTCATAGTGAAAGGGTTCGGACACCGACTCCACGCCTTCCGACTGATTGTAACTAACGCCGTTGTCCTCGTAGGGAAACAGTTCGGTCGGCAATACCCAGACTTCCTGTGGACTGCCATCCTCCAGCTCGGAATCGATCTCATTGACCATTTGCATGACGTTGACATACTTGCGCAGGGTCGGTTGGCGCCACGGCAAGGTCTCAAAATCGCCGGCGTCGGGACCATTTTCACCCAGGCTCCACAGGTAACGGTTATCGTCACGATACGGCACCGGCGAATCCTGCAGCAGTCGCAGCGCTGGTATTTTTTCGCGCCTGCCGAGTACTGAATAAAATTCCAGGCCGAATTCGCGTACCAGCGATCGATCGACAGCTTCTGCCTCGAGCAGCTTGCGATAACGGCTGGCGATATCGACGATCCAATCCTCGTCGTCGCAGTAGTTCGCATCCAGCAGAGCGAGATTCAGGCGTAACATCAAATCAACGGCCGGGTGACGATCGAGCGCCTCGATTTCGAGCGCATGTTCGAAAAACCTGAACCACAGGCGACGTAATCCGGGGAACCGACTGTAGGCGAGAAATTCGACCCTGGCATCCTCGAAAATTTCGATCATGCAGCGTTGCGCCGGGCTCAGATCATCGGCCTTAATCGATTCCGTTGTATAAACGATATGCGCCGCGGCGTGCGCGGCCGCCGCTCGATAGACATCGATACCGTCGATGCCATCGAAACGATCGAATGCGTCGGGCAGATGCACCAGGTGGTTTTCGATATAGGGTCTGCTGCCCTGACGGGTTTCGAAATCGTCCGCGGTCGGGCGCATGAAAAATGCGCGCGCCCACAGCGCACGCAGGTAAAAATTGAGCTTGCGGTGGTTATCGACGAACAGCGTACCCCGCCGCTCCCGCTGCAGTAACGATTTCGAGGTCTCGGTCAGCAGGCCGAAATAGGTGCCCTGCCCTTCGATATCGCGTTGATACGCCTGCGCGCCCCACATCGCCCAGCGTCGTAAACCACCCAGCGTCAGTTTCGACAGCAGTTCGCTTAAAGATTCCATCATCGGCCGTAGCCCGCGCGGTGCCTTGCCGGCAAGCTGATGTAATAGCTTCAGGTAACCGCGTAATAGCTCAGCATCGCCGAGGCGGGTTGCCGCCAGCGGCAGGTTGGCCAGAATCAGCGTAATCACCGCACCCGAGGTCAGCGATGACAGTTTCATGATCGCCTCGATCGTGTCGGGCACGATATCTTCGCCGACTTCCTTCGCCACCACCGGCATTTCCTGCACGTAGGTCAAAACCAGGTCCTGGCCCTTGCCCAGCGTGCACATGGCCTTGATGCCGACCAGGTAATTTTCGAGACCCTGTGGCGACATGATACGTTGCGCCTCGAGCCAGGAGGCCTCGACCGCCTCCAGGTTCCCGAGATCATCGGGATCGATGCACTGCAGGTATTCGGCGAGCTCGGGATGCATGGG
>Ga0265309_10000983_pt1 | contig 12233 bp, 9 predicted proteins | sample Helome_FD_192492 | JGI IMG/M metagenome (GOLD analysis project Ga0265309, IMG submission 192492) | Marine sediment microbial communities from subtidal zone of North Sea - Hel_20160524 (Illumina Assembly) | ecosystem: Environmental > Aquatic > Marine > Subtidal zone > Sediment ...
CGATACCGTGAGCGCGGTGCGTTTTGCACAGAAACTCGCGATTAGCAGCGGTTGCGATGTACGCGTCATCACCACCGCGAGCAGCTATCAACTGCGACAATCTTCGACCTGTATTGCCGATGATTTTACCAACCCGGTCGTCAATCCTGCGAATCGCAGCAATAACTATCAGAACGTCGATATACCCGCTGGATTTTCGCTGACCGCCGGTAGTATCACCTTCGATGCGCGTGGCCAACGCGAAGGAGCCACCTCGAATTTCAACATTAGTGATGGTTCCACGACTTACAGCTTTCGCGTGCATGCCAGCACCGGCCTGGTCGAGGTGCTCTGATGCGTTGGCAATCCGCTTTCACCCTGATCGAAATTATCGTCACTATCATCGTGATCGGTATCGCCGCCACCGCTTTGTTGAGCGTGTTTTCCAGTATGGTACGCGGTAGTGCCGATCCAATGATTCAGCAACAGGCGACCACCATCGCCGAAGCCTACCTGGAAGAGATCATGCTGCGTGCATATGATGATCCCCAGGTCGCCGAATCAGGTGGGGCCGAGGCAGGTGAGACCCGTCCGACCTACGATGATGTGCAGGATTACAATAGCCTCGGCACCACGCAGGTGCGTGACCAGAATAACAATCCGATCGCCGCACTCAGCGATTACCAGGTTACCGTTACCGTCAACGGGGCGGTACTCAATACGGTTGGCGCGATGCAGGTCGACGTCAGTGTTAGCCATCCGGCGACCGGCACTATCCTGTTAAGCGCTTTTCGCACCGATTACTGATGAATCGGACGGCATCGCAAGCTGGATTCTCATTGGTCGAACTGATCGTTGTGGTCGTGCTGCTTGGTATTCTGGCCAGTGGTGCGGGATTGCTAATTCTGCAACCGATTGAAGCCTACGACGACCAGGTACGTCGCCAGCAACTGGTCGATCAGGGTGAAATGGCTTTGCGCCAGATCGCGCGCGACGTACGCCGTGCCTTGCCAAACAGCGTTCGGATCGCGTCTGTCGGTGCGGGATTTGCGGTAGAAATGGTGAATACTATTGATGGCGCACGCTATCGTGATGAGGTGGGTGGAGAATTTACGACCGCCAACGATACCCTGGAGTTTTCTGCTAGTGATACCGATTTCAACCTGCTCGGCTTTTTCAACACTTCGAGCCCGCTTGCCGTGGGTCAGCGCCTGGTGATCTACAACACTTCGGCCGCGGGTATTTATACCGATGCGGCGTTAAACAACAATCCGGGTATTGTCACTAATACCGGCACCACGTTAACCCTATCTACCGTTACGCCCGCGACCGAGGACCCCGAGCACCACGTCAATATGAACCCGGCATTTCGGTTCGCGCAACAATCGCCAGGCCAGCGTGTGTTCGTGATCGATGGACCCACCAGCTACATCTGCAATCCTGCCACGAGCCAGATTGTGCGTTACAGCAACTACGCCTTTAGCGCGGGGCAGCCAACCCCCCCGGTTGGCGGTACCAGCGGGGTCGTGATTTCACAGTTGAGCGGCTGCAATATGACCTATAACCCGGGAACCTCGCAGCGCGGCGGTATTCTGACGGTCGAAATCACTATTACCGACAGTGGCGAATCGATCAACCTGCTGCACCAGGTGCATGTGGCAAACGTGCCATGATGTCGTTGCAGAAAGGTTTCACACTGATTGCGGCTATATTCCTGCTGGTCGTGGTCGCTGCGCTGGTGGGCTACATGACCAATATACGCGTGGTGCAGCAAACTACCCTGTTATATGGAGTGCAGGGCGCGCGAGCGACTCAGGCAGCTCGCAGTGGCGTTGAATGGGGTATTTACCAGTCGATTGTCAATGGCAGCTGCATCGGATCGACCAGCTTTGCTGATCCGGCATTTGCAGGCTTTAATATCGAAGTTCAATGTGGCCAGACAACTCATATCGAAGGCATCACACCGATCGATACCTTCCAGCTAACCGCAATTGCGAGCACTGGTTCTTATGGTTCGCTCGATTATGTCCAACGCCGCATCCAGGCGACAGTTTCACAGGATCCTCCATAGATGTGTTTGGCCGTCAACCAGGCCTGATGCGCAAACTTTGAAGCAGTTAACAGCGATGCACAATTTTTGTCGATAAACTCAAGATTGATTAAAAGCTTCAGATAAATTTCCTTATATATTTCAAATACTTTTAAATCAATTTTAAAGTATGATTTGAGTTGTTGAAATTTAGACACTATACTTGATTGATTAAACGCCGGGTTACTCAAGAATGCCTTTGGACAGTGAAAAGAAACCGACACTGTTGTTGGTCGACGATGATGCAATTATCGCCGACAGTCTCGAGTATGTGCTCAGTGAAGAATACGAGATAGAGCGCGCCTCGGATCGGGCTAGCAGCTTCAAGTTGATGAGTGATATGTCGGATTCTCCGACACTGGCATTGGTCGACCTGGGTCTTCCTCCCAATACGCATCGTCCCGACGAAGGGCTCGCGGTGATTCGAAAAATATCCCAGATGCACCCCACGACCCGCGTGCTGGTATTATCCGGTCAGGATAACAAGAAGCACCTGTTTCAGGCCAAGGAAGACGGAGCTGTCGATTTCATTTCCAAGCCCTGCGATATCGCTGAAATCAAGGTACGTCTGAAACGACAGATAATTGCCGGCGGCGGCGCTGACGCGGGACACGATGACATTGAAGGCATCGTCGGCTCCAGCGAAGAAATTGAATTGTTGCGTATGCAAATACGCCAGTTAGCTGATTCGCCCTACCCGGTATTGATCGAAGGCGAATCAGGCAGCGGCAAGGAAGTCGCCGCGCGCAATCTGCATCGCTGCAGTTCGCGCAAACAGGAACCCTTCATGACCTTGAACTGCGCCGCTTTCAACGGCGAGTTGCTCGAGTCGCAATTGTTCGGGCACGTCAAGGGCGCCTTTACCGGTGCCACGGACACCAAGAACGGATTTTTCGAAGAAGCCGGTTCGGGGACTTTATTGCTTGATGAAGTCGCGGACCTGCCCCTGGACCTGCAGGCCAAGTTACTGCGCGTACTCGAAAATGGTGAATATTATCGACTGGGTGAAACCCAGCCACGCCACTCTTCGGCGCGGGTTCTCGCTGCAACCAACAAGGATATATTTGAAGCCATAAAAACCAACCAGTTCCGCGAAGATTTATACCATCGTCTCAGCGTTTTGACCTTGCGTGTACCCTCGCTCAAGGAACGCAATGGTGACAAGAATGAATTACTGTTTTATTTCATGCAGCAGGTCGCGGATGAAGTCGCAACTTTCCAGCTTGATGAGGATGCACTAAGACTTTGGAATGATTATACTTTTCCGGGAAATGTGCGAGAATTACGCAATATAATAATCAGGCTTTCAGCGAAGTATCCGGGACAAACAATAAAGCCCGAGGTGCTGAAGAGGGAAATGTCAGGGCTACAGCGACACAACGGCGCGTCCAGCAGCGAAGACTGGCTGCATAATGCATTGCAAGATAGCGGTTTTCAGCTTGATCAATTGCTTAAGGCTGTCGAAAAAGAAGTTATCGACCTGGCGATGCGAGAGCACGATGGCAATGTCAGCAAGGCGGCTGAAATGCTTGGTATCAATCGTACTACTTTGTATGGCCGCATGGACCGGTTAGAGGTCAAGGAATAAGTCATGTACGAAGATTATTTCGGCCTCAAGCGTCCCCCGTTCAAAATCACTCCGGACACCAGTCTTTTTTACGAAGGTGGCAAGCGCGGCGATATTCTCGCTGCGTTGGTTTACGCCATCCACCGTGGCGAAGGCATCATCAAGGTTGTTGGAGAAGTGGGCAGCGGCAAGACCATGCTGTGCCGCATGCTGCAGATCAAACTGCCGGACACGGTCGAAATCGTCTACATCGCCAATCCGAGTGTTTCATCGGAAGACATCCTGTTCGTGATCGCGCACGAGTTGTCGCTGCCGGTCACCAAGGATTCTTCCAAGCATGAAGTCATGCATCTGTTGCAGGACTACCTGTTGCAGCGACATATGGAAAACAAGCAGGTCGTTTTATTTATCGAAGAAGCGCAGGGCATGCCGCTCGATACCCTTGAGGAAATTCGATTACTATCAAATCTTGAGACAGACCAGAATAAATTGTTACAAATTGTTCTGTTTGGCCAGCCCGAGCTGGATCAGAACCTGTCACAACAGTCTATCCGCCAGTTACGCGAGCGCATTACCCACAATTTTGATCTTGAGCCTTTGACCCAGGACGAAATTCATACATATTTGAACTTTCGCATGCGTGAAGTGGGTTACACCGGGCCGGAACTGATCAACCCCACGGTCGCGAAGAAAGTGGAACTGCACTCGGATGGGCTGCTGCGCCGCATCAATATCATCGCCGATAAAATTCTGCTTTCCGCGTTTGCAGAAGGTACTCACAACCTCAGCGCCAAGCACGTAACCGCCGCCGTAAACGATAGTGCCTTTAACCAGGAAGCACCGCGCAAATCACGCGCTCTGTGGTGGCTTGGCATATTACTCATAATAGCCCTGGCATTTGCACTATACGAAACTCGATCACAATGGATCTCGGTAAAGATCGCGGATATTTGGAGCTCTATCCAGGCCTCGGATTTGGCACCAAAACATGAAAATGCTGTGAAAAATGTCAATCCGATCACAGATATTACGCCGCAGGCATTGGAAACTGACGAGAATAAGGTGCCGGTGGCGAGTACGGAACCCGAAATGAGCCCGTCCCCGGTGCAGTCTGAAACGGTAGTAGAGGAGATACAAATTCCGGCTTCACTGAAGCAGGAATTAGCGGCCTTAGAGGAGCCGGAATCCGAAGCTTTGGAAAAGCAGGTTGAAGAAGTTTTAGTTTCTGTCAATGTAACCTCAGAAAAGCAGGAAATCGAAGCTTTAGAGAAGCAGGTTGAAGAAGTGGTAGCTCCTGTCAATGTAATCTCAAATCAGGTAACAGAGAAGACACCGGTTGAATCTGCGCCAGTGCAGCTGGCTGAAGACGAAGTCCTGCAGAGTGCGCTCGACCAGGCCGCTTCAACTGACGCGCTCGAGACCGGGAATAGCAATGATCTGGGCTTGACCGCGGATTACAATCAGTGGCTAAATGCAAAATTGAGAGAGAGCCGTAACTGGCTCAGTAATGCAAATCGGGACAATGTGTCGATCCAGGTTTTGATGCGTAGTAAATCCGCTGCGCGAGAACTGGTCTATTATCTACGTAATGAATGGCCGCTGGATTTATCGGAAACTTATTTATATGAAGTAAATACCGATACAAGGAGTATTTACCGGGTTTTCTACAGTGAATTTAATTCTCTATCGAATGGCAGGAATCAACTACAGCGTCTGCCCGAGTCGGTAAAGAAAAATTCACCTTACCTGCATTCGGTATATCGAATGCAGAAAGCTTTGCTATAGCAGTCGGATATTAACTGGAATAACGTGATGAAAAAAATAGTATTGTTAATTGCTCTTATCAACCTGTCAGCCTGTGCAAGTTTTATGGAAGCCAGGGATGAACGGTTGACCGTTGCAGAAGGTCATGTTGATACACCGCCTCCGGCAGCTGAGCAAGCCGAATCCGGGATACCCCCGGTTGTCGAGCAGGTGCCAATTATTGCTGCACCCGAACCCGCAGAACCTATGCAAACTTTCACCGTGGTTGCGACAGATTTGCCGGCGAATGAATTGCTGTTCGCGCTGGCGCGCGATGCCAGACTGAACCTGGATATCGATCCTGCGATCGATGGTCGCGTCAGTATCAATGCGATTGACCAGACCCTGCCCCAGATTTTAAAGCGTGTCTCGCGCCAGGTGCAGCTACATTATTATCTCGACGGTCCCAACCTTGTGATTGAACAGGATCGACCCTTCGTTCGCCAATACCAGATTGACTATCTCAATATGTCAAGAACAACTACCTCCACCGTTGGTATCGAAACTGCCTTGGGCGGGGGTGAAGGCGACGATGGCGGCAGCAGTGGCGATTCGTCGACCACGGTAAGTAACGAATCGAATAACGAATTCTGGGCATCCCTGGAAGCTAATATTGGTTCACTGGCGAGTTCCGGTGAGTTCCAGGGTACGGTAATTTCCAATCGGGAATCCGGTACCATTTCGGTAATGGCTACCGCCGCGGCACATGAAAATATTCAACGTTTTATTGATTCGGTGATGGGTAGCGCACGCCGACAGGTGTTAATCGAAGCGACGGTAGTCGAAGTTACCCTGAACGATGAATTTCAGGCCGGTGTTGACTGGTCGCGAGTCGCCGTTGGCGACGGCTGGACCGTGGGGCAGGAGTTGCTTGGCACTACTACGACACTACCAGGACTCCCGGCGGGACCTGTTGTCGAGGCTAGCTACTTTAATGCCAATTCAGACAGGACAATTACCGGGGCGATAAGAGCGCTAGATGAGTTTGGCGATGTGTCGGTTATGTCGAGCCCGAAAATCATGGCATTGAATAACCAGACCTCGGTGTTGAAGGTTGCCGACAACACTGTCTATTTTGAGATAGACGCAACCACTGATACCGACGAAGGCGTCACCACTAGAACTTTCAATACCACGATAAAAACAGTTCCAGTTGGATTTGTCATGAACGTGACGCCCTTCGTAACCGCGGATGATGAAGTCATTCTCAACATACGTCCTACCATCACGCGGATACTGAGATTTGTGAATGATCCAAATCCTACCCTTGCTCTTGCAGGGGTCACATCCCCGGTTCCAGAAATCCAGGTACGTGAAATGGAGTCCGTGCTCAGGGTATCGAGTGGTAATACCGCGGTTATCGGTGGCTTGATGCAGGACTCCGTCAGTAAAAATGATGCTGGCTTACCCGGGCTTCATGATGCCAAGGGGATTGGGGTATTGTTTGGCACAAAGACACGTGAATTCGATAAAACCGAGCTGGTTATTTTTCTACGGCCCCGGATTTTGGACGATGCCAACATCGAGACCAATCTGAGTGATTTTAAGAAATTTTTAAAACCCGAGGTATTCGGGACTGCAGAATAGAGATAACTGATGAGCTTACTGTTAGACGCGCTCAAGAAAGCCGCCGAGCAAAAAGCGGAAAAGAGCAGGGAAGATATTCCGCCAGCGGAAACGTCTGATGAAACCATCGTGGTTTCGGCACCGGAAGATATTTCCGAGCTGGAAGATGCAGATAATGTGCTACAAAGTTCCCGGCGCGAACTGGAGGATGAGACTCAAATAGACGATTCCAGGCTGCAGACCCAACTTGAGGATACCCACCTTGAACGCGACGCTGAAGAAACCAGTATTGAAATCTCCGACCAAACCGAGACGCAGCACACTGATTTAAGCACGCAGATGCAAACCGGTGAGGATGAAACCATCATTTTTGCCGAAGGAGATGTTTCAGATTTTATGGGTGAGCCGGAGCTGGTCAACCGTGAGGCGCAGGACGAAACCCAAGTCGATGTGACTGAAGTTCGGACGCATGCCGAGCCGCACGATGAACCCCCTGTGGGTGATGAAACCGAGTTCGATCAAACTTACCATCAGACCAATGTCCAGCCAGAAGAGTCAGATCCCACCCACAGCAAGACCGAGCTTGACCAGACCGAGTCGCAAGAAGACATGTCGCTATTGCTGGTTGAGCGGGATGATACAAATTTTACCGCGCGTACGTCGCTGACTGATCCAAAATTACCGCAGGATCAGACCGAAACCCTAAAAGGTGACGACGCCGGAAGCGACGGTCTCGCGTTGCAGGACACGACGCGGCATAATCTTCCCGATGATGTAACTCAAACCCGGTCGGCAACGCAAACCAGCCCTACCGGTACTAATTTCGATACCCAATCCACTGCCACGCGAACAGATTCCACCGGGACATACACCTACGCCCCGGATAACTATGATCGTACCTTGATGAAACTTCCGAGTGAAGATGCGTCGAGGTTATTCGCAGGCATGAAAAATGAATCCGATGCCGTGATGACGCCAGACTATGCGAAGAAAGTATTTCGCAGCAAGTCGTCGGCGCAGCGCCTGCATAACTTCAAGATTTACGCAGGAATCATGGTAGTGATATTTCTTGGAATTGGCATCTTTGGTGCCTTCGAGTTTCAGGATCAAGCAAATAAAATTGATACCGGTTTACGACCGCTCAAGCGTGATCCAATGCCCGGCCTGATTAAATCCGGTAGTCAGGAGCAGGATACGAATTTATTTGCCGAGGCCGAACCTGCCGCAGATGTACGCACGATTGAAATAATTGAAAATGCCGAGAGTATTGACGCCGGCATCGAGGAAGTTGCCACCGGATCAACCGAAATCGAGGAGGCTGTCGAAACCGTTGAATCCGAAGTGACAGCGAGGGAGCCTGAGATCGAAGTCGCTGTTGTAGGCCAGCAGCAAACTCAAAGCGCGCAAATAACAAATACCGAAGTTACGAGTATCACGCAGATCGAAGTTGAGGCGTCAGAGCCTGAAAGCAGTTCTTCAAACCTCCAGATTTCATCGAGCAGCCAGATTTGGCAAAGAGATGTCTTGCTGCGTGAAGCCTATGATGCCTATAAAGCGGGAAATGATAGCCTCGCATTGGCTCGCTATAACCAGGTGCTTGAACAAGATCCAGGTAACCGCAATGCACTACTGGCGCGTGCCGCTATCAATGTTCAAAATGGTGACGGCGCCGCCGCGATCAAGGACTACCAGGCCTTGTTGCTGGCCAATCCCAAGGATTCGTTGGCGATGGCCTCGTTGATAACGGTTGCTAATTACTCGCCTCGGGAAACCGAGTCGCAGTTGAAACTGATGATTCGTGAAGAGCCCAGTTCACCGCATTTGAATTTTGCACTGGCGAATGTTTATGGCGCGCAAAATCGTTGGCAGGAAGCACAGGGATATTACTTCAGGGCTCTACAGAGCAATCCGGGAGATCCAAACTATGCCTATAACCTGGCCGTTAGCCTGGAGCATATCTCCCAGCCTGGAAGTGCGATTACTTACTACCGGCGTGCGTTGGATAATTTAGGGAATGGACCCGCGACGTTCAACAGGGACGTCGTTGATCAGCGACTGGAGTTGCTAGCAATAAAATGAACGCAGAAAACAAGCCCAAGCGTTTGGGCGAGATCCTGATGGATGAAGGTGTTATCACCGAAGATCAGTTGAATATCGCCTTAACCGAACAGAAAAAGGTTCACGAGCCGCTAGGTAAGTTGCTGGTCAATCTTGGCTTTGCCACTGAAGCCATAATGCGCTCGGCGCTCGGAGAAGCACTGGAGCAGGAAAGTGTTGACCTGTCGCGCGTGGTGCCTGACCCGGATGCGATCAAAATGATCAATTCGGACACTGCACGCAAGCATAAAATCATCCCGCTTAATTACGATCCGATTCGCAGTACGCTGACGATCGCGATGTCGGATACCTTCAACCTGTTTACGCTGGACCGAATTCGAATCCAGATAGGTCAGCATATCGAACTATTACCGGTGCTCTCCGGTGAAGCCGAAATATCCAATGCGATCGACCAGTTCTACGGTTACGAGCTGTCGATCGATGGAATTCTGCGCGAAATCGAAACCGGTGAAGCCGACTATACCAACTACCAGGGTGACATCGAGGAGTACAGTCAACCACTGGTGCGCCTGGTGGATGTCATGCTTTCCGATGCGGTCAAGCGCGGCGCCTCGGATTTGCACTTCGAGCCAGAGGAAAGCTTCCTGCGCATCCGTTACCGGATCGACGGCGTGCTACGCCAGATTCGAAGTCTGCACAAGACTTACTGGGCAGCGATCGCGGTACGTCTCAAGGTTATGGCAGACATGAACATCGCTGAAACCCGTTCGCCGCAGGATGGTCGCATCTCGCGTACTATCGTGGGCCGGCAGATAGACTTTCGTGTTGCCTCGCAACCGACGATTCACGGCGAAAATATAGTGCTCAGGGTGCTTGACCGTGAGAAAGGCGTTATTCCACTGGAAAAACTCGAGCTGCCTGCGGAATCATTGCGCACCCTCAAGATTATGATGTCGCGTCCCGAGGGTATCATCCTGGTTACCGGCCCGACCGGTAGCGGTAAAACCACGACACTTTACTCGCTGTTGAACTTTCTCAGTAGCGAACAGATTAATATCATGACACTGGAAGATCCGGTCGAATATCCTTTCCCGTTGATCCGACAAACCTCGGTTAACGAGGCCGCCGGGATGGATTTTTCAAATGGCATCAAATCGCTGATGCGCCAGGACCCGGACGTTATCCTCGTGGGTGAGGTGCGTGACGAGGAAACGGCTGAAATGGCTTTTCGCGCCGCCATGACCGGTCACCAGGTCTATTCGACACTGCACACCAATTCCGCCATCGGCGCGCTCCCGAGGCTTCGGGATATCGGTATCATCCCGGAAATAATGGCGGGTAATATTATCGGTGTTGTCGCCCAGCGCTTAATTCGCAAACTTTGCAAGTACTGCAAGGTTGCTCACGCGCCGAGCGAGGAAGAGCTGCGCATGCTGAGCAATAATCGGGGAGAAATGCCAACCAAGATTTACCAGGCCAAGGGTTGTACCACCTGTGACAATACCGGTTACAAGGGGCGCATGGCTTTGCTCGAAATACTGAAAATGAATTCGGATCTCGACGACTTGCTCGCGCATGGAGCAACCACCAAGGAAATCAGGGATGCAGCCTACAAGCAGGGATTCTTTACCCTCGCTGATGACGGGATTCGTCACATCATCGAGGGTATCACCTCGATAAAAGAGGTCGCTCGGGTTGCCGACATGACCGAGCGGATGGATTAGGCATGCCACTTTTCCAGTACAAGGCCATTGATCCCGCCGGTAAATTCATCTCGGGTAGCCTCGATGCCGGCAATAGCAATGATCTTGAAGTGCGCCTCGAAAAAATGGACCTGGACCTGGTCACGTTCAAGCAAAAGACCCCGGGTACCGACATGTTCGGCCGCAACAAGATCGGGCGCCGGGATTTAATCAACTTCTCGTTTTACCTGGAACAACTGACCCGGGCCGGGGTGCCAATCCTGGAGGGACTTGCCGATCTGCGCGATGGCGAGGAAAATCCGACCTTTCGCGATATTGTGACTGGCCTGATTGAAGCGATTGAAGGTGGTAACTCTTTCTCGCAGGCGCTCGAGCTATATCCTAAAGTGTTCGATGATGTCTTTGTCAGCCTGATTCGCGTGGGTGAGCGTAGCGGTAAGATGAGCGAGGTACTGGTCGACATCACGGAAACCCTGAAATGGCAGGATGAATTGCTCGCAAAGGCCAAAAAAATAATGACCTACCCCGCGGTTATCGGCACCCTGGTAATGTCGGTAATCCTGTTCATGATGATTTTTGTGGTGCCGGATATCATGGATGCTATCGTCTCGCTGGGCGGTAAGATTCCGCTGGAGACGCGACTGTTGATGGCAACATCGGATTTTTTAATCAATTACTGGTACCTGGTCATTGCCGCACCTTTCGTGATTTTCTTTACCCTCAAGTATTTCTACAACTCGAGTAGTAAGGCGCGGTTCAACCTGGACGGAGTGTTGCTGAAGCTATGGGTGATCGGCCCGGTTAGTGAAAAGATCAAGATTTCCCGCTTTACGCGTTATTTCGCGCTGATGTTTGCCTCCGGTATAACCGTACTCGATGCCATCAACCTGAGTAAAGCCGTGGTCAGTAATGCTGTACTCGAAGACGGGATCGATCGCGCCTGGCAGCAAATTTCGGAGGGTAGCAGCATTAGCGAGGCGTTTAAGAATATCGGGATTTTCCCACCACTCGTCGTACGCATGCTGAGAGTTGGCGAAGCCAGTGGTCAAATGGACAAATCCCTGAATAACGTGAGCTACTTTTTTGATCGCGACATCAACGATAGTATCGAGGCAATGGAACCGGTTTTGCAGACTTCGTTGATGGCGACCATCGGTATCATTGTTCTTTGGCTGGCGCTTTCTGTGCTTGGCCCGATTTACGATACCATCGCCACGATCGATTTTTAACGGAATTGATATGAGAAGAGTCCTATATTTTACGGGGTACAGAATGGTCGCGCAGGAGTGGTCCGGCCATAAGCTAATGAGTAGCGTTTACTTCGAACCTGATGACCAGGGACTGGACTTGTTCAGTTCTTATTTACGCTCTTTCCGCAATGAGCCGGTGCGCCTGCTGGTCGATTTGATTGAAGAAGAGTTCCGCCAGATCAAAGTTCCGTTGTTACGCGGTTCCGACAGGCAGGCTA
>Ga0265309_10000984_pt1 | contig 12232 bp, 15 predicted proteins | sample Helome_FD_192492 | JGI IMG/M metagenome (GOLD analysis project Ga0265309, IMG submission 192492) | Marine sediment microbial communities from subtidal zone of North Sea - Hel_20160524 (Illumina Assembly) | ecosystem: Environmental > Aquatic > Marine > Subtidal zone > Sediment ...
CTAAATATAATGCAGAATTCTAACTTTCTTATACAATTATAGATGCAAGAAAATCCCCTATAAAATAAGCTACAATCGCGGCAATAGCCCCCAGGGCCAACGTTTCTATTATTCCCTTCGGGATGCGGGTATTGTTGACATAGGCCTTTAGCCATCCGATGATCAAAAATCCAAGACCAGTTAAGACAGAGGCAATCATAAAGAGGTCTCCTTTTATCGGCAATATAAAATCTAGTACATAGATTAAGAGTGGAATGATCCCAATCAGTATAAAAGAGAAGTACGTTACTCCGCCAATTTTTAGGGGCGACTTATTCTCTGGAATAATTTTCATTTCTTCTTTCAGGACTATATCAATCCATCGATGGGAGTCTTTAGTGACCTGGTCTACAACTACGTTGAGGGCCTGTTCTTTATAGCCAAGAGATTTAAAGACCTGGGTGATTCGCTCTTTCTTGTAATTCGGATCCTGCTTGTCCGATTCAAGTTCCCGGTTTTTGTATTTACTGTAATTGTCTTTTTCGGTTTTAGTAGACAGGTAGGCACCAACCGACATGGCAAAGCCATCTGCCAGGAGATTAGCAAAGCCAAGTATTATGATCACAGCGCTGTCCAGGCCGGCTCCTACAGATCCGGCTACAACAGCAAAAGTCGTTACGCAACCATCAATGCCGCCATATACGAATTCACTTAGGTAGGGTTCCCAACGTTTCAATTTTTCGAAAACTGCCATGCCTGATTATGGTTTACCTTTATCGATCTTGATAAGAAGTATATTAAATATAACACAGCTCAATGTAAATAAAGAAAAAAGTCCCGCCAAAGCGGGACTCTAATTAACAACCAATCTTTCTCAAGCAATTTAATTCCGCGTAACTGTAATCGCATTTGAAAGGTCGTAGGTTCCATTTAATCCACTCACATTCGACCCTGCCATCAATCCGGTAAGGCCATCTTCATAGGTGATTCTCCATATCAGGCATATTCCGGCACCGGCGGCATCAAAATCAACTCCTTCTACATCTGTAAGGGTTGGGGGTAGTCCAAGGATATTATTGGCATCATCTGTTATTACCCAGCCAGTATTCATCAGATCGAGATTCTCCTCCACAGTAATTCCGCTAACCATATCTGGCGTACCATCTACGGTGAAATCAAATGGTCCTCCTGACAAGGTTCCAGCGCTGGCGCGAGTGACCTCGATGCTATTTGACAAGCTATATGTACCATTTAATCCACTTACGTTCTCACCGACTCCTAGCCCGGTAAGACCAGCTTCATATGTGATCCTCCAGATCAAACATACGCCTGCACCGGCACCATTAAAGTCCACTCCTTCTACATCCATTAGACTTGGAGGTAGACCAAGAATATTATTGGCATCGTCCGTAATGACGTAACCTGTTTCCATCAAGTCCTGATTACCACTAACCGAAATGCCCTCTACCATATCAGGCATATCATCAATGGTAAATAGAAATGGACCACCAGCGAGGGTTCCTGCGCTGGCCCTGGTTACGGATACAGAGTTGGATAGGGCATAGGTTCCTACAAAATCATTGACATTATTGCCTACTGTAAGCCCTGTAAGTCCATCGCCATAGGTAAGATGCCAAATAAGGCAGACACCGGCTCCGGCACCATTGAAATCTACCCCTTCGACATCGGTAAGTGTTGGTGGTAAACCAAGAATATTGTTTTCTTCATCCGTAATGACAAAAGTGGTGTTCATCCCGTTGACCATAGAGTCGTCCAGACTAATACCACTAACTTGATCTGCTGTACTGTCTACTATAAATGTGAAAGGGCCTCCACTAAGGCTTGCACCAAATAGGGAACTTCGGGTCACGGTTAAAGAATTTGATAGATCATAGTCACCGTTAAGACTGTTTGCATTTTCTCCCATGCTCAGTCCGGTCAAGTTGTCTTCATATCGGATATACCAGATAAGACAAACACCTGGACCGGCTGCATCGAAATCAACGCCTTCAAGATCTAAGAGGGTAGCAGGCAGACCTAGAATACTTCCCGCTTCATCGGTGATGACATAGCTGGAATTAGTTCCTGAAGTTGTACCTTGAATGCTGACTCCGCTAACGTTGTCAGCTGTGCCGTCTACTACAAAATTAAAGGGTCCTCCGACCAAGGTCCCGGCTTCTGGTACAATCATGGCAACATCATCATCGTTTTCGCAAGATGTGAAACCGAGGAGCAGTATACTTAAAGCTATTATAATTCGATACGCTTTCATTTTTCAGATTTTAGAGTTTTACACAGCAAATAACTTCTTATAGAATTGCGCAGGCATCACGGCGATTTCAATATTTTATCACAAGAGTTCACGAGATCTTGATATGTACAACTGTAAGGAATCGATAGTTGTGTTCACTAATACCATTAGAGAATTCAAGAAAATGTGAACATTTTGTGATTGTTTATCACGTACTTGCCACCAATGGAACAGAAGCATGTTGCTATAATCGAAGACGATCCTGAGATCTGCGATCTTTTAAAAATTCACTTGAATGATCTGGGATGTGCCGTTTCAACATACCTGGATGGTAAATCCGGATATGATCATGTACTCTCCGGGGAATATGATCTTTTAATCCTTGATATACGTTTGCCCACAATGGATGGTATTGAGATATGTCAAAGATTAAGAGCACAGGAGCAGAACCTTCCAATTATTATGCTCACAGCCCGTACCGAGGAGATCGACAGGGTATTAGGTCTAGAAGTAGGGGCTGATGATTATATGACGAAACCCTTTAGTGTTCGTGAGTTTATTGCACGTGTAAAAGCTATTTTCCGAAGGTCCCGGATCATTCGCGAAGAAATTGAGCAGCAGGATAATGCTACTTTTTTGGGTTATGATGATCTATCCATCGATATAGAAAAAAGAAAGGTGATGCGTGGTACGAATCGGGTGGATTTGTCACCCAAGGAATTCGATCTTTTGGTATTGATGGCTGCAAATCCCGGTAAAAATTATAACAGGTCTCAGCTACTTAACTTGGTTTGGGGCTATGATTTCGAAGGATATGAACATACAGTAAATTCGCATATCAACCGACTTCGGGCGAAGATCGAACCGGATATGGATAATCTAAAATACATTCTTACTACTTGGGGAGTAGGATATAAGTTTAACGAAGAACTCAGCCGGTCATGAAAAATCGAGCCTTATCTGTCCGTTTGATCCGCAAGATCATGATTGCTTTTCTCCTGCTAATTCTACTTGTTGGAGTAGGCTATGTTTCTATCACATTTTATTTTACGAACAAATATTTTGCTGAGACTTCGCAGAAATTAAATGCAGAATTAGCCAATCATTTAATCGAAGAAAAATTTCAGCAGGCTACTCCCTTTTTGGAAGATGGTTCTGTAAATAAACCATTGTTTGGAGACATCATGCACGATATGATGGCCGTAAATCGGGGTATTGAAGTCTACCTTCTCGATGCAAAAGGGTCAATTCAGTACAGCGTGGTATTGGATCATAGCGATGCAGATAAACCTGCATCCCGGATCGATCTGGCGCCGGTAAACGGCTTTATTACCTCTGAAGGCAATGATTATATCCTTGGAGATGATCCCAGAAATCCAGGAAAGAAAAAGATTTTTTCTGCCGCCCCTTTTAATGTCCAGGGACAGGAGGGCTTTATCTACATTATACTTGCTGGTAAGGAGTTCGAAGAAGTAACCCAAAGTTTGCTAGGCAGTTACTTCTTAAGGTTAGGCCTTGGAGCTTCTATCGCCACAGTGCTTTTTGCCGGTTTGATAGGGTTGTTAGTTATATGGTCTTTGACCAAGAATTTGCGTGAGATCATAGAAACCGTGCGTAGGTTTAAAGAGGGAGATCTTAATGCACGGATTGAAAACCCCAAAAGCAAGGACTTGTCCGTACTTACCGAGACTTATAATAATATGGCCAACACCATTGTATCAAATATTGACGAATTGAAATCTGTTGAAGCATTACGCAGGGAATTGATCGCCAATGTCTCTCACGATCTTCGTACGCCACTGGCAATTACACAAGGCTATATTGAAACTTTACAGATCAAGAAAGAAACGCTTTCTGAAGAGGAGCGTGATCAGTATATATCCGTTATCGCAAAGAGTGTGGACAAATTATCCGGATTGATCGATCAGCTCTTTGAATATTCAAAGCTCGAAGCGCATCAAATTGAACCTCAAAAAGAAGCGTTTTCGATTGTCGATTTGGCTTATGATGTATTTGAAAAATATGAGTCAATAGCACTTAATCGAAATATTGATCTGAAATTGGATATTGAAGAGAAACTTCCATTGGTATTTGCCGACATCAGTTTGGTTGAACGTGTGATCCAAAACTTAATGGATAACGCGCTGAAATTTACGCCTGAAGGAGGTAAGGTTGGTTTAAAAATGCATTCAGATAAGAAACAAGTCTTTGTCAGTATTCATGATACCGGGATCGGTATAGCAGAACAGGACTTGTCACAGATATTTGAACGATATAAAAAGGCCTCCAACACAGCCAAATCTTCAAATGAGGGTGCTGGATTGGGATTGGCCATTGCCAAAAAGATCATGGAAATCCATGATTCTACAATTCGAGTCTTAAGTCGGCCCGATGAAGGCACCACCTTTCAATTTTTCCTCCCTTCAGTGATTTGATCCATACCAGATCGTTACAGGCAAGCCGGAATCAGTACGACTTTTCCAAAGGAATGTTTCGTATAACTCGTGCTGTTCAAAGACAGCCAAAAGAAATAAGTCATTTAAATGCGAAACTGTCCGCAGATCAGAACAGATTATACTGCGGTGGTTTTACGCCGTTGAGCCTTAGGTAGACTGCTGTCTGTCCCCTATGGTGGTTCAGATGCTCTTTCGCTTTGTTTACCCATCCCAGTCGGGTTACTTTAAAAGGTCCGCGCTCTACGACTTCGTCAAAAGTGGCAGAGTCCATTTCCTTAACACTACTGATCACAAAATCAAAGGCTTCTGTGGTGATCTCTGTGATGCGTGCTTTGGTATGATTCGCTGTATCCTCCGCCAGGTTTGTCTGCCCGAAAGGGGATTCGCCACCCGTACCGTTTGCGCTGAGTCCGACCGTACCCTGTGCCATATGCAGCATCTGAGTTGCAAAGGACTGGGCTTCATCATCCGGACTAAAATCAAATTTATCTTCCGGCATCGCCTCAATATAGGCCAGGGAAAGTGTTTTACCTCGTTCAAAATCAACTACAAGGGCATCGATAATGCTGTTTTGGGCCGTTCCGCTAAAAAGCAGAAATCCAAAAAGCAATGTAAAAAGTGTTCTCATGATAGTATATGTTAAATGTTGTTTAAAAAGTAGCTTTTAAGATAAGGAATTAAGATGAAGGTTGATGGTTCTTGGTTCTTAGTTCTTGGTTCATAGTTAGTCGGCCAAGAATTAAATTCATATCAGGTTTATTCGATGTACCCTGATATTCAATAGTTTAATTTTCAGGAATCTTCTACATTGAACCAATCCCGGGCTGCTTCAACAGTATCATACACCCGAAACTCCCAATTTGAATTCAGCGCCCACGATACCATAAGGTATTTCATCAATTGCTCCTTAATTTTTGGGTTGTTGACCACCAAGGCCATTTTTAAATTCTGATGTTTTCGGCTGAAGGAAGCATCGTCTATTGAGACATCTACAATTTCAAGATCATTAATTTCAAATACTTCAACGTCCAAAAGATCAATTAGCTGATACCAATGATCATATTCTTCCAAAGCTTCCATAGCAGCTTTATTGGTTGAGTGGATTTCAGCGGTGGTCACATGTCCACTACATATCCAATGCTGCCCATAAGGTTCTAGTACTAAAGAAATTGGCATGAGACGGGGAAATTTTAGGGTAGTGATAATTTAGTTCCTGAGTCGCCTTTTGTTGAATCGGGACCCTCATCACTTTTGGGATATGGCAGGTTGATCCATTGCCTGGCAGCTTCCAGGGTTTTGAACATGCGAATTTCAGCATCCGTATTCAAGGACCAGGAGATCTTGAGATGATCCATAAAAGTAGCTTCCACAATTTCAAGAGTCGTAACAAAAGCTATTTTGAGATCTGGAAATTTCCGACCTAAGGTTACATCATCTGCCGATACATTAAAAATCTCCATTTGATCAAAATCAAATATTTCCATATTACGGGCATCGATAATTTGGTATTGTGGTCTAATACCTTCAGGAGGGGAAAGGGCTAAATTTTGAGCCTTGCTAACTTCATCAGCGGTTACCACACCTATTGTGGTATAATATATTCCGTGATATTCCCAACGTGCTTTTACGGGCATGAATATGGATCAATTTTTAAAAAGGTAAGAAAGGGAAATTAAATATAATAAATTCCCTACATAGTCCATAGAATTTGTGTACGCACCTTGGAATTTAAACAAAAAAACCGGGAATGATCCCGGTTTTAGTTTGCGTATTATTATTTATTATTCTGCCATGGCCTGTTCCATAAGGCCTCCAACGTCAAAATAATCAGAAGCGGATACAATTTTTCCATCTTCATTAACCCCCACCAGGCTAAAGAATTTTAATGCTATTTCATTCCCGGTCTCTGTATATGTTGCATGCCATGTCCCATATACCCGAATAACATCAGCAATATTTACGGCATCCGTTTCAGGAAAAACAGAACCTGACCAATACCCAGTTACCATTTCATCTCCGTCAACAATCCCGGACGTATATTTAATATCCTCAAAGCCGTCTTGATAAGCCTTTAAGGCGGCAACAAGATCTTCCTTCCCTAGCATTTCATTGCCGTTATAAGCTGGTGGACTCCATTGCATGGTGTCCGAAAGCATTTCGGTTACAGCCGCAAGATCTTCGTTACCATGTGCTTCGTAAAAAGCGGCGATCACTGCTACTTTCCGATCAAAATCAGCATAATCAGGTCCTTCCGCTTCTTCCACCGCCACTTCAGATTCTGCTTCTGCTGTTTCTTTACACCCAAAGAGGGTTGCTACAGCCAATAAGGCCAAGCTTAATAATTTTACTTTCATTATTAAATGTTTTAAGGTTATTACTGCGAGGGAAGTGTGTTAATATACAAAATTTAACATATGTATGGTCTTTTTAATACAATAGAAACATTCCTAAATGACGCTTGAAAGGCTATGAATTAGGCAAAGTAAAATGGCCCGTCTAGGCGGGCCATTATATTTCGTTCAAATGTAAAGTTTATTCTTCTCCGGTCTGCCCTCCTGAATCAAGGGCGTCAAAGTATCCTGATATGAGTGTAATTTTGCCATCATCATTTACAACAAACAAACCATACCATTTCACACTGCCAGAATCCCCAGTCGCTGCATTCGTGGAACTCCAAGAACCATATGCACGGATAATCCCTACGCCTGTTGGTTCCGTTTGTTGTATCGGATGATTTCTTCCCGCAAAATAGGCTCCAGCCGTGGTATCTGGTAGCACAATTCCAGGTGTGAATTTCAGATTTTCAGCATTTTCATGTGTTGCCTTTATCCCCTCCAGAAATTCTGCTTTTCCAAGCCACTGATTATCATTCCAACGCGGTGGACTGTAGACTAATGAATCTGAGAGAAGCGCGTCCATTTTGACAAGATCTTCCTCTTCGTGCGCCTTGAATAGCGCCTGAACCACTGCTACTTTGGCATCAAATTCAGTGTCATTCGGTGTTGCTGACTCTTCTGTTGCCGTCGTTTCAGCTGATTCTTTACAAGAAAACAGGACAATCATACCTAGAAGGGCAAGGCTTAATAATTTAATTTTCATAATAATGAGTTTAAGGTTAGTAATGCGAGTGAACTGTTTCAATATACGATATATAATTATCTGATATGTATGTATTTCGTGAATAATAACCGCACCGCTCCTTTGGCAGGGAAATCAAACCATATGCGAGAGAATTTCCTTCATCATTTTTGCGGCCAGGAAAGCCGTCATATCATGGTGATCTTTAGTGGGATTGTACTCTACTATATCAGCGCCAATTATGTTTCCATTGACATTGTGAATAATTTCCAGTACTTGTCTGGCGGTAAAACCGCCTGGTTCATAATGTGAAACCCCGGGAGCACAGGCCGGGTCAAATGCATCCATATCCAGAGAGATATACAAGGGATTTTCAAAATACGGTAATTTGGATATTTCCCAATCCCGGAGTTCGTGCGTCTTTACGCCGAATCTTTCAGCCTGTTCCCGTTGATGGTTACTTAAGGTTCTTATACCTACTTGAACGAGGTTTTTGGCCAGGCCTTCTTCCATAATGCGTGCAAACGGACACGCATGAGAATATTTGTCTCCTTCGAATTCATTATACAGATCGGCATGGGCATCTATGTGCAGAATGTCTATCTGTGGATAGTACGCACTAATGGCTCTTATTACCGGATAGGTAATGGAATGGTCTCCGCCAAGCGTGAAAATGCGGGTCTTACCCTCCATAGTATCTTTTGTAATCGTCTCTATGTCAAAATAATCCGGAATTGGGAAGTCGCCCTTGTCTACCATATCCAGTGAGGAAAGTGACACGCCATTTTCTGCAAACAAATTGGACGATTCGCTGTAAAGTGCTTTCCTAATCAGAGGGGGTGCGAATTTAGCCCCTTTTTGATAGGAAGATTTATCATCGTAGGCTATACCCTGTATGTAGATCATGCCAAAGAGGGAATGTGGTCAGTACTAGAATTCCGCATCATATAATTGATCGAAATTTTCAAGGGATCTACCCAGGATCTTTTCGGCCTCGGTCTTGGCCAATTCTTTCTCTTCATCAGTTAGTTGCTCTGCGACTTCTTTCATTTCCTTGATCACATGTTGTTGCCGGAAAAAGGAGAGGTCACGTTTGGATTCATTGTAAATCAGGAACCATACATAGCTTGAAAAGAGATCCTGCCCGATAAGATCTCCATCCCTATACATATATGCCAGATTAAGTCGGTTATTGGTGACAAAGCCACTTTCTTTAAAATCGGCCGGATCTTGTTGCTTGGCGAGTTCAATAGACCATTCCAGCATTTTTTGTACATCCCTGGTCGTTGCCCAACCTTCTTTATAGCATCCCACTAAATGATGCATGCAGGTGATATTACCATCTTCAGCGCACTGCAAGGCATAGGCAAAAGCACGATCTTTATTCTTTTCCACACCCAAGCCATTCCCATATGCCAACATCATTTTGTAAACGGCATCAGGCCATCCCTGTTCTGCAGAGAGTGTATACCATTCAATACTATTGGATAGGCTTTTTCTTATAAAGTCGCCTGTTTCATAGGCATTTCCCAGATTATACTGGGCTTCCGGATGCCCCAGTGTAGCTGCCTGTTTGAGGATTGGCCAGGCTTTCTCGTATTTTTCTTTAGCCAACAATTCCTTGGAGCGGGTGTTGAGATCTTCTATAGGCTGGCCAAAAACGGTGGCAACGCTAATAAAAGAAATACTAATATATAGAATACAGGCGCGCATAAAAGGTTGTTTTAAGATAGTTTAAGGTACGAAGGCGTGCTGAATTCGCCAAAACATTAAGATGTCTTAACGTTCGAAGAGTTGGATCCTGTTACCATCGGGATCCCGGATAACAACCATGCGTTTGCCTGTTATTGGATCTCTTACAATTTGATTTTCTAACTCCTTTATAAAAGGTTGCAATTGTAGTATCCATTCGTCAAATTCAGATATATACAGACCAAACTTAAAAATACCTTGCAATGGTAATGGTTTGGTATGTACTGCCATAAGGCTGTCTTTGGAAATGGAGCCCTTGATCTGTATCAGTTCTAATCCAATATCGCCGTGTTTTAGGTTTGCTATTTCAAACCCTCTTTCTTCATTCACTATATGATTGATCTCCTGGAAACCCAATACTTCCTGATACCAGGATTTGGACTGATCCATATGAGATATAATGAAAGCAGCATAGCCTCCTTCCGGCGGCGTGAGATTCTGAGCCTTGACCGTGTGGCTTATGAGTATAGTTAAGAAGATGACCAGTTTACTCTTCATATGAATAGATTTAAATGAGTTTTAGGGTAACACCAAGAAGTAATCCACCCAAAACAATATAAGCACTATTGTTTTTTCTGACTGTCTAAAAAGTTTTGAATCTTGGAACGTGCCCATTCAAGGATAACACTACCTACTATAGCCATTGTAGCGGCCAAAAAATCAAAAGCGATGTCAATTAGGTCGAAGACCCGTTCCGGGACAAAGAATTGAACGACTTCATCTAAAATACCAATCGCCGTGGTAAGTCCCAGGGCAGCCCAAGCTGCATATTTAGGGACTCCAATATGTTTTCTTCGTTCACGGAGCGTTTCAAGTATAAATAAGGCCAGAACACTATATTCGATCAAGTGTGAGCGTTCTTCAGGGGCGTATATGCGCAAGGCGACCATTAGGTATATGGCAGCTAGACCGACCCATATGACCACCTCCATACCTGAAGGCCTTGTTTTTATCCCGTATATTATTATTGATAGCATTACCAACATCATAGCGATCCAGAAAGCAGTGGTGAGCCATCCCCGATCTCTTAGGAATTCAGCTAAACTTCCGGATAACCATATACCTGAAAATATGGCCACGCTGGCTGCTATTGTCCAATACCAAAGTCTTCTTTCTCGCTTAGAAACAAAGAGGCTCATGGATCAATTTTTTTATAAAAATGTACAAGGATATCTTCTTCTTTAAAACCAACTTTCTCGTGAAATGCCTGGGCATCTTTGTTCCAATGCCAGGTATCCGATCCCATTTCTGAGCAACCCTTTTCCTTACACCAGGCCTGACCTTGAAGGAACAGTGCTCGAGCAACGCCGTGATTTCGGTACTCGGGTTGGACATAAATGGCATCCAGGTAACCCACGGGTGAAGTTTTAGCGCCTTCAACATGATCTGTACGAAGCGTTACAGTAGCATAACCTATGGAGCTTCCATCTTTTCTGGCTACAAATGTTTGGTATTTATGCAACTTCGCTATCCGGCGAAGATCGTCTTCCATTTCCTTTTGTGAAGATTCAGGGAACAACGCCAAGGAGAAGTTGACCCAAGTCTCAAAATCAGAGGGTTTAATCGGCGAAATATGTAAGCCATTTGGTTTCATGGCTTAAGGATTAAGCATTTATTTTAGGCAGTTTCTCGCTTTTCCTTTTCGACTCTCACCATAAATCAGAGAATTCATAAGTGTTGCCCCAATAATTAATGCTCCGAATAGATAGTAATAATTTTCATCCCCTTTAAATAACCAAGCAGAGAGCAGGATCATAAAGGCCCAAATTATGGCGTTGATCAGTATTAGCTTTTTCATACCTATTTGTAGTTCTAAACAAGGGAAAGTTACAAAATTCATGTTCAGGCACCCAGAATGATGTATTGATCAGAATCGAATATTCAAGTCCAGCCGTATTCGGTCTCCGGTTTCTTTTTCAATGCCAAGAGGAATGATCTGTTTCACGCTGTACACCTTAAGTTTGAGATCCATGCGCTCATTTAAGGCATAACCAGCCATCAATTCGATCCCTTTCATGTTAGTCAATCGCCCATCCGGAGAATTTTGTGAACTATAATCCCACCTTGCCCAATCATTTTGAGCTAGAAAGTCAACGGCGGCAAAACGCTCCAAATAGGCATAGGTCAGTTGTCCTTTCCATTTTCCTTTTTGTGTTAGTTCGCCTATACTAAGCTGGGCAGTGAATCCTGTCTTTTGGTCTCTCAGTGGCTCTGGGACGGAACCATTATCCCCCAGATCCTGTATATTCTTATAGTAATCCACGCCAAAGAGGAGCAAGGGGCTTTGCAGCAATCTGGTTTGAGCTCCCAAATGGAGTATGGTATAGTCTAAAGTATATGTTTCATTTCCATCGGGTATATCAGGAACATTATTGAAAATGTAAAGAGATGGAAAGATCAAAAAGGCTTTATCACTCACATTTGTCACGATTTGTAACCCCTGGAAATAACTATCCGCACTAAAAGTGCTTTGTTCCGACCGGATTATAAAATGTCCAGCATGAATATCTATGCCATCCAGTAACCCATTGTCAAATGTAATGGAATGGGATGCTGATATTCCCTCGGGGAAGACATTATCACTCCAGAACAATTCATTCTGCTTTTTAAATGGGAAGGAATTTTTGCCCACCCAGGCCGTGAACGAATTGAATTCAAATTGTGCAAAAAGCAGTTCCAGGCCGATCGGAAGTGTATTGAATTCGGCTAAATTATC
>Ga0265309_10000985_pt1 | contig 12231 bp, 13 predicted proteins | sample Helome_FD_192492 | JGI IMG/M metagenome (GOLD analysis project Ga0265309, IMG submission 192492) | Marine sediment microbial communities from subtidal zone of North Sea - Hel_20160524 (Illumina Assembly) | ecosystem: Environmental > Aquatic > Marine > Subtidal zone > Sediment ...
AACTCCTTCAACATAATGGCAACGGATTTATCGTGGATGATCTGGGTGCAGCCGTACAGGCAGTGGGCAAAATTAACAGCCTTGACCGACGCGTCTGCCGGGAAGATGTAGAGATGCGTTTCACCAGCCAGCGCATGGCGCGGGAGTACATAAACATATACCAGAGGATTCTCGACGAGCGGGAAAACTACCGCCCCTGGGGGCATTACGATAATTTGCTCGAACATAATGACCATAAGATCAAGGAGCTCGTTGTTAACCCGGGAGAGCGGTTGAGTCTGCAAAAGCACCAGCGCCGAGCTGAACACTGGACCGTGGTTAGCGGTGAAGCACTGGTCACCGTGGGAGAAAAAGAAATCCCGCTCAAGCCAGGGCAGTCAGTGGATATTCCAAAAGGTGCAGTCCACCGAATCATGAATCCCGGCGAGGTCCCGCTGGTTATAGTAGAAGTCCAGATGGGCAATTATTTCGGGGAAGACGATATTATTCGGTTGGAGGATGACTATGACCGTTGCACCTAAACCACCTACAATCATCAAGCGTTATGCGTCCAACCCGATTCTAACAAAGGACGATATCCCTTATCCGGTAGAAACCGTCCACAATGCCGGCATTACACGGTATGACGGTCGCATTATTATGTTATTTCGATCCCATCTGCGCAGCGGTCGTTCCATCATCGGTATTGCCGAAAGTGTGGACGGCTTCAAATTCACGGTTGGGCAGGCGCCTTTCATGGTTCCCTCGAGCGAAGGTAGCTTTGCTGAATACGAAGCTTTTGGTGTGGAGGACCCCAGGATCTGCTGCATCGATGGTGAATATTTGATCACCTACAGCGCCTATTCACGCCACGGTGTGCGCATTGGCCTGGCGAAAACCCGGGACTTCAGTTCCGTGGAACGAGTCTCGCTGATTTCGGAGTCAGACATGCGGAATGTTGTTATCTTCCCCGAGCGCTTTAACGGTCGTTACGCCCGACTTGATCGACCGCATTCGGAAATCAGTCCCTGGTCGGTGTGGTTATCGTGGTCGCCAGATTTAATTCATTGGGGTAATTCCGAAGTGCTGTTGAAACCTGTGCCTTATCATTGGGATGAGAGCAAGATCGGACCTGGTGCAACCCCGATCCGCACCGACCGTGGTTGGCTTTGTATTTACCACGGTGTATTCGAAACCATGGACGGTGCAGTGTATCGCCTCGGCGTGGCCTTACATGACCTGCTTAATCCTGCGAAAATTATCGGTGTTTGCGACGAATGGATACTCGCCCCGGAAGATCCCTGGGAGATAACGGGTTACGTACACAATGTTGTTTTTACCTGCGGTGCGGTAGAGGACGATGTCGGTGAGGTCAAAATTTACTGGGGTGGTGCAGATACGGTAATGTGTGTTGGCACGGCGCGACTCGACGATCTGGTCGATCTATGTCTTGGTAATAGCCGTCCACCGTTTTAGTAGTAGCCACCTAGTACCCCGGGAGAGTTTTGCCTATCGAATGAGACCTGAACACGATTATCATCGCGGTACCAGTCCTGGCAACGGAATTGTTATTTGGTACATCTCCGATTGGGTTAGTTGGTTTTAGTAAACGCTGAAAGGTGGCGGTAAACTGAGGAGGTTGGTGGACAAAGGAATCGAGGTAAAATATTAAATATTGATTTTACTCTTGCTCCTTTTCACTGCGCCCATAGATGTCATCGAAGCGAACGATGTCGTCTTCTCCAAGATAGGAACCCGACTGCACCTCGATAATGTCGAGCGGGATAACACCCGGATTCTCGATGTAATGGGTCGCGCCGAGGGGAATGAAAATGGACTCGTTTTCATGCAAGTCGAAAATCTCATCGTTGCGAAAAACCCGTGCCATGCCTCTGACCACAACCCAGTGCTCGGCGCGATGATGATGCATTTGTTTGGATAATCGCGCGCCGGGGTTGACAGTAATGCGCTTGACCTTGTAACGATTGCCTTCATCGACCGAATCGAAACTGCCCCAGGGACGGTAAACGATACGGTGAAAGTTCTCTTCCTCGCGCTCATCCAGCTTAAGTCGCTCGACTATTTGTTTTACTTCCATTGACTGATCCTTGTCCGCAACCAGCACCGCGTCATGGGTTTCTACAATTACGAGGTCTTTGACCCCGACCGTGGCGACCAGGCGACTCTCCGCGTGCACAAATGAATTTTCTGTATTGGTTGTGATGACATCGCCGTGCGTGGTGTTTCCGTCCTTATCCTTCTTGCCCTGGTCCCACAGAGACGACCAGCTGCCGATATCACTCCAGCCGGCATCCATCGGCACCACGCAGGCCAGGTCAGTTTTTTCCATTACCGCATAGTCGATTGATTCGGGCTCGCAACGAGCAAACGCGTCCGGATCAAGCCGCAAAAAACCAATGTCTTCGCGTATGTTACCGACAGCACTTCGGCAATTCATGACCATGTCCGGTTTAAATTTTTCAAGCTCTTTGAGATAGGCTTGCGCCTTGAACAAAAACATACCACTGTTCCAATAGTAATCACCCGTGGCCAGATATTCCTCGGCCGTGTCGCGAGCGGGTTTTTCAACGAATTGATCGACGATAAATCCGTTAGCTTCGGCTTCTCCGCGTTTAATATAACCGTAACCCGTTGCGGCATTTGTGGGGACAATCCCGAAAGTCACCAGCTTGCCTGCCTCGGCCAGCGGCAGGGCTTGTTTTACCGCATCGCGAAACGCCTTCTCGTCAGCTATTTCATGGTCTGCCGAAAGCACCAACAGGACCGGATCATCCGCGAGTTCTGCTGCATGAATCGCCGCAACCGCAATGGCTGGTGCCGTATTCTTGCCAAAGGGTTCGAGAATAATCGATAAATCTTCAATGGCTATCTGGCGCGCCTGTTCGGCAACGATGAAGCGGTGTTCATTGTTGCAGACCACAGTAGGGGCGGTATGTTCCAGCCCGTCGAGACGCGACAATGTCTTTTGCAGCATAGTCTCATCATGCAGCAGGCTTAGAAACTGCTTGGGGTACATTTTGCGCGACAATGGCCATAGCCTGGTGCCGGAACCGCCGGAAAGAATGATGGGAATCAATTTATGTCCTCGCTCTTAAAGTGAATCAGTTACAGTTGCAATAGCCCGGTCCGTCAACCATTATAGGTTGATATGTAAGGTAAAAACAGGCGCTATGTCACAGGAAACTTCGAGATCAGAGCAGGTCATCGAGGGCTATAAAAAGCACAAGCTCGCAGCCAGTGCACTGGCCCACATTCATGAATTGATTCAAAGCTTCGAACGGGATCGTATTGCAGACCGGCGTTTGGCGGTCATCGGTTTACTGGGTATTCTGGTGCTGGTCGGGATCTCGTCATACTTTTTATTAAGCAGCGACAACCTTACTTTGCCTTAAGTCCTGCAAGCACTCGCCTGTTCAAACTTCAGCAATAGGTAATCCAGCAATTCATCCATACGATCTTTAAGCGCATTGCTGTCACCCTGTTTGAGATGCTCGACCATTTGTCGATGCAGGGAGATAATATCGCTACGCTCACGCACCACCGTCACCACCATGTTGGTAACCGGAATCAGTGCCTCGATTACGGTATACATGACGAAACGCAACATGCCATTGTCGGTGGCATCGACCAGGGCCCGGTGAAAGGCAACGTCGGCCTGGCAAAATGCCTCATCGCTGATCTCGGGGTCTTGCTGACGCTTTAAGGCGGCTTCGATATTCTGGATATGGGTTTCGCTTGCATTAGTCGCGGCAAGATCGATGCAACTGCCCTGCAAAGCACGCCTCGCCTCGATAATTTCTTCAATACCGAGAGCCCCCATGCCAACCAGCAGGGTAGCCGCACCGCTCAGGGACTCGGCCAGTTCAGCGTAACTCGGCTGAACCACGAAATTTCCACCCGTCGGGCCGCGTTTTGCACGAACCAGTTTCTGTGCAGCGAGTCGCTTCAGGGCTTCACGTACGCTTGGACGCGATACGCCGTAACGTTGCGCCAGTTCATCCTCGGTGGGTAGACGCTGTCCAATTTTGAATTGGCCGGCAACGATGGCCGCGCGCAATTGCTCGGCAATTTGTTTCGAAATACTGGCCTTGACGATTGTGTTTTCCTGCACTGATATATCCGTGGTTTGGTGATGCATTTGCAGAACATTTACTTTAACATGATTTGTCTTACAAATAGAATTTCGATGGGGTCGAAGCATGTCAGGACAATTTCAGGCTTACCAGATTGGCAAAAGTGATGAGGGCCAACGTTGCGTACTGACGCAGCTAAGCGACAGTGATTTGATGGAAGGCGACGTTACGGTCGATGTCGAATATACCACGCTTAATTACAAGGATGGCCTGGCGCTGACCGGCAGGTCGCCGATTATTCGCAAGTTTCCGCTTACGCCCGGTATTGATTTCAGTGGCACGGTAGCAGAATCAAGCCATTCCGATTTCAGCACCGGTGATCGTGTGATCCTGAATGGATTTGGTGTCGGCGAAGGGCATTCCGGTGGCTACGCACAAAAGGCCCGTGTCAGTGGAGACTGGTTGGTCGCGCTACCGGAAGGCCTGGATACACGTCACGCAATGGCGATTGGAACCGCGGGATATACCGCAATGTTGAGCATCATGGCGTTGGAAGACCATGGTATCAATCCAGGTGATGGCGACATCCTGGTCACTGGTGCATCGGGTGGAGTTGGCAGTGTTGCCGTTGCGATTCTGAATCGGCTTGGACATCGTGTGGTGGCGACTACCGGACGCATGAATGAAAAAGAATTTTTAGTGGGTCTGGGCGCCGCGGACGTGCTGGATCGAGCGGATTTTGCAGAAAAGGCACGCCCGCTTGGCAAGGAGCTTTGGGCCGGGGCGATCGACGTTGCCGGTGGCAATACGCTTGCCAACGTTCTCAGTCAGCTCAAGTATGGTGGTGCGGCAGCCATATGTGGTTTGGCCGAGTCGATGAACCTGCCGACTACGGTGGCACCGTTTATACTTCGTGGCATCTCAATGTATGGTATCGACTCGGTAAATGCACCGATTTCAAAGCGCAAAATCGCCTGGCAGCGACTGGCTTCCGATCTTGATCTCAATTTGCTGGATAGCCTGTCTTTCGATCTGGATTTTACAGATTTACCGCAGGCAGCGGAAGATATTCTGGATGGCAAAATCAGGGGCAGGGCGGTCGTCAAGGTTCCCTAGTGGAGCGTCGCTACAGTTATGGCGTTACGCTGGTTATTATCGGCGGCTTTTTCCTTAGCACCTCGGGAATCCTGTTACGTAACATCGAAACCGCAAGCGGCTGGCAGGTTCTGTTCTACCGGGGATTTACGTTCTCGCTAACCCTGTTTCTACTGTTGCTGATTCGATATCGCTCGGGTATCGGTCGTGCATTCCTGGCGATTGGCAAGCCCGGGCTCTGGGCGGCATTGGTACTGGGGCTTGGCTCGATTTGCTATATCTTCGCAATTCTGCTGACCACGGTTGCAAATGCCGTGTTCATTATCGGTGCGGCACCACTGGCTACTGCTTTCGTGGCCTGGCTGGTGCTCGGCGAACGAACCTCTCGTTTCGGCGTCATTGCGATGCTGGTGTCGCTTGCCGGTATCGGCCTGATGTTTGCCGATGGCCTGCTCGAAGGTCGCTGGGCCGGTAATGTCGCGGCGCTCGGCGTGGTCGCGTCTTTTGTCGCTTTCCTGCTGATAATTCGCGATAAACGCGGAACCGATATGCTGCCGGCGACCTGTCTCAGCGGGATCGTGATGGGTGGGGTTGCGGCATTTTTCGTTGAATCCTTTGTCATTTCAAACCGCGACCTGGCAATTGCGATCACCATGGGCTGTCTGCAGTTTGGTATCGGGTTCTGGTGCTTCACCGTCGCGGCGCGCTATATCATGGCGTCCGAAGTCGCACTTTTCTCGCTGACCGAATCGATTCTTGCTCCAATCTGGGTCTGGATCGGAATCGGTGAAAAACCAAGCTGGCTAACCTTGATCGGCAGCGCAGTGGTATTTGTCAGCGTCGTTACCTATTGCGTTAACGGAATCAGAATCGAAAGGCAAATGTTACGGATTCAATCAAATTCTAATTGATCGCCGATCTTTATCTCACCTGGCTTTATGACGTTGCAGCATATTCCACCACGCCAATCAGGCGTTAAGGCTGCGGTCAGTCCCTGGTGCTGTGCGTCCATGTTTGAGCAGGGATCGGTTTCCCTGGTCACCATCAGTTCCACGTCGCCGATGCGCACGGTTTTTCCCACGTAAGAGGCACTAAATTCAACCTCGTCAACGAGCAGGTTGGCGCGGCGCGTGGTCCACGGCAGGTCGGCATCGATTTCGGCACAGGCTTTACGCCAGGCTGATTCACTAAGGATGGTTATCTGGCGTTGCTGTTGGGTTCCCCGAAAATCGCCGAGAATTCCGTTTGCAACGGTAATCTGTGCGCTATCAATGACCTGCATCGCTACTCGTGGTCGATTCTTTATTGCGATTGCCCTGATCGAACTCATTTTTGTCTCTAGTGCCGTTTATTTTTTGCCAGAATTGTTACTGCTTGTTGAGCTGATAACAAGGGGTGTAGGTTTTGCCAGGTACTTTCATGCGTTGCTGATCGACAAAGGAATGCAGTAAATCGTCCAGCGACTGCATGATATTTTTCTCGCCACTAATGTCAAAGGGGCCATGGTTCTCGATCCGCTGTATACCGTCCGCTTTTACGTTACCGGCTACGATGGAAGAAAATGCGCGGCGTAGATCGGCCGCAAGTAAATGCAAGGGTTGGTCACGGCTGATTTTTAACGCAGAGACATTTTCATGGCTTGGATCGAACGGTTTTTGAAACTGGTGATCGATATTCAGGATCCAGTTGAAGTAATAGGCATCTGAATGTTCACGACGGAAGTTACGTACCGATTCCAATCCGGCCGCCATTTCACGTGCGACCTTGACTGGATCATCAATGATGATGCTGTAGTGTTCCTGCGCCTCAGGTCCGAGTGTCAGCTTGATGAACTCGTCGATTTGTTTGAAATAATCCCTGGCGCTGGCAGGGCCGCTCAGAATCAAAGGGAACGGAATATGCTGATTCGCCGGATTCAGCAGGATGCCCAGGATGAAGAGGATTTCCTCGGCGGTACCGACCCCTCCCGGAAACACGATGATCCCATGGCCGGCGCGCACGAAAGCTTCGAGTCGTTTTTCAATATCCGGCAGAATGACGAGTTCGTTGACGATCGGGTTGGGGGATTCGGCGGCGATGATGCCTGGCTCGGTCAGGCCGACGTAGCGACCATGGTGGATACGCTGCTTGTTGTGACCGATTGCGGCACCTTTCATCGGTGCTTTCATGGCGCCGGGACCACAGCCGGTACAGACATTCAAATTACGCAGGCCAAGCTGATAGCCCACATCTTTGCAGTAGTCATATTCGACTCGACCAATCGAGTGTCCACCCCAGCATACAACCAGGTTTGGCTCGGTTTCCGGAACGAGTATGCGGGCATTGCGCAGGATATGAAACACCACGTTGGTGATTCCTTCGCTGGTGTTTATATCGAAGATCTGATTCGAAACGATTTTGTTTTTGACGTAAGAAACGTCCCGCAGCACGGCGAATAATTGTTCCTGAATTCCGATAATGACCTTGCCATCGACGAATGCACTTTCGGGTGCATTTATAATCTCCAGCTTAAGCCCGCGTTCCTGCTGTACCACGCGAATTTCGAAGTCCCGATAGCGCTCGAGTACTTCACGTGCGTCATCGGTGGTACTGTCGACATTCAATACGGCAAGCGAGCAACGTCGAAACGTCTCATAAAGACCGTCGTCCTGGTTGCCCTGTTTCAGCTGGCTCACCTCGAGCTGTGACAGGATATCCATCTTGCCGTGGGGTGTAAGACGGGTTACTTCCGTATTTTTAGTCATCATTCAGAGTGTTGAAAATTGGTCTATAGTATAGTGCAGAAGTTAGGGAATCATGTCATGAGTGATCAATTATTCGAAGTCGCATTTTCGGGCCAGATCATTGAAGGTGCTGATCTGGAAGAAGTTAAGTCCAGGGTCGGCAAAATGTTCAATGCTGATGACGCCAAGTTGGCGCAACTGTTTTCCGGCAAGCGCATTGTAATCAAGAAAAATATCGATCAGGCTACTGCCGCAAAGTATAAAACAGCGCTCAATCGTGCTGGTGCCGAGTGTGAGATAAGCTCACCCGGTGGTGAGGCAGCGGCCGCCCAGCCAGCGGTGGCAACGCCTGCTCCCGCTGAACCTGCAGCTAAATCGGCACCGCTCTCGACGGAATATGAAACCAGCTATGATGGCGAAGTTGCACCCCCTCCGCATACCGATCCGCTTGGTATAACCGGGGATCAGATTGAAGACCTGGCGGTATCGATCGCGCCGGTTGGCAGTGAGCTGCAAGATGAATACAAACAACCCGAAGAGCCCGATATCGATATCACCGGCTTTGATATTGCGCCGGTGGGTAGCGATCTCAGCGAGGCCAAGAAGGAGCAGGAACCGCCACCACCTGACACCAGTGGAATCACCCTGGCCGACTAAACCCTGCTTACAGCATATCGGAAGCGTAATCCCCGAGTCCGAATGCCGCTGGCCACACACGACTATCCTGCGTACCATTTCGCGTAAGACATTTTATTGAACTGGGGTAGTTTATGAATTCATCGGGACCGCTTGCAGGATATCGGGTTATCGAACTGGGGCAGCTGCTGGCCGGACCGTTTGCCGGATGCATACTGGGCTATTTTGGTGCCGAAGTGATCAAGGTAGAACCACCAAACGGCGGTGATCCAATTCGACGCTGGCGCGAAATGCGCGGAGATACCTCGTTGTGGTGGCGTTCGCTGGCGCGCAATAAGAAATCTGTAACCATTGATCTGAAGACCGATCAGGGCGTTGACCTGGTTCGTCAACTGGTCGAAAAAACCGATGTGGTCATTGAAAACTTCAGGCCCGGTGTGGTCGAGCAGTGGGGCCTTGGACCTGAAAATTTTAAAGACAGTAATCCGGGACTGGTGTATGCACGTATATCTGGCTATGGACAGGACGGCCCTTACGCGAGTAAGCCTGGGTTTGCCTCGGTTTGCGAGGGTATGAGTGGTTTTCGTTATGTCAACGGCCATCCGGGAGAGGCGCCGGTACGACCTAATCTCAGCATTGGGGATACAATTTCAGGGATCCACGCTGCGCTCGGCATTACCATGGCGCTGTTGGAGAAGCAGTCGAGTGGAGCCGGGCAGGTTGTTGATGTAGCGTTGGTCGAATCGATGTTTAACCTGATGGAAGCGGTAGTGCCGGAGTACGATGGTAACGGCGTAGTTCGCGAACCCTCGGGTAGTACCGTTACCGGGATCGTGCCGACCAATACCTACCGTTGCCGTGACGACAAATATATCGTCATCGGTGGTAACGGTGATTCGATTTTTCAGCGTCTGATGGTTGCAGCGGAGCATCCGGATATGGCTGATGATCCGCGTCTGACGTCCAACCCGGGCCGGGTTAAACATGAAGACGAAATAGATTCAGTGTTATCACAATGGTGTGCCGCTAACGAATCCCGAGATCTGCTTGATAAACTCGATCGGGCCAGAGTACCAGCCGGTCCAATCTACAATGTGGAGGATATGCTCAATGATGAACATTTCAATGCCCGTGGATTGTTCGAAACTGTTGAGATTGACGGGCAGCCTTTAAAAATTCCGGCCCTGGTACCCAGGCTTTCGCGTACGCCAGGCTCTACCCGATGGCCGGGTGGTGAGCTGGGGCATGATAATCGGGAGGTACTCGAGGAATTGTTGGGCTTAAATGAGCGCCAACTCGAGGAGCTCAGATCTGCCGCCGTGATTGCTTGATTGGCTGCAGCTCGGAGGGCCTGAAAAAGCCGAGGAACGGCTTGCAGTTCTGGATATGGAATGTTTTTCGGCTACGAAGAATATGACGAGTTGAAACAGGCGATCGAGGAATACCGGAAATAAAATCCCCAGTGAGTGGTCATCAGCTCACCTGCAACGAGGCGCTGGTATTTCGTGATAAGCTAACGCAGTGATTTATTACCGTGAATTAAGCCTGGATCGGGCCAGCGAGTCACGCAAAGACCGTGGGTGGCTCGAACGGCAGTGGGCCCGGCAGCAGTGTCGTGTTTTTATCGTAAGAAACGATAAAAGCCTGATGTGCTGGAATAACCGAAAGCAGGACATCCCGGAAGTCATTCATTTCCCAAAAGCCGAAATAGAAAACCTGACAGATGAGTCTGAGCAGCGCGTATTCCTCGGCCTGGATCGTCACGGTCCGATGTTTGCACTGGATGTTTCCGGTCACGATGAAGATGCGCTCTCGGCCTATGTCGGTGACAATGAATTTGTCGATCTGCGAGATGTTGGCTGGCTACTGGATTCCCAGCAGGCCGCGCAACTCGCCTATGCCAGGGGATTGCTTTTCTGGAATCGAAATCACCGCTACTGCGGTATTTGCGGTAGTCCGACGCAAAGCGAAAACGGCGGCCACATGCGCCGTTGTACTAACAGCAGTTGTGCCCGCATGCATTTTCCGCGCACCGACCCGGCAGTAATCATGCTGGTCGAAGATCGTTCGGATCCAAAAAAACCACGTTGCCTGCTAGCGCGCAACTCGCGCTTTCCGAGCCGCATGATGTCGACCCTGGCAGGTTTCGTCGATCCGCTGGAAAGCCTAGAAGAAACGGTTGCGCGCGAGGTTTTCGAAGAATGTGGCATCAAGGTGGGAAAAATCGAGTACCAGGCCTCCCAGCCGTGGCCCTTTCCGTCTTCCATCATGCTGGGTTTCAGGGCCGAGGCACTGACCCGGGATATCACGGTGGACGGTGACGAAATCGAAGAAGCCTACTGGTTTGAAGCCGAGCAGTTAAAAAAGTTTGGGGAGTGGGGTGATGACGGAGATTCTTTCTGTCTACCGAGGCAAGATTCGATCGCTCGTTACCTGGTGAATGCCTGGATGGACGAAATGTTGCAAGGTTAAGGGGCCGAAACCAGTTCCTGATTCCGACCCCAGCCGGATTTCTTTATGCACATTTTTGCTCAACATAGTAGGTTTCATTGACAGCATTGATATCCTGGTCCTGTTCATTCATCTGATTGGGTACTGTCAGGTTCAGCGTTTCAACCATGTTGTCAGTTCGGCGCAGTGGAGCGAGTTCTGCAAGGGTGGTATGACCCCGCTCGACGGCAATCAGATCTCCCCGTGTGAGCCCGACATCTTTTAGCAAACGATCATCCAGGCGAGAGAGTTCCGACAGTCCGCGACGCTGCCGTGCGCGTATTTTATAAGTTGAAATGACGTTGCTGATCTGACCTTTGATTAAGCTGATCAGCGCTGTAACTGTCTTCGCTCGAATCGCACGCCCGCGATCTTCCGCTGCAGCGTAATCGATGCGACCGCCGCTATGTACGGGTCCGTTACCTGTATTCGCATCAACAATTGATGCAACTGCAAATTGAAGTAATTTCATTTTAGTAATCCTCATGTGAAAGTTAATAATTCATTTGGCACGACGACAATATAGTTATTATAATTAGCGCTCACAAACGATATGTTTTCACTTTCAGTTTAGAAAAACTAATATGAATAGATTGCCTCCATTAAAATCACTACAAGCCTTTGAGGCAGCTGGTCGGCATATGAGCTTCACCGAGGCCGCACGCGAGCTAAACGTAACCCCGGGTGCGATTAGCCAGCAAATCCGTTTGCTGGAAGAGTTTCTCGAAATCAAATTTTTCAAGCGGATGAACCGACTTATTGTCCTGACCGACGCAGGCCAGCTGTTTCTACCGTTGATCAGCGCGGGCTTCGAGCAATTCGGTGAGGCAGTCAACCTGGTGCGGCAGAAACGCAGCGATGGTCCATTGACGATTACCTCGGCGCCTTCTTTTGTTTCCAAGTGGTTGATACCGCGACTGGCCAGGTTCAAGTCGTTGCACCCGAACATCGATGTTCGCATTGATACCTCCGATCGACTGGTCGATTTCCAGCATGAAGATATCGATGTCGGTATACGTTTTGGCGATGGGGAATATCCCGAACTTGACACCGTGTTTTTATTCTCGTTTGATCTAATCCCGGTCTGTAGTCCCGAATTAATCCGCGAGGGTAAAGGGTTAAAAAAAGTTTCTGATTTGAAAAATTATACCCTGCTGCATAGTAACTACGATGAGCTGGATCCGGGCTGGCCGGACTGGGCGATGTGGCTCAGG
>Ga0265309_10000986_pt1 | contig 12222 bp, 8 predicted proteins | sample Helome_FD_192492 | JGI IMG/M metagenome (GOLD analysis project Ga0265309, IMG submission 192492) | Marine sediment microbial communities from subtidal zone of North Sea - Hel_20160524 (Illumina Assembly) | ecosystem: Environmental > Aquatic > Marine > Subtidal zone > Sediment ...
GACGCTGCCGGCATACCTCAATGCGCTGAGCGGGCGTGGCACACACATCGTGACTGTCAACGACTACCTTGCCAGTCGCGACGCCAAGTGGATGGGCCCGATATTCGAGTTCCTCGGTCTTACGGTCGGCGTGATCGGTTCCGGCCAGCCCACGGAGGAGAAACGCGCAGCCTACGCCGCCGACGTTACTTACGGCACCAACAACGAGTTCGGTTTCGACTATCTCCGGGACAATCTTGCCTACCGTCTCGATCTTCAGACTCAGCGAGAGCTCGCCTTCGCGATTGTGGACGAGGTGGATTCGATCCTCATCGACGAGGCCAGGACGCCGCTGATCATTTCCGGCCCCACTGAAGAAAGCCCGGAGCTGTACGTAAAAATCAACCTACTGGTTCCTAAGTTAGCGCGCCAGGCAAGCGAGGAGGGGCCGGGCGACTACACCGTCGACGAGAAGGCGAAGCAAGTCTTCCTGACAGAAGATGGGCACCAGCATGTGGAGGATTTGCTGGCGAAGGCCGGTCTGATCAAGTCCGGTGAGAGCCTCTATGATGCCTCGAACATTCGTCTGATGCATCACCTGACTGCGGCGCTTCGCGCCCACGCTCTGTTCAGCAAGGACGTGGACTATATCCTGAAAGACGGCGAGGTCGTGATCGTCGACGAATTCACAGGGCGCACGATGCCCGGTCGGCGCTGGTCGGATGGCCTGCATCAGGCGATCGAGGCGAAAGAAGGGGTTAAGGTCAAAGAAGAGAATCAGACTGTCGCTTCCATCACCTTTCAGAACTATTTCCGCATGTACGACAAACTCGCCGGCATGACGGGCACGGCCGATACCGAAGCCTACGAGTTCCAACAGATATACGGGCTGGAAGTAGTGGTTATTCCAACGCACAAACCCATGGTCCGCGACGATGCGCCGGACTTGGTATATCTCACACGAAATGACAAGTTCGAGGCGATACTGGAAGACATAGAGGACAGCCATAAACGCGGCCAGCCGGTGTTGGTCGGGACAACCTCCATCGAGACTTCAGAGTTTCTTGCGGGGCTCCTGAAGAAGCATAAGATTGCACACCAGGTTTTGAACGCCAAGCAGCACGAGCGGGAGGCGCAGATCGTCGTGGAAGCGGGGCGCCCCGGCACTGTCACCATCGCGACGAACATGGCAGGCCGCGGTACGGATATCGTGCTGGGCGGTAATCTGGAAGCCGAGCTGAGCCAGCTCGGCGAAGAGGACACCGAATCCCACAATAACCTGAGGGAGGACTGGTCGCAGCGTCATCAGCAGGTGCTGGAGGCGGGCGGTCTGCATATCATCGGTACCGAACGCCACGAATCGCGGCGTATAGACAACCAGCTGCGAGGACGCTCGGGCCGGCAGGGCGATCCGGGCTCGAGCCGCTTCTACCTGTCCATGGAAGACAACCTGATGCGTATTTTCGGCGATCCCGCGCGCACGAAGGCGTTGCTGTCTCGAGTAGGCATGAGGGAAGGTGAAGTCATAGAAAGCCGATTGTTGTCCAGGCAGATCGAGAAGGCCCAGCGTAAAGTCGAGGCCCACAACTTCGATATTCGAAAATCACTGCTCGAATACGATGATGTGTCCAACGACCAGCGCAAAGAGGTCTATAGCCTGCGGGACGATCTGATGGGTTCGAACGATATTGCCGATTCCGTTTCCGACATTTTTCACGATGTCGTTAACGCGCGTATCGATGAGTACATACCACCCAAGAGCGTCGAGGACATGTGGGACATTCCTGGCCTCACCCATGCCCTGGAGGGCGACTTTGGCGCACGATTCGCGTTGCAGAACTGGCTCGACAATGACGATTCCCTGGCGGAAGAAGGCTTGAGGACGCGCATCGTCGAGGAAATAGAAAAGCAATATGCCGGGAAGGTGGAGGGCATCGGCGAGCCGATCATGCGGCAGTTCGAGAAGGTCGTGATGCTAAGGGAGCTGGACTCGCACTGGAAGGAACACCTGGCCGCTATGGACTACCTGCGCCAGGGCATCCATCTGCGTGGATACGCGCAAAAAAATCCCAAACAAGAGTACAAGCGCGAAGCTTTCGAAATGTTCAGCGAGATGCTGGAACAAATGAAACATACTCTGATCAGCATACTGACGAAGGTTCAGCTGAGCAGTGAACGAGACGTGGAAGCCGTCGAGGAGCAGCGGCGTTCCAACCGGCGCATGAACTTTCAACACGCCGATGCGCCTGCGCTGGCTGCAGCTGGCGCTGCAGGCGCAGCGGGTGGCGGTCGAAACGTCGTGCAGTCAGGGGTGCGCGCGGCGGTTGGCGCCGGGGCGGGCCAAGCGGCCGCGCCCGTCCAGCCTTTCGTTCGCGACGAGCGCAAGGTTGGGCGCAACGAGCCCTGTCCATGCGGCTCGGGTAAAAAGTATAAGCACTGCCACGGCCGCCTCACCTAGTCGTCCCTGAAAAACGCCCTTTTTGTCCGTCGGCGGCGTTGCCCTGCGACTTCCGCTGCTCATTGACTCGTATGTCAACTCCGCTGCGGCTTCTCGGGCGCCTGGCCGACGAACAAAAAGGGCGTTTTTCAGGGACGACTACCTAGGCCGGTGGCGGATTCAGTAAGGCGTCGACGATGGGGGCGTCGGCCTCCAGCAGGTCGGTGCTGCCCAGATCCTCAAGCAGGACCCATGTGAGAGCTTGTCCTTCCAGGCTCGTGGGCTCCCCCCGGTAGTCGAGTACCCGCCATATGTCCAGGATGACCCGGCGGGCAGGATATTCGTGTTCGTAGCAGATCAAGGGCTCGGCCACGCCAACCTCTACCCCCAACTCCTCACTTAATTCCCGCCGCAGGCCCTGGAGCCGCTCCTCCCCGTCCTCGAGCTTTCCTCCCGGGAATTCCCACTTGCCCGCCATGTGGCTGCCGGGAGGTCGCTGGGCGATGAGCACCCGTCCCAGCCCATCGAACAGCGCGCCCGCGACGACATGGATGCGCTCCTTCATGCCTTCTGGTCGTCTTTGCGAGGAGGCCGAAGGCCGGCGCGGCAAATTGCTTCGTCGCTCCGCTCCTCGCAATGACAAGTTCCAGATACCATCACTTGAGATGCCTGTCGAAGAAGAGCTTGAGGGTCTTGAAGAAGTGACTGCCTGCCTTCTCGTGGCGAATGAGGCCGTGCTTGCTTCCCGGGTAGGTCATGGTCTCGAAAGGCAGGCCGAGATCCTGTAGCGCCTTGAACAGTTTCGTGCTGTTGGAGAAAAGCACGTTGTCATCGGCCATGCCGTGCACGATGAGCAGCGGTTTCTCGAGAGCTCCTACATAGGGAAACACGCTGCTGGAGTCGTATGGGCGTCGATTCACTTCGGGATGACCGAGGTAGCGTTCCGTGTAGTGCGTGTCGTAGAGCAGCCAGTCCGTGACGGGGGCACCCGAGACGCCGGCGGCGAACGCGGCGGGGGCCTGCATCAAGCTCATTAGGGTCATGTAGCCGCCGTAGCTCCATCCAAATATGCCGATGCGGTCCGGGTTCACGAAGGACAGCGATTTTAGAAACTCAATGCCGGCCACCTGATCCTCGACTTCGACGGAACCGAGCCGGCGATAGATCGGCGCATCGAACTCGACGCCGCGGAAGCTCGTGCCCCTATTGTCCAAAGCAAAAACAACATAGCCGTTTTGCGCCATGTATTGCTGCCAGCCGATACTCCACTTCTTCCTAACCCGCTGCCCGTGGGGGCCGCCGTAGACATCTACGATGACGGGATATTTGACATCCGGTTGAAAGCCCACCGGCTTGATGAGCCGGAAGTACAGCGTCTGGCCGTCATCGGCCTTCAGCGTACCGAACTCCATCGGAGCATGTTGCTCCAAATAGGGATGATAAGGATGTGACTCGTCCAGCGCGTTCTGCTCCAGGTAGGCGATGCGGCTGCCGTCGAGTTGGTGCACACTCACTCTCGGCGGCGCGGCGGGCGACGAAAACGTATCGACGAACAGCGATCCATTCTCGGACATGTCGATGCTATGCCAACCTTCTTCGCGTGTGATGCGCTCGATGCTGCGCTGGTCGGGCCTGAAGAGCGGCGCATGGTACAGATGCCGCTCCAGGGGGCTGTCCTTAGTCGCCATGAAGTAGATGAGGTCCTTGGATTCGTCGACCCCGAGTAGCGCCTTGGAAAGCCCGTCGCCCGCGACTACCCATTCACCGGACGTGAGCTGTCGCAAAATATTGCCTTTTAAATCATATAGATATAGATGATTGAATCCAGAGCGCGAGGACGCCCAAATGAAGGCTTCGCTTTCTTCGAGGAAGGTGAGCTCGTCATGGAGATCGATCCAAGTGTCGCTGGCCTCGCTCAGCAGCACTTCGGAGCGGCCGTCCCGCGCCCTCAGCTTGAGCAGGTCGAGTCGCTTCTGGTCTCTGGTCTGGCGCTGCACCGCCAGATGTTTGGAATCGGGGAACCAGTCCACCCGGGCAAGGTAGATGTCTGCCTCCTTGCCGAGGTTCATCCAACGCGTTCGTCCTCCGCCGCTCCCGACGACGCCGAGCTGGATGAGCACGTTATTGGTGCCGGCCGCCGGGTAGCGTTGCGGATAGACCTTGAAGTCTTCGGCATAGATCTCGAAGCGTTCGTGCACGGCGACAGGGCTCTCATCGGTCCTAGCGAACGCGATGGCGGATTCATCCGGCGACCACCAGTACCCGGTGCGGCGAAGCATTTCTTCCTGTGCGATAAACTCCGCCATCCCGTTCTTGATCAGTCCCTCACCGTCCCGGGTCAGCTGCCTTTCTTTGCCGTTCTTGAGCTCGATTACGTATAGATCCTGATCCCGGATAAATGAGACGAAGTTGCCTTTAGGCGAAAATTTGGCATCGGTCTCGAAGGCTTCGGTCTGGGTCAGGCGCCGGGTAGCTTTGTCGGGTTCTTGCTTCAGATCGTAGTAGTACAGGTCGCCGCCCAGCGGGAAGAGCAGGGCGGTGCCGTCGGGTGCAAAGAAGTATTCGACTATGCCACGGGAAGAGGAGATACGCTGCCGTTCGCGGCGCGCTTTTTCCTCATCCGACAAGATTTCCTCGCCTGGTAGCAGCACTTTGGAATCCACCAGGAGCCGGGACGTCCCCGCCTCGATGTTGAACTCCCACAGGTCGAGCTGAAACTGATCGCCCTCCTTACCTTGGAGAAAGGACACTCTGCTGCCGTCAGGCGAGATCTTGAGCGATCTCGGGCTTGGGCCGTCCAGGTCGGGGTCTTGGAATAGCCGCTCTATGCTGAGATGCTCGGCTTGTGCGCTGCTACACAGCGCAACGACAAGGAGCATCCGGGCGATTTGTCCGGTCATTTTGAAAGGGAACTCCTCAGGTAGTGCTCTGTCTTTATTCTGCTATGGGCGCGTACTTCAGATGCCGGTCGCTGGGCCGCTTGCCAGCGTGGATACCCAACCCTTAGACTCGCGCCTCAGTTTAAGCAGGATAGGGGGCAAGGTCCATTTGCGACAGCCCCGCGGAGATGCCATGACTACCCTCAACCTCAAGACGGCCGCTGCCGGGCTGGCCCTCAGCCTGGTCGCGGGCTGTGCCGAGAATGCCGGTGCGCCGGCCGACCCCTCGCTAACGGAGTCTCAGACCTTGCAGTATCCAAAGACCGCGCGTGAAGCGCATACGGACAACTACCATGGCGTGGACGTCGCGGATCCTTATCGCTGGTTCGAGGACGAAGACGCGCCCGGGACTAAGAAATGGGTGCGAGAGCAGAATGCCATCGCGCAACCTTACTTGGAAGCCATACCCGAACGGGAGGCCATCGAGGAACGCCTGACGGAGCTGTGGGACTACGAGCGCTTTGGTGTGCCCGGAAAGGAGCGCGGCAAGTATTTCTATAGTCGTAACGACGGCCTGCAGGACCAGAGCGTGCTCTACGTGACGGATGCGCTGGAATCGGGGGGCCGAGTGCTCATCGATCCGAATACCTTCAGCGAAGATGCGACGATTGCACTCATGGACTACGACGTTAGCCCCGACGCGACGAAGATCGCCTACGCGGTGTCAGACGGCGGCACGGACTGGAGGATATGGCGCGTGCGGGACGTCGAAACGGGAGAGGACTATGAGGATGAGCTTAGGGACATCAAGTTCTACCGCGCCTCATGGTCTCACGATAGCAAAGGCTTCTACTACAGTCGCTATCCCAAGGGCCCAGACGGGAAGGGCGATGACCAGAAAACCGTTTCCATCTATTACCATAAACTGGGTGAGCCTCAGGCCGATGATGCGCTCGTGTATTCCATCGACGATCACCCGACTCGCAACCCCGCGGGCACTGTGACCGACGATGGCAGCTACCTGGTCATCGACGTGTTCGACGGCTACGATAGCAACGGCGTCTACTACCTCGATCTGCGCAAGCCCGACGCAGAAGTGGTGCGACTTTTGGACGATTGGGATGCGCGCTACATCTTCATCGGCAATCGCGGCTCGGTGTTCTATTTCCAGACGTCCCTGGATGCGCCCTTGGGCCGCATCATCGGCGTCGATACCGCCGAGCCGGGCCTCAGTGGTCTGACAGAGATCGTGCCGGAAGCGGAGCAAGCACTCGACGTTGCGAGTCTGGTTGGCGGCCGTCTCGTTGCTCAATACCTCAAGGACGCCAGGACGCAGGTGAAAGTGTTCGGCCTGGACGGGCAATTCGAGCGGGAGGTAGCGCTCCCCGGAATCGGCACGGCGGGAGGATTCGACGGGCGGGCCGACGATCCGGAGACCTTCTATGTCTATACGGACTTCACGACTCCCGCCGAGACCTACCGCTATGACCTTGCGAGCGGTGAAAGCACACTGTTTCGCCGTCCCCAAGTCGGCATCGATCCGAGTCAGTTCGAGACCAGGCAGGTGTTCTATGCCAGCAAGGACGGCACCAAGATTCCCATGTTCATCACCCATAGGAAGGGTTTGGAGCTAAGCGGCGAGAACCCCACGCTGCTGTACGGATACGGTGGGTTCAATGTATCGCTTACGCCGCTGTACAGCACCGCCCAGGTGGTGTGGCTCGAGATGGGGGGCGTGCTGGCGATTCCAAGTCTTCGCGGTGGCGGAGAGTATGGAGAAGAGTGGCACGAGGCCGGCACGAAACAGGCGAAGCAAAACGTGTTCGACGACTTCATCGCCGCCGCCCAATGGCTGATCGACAAAGACTACACGTCGCCGGCCAGGCTCGCGATCCAGGGCCGCAGCAACGGCGGCCTGCTGGTCGGCGCCGTCATGACCCAGCGCCCGGAGCTGTTCGGTGCTGCCCTGCCTGCCGTGGGCGTGCTCGACATGTTGCGCTACCATACGGCGAGTGCCAATGCACGCCAGTGGTCCAGCGACTACGGCCTGAGCGAGGACGAGGAAGAATTCAAGGCGCTGTATGCCTATTCTCCTTATCACAACGTGAAAGAGGGCATCTGCTATCCGCCGACTCTAGTCACCACCGCCGACCACGACGACCGCGTCGTGCCCTGGCACAGCTACAAGTTCGGCGCGGCACTGCAGGCCACCCAGGGCTGCGATAATCCGATCATCGTGCGTGTGGAAACCCGCGCCGGCCACGGTGCCGGTAAGCCTACGTGGATGCAAATCGAAGACGTCGCCGACCACTGGGCGTTCCTGGTCAAACAACTGGGTGTGACGTGAGGTTGCTTAAGACTAGCTTTTTTCTTGCTGCGACCGCCTGATCGCCTGAATAGTGTGGCAGCGCCAGCAGTGCTCGAGCTCGATGTCCTTGCCGGAATCAGGGCCGGGGCACAGGTGGGTCGCACAGGGAGCATATTGCGACAGGACCCTCTGGACGCCGTCCAGGGTCCTGGTTCGCTTGTCGCGGAAATCCATAGGGCGGTCCCCAAACACGGCTGATCCACTCCTCAAAGCAAGACTCTCAGTATGAGCCCACTTGACAAGATATCGTACTTGTAGGCTTTTTCTATAGCGATTCGGTCACATTTCCGTTAAGAAACGGACCTTTAGGTGCGTTTGGACCGCTATTCTGTGAGCTCGAACAGGCGCGCGTAGGGGATATCGCGGCCGTCGTCCAGACGCAGCTCGTGGAGTATTTCGAAGCCCTGCGGTGCTGGATTGAGCAGCAAGTTGGCTACGAGTCCTGGGTTGCGGCGCCGAAGCTGGGCGATCGTGGCAGGGGTCATAGACCCGTCCGGCGTGGTGAGATACAGGTCTTCGAAGCGGGCAAAGACGTAGCGCACGTGGGGCGCCCTGGCGGCCAGCTCCGCGGGCTTGAGGGCCATGAGCCCATCCAGCTCAGCGATCTTTCGTTCGTGCTGGGGAGTGAGGAGGAAATTGTTGGCAATCACCGAACACTCGGTGTGATAGCGGATGTAGTGGCCGTCGTTGCTGTCGGCGAGCACGACGCCGGGTTCCCGCTTGCACGCCTTGGCGAGTTCCGCGTAGATCTCCCGGGATATGGCGTAGTAGGGATCGATTGCCGGCACGTGTCGCGCGAACAGCTGGTTCTTGAAGGGCGGGACGTAGGCCAGCGCTAGCAGTAGCACAGCTACGAGCATCACCCCGCGGCTCGCGTTTGGAAAACGCTCAGCGAGCGTGCTCGCGATCAGGGCCGGAGCGAGGAAGAGCGCAAACGAGCCGAAGTAGTGCAGGCGGTACTGAATCAGCAGCAGTCCCAACCCGAAAACAGCCAGGGCCGCGAAGTAGACCGTCGCGGGTTCGCGCTCTTTCCACAGTCGCCATGCGGCAGCCAGCAGTAGCAGCGGCGCGATCCAGATGAGCGCGGAATAGAGACCTGTGACCCTCGCTATCCCGCCGGGGCCGGTGGCCATCTGCAGGGGACTTGCCACCTCGCCGATGGCATCCAGCCTCACGACCTCTCCACCGAGGAATTGTGCTGCTGTGATCATCTGCCATAACAGCGGCCCAGCGAGTAAGAGCACCAGGACGGCCAGCAGGGCCAGTGCTGCAGTGCTGAAGGGCCGCCAGCTCAAGAACACGATGGCGGCACTGGTGGCGATCGCCGCATAGAGGTGAAACCAGGAGAGCGTATAGAAATGGAACTGGCCGTCCCAGAGCGGGCCCGATGGCAATAACACCAGGACTGTGGTCCCGAGGAGTGCGGCGATGAATCTGAGCGCGACGCCGAGTGGTAGCTGCCAACCGCGCAACCACAGAAGGAACAGAGCTCCGGCCAGCGGCAACTGCAGGATGAACAACGCCGTGTGGAACGCCGGAGCGGCGCCCAGAGCGATCCCGAATGCCACGGCTCTGACGGTCGCCTCGGGCACCAGCAACCAGCGCATGCCCAGCAGTGCCGCGAGCAGCACCCAGGTGAGCTCGATGTAGTGGTGATCGATCATGCCCACGCCGTGCAGCAGCTGGATCAAGGGCGAGGCGGCCGCGCCGGCCATTGCCAGTGCCAGTGGCGCAATGCGCAGCCCCAGGGTGATGCCGATTCCCAGCAGCAGGCCCAAGTTGACGAAGACCCATAGCACCGGCACGTAGAGGAGCAGCTTCATTTTCTCGACGGCGGGTGCGACGGAGGTCACGGCTGCGACCAAGAGCCCAAGCAGGTAGTCGTAGGCCCAGGGCCAGACCAGCCAGCTTCCCTCCTGCACGTGGATACGCGGATCGAACTGATAGAAGTTACCCGCGGCGGCGTCGAGTATGCGCCGTGCATGATAGAAGGAGTCGTTGCTTACCGGGATGAACTCTCCGTCGACGAATGCAGCGGGTAGCAGGTTCATGGCAAAGAACGCGGCCACGGTTCCGCTGATCAACCAAAGCGCGAGTAGCCCGGCGCGGTCGCTCATGAGGCGGGGGGCCTGTGCGCAGCCAGCAGGAGATTCTTGCCGAAAGAGCCGGCGATGATGCGGTCGACGATACGACTGATCGGAAATACGAACCTGTCGTACAGGCTCAGGCTTCGAACATTGATACTGCCAGATGTGTCTCCCAGCAGCTTGTACGCGAGGGTGGCGAAGAAACCCAGGCTGTCCACATAGCGTGCCTCGTCGATGACGAAGCCCGCCTGGCGAAGCAAAGCAATGAGTTCCGGCCTGCGGTAGCGCCTGAAGTGACCGACCTGCCGGTCCATGGCGCTGAACAGGACTCGGAAGGCGGGCACGTACAGCAGCAGATGTCCCGCTGGCCGCAGTCGCTCATAGAGTCGTTCGATGGCCAGCACATCGTCTTCAATATGCTCCAGCACATTGAGGGAATAGATGTAGTCCATCGAGCCCGCCGGTATTTGCTCCAGATCTGCACAGGTCTCGAGACCGAGTTTTTCGAGCTCTCCACGGAGCGCAGCATCGGGTTCCAGACACACGACCTGCTTGCCACTTGCCTGCAGAGGCTTGGCGAACGTTCCTGCGCCCGCGCCGAAATCCAGCACGCGCTCGCCGCGTGCATGGGAGCGCACGATGCGCTCGAGGTGCGCGTTGTAGTTCACGGCTTGCTTCATTGCCTCGAGGTTTTCGATTCCTGTATAGATGTCGCTCATGAGCTCGAGCCTGTGAAGACGAAGCGCCCGGATGCGCTGTAGTTGAACAGTAGAGCGACCGTGGCGCCGATTGCCAGCGGGACAACCGGTATCCGCGCGAGATGGGGCAAAGACTCGATGGCTAGCACATAGACGCAGAGATTGATCGCTGCGCCCGCGATCTGTACAGCCAGATAGCGGGTATATTCTTTGCGCCGGTCGAGACTCGCATCGGTGCGGAACACCCAGTAACGATTCGCGAGCCACGTGGCGGTGACCGCAGCTGTGAAGGAAATAGCGCGGCCGCCGTAGTGGCCAAAGCCGAGCACGTTCACCAGCAGCGTGAGTATGCCCGCGTCGATCATGAAGCCAACGCCGCCCACGAGCGTGAAACGGGAGAGGCGGCCGGGCAAAGGCTGGCTAGTAGTGGCCACCGGCCAGGCTCGCACTAGGCCCCACGTCCTGCTCCGCCGAGTCGCGGCCCGCGTTCGCGACGCGATGTCTGGGAATAGCCAGATAACGCATACGCTTCATCTCCTGACGGCCGCGGGTGACCGTGTCGAGGATAACGCCGCAGGTGAGACTCAAGAAAGCCAGCAGCATCAACCCCGTCGCTAGGACGGCCGTGGGCATGCGAGGTACCAGCCCGGTTCCCAGGTAAGTCAACAGCAGTGGCCACGCCAGCACGAGCGAGCACGCTGCGAACAACGTAAAGAAGATGCCGAAGAACTGCAGCGGGCGCTCCTCTTTCGCCAGCAGCGCAATAGTCTTGAAAATACGGAGCCCATCGCGATAGGTATTGAGCTTGCTGGCGGACCCGGATGGCCGCTCACGGTATGGCGTCTCCACTTCTGCGACCGGCATGCGTAACTCCAGCGCGTGCACGGTCAGTTCCGTCTCGATCTCGAAGCCGCTCGTCAAGGCCGGAAAGGACTTTACGAAGCGGCGCGAAAACACACGATAACCGGACAGGAGATCGCGGAATCTGTCGCTGAAGACGAGAGCCACCATTTTCGTCAGCATGTAATTCCCGAAACGGTGGCCGGGTCGGTAGGCGGCATCGCTGACAGCTGTCCGCACGGCGCTGACCATGTCGAGGCATTGCTCTTCGAGCATTGCGATCATTCGCCTCGCGCTTTGAGCGTCATAAGTATCATCGCCGTCCACGAGCACGTAAATGTCCGCGTCAACATCGGCGAACATCCGCCTTACTACGTTACCTTTGCCCTGTAACGTTTCCGATCGGACTATGGCGCCTGCCTTGGCGGCGAGTCGTCCGGAGTCGTCGGTCGAATTGTTGTCGTATACGTAGATGTTTGCCTTTGGCAAAGCGCCGGCGAAGTCCTGCACGACTCTGGCAATCGAGGCAGCCTCGTTGTGACAGGGGACGATGACCGCCACCCGCGGATAGACCGGGTACTCGTTGTGATGGCTCGAGTCTGAAGTATTCATATTCGCGCTGCCCAATCGTGAGGCCCGGAGTATATCCTGCGGCAGGGCGCATGTTTAGGATCGTGTCAAAAAAGTGAGACATGCGTCTAGTAGTGGGGCGTTTCTTGGTGGTAGCCTACGCCCTTTCGTCCGAGAGCGGCTCTATGGCAGCGGGTACCCGGTCCCACCTCTATCTCGGAACCTTCCTGATTGCGCTGACGACTCTCGCCCTGGAGATTACCCTGGCGAGGCTCTTGAGCGTAATCACCTGGTACCACCTGGCCTTCTTCGCCATCTCGATAGCGATGTTGGGCATGACGGCCGGCGCAGTCCTGGTCTATCT
>Ga0265309_10000989_pt1 | contig 12213 bp, 8 predicted proteins | sample Helome_FD_192492 | JGI IMG/M metagenome (GOLD analysis project Ga0265309, IMG submission 192492) | Marine sediment microbial communities from subtidal zone of North Sea - Hel_20160524 (Illumina Assembly) | ecosystem: Environmental > Aquatic > Marine > Subtidal zone > Sediment ...
CATGCCGGGCCGCAGCGGATCGTCGAAGGACAGTACGGCCTGCACGCCGGTGTCATCGGCCAGCACCGAGATCAACTGACCGCGGGCGCGGGCCTCCGTAATCAGCTTGTGCGTATCATCGTCACAGGCACTGGCAGCGGCGGCAAATTCGGGTTTGCCCAGGCGCCATTCCCGGCCTTCAATGGAACCCGCGATCCCGGCACCCGGCACGTTCTGCACCGCGTCGGTGGCAAGCCCGGGTGTCGGTACGCGCTCGCGCAGGGCATGGGCCACCGGATGGGCCGACTCGGCCGCCAGGGCGGCCGCATGACGCAGGCAGGTGTCCGCATCCAGGCCCGCGGTCGGTACCACACCGGCGATGGCCGGCTGTCCCCGGGTGAGCGTACCGGTCTTGTCGAAGACAAACAGATCAGCGCGCGCCAGGGCATCCAGGGCGCGCATACGCAGCGGCAGCACACCCAGAGCGATGAACCGCCCGGCACTCACCGCCAGCGCCACGGGTGTCGCCAGTGCCAGTGCACAGGGACAGGTCACGATCAGCACGGCGATGGTACTCGACAACCAGTTGGATGGATCCGTCTGCCACCAGTAAAGTGCTGTGGCCGAGGCAATCACCAACAGCACGACTACAAACCCGCTCGCCACCCGTTCGGCCAGCACCGCATAGCGCGGCCGCAGCTCCAGGCCTCGCTCCACCAGATGGCGGATCTCACTGACCGCGGACTGTTGCACCGCATGGGTCACCTCGACGGTGACCGGCTGGTCGCCGTTGATCGAACCGGCGATGACGGCATCGCCAGGCTGATGCAGCAGCGGCTGCGCCTCGCCCGTCAGCAGTGATTCATCGAAGCTGCTGATACCGCTGATCAGGATCCCGTCGACCGGCAGGGTGGCACCGGGCAACAGCCGGATGTGATCACCCGCTGCCAGTTCATCGACCGGTACCTCGTTCGCAATGCCGTCGCTGTCCAGCCGGGAAGCCGTGCCCGGGGTGACCCGCGCCAGGCGGTCGAGGCGGTCGGCCGCACTGAGCTTGCCGCGCAGCTCATAGCGCCGGGCCAGCAACAAAAAGAAGATGAACATGGCGATGGAGTCGAAATACACCTCGCCCCGCCCCGCGACCGTGGCCTGCAGGCTGCCGAGGAACGCGGCCAACAGGCCCAGGACCACGGGCACATCCATGCCGAGACGCCGGTGCCGCAGATCACTCCAGGCGCCGGCAAAAAACTCCTGGCCGGGATAGGCCAGCAGCAACAGCGCAAGCAGCAGGTTTGACCAGCGACCCACGATAATCCACAACGGCAACTCCCCGGCCGGGCCGGTTTCACCCATGAGATAGGTGGCCAGGGAAAAATTCATCACCAGCATGCCGACGAGTCCGGCAAACAGCAGCCGTTCGGTACTGCGCCGGCGGCGCAGCCGATTCAGCTGTTCACTGCGCGTGGCGTCGTAGGGATGGGCGATATAGCCGATATCGGTAATGGCCCGCAGGATCTCGCTGAGCCGGATGGTCTCCGGGTCCCAGCGCACGCGGGCCCGCTGCGTGGTGTCGTCGATATGCACGTCCAGCACACCCGGCAGGCCGCGCAGGTGCCGCTCATTCAGCCACAGGCAGGCCGGGCAGCGGATATTATCGAGCAGCAACGCCGCCTCCCGGGTAGCGCCGACCTGCGTGACGAAGTCCTGCTGGATTTCCGGCCGGTCGAACAGTTCGACCTGGTCGAGAAAGTCCGGCACCTGTTCGCGGCTGGCGGAGACGGCCGGGTCGGTACGATGCCGGTAGTAATCCTCCAGGCCGGCATCGACGATGGCCTTGCACACGGCATGGCAGCCATGACAGCAGAATTCACGGCACTCACCGGAGACCTCCATGACCGGCGATATGAAATTCGCCGGCACCGGCAGTCCGCAATGAAAACACCGCAACGCTGCGGAGCCTTGTGATTCGCTAACAAACTGTTCAGCGGCATCGGTGGTCATACTAGAGGGTAACTTGAAAAGCAGAGTAACCGAACCGGCCGGATGAACAGCCCTGACTGGGAATGCAGGGTGCGCACGCTGCACGCCCTGCCCCGGCGATCAGACCACGCCCCGTTATTGTGCCGGCAATGCCGCGCTGTAGTAGGCGGCCAGTGCCTCGATCTCCTGTTCCGTCAGCGCCTCTGCAATTGTGCGCATGCGGCCATAGATATCATTGGTACGATCACCCTCCTTGAACTCGGTCATGGTAGTGATGAAGTACTCCGGGTACTGACCGGTCAGGGGCGGATTGTCGAACTGCCCGCCCTGTCCGCGGCGGCCATGACAGGAGGAACAGGCCTTGAGCAAGCGGGTCGGATCACCTCTATACACCAGATCGAGTACGGCAGGGTCGGCGGCCTGCCCCGCGGCCTGTGGTGCCGGCTCCAGGGTGGCATACCACGCCGCCAGGTCGGCCATCTGCTGGTCATCGAGATCGCGCACCTGCTTCTTCATATCGCGGCTATCGCGCTCCCCGCCCTGGTAGTCCTTGAGTTGCTTGTAGAAGTAACTCGGTCGCATGCCGGCAATGTTGGTGTCTTCGGCATCATCCGAAACACCGGCCTCACCATGGCATTTGCGACACTTCTTTTCCCTGGCAAGCGCCTCGCCACGTGCCGGATCCGCCGCGCGCAGCAACTGTATGGTGGGCACATCAAACGCCACCTGCGACGAGGGTTCGGCCCCGGCAGTCGGCAGCAGCAGTGCCATTCCGGAAAATACAGCAAGGATACGCATCATCATATGCTCCATGGCAAAGCTCCGTGGGTCTCCATGAGGAAGAACTGGGCAATCGGGTAGCCGTAACTGGCCACCATGTAAACCACCACCAGCATGACCCAGAAACCAAAGCTGTTCATCAGGTGTGGCATACGGGCCACGGAATGCAGTGACTCGGCATATTCCACCTCGAGGCTGGTTTCAGCCTGTGCATTACCATGGGTCCTGTACAGGTTGTAGACCAGCATCAGGGCCGAGATGAACAGGATGCCCCCGCCGACGATCATGGCGGATTCAGCCGGCAGCCATGCCTGCACGAACGATTCGTCATACGGTGTCGACGAAATACGCCGTGGCTGACCGACCAGACCGAGCTGGTGCCAGGGCAGCGTCAGGATCAGCATACCGATAAACCAGAGCCACAGTTGCTTCAGTGCCAGAGCGGTGGAATGCAACTGACGGCCGGTCATCTTCGGCCACAGGTAATAGGCAATCGCGAAGTACATGATCACCGTGGTGCCACCAAAGATCAGGTGAAAGTGACCCGTTACCCACTGGGTGTTGTGCACCATGGTGTTCATGGAATAGCTGGCATTGATCATGCCGCCGAAGCCGCCGAAGCTGAGCATCAGTATGGCCAGGATGGCCGCGAGCACCATGGGATTTTTCCAGGGCAGCGCACCGATCCAGCCAAACACGCCCTTGCCGCCGCGCAGGCGCCCGGCGATCTCCAGCGAGGCGAGGATGGTGAAGCCGGTGATCAGCGTCGGCACTGCCACCATGAAGGTACCCGTCATGTGCAGGAACTTCCAGCCGGCCGCCTGAAACGGATCCATGTAGAGGTGATGGAAGCCGATCGGCACCGAGAACACCAGCAGCAGGATGAAGGCGACACGCCCCATCTGATCACTGAACACCATGCCTCCGGCGGCCTTCGGCACCAGGGTATAAAGTGCGATATAGGCCGGGAATAACCAGAAATACACAATGGCATGCAGCGTCCAGGAGAACAGTGTCCGTGCCAGACCGACATCGACGGTTTCGATGATACCCAGTGACCAGGGGATCAACTGGAAGATCACTTCCGAGGCCACACCGAGGCTGGTAATGAACCAGAGAATGGCATTGGCGGTCGTGCCGTACATCGCCAGCGGAACGGTCTCACCCGGGTGCGCCTTTTTCCAGATGGAGAACATCATGACCATCTGCAGACACCACACCCAGGAACCCACCACCAGCAGGGTCGCGCCGATATAGAACACCGGATGCGCCATCAGCGGCGGATAGAATGTGTAGAGCACCGAGGCATTGCCGGTCAGCAGGGGCCCGGCGGCCAGGAGTACGCCGACGACGGCAAGCCAGAAGCCGAACCAGGCCAGCGGCTTGCTCCACAGATTCTGCTTGAGGCTGGTCGTTGCCGTGTAATAACCATAGCCCATGACCAGAAAGGTAGTCAGCACGAAGCCCATCAGCACCCCATGCGTCGACACCGAGCCGAAATACAACGCCGGCGATTGCAGTGCCGGGATCAGGTCGATCCTTTCGATCACCTGGTAAAAACCCAGCAGGGCGGCCACGGCAAAGGCAATAAAGCCTACCCACATGCTTGCCAGACTGATGCCGGCGGCATCTCCACCCAGCGTGGTTGACTGGTTCATGCTTGCGAGACCGGCAGCATCCATGCCGACAGCACTTGATTGACTCATGATGTTTCTCCCCCGGCGGATTTCTCTGTCACGACCAGACGTGACCACATGGCGTCATGGCCAAGCCCGCAATATTCGTTACACAATAATGAAAACTCTCCGGTCCGCGGGAAGGTGGTCGTCACTTCGGAGATATAGCCCGGTACGATCATGGTTGTCAGGTTGGTGGTCGGGACATGTACACCGTGCAATACGTCCGCGCTTGCAATCCGGAACGTCACCTGCGTATTAACCGGTACCTCGATGCGTTGGGGGTAGAAGCCGTAGCGGGCGGCAACCGCAGTCACAGTCAGGCTGCCATCGTCATTGGTCCTGACCCCGAGATTATCCTCGGCGAATTCCTCGGACAGGTGCAGGCGGGTGGAATCGATGGTCTCGACATTGCTTGGTGGATGAATGTTGTTGGCAAAGGCGTAGAATCCCAGCAAGCCGCCCAGCACAAAGGCCATGATGAGAGACAACCAAACCCATTTCCGCTCCAGCGAATCGTCACAAATAGCTCGTAGTGGATCTTGCATGGTGTCTGTCTCCCCTAATTAACCGGACCGTGTTGCAGGAACATGTAGAAAAACATGAATCCCCAACCGGCAAGCATCAGTACCGCAAACAGCAGCAACAGGGCAAACGTACCCACCGGTTTGCTGTGCAGCACTGCCTGCTCCTCTTCGGGCGTGAGTTGACTCATTCGTTTTCTCCTCGGCTCTTTAGATCAATCCCGGGCACAACGAAACACCGCTGAACGCAGGTGCAGCGGCTATTATTGAAGCGGGTTGCAGGTGCGGACGAAAAGCGGATACATTTCCTGAAATGGAAAAAGCCGCTGTTATGCTGAAGCTCGCAGCTTCCATGTCCCCTCCTTGTTATTTCTTTGCAGTCAATATCCCGAATTAGTCGCGGAATTTCAAGATTAAATTCTATCCTGCACGTCAAAAAACCGATCTTGGCAAAGTAGCGATAACCCTGGCTTATCATTAATAAGAAATTAAGATTTTTATTTTTTACTTATTATTTATCCCTGGTCATCGCCTTGTGATATGCGTGGAAAATAACCAGGCCGCGCACACCTGCCTGCACCGGACAGTCTATAGCAACCTGGATGTTGCCCGGGCCGGCGTTTGCAGTGAAATTACAGCCGACTGCCTGCCTTGCCGCGATGCGGACATTTAATGCAGGCAGGAGCAGCATCACGATGCAGGCCGGGCATGCTCACCGTCAAGTTATGTTGTGGCCAGTCGATATCCTACGGTGATCACAGGTAAATAGTCGCTAATACAAAAGGTTGGCGATTTATATAAAGGGAGTCCAGGGAGGGAGCCCGGCTTTGCGTAATATATTGATTTGGCTGATCGGCGTCGGGCTGGCACTCCAGTTATCGGCCTGTTCAGGTCCCGGGCAAGGCCCCTCCAGCAATATCCTGCGCATCGGTGTCCTGCCAGACGAGAGCGAGGCAGTACTGAGGGAGCGATTAACTCCCCTGTTCGAGTTTCTCTCACAGGAAACGGGACTTCCCTACGAACTGGTCATTCCGAACAACTACGCAGAACTGGTGCGAGCATTTGGCGAGGGTCTGATTGACCTTGGCTATTTCGGTGGCGTCACGTTCATGCAGGCCAATTCTGAATACGATGCCGTGCCCCTGGTCATGCGGGACGTGGACACCCGCTTTACCAGCGTGCTCGTGGTCGCCGACGAATCTGTCAAGACCCTCAAGGAACTCCGGGGCAAACGTTTCGGCTTTGGCTCCAGGTTATCAACCTCGGGACACCTGATGCCGCGCCATTTCCTGCAGGTGGAGCATGGTGTGACTCCGGAAAATTACTTCCACAGCGTCCAGTATTCCGGAAAACATGACCGCACCGCCTACTGGGTTCGGGATGGTGTGGTTGACGCGGGTGTCGTCAATGCGGAAGTCATCCGCAAGATGTTCGCTGACGGCCGCCTCCAACCCGACGATATACGGATCATTTTGACAACACCACCCTACCCTGACTACGTCTGGGCGGTGCATCCGCAGACCCATCCTGTGGATCGCGAAAATATCCTGCGGGCGTTCCTGCAACTGTCAACCGACAATCCGCAACACGCAGCCATATTGTCCAAAACAGGTGCCGCCAGCTTCTATCCGGCCAGCATTGAAGATTTCTCAATGTTGAAAGAGATCATGACCCGCCGGGGTGTACTGTAGCCATGCGCGCCTGGAAACCGAAGCCAGGGCACGCACTATCCGCCATTCGCGTTTACGTTCTTTTGCTGACCGCGACCATCCTGGTCCTGTCAGTCTCCCTGATCGGTTATTTGTACTGGCACGACCATCTGCGAGACCAGCTGGACGAAGCCGCCAATCACTTCCACCTGGAGGCCATGCTGTATTGCTCCCGGATCAGGGAAGAGATGTTGCTCATCCCGCCCCCGCAAGCCGATAGGCAGTCTGATATACAGCGTTCAGATTCACAGGGCCAGGTCTACAGCCTTTACTCGAACGCAGTTTACGTAATGGAAAAGCACACCCGGGCTATCAGCCAGTTGCACGGGGCCCATGGGGCGGCATCCGCCCATAATGCCGTCCTCGAGCCGATAATTCGCAAGGCGAACGGACAACTTGCCAGAGTCAAGGCCATGCTGGAGGAAACAGGCGCCACCGGCATGGAACCTTTCGTTGAGTCCGGGGCACCCCTGCTGGGCAGTTTTATGCACAGTATCGAGCAGCTGCGTCGCTTGCACTCAATAGCCAGAGACGATATCAACAAAGAATTGGAAACCCTGAATGCCAGCAGCGCAAGCAACCTGTTGACGATATTCATTGCGGCGCTGCTGCTGGGATCGCTGGTTGTATGGCGAATCATGGGGGAGATTCGACGCCTTGTGGATGCGCAGAGGAAAACCGAGCACACACTGCGGCAGTCAGCCACTGTTTTCGAGAATACCTCGGAAGGTGTCCTGATTACCGACGTCGATGCGAAAATCATAGCGGTAAACAAGGCCTTTACATTAATAACGGGTTTTTCCGAACATGAGGTGCTGGGCAAGAATCCCAGGATACTCAAGTCTGGTCAGCATGACACGAAGTTCTATGAGCACATGTGGTCGTCACTCCAGAAATACGGTGAATGGGGAGGTGAAATTTCAGATCGACGCAAGAATGGCGAGATCCTTCATAAGTGGCAGGCAATCAGTGCAGTCAGAGACGATAACGGAAGGCTCACACATTACGTCAGCGTATTCTCGGACATCAGCCACATCAAAAGGTCCGAGGCCCAACTTCATCATCTGGCACATCATGATGCCCTGACCGACCTCCCTAACCGGCTGCTGCTCAACGCCCGCCTGGAACACTCTCTGCAACATGCGCACCGCAAGGATACTAATGTTGCCGTATTGTTTCTGGATCTGGATCACTTCAAGAAGGTTAATGACTCTCTGGGTCACCCGGCAGGAGACCACCTCCTGCAGCTGGTCGCGCAACGATTACTGACATCCGTTCGTGAAGAGGACACGGTCGCCCGACTGGGTGGCGATGAGCTGGCTATCGTCCTCGGTTCCCTGGATGACGCGCGCCATGCCGGAAAGGTTGCCCGGGCAATCCTGGACGGGTTCTCGAAACCTTTTGAGCTGGAAGGACAGGAGTTATTCATGTCAGCCAGTATCGGTATCAGTTTCTATCCCCGTGATGGCCGGGATGCCATGACACTGCTGAAGAATGCCGACGCGGCGATGTACATGGCCAAGCATGATGGGCGTAATGGATACCGTTTCTATTCGAACGAACTGACCACAGGGGCACGCAAGTCGCTTGCTCTCGATACGAGCCTGCATCGCGCCCTGGAGCGCGAGGAGCTTCTCCTTCACTTTCAGCCACAACTCTCACTGCAGAGCGGGGAAATTGTTGGCCTGGAAGCACTGGTGCGCTGGCAGCACCCGGAATTTGGTCTGCTTTCCCCGGACAAGTTTATTCCCCTGGCCGAGGAAAATGGCCTGATAGGTGACATAGGGGAATGGGTCCTGCGCAGTGCCTGTGAACAGGCCAAGGCCTGGCAGAACGATGGGCTGACACCATTTCGCATTGCAGTCAATCTGTCAGGCAGACAGCTTGAGCAGGGTGATCTTGTTCAGGTCGTCCATGATGTCCTGGAAGATACGGGACTTGATCCTGCCTGTCTCGAACTGGAGCTGACCGAGAGTTCCGTAATGAGGCGTGCAGAGCGAGCAGTAAAGACGCTGGATGCCTTGCGGGAGCTTGGCACGACGATCGCGATTGATGATTTCGGAACAGGTTATTCGTCACTGAGCTATTTGAAACGCTTCCATGTCGATCGCCTCAAGATTGATCGCTCTTTCGTACGCGATATCCCGCAGGATGCGAATGATGTCGCTCTTGCCAGGGCGATTGTCGCCCTGGGTCACAGCCTCAACCTGAGTGTGATCGCAGAGGGCGTCGAGACGCAGGAACAAAAAGAGCTACTGACCTCGATTGGATGTGACGAAATGCAGGGATTTCTGTACAGTGCGCCAGGAACAGCCAGTGAGATAGCGGACCTGCTGGACAACCCGGACCGATCGGCCTGCGTCAACGACTAGTAGCGATACAGGGACGCAGCACAGACGACCAGCCCACGTCCCGTATGCACAAGCTTCATACGGCAGGACCAGTGTGTCAGCGACACCTCCTGGCTGCACGCATCCAGATCCCGGCAGGAACCTGTGCCCTTCAGTACGCAGACCTCTTTACAACAAATCAATATTCCAACTACTATAGAAAATCGGGCGATTAGCTCAGCGGGAGAGCACTGCCTTCACACGGCAGGGGTCACTGGTTCAATCCCAGTATCGCCCACCAGTCAAATCAATTAGTTAGAAACCACGACACCCCCTGCGTGGGTTACTAACTGATTATTTGTCACACTGTTGTCACACTCGTTCGCGAATGAACGGAGTGTGACAGTGGCAACCTTCCGAAAACGCGGCGCTTACCAATGGCAGGCACAGGTCCGGAAAAAGGGCCAGCCCCTGCAAACCAAAACCTTTGAAACCCGCGCCCTAGCCGAGCAGTGGGCACGCACCATTGAAGTCGAGATGGACAAAGGCATGTTCATCTCCCGCGCCGAGGCCGAATCCACCACACTCAAGGAACTGCTGGAACGCTACCTGACGGAAGTCACACCCCTGAAGAAAGGCGCAGCATCCGAGACCAACCGCCTGCGGGCGCTGATGCGCCTGCCGCTGGCACGACGATTTGTCGCCGGCATTCGCGGGATGGACGTTGCCCGCTTCCGGGACGAGCGACTGCAGAAGGTCACCCCATCCACCGTCAAGCGGGATCTGGTGCTGCTGGGTCATGCATTCGAAGTTGCCCGCAAGGAATGGGGCATCTACGCCCACAACCCGGTGCGCGATATCAAACTGCCGTCCGACAACCGGCCACGGGACCGACGCCTGCAGGCAGGTGAAGAAACCCGCCTGCTTGAGGCCTGCCGCGAGGCGCGCAATCCCTGGCTGCTGCCTATCGTGCAACTGGCGCTGGAGACCGCCATGCGCCAGGGGGAACTGATCCGCCTGCGCTGGGAGCACATCGACCTGAACCGACGTACTGCCCACCTGCCGGATACCAAGAACGGCGAATCACGGACCGTGCCTCTATCCACGACTGCAGTCCGGGTGCTGCGCGCCCTGCCCCGCAGCCTGCACGGCCCGATCTTCCCCGGTCTCACCACCGAGGCCATCAAGCGCGCCTACATCCGCGCTGTCCGCCGGGCCGGTATCGAGAATCTCCGCTTCCATGACTTGCGCCACGAGGCCACTACCCGGCTGTTCGAGAAAGGGCTCAATATCATGGAAGTCGCCAGCATCACCGGGCACAAGGATTTACGGATGCTACGGCGCTATACGCATTTGAAGGCGGAGGATTTGGCGAGAAAACTCGGATAATTGGTTACTGTCGTCTATGGGTCATCTTCCAGATGCTTCAAATACTCGACAAGATCATGCATCAAGGTGGAGGGATTATCTGTGCCACTCCTTTCCGCATCTTGCAGCGCACGTTCACTGTTTGCCACAGCTCGGTCCGTTTGATCCATCAGGTCTTTGAACAACCCTCTGGCGCCCTTTGAATATCCCGGAATGTATTTGTGCAATTCCTCAATCAAGCACGCACATGCGCTCTTAGCGCCTGCACCTGTATAAGATTTTGTGCTGAATATAAAATGTAAAAGCAACCAGTATTCGAAACACGGAACAGAATTGATAGACGAAAATACTCTTCTGGGTACGGATCGAGAAACTTCATCCATGGCCTGCGCATAGCCGGCTCCACTGTTAACGCCACGAAACTGGGCACATCTCAGGGACCACAAGCATTTGTCCTGTATTACATAATTGCCATCCCGATTGCGGTGACAGCATTGTTTGAGTTGGTATTTCAGGTCTTTCACGGTGTTAACTCCATTAGGTAAGTGTTTATGGTCACCTGGCAGCAATAACTACCGAGGCCCGCTTGCGCGGTACGACCGCGGGACACCAATCCCATACGACCTGAATATGCCTGGTCTCAGGCAACACTGATTTTCCCTTTTGGGTAATGGCCCAGCGCTGGCCAACTTGGCCCTCGCGGGCCTGCTTTCAGGGTGGCTTCATCAAGCACCTCCTTTTAAATGTGCGGAATACATCCGCGATTGATAGAAAATGAACATCAACGGCACCGCCAGTGGCGGGCGTCTCTGCTCGTCGAGTAAATACAGGCAGTTGTCTGCGGAAAAGAATCGATCCCATCATCAGATGAGTTCGGTTCGGTTTGGAAGATGGATCCACGGCTAACAGCCGTTGCGCGTCACAGGATCCGAATACGCTCAATCGCCACTAGTACACGCAGTGGCCACGGTTAAAATCGATCGAGGGTGGCAGTGTAATAACACGTCATCGGACTGTCATCGGGAAATCCGATCGCAAGCCCGCGCCGTTAATGGGATTGCCGCCCTCGTCACTACCCCGCTTCGCTGACTAGTGACGAGTGCGCCTTCGGTTCAGGCAAGCCAAGCGCCAGGCATTCGACTGTCACATCGGCTGCATTCGAGGGCCCGGACCGTCTTCGAACTGTCCAGAAACGATTTCAGTATCAGTACCATGACCAATATTGGTCATGGTGCGACGTAACTTGAATTCAATTGGTTACGAGATATTCTTAAAGTTAATAGAGTGCTCACCTGGTGAGCAGGTATCGATATTTGGACTCGGTGTTTACTCAACGCAGACAACAACTTTCAGCCAGTTACATGATCACATTAATGCTGCTTGCCGGTTTCCCGGGGAAACCGGCGGTACGCTTAAGTCAGCAGCAGCCGCCAACCCAGGGTGATTCCACTGGAATCACCTGTCGAAACTTACGGGTAACGCTTACGCACGGTCATTCAGGGTGCCGATTACCCGGTAATCACACATTGATTAATCACCGACGCTGAGAATCAGTCAGTTACAGCACTTTCTTAAGCGCGTGGAGTGTTCACCTGGTGAACACCTGTCGAAATTCGAATTCGCTGATCTGCTAACGCCATTCAAGCAGTTACGGCACATATCCAATAAAGAACATGTGTCCAGCGTGTGGACAAAGGGCATATTCCTGAATCTATCGGAAGATGAGTGGGCTTCGATCCCTGTCATCCCACTGCAGATGTAATCACACTCAAACAGTTACAGCACAAACCTGATTCAGGAAGGTGTTGCCCGGGTCAACAGTATTACAATTCGAACACGATAAGCAGTGACTATTACTGTTCAAGCG
>Ga0265309_10000990_pt1 | contig 12213 bp, 11 predicted proteins | sample Helome_FD_192492 | JGI IMG/M metagenome (GOLD analysis project Ga0265309, IMG submission 192492) | Marine sediment microbial communities from subtidal zone of North Sea - Hel_20160524 (Illumina Assembly) | ecosystem: Environmental > Aquatic > Marine > Subtidal zone > Sediment ...
TCTTCTGTTCCTGTTCAGACCGGTCTGTTCCTGTTCAGGCCGAGCCTAGAAGTAGTCGTCAGCCGATGCCAGCAGCTCACCCGCCTGCTCCTGGGCGATCTTATTGAACAAGGTCAGCCCGGGCGCACGGGGGTCAGCTTCCAGTACTTGGACCAGCAAGCGGTCGTGCAGTTCGCGATCGTAAACCAGACGGGCATAAGTCTGCGCCAGATCCACTTTCGCCGACAGGTCTGCCCCGCCGCTCAGCTCGATGGCTTTCTCAAAATACTCCCGGCCGCGCTCGGGGTTGCCGCCCAGGGCCGGGGGGCGCAGGGAGTTCAAAATGCCGAGGTACCTGTAGACGTCGGCGCGGCGCGTCTGCTCGCCAATTTCCAGCACGCGGTTCAGCACCACTTCGATTTTCGGCAAATCGGCCAGGGCCGTGAAATCTCCGCTGTGCGCGCGAATGAACGCCAGGTTGGCAATGCTGTAGCTGAAAGCCGCATCCGCGGCGCGAGGTTTGAGCGCATTGATGATGGCCGAATACGCGTCGAAGTTCAGGCCCGTGAGCTCACACGCGCTGCGGTCTGCTGCGCATAGCGCCTGCCGGCCGTACGTCCGGGCTCGCGCCGTGAGCGTCATGGCCCGATCAGCGTCGTTGACGAATACGATTCCGTAGGCGGCATAGAGTTCTGCCGCAGCACCCAGCGTGGCCGGCGAATTGGAATCGCGCGCAAAGCTGTCCAGCAGAATGAGATAGGCCGGCGTAGCCTCCCGAACAAGTTGCGGGTCGTCCTGGTCGAGTAGCGCAGTAGAGAGATTTTCTGCGGCGCCAGACGCCACGGAGGAAACCAGGCTGGAGCAACCCGGCAACGCGAGCATCAGGATAACTGCGCCGGCAACGACCAGGTTTCGCTTGCGGAAGCCGTCTATCACCATGGGTATGCAGCCTGAGTCGGGCTGCGCTCTGTGAGCGTGACTGCCGGGCAGTAGCGCCCTCAGCCGATCTTTTCCTTGATGCGTGCCGATTTACCGCTGCGTTCCCGCAGGTAGTACAGCTTCGCGCGCCGCACATCGCCGCGCCGCTTGACCTGCACCGACGCGACACTGGGGCTGTGGGTCTGGAAAACCCGTTCCACGCCTTCGCCATGGGAAATCTTGCGCACCGTGAAAGACGAGTTCAGGCCGCGATTCTTCTTCGCAATCACGACCCCTTCATAGGCCTGCAACCGCTCACGGTCGCCCTCTTTCACCCGCACCTGCACCACCACCTGGTCGCCCGGTGAAAATTCCGGGAGATCACTCCGCATCTGGGCCTGTTCGAGTTCCTGTATCACGTTGCTCATCACGTTCACCTGATTGGGGGCCCCGGATACTGCCGGGCGCCGTATTGTAGCCTAATGTCCTTTGCCGCTAGCAGCCTCGCGGGCCGCCAGGTATTCGTCCAGGAGGTCCGTCTCCTCCGCTGACAGCTCGCGCTTCGCCAACAGGTCCGGCCGCCTCTCGCTCGTGCGCCCGAGGGCCTGCTTGAGGCGCCAGCGGCGGATTGCCTCGTGGTTACCCTCCCGCAGCACCTGGGGTACCTGCCGGCCTGCGAGACTCTCCGGCCGCGTGTAGTGCGGACAGTCCAGCAGCCCGTCGGCGAACGAGTCCTGCTCGGCGCTCTGCTCGTCACCCAGCGCGCCGGGCAACAGCCTGACCACGGCATCGATGATGGCCGCAGCCGCCACTTCGCCACCGCTCAGCACAAAGTCGCCCAGTGAGACTTCGTCATCGGCCTCGACGTCGAGCAAGCGCTCGTCGAAACCTTCATACCTTCCTGCGACCAGCACCAACCCCGGCAATGTCGCAAACTCACCCGCCACGCGCTGGTCGAAGCGGCGGCCCTGCGGGGTCAGAAACACCACCGGGCTACCCGTCGGCACGCGCTCACGGGCTGCGCCAATCGCCGCCTGAAACGGCTCGGCCTTCAGCACCATGCCAGGTCCGCCGCCGTAGGGCCGGTCATCGACGGTCCGATGCACGTCGGTGGTGAAATCGCGGGGATTCACCGTGCCCAGGCGCACCAGACCGCGCTGAATGGCTCGGCCACAAACCCCAAAACCGGTGCCGGCGGCCACCATCTCCGGGAACAGCGTGACGACACGGATGTCCATCCGGCCACGCCGCCCTAGAAATCCGGGTCCCAGTCGACGCGGATCTCGCGGGCGTCCAGGTCAACCGCCTGGACGACACTGTCTTGCACGAACGGGATCAGCCGCCGCCGGTCACCGACCAGCACCATCACGTCGTTCGCGCCCGTTGCCATCATTGTCTCCACCTGCCCCAGCCATTCGCCGGTTGTTGTCACCACGTCCAGGCCCAGCAGGTCGCTCCAGAAATATTCTCCGGGGCCAGCGGCCGCCAGGGCATCGCGTGGAACTTCAATCTCGGCGCCGCCCAACGCAGCCGCCGCATCACGGTCGTCAACGCCAGCCAGTTGCGCCACGAAGCCTTTGCCGTGCGGGCGCATCTCCAGTCGCTCGCAGTCCCGGTGCCCCTGCGGCAACTGCAGGCGCCACGGTTCATAATCCAAAATATTCGCCGGGGGATCAGTAAACGAGCGGACTCGAACCCAGCCCCTGACGCCGTAGGCGCCCTCGATGCGGCCGACGACCACCCAGTCCCGATTGCCCTCACCCATCGGGGGAGCCGCCGGGTCTCGGCTCAGCTGGCGGTGGCCTGCGCCGAGCGATATGACTTAACGAGGGCGGACACACGCTCCGACGGCTGCGCGCCCTGGCTGAGCCAGTGATCGAAACGCGGCACGTCCAGGCGCAGCTTCTCGTCGGCCTTGCCGGCGAGGGGGTTGAAGTACCCGAGCCGTTCCAGGTAACGCCCATCGCGGCGGTTGCGCTGATCCGTAACGACGATGTGATAGAAGGGACGCTTCTTGGCGCCGCCACGGGACAAGCGGATGCTGACCATCGGATTCTGTGCCTCCAAAAACATGACCGCCGCGGTGCCCCAAGGGCTCCCCGGCGGGTAATCCGTCAATTTTACTGATATTTCAGCGCTTGTGAAGCGCGGTGAGCCTAGCGCCCCGGCAGCCCCGGCATGCCGCGCAGAGCCCGTTTCATGCCCCCTTTGGACATCCGCTTCATCATCTTCTGCATCTGGGTGTGCTGCTTCAGCAGCCGGTTCACCTCCGGCACCGCAACGCCCGCGCCGGCGGCGATCCGGCGCTTCCTCGAGCCGTTGATGATCTTCGGAAAACGCCGCTCCCGGGGGGTCATGGAATTAATCAGCGCCACCTGGCGGCGCAGGTTCTTCTCGTCGAGCTGGCCGGCCAGCTGGCTGGTGTTCATGCCACCCGGCAAGGGCAGCTTGTCCAGCAGGCTTTCCAGCCCCCCCATGTTCATCATTTGCTGGAGCTGGTCACGCAGGTCGCCCAGGTCGAAACCCTTGCCCTTCTGCACCTTGCGGGCCAGCTTTTCCGCCTGCTGGCGATCAACTTTCTGCTCGACTTCCTCGACCAGGCTCAGTACGTCGCCCATGCCGAGAATGCGCGACGCCATGCGGTCCGGGTAAAACACCTCGAGGCCGGCCAGGTCCTCGCCGGTGCCAAGGAACAGGATGGGCTGGCCGGTGACGGTTTTCACGGACAGCGCCGCCCCGCCCCGGGCATCGCCGTCCGCCTTCGTCAGGATCACCCCCGTCAACGGCAGAGCCTCGCCGAAGACGGCCGCCACATTAACGGCGTCCTGTCCGGCCATGCTGTCGACAACAAACAGCGTTTCCTGGGGCTGGATGTCGGCATGCAGGGCCTTCAACTCCGCCAGCAGCTCTTCGTCCAGGCGCGTGCGCCCGGCAGTGTCCAGGATCAACACGCCAGCCTGATCCCGCCGGGCTGCAGCTACCGCGGCGCGGGCAATGTCCAGCGGCGCGTCCTCGGCCGTCGAGGGATGCCACGCGGCGCCCACGCGCTCAGCCAGCTGCTGTAATTGCAGAATTGCGGCCGGGCGGCGGGTATCCAGGCTGGCCAGCATCACGCTGCGCCCGGACCGTTCCTGCAGGTGCAGGGCAAGCTTGGCTGCAGTGGTGGTCTTACCGGCGCCCTGCAGGCCGGCCAGCAGGATCACGACCGGGGGCTGGTGCCGCAGCTCAAAGCCCGCCGCACCGGCGCCCAGCGTGGCTGCCAGTTCGTCGTGGATCACTTTGATAAACGCCTGGCCCGGGCTCAGGCTGCGGCTCACCTCGGCTCCCACCGCGCGTTCCCGAACCCGCTCGACGAAGCTGCGCACGACCGGCAATGCGACGTCGGCTTCCAGCAACGCGCGGCGCACATCGCGCACCGCGTCCGTGATGTTCTCTTCCGTCAGTCGGCCTCGGCCCCGCACCCGATCTGCAACGGATTTCAGACGATCACTCAGGTTGTCGAACATTCGGGCTGTCTCCGGCCGGTTCCAGCGGCGGCCGCGCAAAGGATCGCAGACACTGAAGCCTGGCCACAAGCCGGCATTTCCGCCGGCCCCGGCAAAACCTGTCGATGAAGCCGGGAAAGCTTCCTTGACAGCCCGATAGCGGCAGCGCGACGATGCAGTATCGACAGCTGCAAAGGAGCCAGCCCCCGTTGGATGACGACCTACATCTAGGATTTCTTCTAGGAATCCTCGCCATCCTGTTGTTTTTTTCGGCTTTTTTCTCGGGTACCGAGACCGCTCTGATGAGCATGAACCGGTACCGGCTGCGCCATCGGGCGCGCAGCGGCCACCGTGGCGCGCAGCTTGCCGAACAATTGCTCACCAAGCCAGATCGGCTGATCGGGCTGATCCTGCTCGGCAACAATCTCATCAACATCTTCGCAGCCCAGCTGGTGGGCTACATCGCGCTGCAGCTGGGCGGCGCGTGGTGGGTCGCGGCCAGTGGCGTCCTGTTCACCTTCGTGGTGCTCATCTTCGCCGAGGTCACGCCCAAGACCCTCGCGGCCCTGTATCCCGAGCGCGTCGCGTTGCCGGCGGCCTACATCTACTACCCGCTGCAAAAAGTCGCGTGGCCCCTGGTCTGGCTGATCAATCTGATTGCCAACGGGCTGCTGCGTCTGGTCGGTGTCCGGCCGGAGGATGCGGAGGGAGACCACCTGACGATCGAAGAGCTGCGTACCCTCGTCACCGAATCAGGTTCGCTGTTGCCGCGACGGCGCCACCAGATGCTGCTGCGTATCCTGGAATTGCAGGATGTCTCGGTGGACGACGTGATGGTGCCCCACAATGAGATCGTCGGTATCGATCTGGACGACGGTCTGGCTGCGGCCCTGGACAAGATCCGCACCAGCGGTTACACCCGCCTGCCCGTATTCCGGGACAACGTAGACGGCGTGGTCGGGGTCCTGCAGTTGCGCGCCCTCGTGCAGGCCAATGCGCTCGAGGAACTGACGCTGCCCCGCTTGCTGGAGCTGCTCGAAGAACCCTACTTCATCCCCGAGGGCACGGCGCTGAACCGCCAGCTGGTGCAGTTTCAGCGCAACCGCAAGCGCATCGCCTTTGTCGTGGATGAGTATGGCGACATCCAGGGCATCGTGACGCTGGAGGACATACTCGAGGAAATCGTCGGCGAATTTACGACGGAACCGGAACTTGATGTGCAAGACGTGATTCGCGAAGACGCGGGCGCGTTCGTCGTCGACGCAAGTGCCAACGTGCGGGCGCTGAATCGGATGATGAACTGGCATCTCCCGACGGACGGGCCGAAGACGTTGAACGGCCTGATTCTCGAACAGCTGGAAGCCATTCCACAGGATGGGACCGGCTTGATGCTCGAAGACTATCCCGTGGAAATACTGGAAACGGGCGACAACGTCGTGAAGCAGGTTCGAATTTGCCCGCCCGGCACGCAGCCGCATGCCAAGCCAGCGGCCGAACGGGCTAACGCCGCCGCGGGTTAGTCTGCACCACAACGCGGCCGAACCCTGCGCTGTCCCGAGCGGGGTTAATCTCAGCAACTCGCGCGACGCTAGCCCGCCGGCAGCTCAGGCAGCCGCGTCGCCGGCTGCCAGCTGGCGCATCACCGCCAGGGCCTCCGCCAGCGTGGCCACACCGTGGCAGGCCAGGCCGCTGATCGGCCTGCGGGGCAAATTGGCAGTCGGCGCAATCGCCGCGGTAAACCCCAGCTTGGCGGCCTCTCGCAGCCTCTCCTCGCCCCAGGCCACCGGTCGAATTTCACCGGCAAGGCCCACTTCACCGAAGACCAGCACACTCGCTGGCACCGGCTCGACGTGCAGGCTGGATACGGTGGCGAGCAGCGCGGCGAGGTCTGCCGCGGTTTCGGCGATCTTGACGCCACCCACCACGTTCAGGAATACGTCTTCGTCATAGGTTGCGACGCCGCCGTGACGGTGCAGCGCTGCGAGCAGCAGCGCCATGCGGTTCTGGTCGAGCCCAACTGCCAGCCGGCGGGGCGAGCCGCCACCGCCACGGTCTGTGAGGGCCTGAATTTCCACCAGGAGCGGCCGGCTGCCCTGATGCACTGCGGTGATTACGCTGCCGGCAACCGGCTCCGGATAGCGTGACAGAAAGATTGAACTCGGGTTTTTTACCTCGCGCATTCCCTGCTCGGTCATCACGAACACGCCAAGCTCATTGGCAGCGCCGAACCGGTTCTTCACCGCGCGGAGAATCCGGTAGCGGCTGCCCGCCTCGTTCTCGAAGTACAGGACCGCGTCCACCATATGCTCGAGCACCCGAGGCCCGGCAATGCTCCCGGACTTGGTGACGTGCCCAACGAGGATGACCGCAATGCCGCGCGCTTTGGCCAGCCTCACCAGCTGCGCGGTAGCTTCCCGCAGCTGGTTGACGGATCCCGGCGCCGACGGCAGCGTGTCGCTGTAAATCGTCTGCACCGAGTCAACGATCAGGCAGGCGGGCTGCTCTTCCTGCGCGAGGGCCACGATGTCCTCGACACGAGTCTCAGCCAGCACGGTAAGCCCCTGCGGGTCGACCTCCAGGCGGCGGGCGCGCAACGCAATCTGCGCCAAAGATTCCTCACCGCTGACATACAGGGTCTGGCGATCGCCGGCGGCCGCGGTCGCCTGCAGCAGCAGGGTTGACTTGCCGATGCCGGGATCACCCCCGATCAATACCACGGCGCCGGGCACCAGGCCGCCACCCAGCACCCGGTCCAGCTCCACCAGGCCCGTGGACTGGCGGTCCAGGGCCGTCTCGTCCACGTCAGCCAACCGCCGGCCGCGCACTTCGCCCGCGTAGCCCGCCGTCGCCGCTGAACGGGCGGCCTCGAGGGTATTCCACGCGCCACAGCCGGCGCACTGACCCTGCCATTTGGGGCTGCGGGCGCCGCATTCCGCGCAGCGATAAGTGGTCCGGGCCTTGGCCATGCTAAAAGTGTGATCCTGCTCTCATGTCGTGCCGAAGCCAAGCACCAAAACCTGACCGCTTGGCGACAAAACGACAACCAGGTCTCACCGCTTGGAACAGGCGTTATATAAGATCCCGGGATGTTTTCCCATGCTGCCCTGAATCCATCCCGCATCGGCCTTGCCGCGCCGCTGGCCCTGCTGTTTCTGCTGTTGGCACTCATCTTCGGGGCCGGCGACCGAATGCTGCGCCTGGAGTTCGCCATCTACGATTTCCTGCAGCGGCAATGGTCGGCAACCCCGAGCGACCGGGTACTGCTGGTCGATACCGGGCCGCGCACCGCCGGCAATGCCCTGTGGAGCGATCCCCGCCTGGCTCGTGTCATCGACAAACTGAATTCGGCGGGTGCGGCGGTCATCGTTCCTACCCAGCCACCCCCGCCCGACAACACCATGCCAGACATTCGGCAACTGACCGCGCTGCTCGAACTGGAACAGCGGGCCAACCAGTCAGGCCGGGACATGGACTCACTGAGCGAGAGGCTGGCCGGCTTCAGCAAACAGTTTGAAGCCCGCAGCGCCATCGAAGCATCCCTGGCCAAATCCGGCAAGGGTGTCGTGGCACTCACACCGGCGAACCCTCGCGAACCCCAGGGGCTGGACGCCTGCGTCCGCCTCGCGGTTCCGCTGCCGGATGCAGGCATTCTCGAGGCCATGCAGCCCGCGCGCGAGCTCGTCGCATTGCCGCCCTCAGTGTGTGAATCGACCGCGGGTGCAGGCTACGCCGGGTTCCGGACCGACCCTGACGGCACCGTCAGGCAAAGTGCCCTGCTGGTGCGCTCAGATGATCGCGCCGTTCCCACGCTCGCCATGGCGGCACTCGCCCAAGCCGCAGGTGGCTCGGCGGCGCTGCGCGTCGATGCGCAGGACCGGTTGCTTGTGGGCGAGCATGAAATCGTCACCGGCGCCAACCGCACGGTACTGCCACGTTTCTACAAGGACACTGCCGGCAATGACGGCTTCTCGCGGATCACGCCCAATGAAATCCTCAGCGAATCGGTCGATCGTGCGGAGATCAGCGGGCGAATTGTATTGCTCGGCGCGATAGCCACAGACACCACCTACCGCACGCCCGTCGATCCGGCCATGTCGGCCATGCTGCTCACCGCCACCAGCCTGTCGAATTTATTGCAGAACGACTACCTGGTCCGCCCCGGCTGGCTGCAGTGGTCGGAACTGCTGCTGATAATCGCCCTGGCCGCAGTATTCCTGGTGCTGGCGCCCGGCATGAGCCTGAATGCCGCCGCCCTGGCGGCCGTGTTTATTGGCACAATCCTGTTCACCACAGAGGCCTATCTGCTGCTGGCCCACGGCGTGTGGGTGCGCCTCGGAATGGCTATCGTGTTCTCGGGATTGGGCATTACCCTCATCGTCACCTTGCGTTACCTGCGCAGCGCCGAACCACTGCCAACGGAGCAGCCGCAGGCGGTGGGACCCAAACTCGGCGCGGGTGACGAGCTCGATCTGGCTTTTTCCGTTCTGCGCCAGCAACCGCCAAACGACGACACCAAGGAACGCCTCTATCGCATCGCGGTGACCCACGGCAAGCGCCGCGAGTTCGCCAAGGCCGAACGAGTATTGCGCTACCTCGCTTCCATCGATCCGGCTTATCGAGGGGTCACCGACAAACTGAAGAAACTGTCGGGAGCTGCGAAGCAGGAACGCGAAGCGGCGGGTATCCCGAATGAAGCCAAGGGCAAGCGTGTGGCCCGGCCTGCTGATAACGGCGGCCGGCAACGGCTGGGCCGCTACGAAGTCATCAAGGTACTGGGTCGCGGAGCAATGGCCACCGTGTACCTGGGCCAGGACCCGAAGATCAACCGCAAGGTCGCGATCAAGACGATTGCGCTGGCCGAGGAGTTCAGCGAAGAAGACCTGCAGGCCGCGAAGGAGCAATTCCTGCGCGAAGCAGAATCCGCCGGCCGGCTCAATCACCAGAACATCATCGCTATCTACGATGTGGATGAAGATGACGACGTGGCCTACCTGGCCATGGAGTACTTCGAAGGTGAGTCCCTCAGCCACTACGCAACCACGGGTAATCTGCTGCCGCCACACTGGGTGCTGGAACTCGGTGCCCGTGCCGCTGAAGCACTTCACTACGCCCACAGTCAGAACGTCGTGCACCGGGACATCAAGCCCGCCAATATCATGTACAACGCGGCCAGTGACAGTCTGAAGCTCACTGACTTTGGTATCGCACGGTTAACGGATACAAGCCGGACAAAGACGGGTATCATCCTTGGCACGCCGTCCTACATGTCTCCGGAACAGCTTGCCGGCAGCCCCGTCACCGGCCAGTCTGACCTGTACTCCCTGGGGATCACGTTATTCCACCTGCTGGTGGGCTCACCACCTTTCCGCGCCGACTCGATTCCCAAATTAATGGACAAGATCGTGAACGATCGACACGCCCCGCTGAGCACCATTCGCGATGATCTTCCAACCTGCGTAGACGATGTATTCGACAAGGTTCTCGCCAAAGACCCGGAGGACCGTTTCCCCAACGGCCGCGCAATGGCGTTGGCCCTGCGGGATTGTTGTAGTAATTTCGAAGACTGAGTCGTCGGCCGGCCGCTTGCATGAACCTGGAAAGTAAGTTTGCCTGCGTCCAGGTGACTGACGTTGGCAAAGTCAGAGACCACAACGAGGACGCAATCGGCGCCAGCCTGGCGACCGGCTTGCTGGTCCTCGCCGACGGCATGGGCGGCTACAACGCCGGCGAGGTGGCCAGCGGCATTGCCGTGAAAACCGTGCTGGAACTGGTCACCGAGGCCTGCCAGCGGGAGGATCGGAGTGACCCCGAGCCCGAAACGGGGCTCATGCGCCAAAGTATTGTCCTTCGGGATGCGATTTGCCGCGCGAACAAGGTGATCCACCAGACCGCCAAGAGCCAGCCCCAGTGTGAGGGCATGGGCACCACCATCGTGGCCTGCCTGTTCTATGATGACCGCGTATCCATCGCCCACGTGGGAGATTCGCGGCTGTACCGCATGCGGGACGGGCAGTTCGAGCAGGTCACAATGGACCACTCCCTGCTGCAGGAGCTGGTGGATCGGGGCTTTTACTCCCCCGAGGAGGCCGCCAGATCGACCAACCGCAACTACGTGACGCGGGCCCTGGGCGTCGAGCCGGGCGTCGACGTGTCGATCTGCGAGCTGGACGCGGCCCCCGACGACGTGTACCTGTTGTGCTCCGACGGCCTGTCTGACATGGTCGAAGACGAAGACATTAACTTAACCATAAGCACGTTTGGTGCTAATCTAGACGTCGCGGGTAAGCAGCTGATTCAGCTCAGTAATGATAACGGCGGCAAGGACAATATTTCCATCATCCTGGCACACGTGCTGGATGCTTTCCCTGCCAGAACCGGACTGCTGGCACGACTCAAACGAATCTTCCAATAGTGTGGTGAACCATGGCTAGACTGATCCTGAGCGTCGATGGAGCCCAGCTCGCCGAATACAACATGTCGAAAGAGCGGTACACGATCGGCCGCTTGGCAGACAACGATGTCCGCATCGACAACCCGACGGTGAGCGGTCATCACTCGCTGATCATCAATATTCTCAACGATTCGTTTCTTGAGGATCTGAACAGCACGAACGGCACCTACGTCAACGGGAAGCTGATCAAGAAACACGCGTTGCAGCACGGCGACCTGATCACGATCGGCCGCCATCAGCTGCGTTTCGTCGACAGCGCCGCAGACGATGACGATCAGGACGACGAGTTTTCGCGGACCATGGTCATCGACAATGCAGAAATGGCCGCGAAGCATGCGCCGCCGCCTGAATTGGCTGCGCCGCCCCCACCAAGACCGGGCCAGGAGTTTATCGAAACGGCTGCCGGCGCCAAGCCCTTACCCATCGCCAAGGTGCAGGTGTTGAACGGTTCCTTCGCTGGCCGCGAACTCGATCTCGGTAAAGCCGTCACTACGCTGGGCAGGCCCGGCGCGCAGGTGGTCGCCATCACACGTCGCGCCGACGGCTACCATGTGGTGCAGGTTGAAAACGAGGCTGGCCGTGAACCGGCCAAGGTGAACGGCGACCCGATGGGGCCTCAGGCCCGCGAACTCAAGGACAACGACGTCATCGAGATCATCGGTATCAAGATGGGCTTTTTCGCCGACTGAAATCAGCTAGAACGCACTGTCTTCCGGCGCGAAATTCTCGAAGCGCGTGTACTTGCCGAGGAAGGTCAACGGGAATTCACCCGTCGGCCCGTTGCGCTGTTTAGCAATGGTGATATCGGCAATGCCTGCGCGCGGCGTGTTCTTGTCGTAAACCTCTTCACGATAAATAAACACGATCACGTCAGCGTCCTGCTCGATGGCCCCGGATTCCCGCAGGTCGGACATCACGGGCTTCTTATCTGTCCGCTGTTCCACGCTGCGGTTGAGCTGCGACAGGGCGATGATCGGCACGCTCAACTCCCTTGCCAGCGCCTTCAGCGATCGAGAGATCGCCGAAATCTCCGTGGCGCGGTTTTCGGTATTGCCGGCCACCTGCATCAGCTGCAGATAGTCCACCACGATCAGGCTCAGCCCGTGCTCGCGTTGCAGGCGGCGGGCTCGCGCGCGAACCTCCGTGGGCGTCATGGCCGGCGTGTCGTCGATGAAGATCGGCGCCTGCGACATCTGCTGAATGGCGCCATTTATCCGCTTCCAGTCATCGTCGCCGAAACGCCCGGTGCGCAGACGCGACTGATCCACCCGCCCCAGCGAAGAGATCAGCCGAAACGCCAGCTGGTCGACAGACATTTCCATGCTGAAGATGGCGGTGGGCTGGCTCAGCCCTAAAGCGACATTCTCGGCCACATTCATC
>Ga0265309_10000998_pt1 | contig 12164 bp, 9 predicted proteins | sample Helome_FD_192492 | JGI IMG/M metagenome (GOLD analysis project Ga0265309, IMG submission 192492) | Marine sediment microbial communities from subtidal zone of North Sea - Hel_20160524 (Illumina Assembly) | ecosystem: Environmental > Aquatic > Marine > Subtidal zone > Sediment ...
TCTAGAGATTCTGTTGTATTACGGGTAATTATAAGTTCATCAGCACTACATCCTACTAATGTAGCCAAGCGGGCCGCCACGCTATCTTTGTTATCCCATTGCACGGTCCGCATATAGTGCGAGCCCTCATAATTTACATGGTCTACATGTTCCTTAAAACTTTCTAGCGTTGGTTGTGGGATAATGTTGTAATAGCCGCTTTCCAAATTGATATAGTCCGGCTTTAATTTATAGTGTGATCTGATCGTTTCCCAATAGGCTTCATCTGTCCGATCAGGAAATTTCCACACCAGTCGTTCCCTGGCTTCAAGAGCCTGAGGAAACACAGCTCCAATGGCCAAGGTTTGACCCAGGCGTTTTAAGAATTTCCTTTTATCCATGGAGGAGATAATTCCGTACAAGATAACAAAGTTCTGCTTCATTTGACGCTTTGGTTCAAAGTGCTATCTTAGTGATCCAACCAGCTAGAAATCACATATGGCGCTTGCAATTGTAATCTTCGGAATTATCCTGTTATTCTTATTGATCGCCTGGGGTAAACTCAATGCGTTTATTACCTTTCTCCTGGTTTCTCTCTTTGTTGGATTGGCTGAAGGAATGGGCTTCAAAGAGGTATTGTCAGCTATTCAAAATGGCATTGGTAGCACCTTGGGTTACCTGGTAATTATTTTGGGATTAGGCGCCATGCTGGGTAAGCTTGTCGCCGATAGCGGTGCGGCACAGAGCATCACGACTAAACTAATAGATACTTTTGGTAAAAAGAATGTCCAATGGGCTGTAGTGATCACTGGTTTTATCGTGGGAATTCCCATGTTTTATACAGTGGGTTTTGTAATCCTTGTACCACTGGTTTTCACTATCGCTGCAAGTACTGGGCTTCCCTTACTTTATGTAGGATTGCCCATGCTGACTTCCTTATCTGTGACCCATGGTTTCCTTCCTCCACATCCAGCGCCTACAGCCATCACTGAAATTTTTGAGGCAGACCTTGGAAAGACATTATTATACGGTATAGTGATCGCCATCCCTGCCATTCTGGTGGCCGGGCCCTTTTTTGCAAGGACCATAAAACATATTAAAGCAACACCGCTAAAGGAGTTTGTAAGTGCTAAAATATTACCCAAGGAGGAACTACCTCCCATGGGTGTCAGTGTTATTACTGCCCTCCTTCCCGTGATCCTGATCGCAGTTGCTACCCTGGCCTCTTTCTTCTTGCCGGTAGATTCTGCATTAACTAAAGTATTGGGCTTTATTGGCGATCCCATTATTGCCATGATACTGTCTGTATTGGTCGCTATTTATACACTAGGCCTGGGCAGGGGAAAGAAAATGAAGGAAGTTATGGAAAGTGTTTCCAGTGCCGTTGCTGGAATTACCATGGTTTTGCTGATCATAGCAGGAGCCGGAGGTTTAAAACAGGTGCTCATTGATAGTGGGGTAAGCAATTATATAGGGGATCTTCTCAAAGCTTCCTCCTGGTCCCCAATAATCCTCGCTTGGGGTATAGCTACGCTAATACGAGTATGTGTAGGATCTGCCACCGTTGCGGGACTTACTGCCGCCGGGATTGTTTTACCACTTGTTCAAGGTTCCAGCGTCGCCCCGGAATTGATGGTCCTGGCCATTGGATCTGGCAGCCTGATGCTTTCACATGTGAACGACGGAGGTTTCTGGTTATTTAAAGAATACTTCAACTTGTCTATAAAAGACACCCTGCGTACCTGGACGATAATGGAGACCATGGTGGGTATAATGGGCTTATTAGGCGTCCTAACTCTTAATGCATTTCTATGATGGAATGGTACACAATTGAAAATAGTGAACACCTGATCACGCCAAGTTTGGCAGTCTTCCCGGAACGTATTCAATACAATATCGATTCTATGTTGCGCACTGCCGGAGATCCGGACAGACTCAGACCACATATTAAAACTCATAAGATTGCGGAGATCATAGAGATGCAACAAGCTGTAGGGATCAATAAGTTCAAATGTGCGACCATTGCTGAAGCCGAAATGCTTGCCAGGTGTCAGGCCGAAGACATTTTATTAGCCATGCAAGCCGTTGGTGAAAATTTGGATCGCTTCTTTCGACTGGCTCAAACTTATCCGGCTTCTACGTTTAGTTGCCTGGTCGATAATCTAGACACACTTGAGAAATTGGATCAAAAAGCTGAAGAAACTGGGATAGCGATGGGAGTGTTTCTAGACTTAAATACAGGTATGGATCGTACAGGCATAGCCCCCGGGGATGAGGCCGAAGCGCTCTATTCTAAAATTACGGATTCTGATCATTTGGTATGCCGTGGATTACACGCTTATGACGGACATATACGAGACTCCGATCTCAATATGAGAAAAAAACGTTGTGATGAAGCTTTTGCACATGTAGATCGGCTTCGGAAAATTCTTGAGGATAGCGGATATTCAGTCCCGGAAATAATAGTTGGAGGTTCTCCAACCTTTCCCATTCACGCCCAAAGAGAAGGTGTAGTTTTAAGTCCGGGTACAACTTTATTATGGGATGTTCGGAATGCGACAGACCTTCAGGATATGGACTTTTTACCGGCTGCCGTTCTAATGACACGAGTGGTGAGTAAACCGACAGCAAATCGAATTGCGCTGGATATCGGACACAAATCCATTGCCCCTGAAATGGGCTTTCCCAGAGCAGAAATAATGGGGATGGAACACGCCAAACAGGTGGGGCATAGCGAAGAACATCTTGTCCTGGAAGCAGAGAATAGCTCTTCTGTACAAATAGGTCAGTTGTACTATGCGCTCCCTATGCATGTGTGTCCCACTGTTTGCAAATACCCAAGTGTAATGGTAATAAAAGACCATCAGGTTTCCGGAAACTGGGAAGTAGCGGCAAGAGACTATCAACTAAGTATATGATCCTTTTAATCTCCAAAATCCAGAATCGATTTCGAAATTAATAATGAACCAATAAGCGAATGCCATGTTTATTTTAGACGCACATCTGGACCTTGCCATGAATGCAATGGAGTGGAACCGAGATCTCACACGCACAGTTCCTGAGATCAGGGATAGCGAAACAGGTATGACGGATAAGCCGGACCGGACAAGAGGAACCGTATCCTTGCCAGAGATGAGAAGAGGACGGATAGGTCTCTGTGTGGCAACCCTTATTGCGCGATATTCAAAACCCGAGAATTCATTACCGGGATGGAATTCCCCTCAGCAGGCCTGGGCTCAGACACAAGGTCAGCTCTCATGGTACAAAGCCATGGAAGAAAAAGGGGAAATGGTCCAGATCAAGGATCGAACAAGCTTAGATGATCACTTGGATCTATGGGCACCGGGTCCGGTAGAAGACAAGCCTATTGGTTATATACTGAGTCTTGAAGGGGCAGATTCCATCATCAACCCCAAACATTTAGAGAAGTCATATGCACAAGGCTTACGTGCGTTGGGACCTGCGCATTATGGGCCTGGCACCTATGCACAAGGCACAAATGCTACCGGTGGAATTGGGTTGTTGGGGAAGGAGTTACTAAAGATGATGGAAGAACTGAATATCATATTAGATGCAACCCATTTATGCGATGATAGCTTTTGGGAAGCACTTGACTATTATAAGGGTCCTGTATGGGCCAGCCACAGCAACTGCCGTGCTTTGGTCTCACATAACCGGCAATTTTCTGATGAACAATTAAAAGTGCTGATCGAAAGAAAAGCTGTCATAGGAATGCCATTGGATGCATGGATGATGATCCCCAATTGGCAGCGCGGCACTTCTAAACCTGAGCAAATGGGATTATCGCTAAGCCATATGGTAGATCATATGGATCACATCTGCCAAATAGCGGGTAATTCTTTACATGTAGGCTTAGGGACAGACCTGGATGGGGGCTTTGGAAAGGAACAGTGTCCTGCAGACCTGGACACTATTGCAGATCTTCAATTGCTGCCGCAACTCTTGGCACAAAGAGGATATACCGAAACAGATATCCAAAATATTATGCACGATAATTTTATCCGTTTTTTACATGCTGCATGGACGTAACCACTTAGGTGGAAATAATTTTCTCCTCTCTTAAAAAAGTATCCAGGTTATCGGCAATATCAAAGCATCTACTCACTTTTTCAGCACCGTCACAGAAACGTGATTTTAGTGAATGTGCCTGGCAATCAAAACCTTCAAGGTTTACCTTTTCAAAGTTTTTGTTGATCGACTTACATTTATCGTACAAGGTATTGATCATGTCTTCATCACTTGTTTCAAAACCATGTTGTAATAAATAGCCTCTCAAGAAATTTTGAATGGCAAATTGTGAGTTTTTGCATACCAGAAAAGAAACTACATCTTCCTTAGGTCTGTATAGTTCATTTCCGGCATCCTTTAATTGTTGCACAGCTTCATCAAACATTTTGGTCGCTCTTTCTTCCATCATATAAAATTTACTGTTGTTTACATATTTCTAAATAGTTCCAGACGTTCCCATTTGGTATCAACTTCTTCCTGGGCCTGGATTAATAGTTCTTCTCCAAGGGATTTATTCTCTTTTACGACTCTGGTAAACCGCGTTTCGTTGTACATAAAATCTTCCAACGGTCTGGAAGGTGCTCTAGAATCAAGTTTGAATTTCTTTCCTTTAGGTTTAGAAGGATTAAATCTAAAAAGTGGCCAGTATCCTGTTTCTACTGCTTTCCCCTGTTGATCAGCTCCATCTTTTAGGTCATAGCCGTGTTCACCGCAATGGGAATACGCGACAATGAGAGAAGGTCCGGGATAGGCCGCAGCTTCCTCGATAGCCTTCAAGGTCTGCATGTCTTTGGCGCCAATTGCTACTTGTGCGACATATACATTTTCGTAAGAAATGGCCTGTAGGGCTAAGCTCTTCTTCCCTGTGCGCTTACCGCTGACAGAGAACTTGGCACTTGCCCCTAATGGAGTTGCTTTTGAAGTTTGCCCTCCCGTATTGGAGTATACTTCCGTATCGAGCACCATAATATTGATATCCTCTCCGGATGCCAGTACATGGTCTACACCGCCATAGCCTATATCATAAGCCCAGCCATCGCCACCTAAGACCCAAACCGCTTTCCTCCTCAAGTATTCGGTAAGCTTGCTCAGTTTTTTGGCCTTAGTATTATCTACTATCGTCTTTAGTTTCGCATCCAAAATATCGAGATCTTCAAATTTCTTTTTGCGCTGGGCTTCGTTATCCTCAGGATTCGATACTATGGCATCAACCATTTCTGCACCCAGTTCTTTCTCCAGGGAGCGCAACAGATCTACTGCGATCTCTTGCTTTTTCGTTAATGCCAGTTTCATTCCGAAACCAAACTCAGCATTATCTTCAAATAAAGAATTGGCCCATGCCGGTCCTCTACCTTCCTCATTACGTTTAAATGGGGTGGTAGGTAGGTTCCCTCCGTAGATAGACGAGCAACCCGTCGCATTAGCGATCAGAATACTATCCCCATATAGTTGCGTAAGCATTTTTATATAAGGTGTTTCGCCACAGCCGGAGCAAGCTCCAGAAAACTCAAATAAAGGTTCCAGGAACTGAGATCCCTTCACATTGGTTATTTGCAGGGCGGCCCGATCGTAATCCGGGAGATCGATAAAATAGTCCCAATGCTCATTCTCAACCTCATCCGTCTCAAGTTTTCGCCGCATATTAATTGCCTTGAAATTTTCTATCTCTTTGCTTTCAGCCGGGCAAACTGCCACACAAAGATCACAACCCGTACAATCCTCAGGTGACACCTGTAGTATATAGGATTCTGTTTCTTTGTTAAAAGGTCTTCCTTTGGCAGCTACAGTTTTTAGCGTATCAGGAGCAGAAGCGAGAACTTCATTAGGCACTACCTTGGCCCTTATGGCCGCATGTGGACAAATAGCCACACATTTATTACACTGAGTACAAAGAACTTCATCATCCCAAATTGGAATGAAATCGGCAATACCTCGCTTTTCATATTGTGAGGTACCTGTAGGGAAGGTGCCGTCTACAGGAAAGGCACTTACAGGAAGTTGATCACCTTTGCCTGCCAGGATCTTGCCTAATATTTCCTGAACAAAATAATCGGGTTCGCCGGTCATAATAGGTTTCAATTCCCTATCGGTTGTTATTTGTTTTGGATAATCTACTTTCTCCAGATGCGCCAAGGCCGTGTCAACTGCTTTGAAGTTCATCTCTACAATATCATCACCCTTGTGAGAATATGTCTTCACGATTGCATCCTTTATCTTCTTAATGGCCTCTTCTCTTGGTAAGATCCCGGAAATAGCAAAAAAGCATGTCTGAAGTACCGTGTTGGTACGTTTACCCAACTTTGCTTCATGGGCCACTTTCGTCGCATCTATTACGTAAAATTCAACCTCTCTCTCCAGGATCTCTTCCTGGATAACTTTTGGTAGTTTATCCCATATTTCATCCTTGGAAAACGGCGCATTCAGCAAGAATGTACCTCCCTTCTTAATGTGGTCCAACACATCGTATTTTTCCACAAAGTTGAATTGATGACAAGCCACAAAATCGGCTGTATTAATAAGGTATGATGAATAAATATGTTCCGGGCCAAAACGCAAGTGTGAAACAGTTTGCGCTCCGGCTTTTTTGGAATCATAGACAAAGTATCCCTGCACATAATTATCTGTGGTCTCCCCAATAATTTTGATAGAGTTCTTGTTGGCGCCAACGGTACCGTCAGAACCTAAACCATAGAACATACAGTTGAAGGTATCTTTCTTTGTGGGGAAGACAGGGTCATATGTTAGGCTGGTATGTCCAACATCATCATGGATGCCGATCGTGAAATGATTTTTCGGCTGGACTTTTAGAAGTTCATCATAGATCCCCTTGACCATAGCCGGATTGAATTCTTTAGAAGATAGTCCATATCGACCTCCGACGATCAAAGGCATTTTCCGTTTACTTTCCGCAAATGCAGTAACTACATCAAGATATAATGGTTCCCCGGTACTACCTGGCTCTTTTGTCCTATCAAGAACAGCAATTTTCTTGGCAGAATCAGGAATACAATCCATAAAGTCTTCTACAGAAAACGGACGGTAGAGTCGAACAAAAACGGCACCTACTTTTTCTCCATTTTCAACCATAGTTTCAACCGTTTCTCTTACAGCTCCTTCTCCGGATCCCATAATAATGGCAACCCGTTCTGCTTCCGGATGGCCTACATAATAGAACAGGCTGTATCTTCTGCCCGTATGCGTATAAAAATCATCCATGACTTCCTGCACAATACCAGGAACTTTTTCATAATAGGCATTGGCTGCTTCTCTGGCCTGGAAAAAAACATCTGGATTCTGAGAAGTTCCACGGATCACCGGATGGTCAGGATCTAGTGAGCGTTTTTTATGTTTCATGATCTTGTCATCAGGCATCATTGCTTTGATCACTTTATCAGGAATGGCATCTATTTTAGATATTTCATGAGAAGTCCGGAAACCGTCAAAAATGTTTAAGAATGGAACCCTCGATTTTAAGGTTGCCACCTGGGAGATCAGGGCAAAGTCCATAGCTTCCTGAACAGATCCGCCAAATAACATCGAGAACCCAGTTTGCCTGGTCGCCATCACATCGGAATGGTCACCAAAAATAGACAAGGCATGTGTTGCCACAGTACGTGCGGCTACATGAATGACAGAGGGAAGTAATTCTCCAGCAATTTTGTACATATTAGGGATCATCAAAAGCAATCCCTGTGAAGCTGTGAATGTAGTAGTTAATGCGCCTCCCTGTAAGGAACCGTGAACTGCACCTGCGGCACCCCCTTCACTTTGCATTTCAACAATCCTTGGCACATTGCCCCATATATTTTTTTGAGATTTGGAGCTGTAGACATCTACATGTTCTCCCATGGGCGATGCAGGGGTAATAGGATAAATAGCACAAACTTCATTGGTTTTATGAGCGATCCGTGCGACAGCCTCATTGGCATCGCAAATTAGCTTAGGTCCCTTTTTTTTCATGACACTGAATTTTTCTTTTAGTAGAGCAGATATCCCGAAGTGGGATCTAAACTTGAAATAACACCCACTGCTTCCAGGTGCTTTCTCCTGCCTATAGCTAGGATTTCAATAAAACTAGTGCCAATTAAGGGGCTATAAAATGATAAATATCAGGTAAGGAAAATACAAGGCGAAGGTCTCTTGTGCAGGTTTCAAAAAAAATAACCATATCCACAGAATTGATATAAATCCATGGATATGGTTATTTGCTTTCAGGTTATCCCTGTAATTCAGCTTTTATTCACCATGAAGCCAAGTTTTCTTGGCCAGGAGTGAATCTTCCGATTCTACATGAGCGTCATCCGGCACACAGCAATCGACCGGGCAAACGGAAGCACATTGTGGTTCGTCATGAAAACCCTTACATTCAGTACACTTATCGGGTACTATATAGTAAAATTCGTCAGATATTGGCTCGTTTTCTACGTCTGCATCAACCTCTGATCCTTTAGGTGTAGAGACCATTCCGGTAAGGGCTGTTTCTTCTGCATAAGACCATTCCTGGTCCGGTTCATAAATGGCATGGTTCGGGCATTCTGCAAGACATGCATCGCAATTAATACATTCATCTGTGATTATTATGGCCATAATGCTAAGTTTTTATCAAAATTGACCGTGAAATTACTGTCAATATACCCTCAAACTAATGATAAAAGTCATAATTCGCAATTGTTATTGAAATTAAATTTGGCTCTTATTTGTTAAATAAAATCAGGGCAAATTCGTGTGTCTGCATATTTAAAATAAGATTAAGTAAATTTATCGTAAAACCTATTAGAAATGATAGAAGCTAAGGAAGAACAAAAGAAACAAATACTGGAACAAGTAGTTGTCAGATTTGCCGGAGATTCCGGTGATGGGATGCAGTTAACAGGATCTCAATTCTCAGATACATCTGCCATGTTCGGGAATGATGTGGCCACCTTTCCAAATTACCCAGCTGAAATTAGAGCCCCCCAGGGAAGTTTATATGGGGTTTCAGGTTTCCAGGTTCATATCGGTAGTGTTGAAATAAGTACACCTGGCGACGACCTTGATCTCCTGGTGGCTATGAACCCTGCCGGGCTAAAAACGAATTTAAAAGGGGTAAAGCCCGGGCACATGGTCATTGTAGATTCAGATGCTTTTACAAAAAAGAACCTGGAAAAAGCAAAATACGAAAGCAATCCGCTTGAAGATGGCAGCCTTGATAATTACCTGGTAATTGAGGTTAGCATGACATCTCTTACCAAAGAGGCCTTAAAAGATGTTAAGGGATTAGACAATAAAAGTATTATCCGAAGTAAAAATATGTTCGCCCTGGGGATGGTTTACTGGATGTATAACCGCTCTAAGGAGCATACTATAGATTTCTTCAATAAAAAATTTAAAACAAAGCCCGAACTCATTGAGTCCAATACGAAAGTGCTGAATGCCGGGTATTTTTATGCAGAGACGCTCGAATTAATTCCGAATGATTATACCGTAGCCCCGGCTAAGATGCCAGCGGGGACGTACCGAATTATTATGGGGAATACGGCCACCGCATGGGGCTTCCTTGCAGCTGCCGAAAAATCAGGCTTAGAACTATTTCTTGGTTCCTATCCCATTACACCGGCTTCAGATATTTTGCATGAATTGGTTAAACACAAGCATTTTGGGGTAAAAGCATTACAGGCCGAAGATGAGATCGCGGGGATTTCTTCTGCAATTGGCGCTTCTTTTGCCGGAGATCTGGCAATAACGACCACTTCCGGTCCCGGCCTGGCACTAAAAGGTGAAGCACTGGGCTTGGCGTTGATGCTTGAATTGCCATTGGTGGTAGTTGATGTCCAGAGGGGTGGTCCTTCAACCGGTCTTCCTACGAAGACAGAACAGTCAGACCTCCTTCAGGCCATGTTTGGCAGGAATGGAGAAAGTCCGGTCATTGTGATCGCTGCCAGCACGCCGTCGAACTGCTTCAACTATGCATATGAGGCAGCCAAACTGACTTTAGAGCATATGACTCCTGTCATACTGCTTACTGATGGTTACATTGCCAATGGGTCTGCTCCGTGGAAGATCCAGTCAGTAGATGATATGCCCGAAATCAAGCCGCTAATCGTAAAAGAAGGAAATCCAGATTGGCAACCCTACGACCGCGATAAAGAAACCCTGGCGAGGGGGTGGGCCGTACCAGGAACACCTGGCCTAGAACATCGTGTTGGTGGCCTGGAGAAAGATAAAATCAGCGGACAAGTATCCTACGATCCTGACAATCACCAGTCGATGACCGATATTAGAGCTGAAAAGATCAAAAGGGTTCAAAATTACTTTCCGGAACTGCAGACGGAGTTTGCACAGGAAGGTGATCTGTTGATAGTTGGTTGGGGTGGTACTTATGGAAATTTATATGCTGCTTTGAAAGATCTAAAGCAATCAGGTGTCAAAGGCGTGGGATTGGCTCATTTTAACTACATAAATCCCCTACCTAAGAACACAGCTGAGGTATTTGGTAGATTCAAAAAGCTGTTGGTTTGTGAATTGAATACAGGGCAATTTGCCTCCATATTAAAAATGCAATTTCCCCAAACACGAATCGAACAATTCAATAAAATTGAGGGGCTTCCCTTCGGAACCAGCGAGCTGGTTAATAAAATTAATGATGTAATAGGATAAGATGGAAACAACGGAAAATAAGAAGTATACGTTTAAAGATTTCGCGAGTGATCAGGAAGTGCGCTGGTGCCCGGGTTGTGATGATTATGTGATCTTACGAGCCGTTCAAAAAGCGCTCCCGGAAATTGGGGTCAAGAAAGAAGATGTAGTTTTTATTTCAGGGATCGGTTGTTCATCCAGATTTCCTTACTACATGGATACATACGGCATGCATAGCATTCACGGGCGTGCCCCGGCTATTGCCTCAGGTGTAAAATTGGCGAATCCTGAACTCAGCGTTTGGGTGATCACCGGCGATGGCGATTCTATGGCCATTGGCGGCAACCATTTTATTCATGTCTTAAGAAGAAATCTCGACCTGAATGTCATTTTGTTCAATAATGAGATCTATGGCCTTACAAAAGGGCAGTTTTCCCCGACCTCCTTAGTGGGACAAAAAACTAAGTCTTCGCCATTCGGGAATACACAACCGCCATTTCATCCTGGACAATTGGCAATAGGAGCCCAGGCTCGGTTCTTTGCCAGAGTTGGTGGTAATACGCCTAAGGAAATGAGCCAGGTATTTATAGAGGCAGAAAAATTCAAGGGGACTTCTTTGATCGAAGTACTTCAAAATTGCCCCATCTTCAATGATGGGTGCTTTTCCAAGTATACAGATAAAACTGTTCGTGAAGACATGCAACTTTTTGTTGAACACGGTAAGCCGATGATATTTGGCAAGGAAAAAAATAAAGGGGTAGTACTCAATGGGCTGAAATTGGAAGTGGTGACACTGGGAGAAAATGGTATCACTGAAGAGGATCTTCTGGTACATGATGCCGAATCTGAGGACCCAACTTTACATCAGATGCTTGCGAGATCGGAATATCCTTTAGTGACAGGGATCATCAGAGGCTTTCCCGACGTAACCTTTGAGGAACGTGTCAACGCCCTGGTAGAAGAGGTGAAAGCAAATTCCAGTTTTACCAAAACGGATGACTTATTCTTTTCTGGTGAAACATACGAAGTGAATTAATTAAAAAGATCACAAATGGGCTCAGAGGCAATCATTGTTTTTTTTCTCGCAGGTGTCGTTATGGTAGCCGGAGCTAATTTCCTTTCCAATCTGGTATCTCACAAATCTGACAGTGTTACTAAAAGAGAACCTTATGAAAGTGGTATTCCAACAATTGGTCCAACTTGGGTTCAATTTAATGTTGGCTATTACTTATTTGCCATATTGTTTTTGATCTTTGACGTGGAAGTGGCATTCCTTGTACCCTGGGCTGTCGTATTCGAACAAGTTGGCTTTGTTGCCTTCATTGAGATACTCATCTTTCTGTTTATTTTGGGATTGGGGTTATTATACGCTTATAAAAAAGGAGCACTACAATGGGAATAGACAATAACATGAAAGTCCCCGAAGATTTTCCAGGGAAAGTAATTCCCGCCGGAAATGGCGCTAATGTAATCGTAACTTCATTAGACAAAATTATCAACTGGGGCCGGTCAAATTCACTTTGGTCGCTCTATTTCGGTAC
>Ga0265309_10001000_pt1 | contig 12139 bp, 12 predicted proteins | sample Helome_FD_192492 | JGI IMG/M metagenome (GOLD analysis project Ga0265309, IMG submission 192492) | Marine sediment microbial communities from subtidal zone of North Sea - Hel_20160524 (Illumina Assembly) | ecosystem: Environmental > Aquatic > Marine > Subtidal zone > Sediment ...
GATGGCGGGTGCGTCGGATGGCATTACGATAGCCGCAGGCAAGCCCAGCAGGGCCGCCGCCGCGGCGACGCCCTGGGCATGGTTGCCCGACGAATAGGCGACGACGCCAGCCGCCCCGGCTTCCTGCGGCAGCTGGCTGATCTTGTTGTAGGCGCCACGGAACTTGAACGAGCCGGTGCGCTGCAGGGTTTCCGGCTTAATCAGGATCCGCCCGCCAAGCTCGTTGTTCAGCGCCGGGAATTCCAGCAGCGGGGTGACCACGGCATGACCGGCCAGGCGGGTCGCGGCCGCTTCGATGTCGGCGAAGCTCGGGAGCGGTAGCTTGGCCGGATCAGCTTCGGTTTGGGCCGTCGAGTTGGGCGAGGAATTCATCGATTGCCTTCTCTGCTAGCGGTTCGTCCAATTCCGGGGTATGGCCGACGTTCGGTACGGTTACCTGGATAAGGTCCGGCTTCTCCACGGCCATACGCGCGAAGGTGGCCTCTGTAAGCACGTCGGACAGGCCGCCGCGCAGTGCCAAGACTGGCACCCGGGCAAGGGCGCCATAGAGCTTCCAAAGGTCGGGCAAGGCGCCGGCGCTTTGTAGCAGGGGCTTGGCCAGCGCCACATCCCAGTCGTAGTGCAGCAGGCCGCTGTCGGCCAGGCGATAGGTCGCCTCCGCGAATCGGCGCCAGGTGGTCTCGTCGCGGTGGGAATCCCGGCCGAACAGCTGCTTGAGATGGGCGATGGCGCCTTCCCAGTCATGCTGCGGGCTGTCCACGCCGACATAGCTCATGATGCGGGTAAGGCCCTCCGGCGCCAAGTCCGGCCCGACATCGTTCAGGATGACGCCCGCCAGGGCGGTCGGATTTGCGACCGCCAGGGCCATGGACAGCAGGCCACCCATCGAGGTGCCGCAAATCACCACGCGATGAAGGTTGCAGGCCGCGAGCAGATGCGTCAGATCGCGCAGATAGGTTTCGGGACGGTAGCGCCGCCAGTCCGGATCGTAGTCGGACCGGCCGCGGCCCCGGTAATCCGGGCAAATCACCCGCCGTTGATCGGACAGGCGGCAGGCCAGGTGGTGGAAATCCTTGGAATTGCGGGTCAGGCCGCCGAGGCACAACAGCGCGATGCCTGGCGCTAGGCGATCGCCGTAGTCGCGGACGTAAAGCCTGAGCCCGTCCTGGGCGGTGATCCAGCGTTCGCTGTAGGCCTGGTTCTCCGTGGTCACAGAACGGCGACCTAGAGTCCAAGCAACGGCGGCAGGTCGGCGAGCGTCGTGATGACCGCCGAGAGCTCGCCCGGCAGGCGCTCCGGCTGCTTGTCGAAGCGGTTGAGCCAGGCCACCTTGAAGCCGAAATGGGCCGCGCCCGAGGCATCCCAGGCGTTGGTCGATACGAAGCAGATCCGCTCCGTGGCGACGCCGAGTTCATCGACCGCCAGCTGGTAGACCCGCCTGTCCGGCTTGTAGATGCCGACCGATTCGATCGACAGTGCCTGGTCCAGCAGGCTGGCCAAGCCGGCCGAGCCGACCGCAGCCTCGAGCATGTGCGGATTGCCATTGGACAGGATCGCGGTCGCCTTGCCGCCGGCCCGTAAACCGGTCAGGCAGGCCGTCACATCGGGATAGGCATCCAGCGTCAGATAGAGCTCCATGAGGTGCTGCTTGAGCTTGGCATCATCCACGCCGTGGGCGGCCAGGGCATAGTCCAGGCCGTCCTGGGTGACCTGCCAGAAATCCACGTGGCTGCCCATCAGGCTACGCAGCCAGGTGTATTCCAACTGCTTCTGGCGCCACAGGTCGGAAACGCCCTGGGCCTTGTTGCCGAGCGGCTCTCCGCCTCGCGCCACGGCGGAGTGGACGTTGAATAGTGTGCCGTAGGCATCGAACACGCAGGCGCCGATATCGGCAAAAGCTGGGTGACTCATGGTTGGCTCGCATCCTTGCGGTCGGAACAGCGCCGGTCAGCCGGCGCATCCTCTTAAGCAAGCGCGTCAGGGCAAGAAATGCAACAGCTGCTAGTCGTCGGCGTGAAATCTGGCGGTCGCTCTGTCAAGCGGCAGGTCGACTCGTTTGGCGGCCAACCGCAGGCCATAGATCGGCACTGCCTCGAGAATGCGCTGGACGTAGTTCCGCGTCTCCCTGAAAGGGATCCGCTCCGCCCAGTCCACCTCGTCCACGCTGGGCTTGCGCGGATCGCCATAGGCCTTGATCCAGCGATCGACCCGGCGCGGTCCGGCGTTGTAGGCCGACAGAGCCAGCAGCCGCGAGCCCTTGTAGCGTTTTAGAAGCTGCGCCAGATAGGCCTCACCGAGCCGCATGTTGAAGGCCGGATTCGTGGTCAGCTTGTTACGCCGGTAGCGGAGCTTGAGCTTGCGTGCCACGCGCTTGGCCGTGGCCGGCATCAGCTGCATCAGGCCACGGGCGCCCGACCTGCTGACCGCATCGCTGTAGAACTGGCTTTCCTGGCGAATCACCGACAGCACGAGGGTTGGATCGAGCTTGCGGGTCTCGGGCAGGTTGGGCAGGGGATAGAGCTGCTCCGGCAGAATAATGCCGACTCTGCGGGCATCCTTGGCAGTCCTGAGGGCCCGATCAGGGCGCCCGGCCTCCAAAGCCAACTCGGCGGTCAGCTGGAACTCGCTGGGTGAGCTGGCCGTGCGCCGCAGGCGGTCGAGGAAGATCCGCTGATATCTGTCCTCGCCCAGTGCGCCAAGCAGCCGTGCAACCCGCACCAGCTCCTTGCTCTCGAAGCCCTCGCGCTCGACCGGCGTCGAATCCGCGCTGGCAGGCAAAACCACTTCCCGGGTTTGCCCGAGACGCTGGGCCGCAAGCTGGCCGTAGTAGGTCGAAGCGTGACTGGCCGCCAGGCGGTACCAGTGCTTGGCCCATTTGGTGCTGTTCTTGGCCCGAGCGGCCTCACCGGCCCAGTAGGCGCCGCGTGACCGGCTCACCGGTGTTTTGACGCCCTCGTAAAGCCTGACGAAGTGCTGATAGGCGGCCTTGGGGTTCTTCACAAAGCGCAAGGCGATCCAGCCGGCCAGCCATTCCGCTTCGGCGAAGCCGATGCCGCGGTCAAAGCCGTGATGGCTGGAAAGGCGATAAGCGACCTTGTACTGCTTGCGGTCCAGCGCTTCGCGAGCCGCCCAGTGGCGAAGCGGCCACCAGAATTCCGGATGGGGTGCCTCGGGCCGCGGTGGGTCGAGCAACTCCACGACGCCGTTGTAGCGCCCCTTGCGCCGGCGCCAGCGGGCCCGGTCATAAATAAAGCCCGGGTCGTCGCGCAGCGAGCTTGGGACCCGCTTGACGGCTCGGTCGACACCCCGGCGCCGATATGCCAACAGCAAACGGGCTTCGGACAGCGCGACGTAACCGCTGCCGATGCGCCTGGCTTGCCGCCGCGCCGCCTTGGAACTGCGTTTCCACAAAAGGCGGTCCAGGCGGGCGATCTCGTCATCGAGCCGCAGGTCCTTGCCATAGCGCTTGCGAAAGGCGTTTTCCTGCGCGCGGGTGAAATTGAAGTCTATCCAGATTTTGCGCAACAGCTTCACGGTCCGGTCGCGGTCGCCGGTCCGTCCCATGGCCTGCAGATAGCGCAGGGCCCCGTCAACCGTGACCGGCGGGCGTTCCTCGAACCACGCGAGCAGCTTGGCGTCCGGCATGTTGGCCGGCATGGCGCGCTCGGCATTGCGGCGCAGCGTCCGCCCGCGGGGCCAGTCGGGGTTGCGCTCGATGAACCTGGCCAGTTCGTCGAATTCGGCCTCGGTATCTTTGCGGGTCAGATCGAGCCAATAGATTACCTTGCCTGGCAGGAAGTCATCCAAATTGGCGGTCAGCAAGCGGGCTTTCGCGTAGTTTTTAGCCCTAAACTCCTTGAAAATCGCCTTGTAACTCGACTGCTCGGCCTCGGTCAGCGAAGCCGTCCGGGCATGGGCCGGAAGTGCCGCCAACAGCAGGCCAAAAAGCACGGTTAGGGGTATGTGCGCTCGTCGTAGCACGTTCGTCCTAGTCCTCTATCTTGATCTCACGATCCCACGAAGCAGGAATTTACACCAGGGTTATTAACATATTAGCGCGTAGGTATCGGATAAACAGGTGACGATATTGTGACGACCGCCGGGCTGCCCTCGGCAGTCTTGCCGGTCCTGGGGCAAGCGGGTATGTTCCGCCAAAAGGGCCATCTGGGGCCGCTTTACCGCGCAATCATGGAAACACCGGGGAAACACCATGTCCGGGCCGATGTTCAAGGGGTCATTTACCGCCCTCCTCACGCCTTTCGCCAACGGAACGGTGGACGACAAGGCCTTTCAGAACTTTGTCGAGTGGCAGATCGACCAGGGCAGCAACGGCCTGGTGCCTTGTGGCACCACCGGTGAGTCGCCGACGCTGTCCCACGAGGAGGATATGCGGGTCACCGCGCTTTGCGTCGAGGTAGCCAAGGGTCGTGTACCGGTGGTTGCCGGAACCGGTTCCAACTCGACCGACGAGGCGATCGAGCTCACCAGGCATGCCAAGCAGGTCGGTGCCGACGCGGCCCTGATCGTCACGCCCTACTACAACAAGCCGACCCAGGAAGGGCTCTATCAGCACTACAAGGCGATCCATGACGCGGTCGAGCTGCCGATCGTGATCTACAATATCCCGGGCCGCTGCGTGGTCGACATGAGCGTCGAGACCATGGCGCGCTTGGCCAAGCTCAACAACATCGTCGGCGTCAAGGATGCCACCGCTGATTTGGCCCGGCCGGCCAAGACCCGCCTGGCTATCGATGCGGATTTCAGCCAGCTGACCGGCGAGGACGCGAGCGTGGTACCTTTCCTGGCCCAAGGCGGCCACGGCTGCATCTCGGTCACCGCCAACCTGGCGCCAAAGCTCTGCGCCGAACTGCACGAGGCCTGGCAGAAGGGCGAGGTCCATAGGGTGCAGACGATCAACGATCGCTTGATGCCATTGCATGAGGCGCTGTTCATCGAATCCAGTCCGGCCCCGGTCAAGTTCGGCGCGAGCCTGTTGGGCAAATGCGCTAACAGCGTGCGTTTGCCGCTCGTACCGGTCACGAAACAGACCGAAACCCGGGTGCGCGAAGCCATGGCGCACGCCGGTTTGATCAACTAGTCCGTGCCGGTGGGCGTAGAGCGGCCCGTCGCCCAAAACCGTAAGGCGCGCCATAACTATTTCATCGAGGAAAGCCTCGAGGCGGGCCTGATGCTGATGGGCACGGAGGTCAAGTCGCTGCGCCGCGGGCGTGCCTCGATCGTCGAGGCCTATGCCGCCGAGCAGAACGGCGAGCTCTATCTGCTGAACGCCCAGATCCCGATCTATGAGGCGGCCAACCGCTTCAACCACGAGCCCAAACGTCCGCGCAAACTGCTACTGCATCGCCGTGAGACCGATCGTTTGATCGGTCTGGTTCGCCGCCAGGGCTACACGCTGGTGCCCCTCAAGCTCTATTTCAACGCACGCGGGATTGCCAAGCTGGAGCTGGGCTTGGGGCGCGGCAAGCAGAAGATCGACAAGCGCGAGACCGAGAAGAAGCGTGACTGGCAACGCCAGAAGGCCCGGCTGATGCGCGAGAAGGGCTAACAGCCCGTGGCAATAGCTGGATAGGCTCCTAGCGCAGCCGGCCTTTCAGTTCGGCGAAGACTTCGTGGAACATCGCCTCGGTCAGCCGGCCGGTATTGGTGTTGTAGCGCGAGCAGTGATAGCTGTCGGCCAGTAGCAGGCCGTTGGGCAGCTCGTGCAGGGCGCCGTGGGCGAAGCGATAATGGCTTTTGCGCAGGCCGTAAGCGCTAAGCACGGCCCCGTGGGCGATCCCGCCCAGCGCTAGAACCACGGCCAGCTTGCCGAGCGCCGCCAACTCCGCCTCCAGGAAGCGCCGGCAGGTCGCGATTTCCTCGGTCAGCGGCTTGTTTTCCGGCGGCACGCAGCGCACCGCATTGGTGATGCGGCAGTCGACCAGTTCGAAGCCGTCGTCCGGCCGTTTGTCGTATCGCCCCTTGGCCCAGCCGAAGGTCCGAAGCGTGTCATAGAGCAGATCGCCGGCGTAGTCGCCGGTGAAGGGCCGGCCGGTGCGGTTCGCGCCCCTCAGGCCAGGCGCAAGGCCGACGATCAAAAGCCGTGCCATCGGATCGCCGAACGAGGGCACGGGCGCGTTGAAATAATCGGGCAAGGCGTCCCGGTTGGCCGCTCGGAACGCGGCCAGCCGCGGGCAGAGCCGGCAACCAGACTCCGGCGCCGCCAGTGCGCTGTCCGCCATGCCGGTAGATCGGACCCGCTAGGCCGGCTCGGGCTCGTAGTACTCTTCGTCGTCCTCGTAGTCGTCCAGATCTTCCTGGCCGCCATCCTCGTCGCCGTCCCGGTCGCGCGACCGGGGATGGTCGGCGGGCAGAGCACGCTCGATTTTCGGCTGAAGTTCGACCAGGTCGACGAAACAGTCCGCTTGCCGGCGCAACTCGTCGGCTATCATCGAAGGCTGGGAGCGCACCGTGGAGACGACCGTGACACGCAGGCCGCGCCGCTGTACCGCTTCGACCAAGCGGCGGAAGTCGCCGTCGCCGGAAAACAGCACGATATGATCCAGGTGAATGGACATTTCCATGACATCGATAGCCAGTTCGATGTCCATGTTGCCCTTGATTTTGCGCCGGCCCGAGGCATCGGTGAATTCCTTGGTCGGCTTGGTTACCATCGTGTAGCCGTTGTAGTCGAGCCAATCTATCAAGGGTCGAATCGGGGAGTACTCCTGATCCTCGACCAGAGCGGTATAATAGAAGGCCCGCACCAGACGGCCCTTGCCTTCGAAAAAATCGAGCAACCGCTTGTAGTCGATGTCGAAGTTCAGCGCGCGCGCGGTAGCGTAGAGGTTGGCGCCGTCGATAAAAATGCCAACACGTTCATGGGGGTGGAAATTCATCATCGCCCTTTCTGTAACAATCCCAAAAAATCCTCTGTAGCCTCCAGGACGGGGTGGCCATTAAACACAAAACCACCGCCCGACCGTCCATGCCACTCAATTGAGGTTAGAGTTTATGTTCGATTGCAATTTAGGCCATTATAGTCCTCTGACAAGAGGTACTGTAACTGCTAAACAACTTGTGACACAAAAATGATAGCGCGAAAAATCCTCGCTATCGTGAAGTGTTAGGAACCAGGTTTCTCGTGATCATAGTCGGCCTCGGCGCCAATCTGGTGCATCCGGAACATGGCTCGCCACGGCAAACCTGCGAGGCCGCTCTGGCGGCGTTGGGCGCGGGCGATGTCCGTATCCTGCGCCGGTCCCGCTGGTACGAGAGCGCGCCTGTGCCGCAGTCGGACCAGCCATGGTTCATCAATGGCGTCGCCGAACTGGCGACCGGCCTAGACGCGGCGGCTTTGCTGGCCTACCTCCATCGGGTTGAAGCCGACTTTGGCCGTGTGCGCCGGTCGGTGAACGAGGCCCGTTTGCTCGATCTGGATTTGCTGGCCTACGGCCGCCTGGTCAGTGGCCCTGGAGAGGTACCCCTGGTACCCCATCCCCGTCTCGGCGAACGGGCCTTTGTTGTGCTGCCGCTTGCCGATTTGGCGCCCGATTGGCGCCATCCCGATAGCGGGTTGAGTGCTGACGAACTCGCGTCACGGTTGCCGCCGGGCCAGACCGCCCGGCCGATCGAGTCGTGAAAACGGGCCCGGAACCGGTTTCTCAAAGCCCGGATCAAGTGCCGAAAATCCAACCGGAATCGGCCAAATCACCTTGCCTTGGAGGGGGCAAATCCATATATTCCACGTTCCTTCAGGCAAGCCCTGTCATGCTTTAACCACTGGAGCTTTGGCCCCATGGCCCGTGTTACCGTTGAAGACTGTGTCGTCAAGATCCCCAACCGGTTTGATCTGGTCATGTTGGCGGCCCAGCGGGCGCGCGACATCGCCTCCGGCGCGTCGCTGACGATAGATCGTGACAACGACAAGAATCCGGTGGTTTCTTTGCGGGAAATCGCCGATGAGACGATCTCCTTGGAAAATCTGGCAGAATCCCTAGTACAGGGTATGCAGAAGCACGTCGAGGTCGACGAGCCCGAGGAAGATGCACCGGAGTTCGATGTGCCGACCATCCCGGGTGTCGAGCTGGGCGCCGTAGATGGCGGCGAAGCCGCGCCGGAACCCGCTGTTTCGGAAGAGGTGGCGATGGCGGAAATTGAGCTTGGCGCGGTCGATTCGGAGGCGTATGTACCGGCCGAAGCTGATGTTGCCGAGGCTTCCGGCAGCGACGAGGAGGTCGTAGAGGCCTCCAGCGGCAGCGACGAAGAAGTTGCCGAGGCACCCGTCGACGACAAGGAAAAGGTCTGAGCGATAGCTCGGTAACCTTACCGGATCAGCCCCGCCATTTCGCGCCTTGGCGGCGGGATCAAGGGTGCCTATGCTCGAACGCGGAAGGCAGGATTCCGAAGGCCGCCGCATTGAAACACCATGATTCGGCAGTTTGAGCTCGTCGAGCGGGTTCGCTCCTACGATCCGGGAACGGACGAGGATGCGCTCAATCGCGCCTACGTTTACGCCATGAAGGTTCACGGCTCGCAGAAGCGCGAGTCGGGCGACCCTTATTTTTCCCATCCGATCGAGGTCGCCGGCATACTGACCGACCTCAAGCTCGACGATAACTCGATCATCACCGCCCTGTTGCACGACGTGGTCGAGGACACTGAGACCACCCTGGACGATGTCGAACGTATGTTCGGCAAGGAGATCGCCCGGCTGGTTGACGGCGTGACCAAGCTTTCATTGCTGGAACTGCAGTCCGAGCAGACCAAGCACGCCGAGAATTTCCGCAAGCTGGTCCTGGCCATGTCGGAGGATATCCGCGTGCTCCTGGTCAAGCTGGCCGACCGCCTGCACAACATGCGCACGCTGGGCAGCGTCAAGTCGGAGGAGAAGCGGCGGCGCGTTGCGCGCGAGACCATGGACATCTATGCCCCGCTGGCAGAGCGCATCGGCATGCAGCGCTTCAAGGACGAGCTCGAGGATCTAGCCTTCGCCCAGTTGAACGCCGACGCCAGGGATTCGGTGCAGGCGCGGCTCGAGTTTCTGCGCCAAGCCGGCGAGGATCTGCCGGACAAGATCGTCGAGCGGCTCAAGCGCGACTTGGCCGAAGACGGCATCGAGGCCTGGGTATCCGGCCGCGTCAAGTCGCCCTATTCGATCTGGCGCAAGATGCAGCGTCACAATGTGACCTTCGAGCAGCTCGCCGACCTTATGGCTTTCCGGGTCGTGGTTCCGGACGTGACCCAGTGCTACCAGGCGCTTGGCCTGCTGCACAGCCGCTATCCGGTGGTTCCCGGCCGCTTCAAGGACTATATCTCCACGCCCAAGCCGAACGGCTACCGCTCGCTGCACACCGGTCTGATCGGGCCCGAGCGCCAGCGGATCGAGGTGCAGATCCGTACCCGCGAGATGCACGAAGTCGCCGAGTTCGGCGTCGCGGCACACTGGAGGTACAAGCAAGGCGCCCAACAGGTCGACGGCCGTCAGTACCGCTGGTTGCGCGAACTGCTCGACATCCTCGAGCACGCTTCGAACCCCGAGGAATTTCTTGAGCACACCAAGCTGGAGATGTTCCAGGATCAGGTCTTCTGCTTCACGCCCAAGGGCGATCTGATTGCCTTGCCCCGGGGCGCCACGCCGGTCGATTTTGCTTTTGCGGTGCATTCGGAAGTGGGTGACACCTGTGTCGGCTCCAAGGTCAACGGCCGCATGGTGCCGCTGCGTATGGCGCTCAGGAATGGCGATCAGGTCGAAATCATCACCTCGCGCGCCCAGTCGCCGTCGCCTGATTGGGAGACCTTCGTGGTCAGCGGCAAGGCGAAGTCGCGCATTCGCCGCTTTATCCGCGGCAAGCAGCGCGAACAATACGGCGAGCTTGGCCGTCAGATGCTGCAAAAGGCGTTTCGCCAGGAGGGTTACGAGTTTGCGGAAAAGGCCATCGCGGGCGTGCTCAAGAAGTTCGAGTGCGAAACCACGATGGACCTCTATGCGGATGTAGGCCGCGGCCACCGTACGGCGCGCGAGGTGCTGCTGGCCGTGTTCCCAGGGGTCAAGGACAGCAAGAAGCGCGATAAGGTCATTCCGATCGGGCGGGCCAGAGCGCGCAAGGGCAAAGCCAAGGCCAAGGACAACGCGGTCCCGATCAAGGGGCTGATTCCGGGTATGGCGGTGCACTTCGCCCACTGCTGCCATCCCTTGCCGGGCGACCGTATCGTCGGCATCGTGACCACCGGCAAGGGGGTTACGGTTCACACGATCGATTGCGAGACGCTGGAGCGGTTTCAGGACACGCCGGAACGCTGGGTCGATCTGGCCTGGGACGTTGGTAACGCGGCCGAACATCGGCTTGGCAGGCTTCATGTGGTGGTCGCCAACGAACCCGGCAGTCTCGGGTCGCTATCGACCATCATCGGCAAAAATCAGGGCAACATCAGCAACCTGAAGATCACCAACCGCTCAATCGACTTTTTCGAAATGCTGATCGATGTCGAGGTAACCGATGTGAAGCATCTGACGAATATCATAGCGGCATTGAGGGCTACGCCGGTGATCACTTCGGTCGAGCGGGCCCGCGCCTGATCGCGGCAATTTCGCCTTGGACGGCGAGCATGACTGTGATCTAACCGACCACTTGGACCCCCCGAGACCCCCTAGCGGAAATGTTCAAGCGCCGAATCCCTCTGCCCTTCGCTCACCGGCTCAAGGCGTTCGTCTGGCCGAGCGGGGGATTCCATCGCTCGATGAAGTACGTCGCGCATCGGCTCGGCCGCCTGCCGGGAACGCCCTATCGCATTGCTGCCGGCTTTGCCTGCGGCGCTGCGGTTTCTTTCACACCCTTCATCGGCCTTCACATTCTGCTGGCCATGCTGCTGGCCTTGCTGATCAGGGGCAACCTGATCGCCGCGGGCATCGGCACGGTGATCGGCAACCCCTGGACCTTTCCCTTCATCTGGTATTGGCTTTACATCTCGGGGCGCTGGCTGCTCGGCCAGGACGCGGCCAGCGACCTGCCCGACGAGTTGACCTTCAACTACATTCGCGACAATACCTGGCAGGTGCTCTGGCCGATGACGGTCAGCGGTGTTCCGACGGCAATCATGGCCTGGATGTTGTTCTTTCTACCGATGCGCCGGCTCGTGGCCGAGTATCAGCGCGCGCGGCGCTGGCGGATCCGCAGAAAGGTCATGCGCCGGCGCCAGAAAGTGTTGGCGGTACAGACAGATGGCACAGAGCCGCCGGAGCATCTATGATGCCGTCTCGCAGGCGCCCGGACATGCCTGTGCCGCAGGGGGGCGGCAGTAGATGATTATCGGCCTGGGCAACGACCTGATCGATATCCGGCGGGTGGAGCGGGTTCTCGATCGTTTCGGCGAGCGTTTCGTGCAGCGTGTGTTCACCGAAGTTGAGCAGCAGAAGTCCGACCGCCGGGCCGCCCGCGCGGCCAGCTATGCCAAGCGCTTTGCCGCCAAGGAAGCCTGTGCCAAGGCGCTCGGAACCGGGGTGCCGCGGCGCGGCGTTCACTGGCAGCATATGGGTGTCATCAACCTGCCCAGCGGCAAGCCGACCTTGGCCTTGACCGGCGGCGCGGCCAAGCGCTTGGCCGAGCTCGTCCCGTCGGGAATGACCGCGCAAATTGACATTACCATCACCGATGACTATCCCCTGGCCCAGGCGATCGTTATTATCTCGGCGGTGCCTGGACAGGGGGAATGACCGGTCCGTCGATCAGGCGTCCGGGCGGGCCGAAAATGGCTGTTCCGACCCTGCCTATCCTAGCTCAAGGCATTGAAACCCAGGACGATAATGGAAGACTCTATGTCACGTGAGAAATCCGGCGGTTGGGTCGAGACGCTGCGCACGGTCGTCTATGCGGTGATCATCGCACTGTTCGTCAGGACCTTTGCCTACGAGCCCTTTAACATTCCCTCGGGTTCGATGGTCCCCACCCTGCTGGTCGGCGATTATCTCTTCGTGTCGAAGTTTGCCTATGGCTACAGCCGCTATTCCCTGCCGCTCGGATTGCCGCTGATCTCCGGCCGGATTTTTGACGACCAGCCGGAGCGGGGTGACGTGATCGTCTTCAAGCTTCCGGCGGACAACGAGACCGACTACATCAAACGCCTTATCGGCCTGCCCGGCGAC